>Ga0134126_10001765_pt1 | contig 27556 bp, 24 predicted proteins | sample KB31752_FD_96881 | JGI IMG/M metagenome (GOLD analysis project Ga0134126, IMG submission 96881) | Terrestrial soil microbial communities with excess Nitrogen fertilizer from Kellogg Biological Station, Michigan, USA - KB3-175-2 | ecosystem: Environmental > Terrestrial > Soil > Unclassified ... | reverse complement strand
CTGTCAGTCGAACTCTCCATCTCGAACGGCAGCGGCGAACGCCGTCCACACGCCGGCAGTGAAGATCAATGCTGCCGCTGCGGGATTCTTCGAGTCCCGTACGGCACGGTGACCGCCAGGCATACTGGCGACTTCCACGCAGCTGCCGCCACCGCTGCCGCTGTAGCTGCTCTTGATCCAACTCGCCCCGGCTAGAGCGCTGTCGGTTGCGCGGTGCGTAGTCATGGTCATAGCTCCAATGCTGTGGCGCTGATCATGTTGACCGTCTCGGCAGGGTCTTGCGCTGCGCAGCATATCTGGTCAAACGCCAGTCGGTAGACGCCGACGTCCCTAGTTCGCTCGATGTAGAGCATGGACGTCAGGGTCTCAACGGTGACTATGCGTCCGTCTTCCGGGTCGGGGAACTCAAGCACGTCGAAAGCGCCGTTGATGCCCGCATGCTCAGCGGCCGCAAAGGGCAGTAGACGAACGGTGATATTCGGCCGCTCAGTCATCCTGATCAAGTGCTCTAGCTGGTCTCGCATGACATCCACGCCACCGACGCTCCGACGCAGGACGGTCTCACTGATCACCGCGTCTAGGATCAGCGGGTTGTCACCGCTGATAAGTCGATCTTGCCGAGCACGGCGCAGATCAACCGAGCGCTCTTGCTCTTCCGGCGTAGTGCGCAGCGGGTAGGCACTGAGCACCGCGGTTGCGTACTGCTCTGTCTGCAACAGTCCGGGCACTAGATCGGACTGATAAGTGCTGATCTTGGATGCTTCCGCTTCGAGTCCCAAGTAGCCTTCGAACCACTCGGGAAGTACGTCGTCGTACTTGTGCCACCAGTCCCGCTCTTTGGCCTTCCGGGCTATGGCGACGTACTTCTCGGTCTCGTCTTCGCTCAGCCCGTACAGCGTCACCAACGCCCGAACGTCGTCGGGTGACACGATCTGCTTAGCCGTCTCAATCCTGCTGACCTTGGAACCTGACCAGCCGATGCGGTCGCCAACTTGATCAACACTGAGGTCGGACGCAACGCGCAGCGCGCGCAGAGCAGAGCCCAACCGCTTGAGCCTGGCAGTGGCAGTGAACTTAGGCGGCATGTCGCAAGCGTCCCAGCCCGTGATCCAGCGACCAAACCGGTGCATCCTCGCGCCAGTGATCGTGCAATACTTGCATCAATACATGTGCGTAATCATGCTGCATAAGAGCCGAGGTGCTGACATGCTGACAGGGACGGGGCCAGTGATGAACGCCGGGGACGAGCCCAACCGCCGCGCTATCGAACGCGGCCGCGTGGTGGTCCACGCATCCTGCTCGGTGCACAGTGCCAGCCGTGGCTTCACGAATCTGGTGGTGCGCAAGCTCAACGGCGACATCGAGCTAGACCCGCACGCAACCGGCGCATGCGTGCTCACCCTCAACGAAGGTGGCGCCACCGTGCTTCGCGACGCTCTGACGGAGTGGTTGGGGTGATCACTAACTTCCCGGCAGCCCAACCGTGCGAGACGTACTCGGGACTGTGGTACGTAGGGAGCGGTTGCCGTGAGTGAACCCGTGATGCGGTGGGCTCCCCATCCCGACAACGGATATTGGCATGCGGTCGCACCCGGGGATCTCCAGGCGTCGGACCGGCGCGGCTATGCAGAAGCACTCTGTGGCGTTCAGATACCGCACGACGGTCTAGATCACTCGGTACTGCCGGGCGACATGGCGTGCCTGCCGTGCGTGATTGGCGCAACCGCCGACTTGCGCGTTCTCGAGGGGGTCGACTTGGACTAGCGACCTCCACGGTCGCCGAGAATTTGGTCGGCCACTGCCCGGGCTGCGTCGGCACCCTCGGTCAGCAGGACCCGGAACCCGTCCTCTCTCAGCACCGGCACCTTGAGGGCTATGGCCTTGTCGTACTTGGACCCCGGCTCCTGACCGACGACCACGAACGCGGTCTTCTTCGACACCGACCCGGCCGCCCGGCCGCCTCGCTGGGTGATCGCCTCGGTGGCCTCGTCCCGGGAAAAGCCTTCGAGTGAGCCGGTGACCACGATCGACAACCCTTCGAGATGGCGCACCACCGAGTCGTCGACCGGCTCGGCCAGCCGCACTCCCGCGGCGCGCCACTTGGCCACCACCGCGCGGTGCCAATCGACGCTGAACCATTCGCGCACGGCGGCGGCGATCGTCGGGCCGACGCCGTCGACTGCGGCCAGTGCCTGCTCGTCGGCCTCCTCGATGGCGTCCAAGGCGCGGAATTCCCGGGCCAGCGCCTGCGCCGCGGTCGGCCCGACGTGCCGGATCGACAGCGCCACCAGCACCCGCCACAGCGGACGATCCTTCGCGGATTCCAGGTTGGCCAGCAACTTGCGGCCGTTGGCCGAGAGCTCACCCGCCTTGGTACGGAACAGATCCACCGCCAGCAGCTTCGACTCATCCAGGGTGAACAGGTCACCCTCGTCGTGCACCACACCGGCAGCCAGCAGTGCCACCGCGGCCTCGTACCCGAGCATCTCGATGTCGAGGGCACCGCGCCCGGCCAGGTGGAAGATCCGCTCGCGCAATTGCGCTGGACAGGACCGGGCGTTGGGGCAGCGGATGTCGACGTCGCCCTCGCGCTCATGACGCAGTGGTGTGCCGCACTCCGGGCACGTGGTGGGCATGACGAATTCGCGCTCATCGCCGGTGCGCAGATCCACCACCGGACCGAGGACTTCGGGGATGACGTCGCCGGCCTTGCGGATGGTCACGGTGTCGCCGATCAACACGCCCTTGCGGCGTACCTCGTCGGCGTTGTGCAGTGTCGCCAGCGACACCGTGGACCCCGCAACGGTGACCGGCTCCATGAACGCGAACGGGGTGACCCGCCCCGTGCGCCCGACGTTGACCCGGATGTCGAGCAGCTTGGTGGTGGCCTCCTCCGGGGGATACTTGAAGGCGATCGCCCAGCGCGGCGCCCGGGACGTCGAGCCCAGCCGGCGTTGCGCCGACACCTCGTCTATTTTCACGACCAAGCCGTCGATCTCGTGCTCCACATCGTGGCGGTGCTCGCCCCAGTAGGCGATGTGGGCGATCAGCTCGTCGATGGTGGACAGCAGCCTGGTGCGCTCGGAGACCGGTAGTCCCCAGGCAGCCAGCGCCTGGTACGACTCCGATTGACGCACCGGTTCGAACCCCCGCCGGCGACCCAGGCCGTGGCAGAGCATCCGCAGCGGGCGAGTCGCGGTCACCCGCGGATCCTTCTGCCGCAACGAGCCTGCTGCGGAGTTGCGGGGATTGGCGAAGGCCGGTTTGCCGGCCTCGACGAGCGCGGCGTTGAGCTCGGCGAAATCGGCGAGCCGGAAGAACACCTCACCCCGCACCTCGATCAGTTCCGGCACCGGGTACTCGGCGCTGGTGTGCAGCCGGTCGGGGATGTCGCGCAGGGTGCGCAGGTTGAGGGTGACGTCCTCACCGGTGCGCCCGTCACCGCGGGTCAGGCCGCGAACCAGGCGCCCGTTCTCGTAGAGCAGGTTCACCGCCAGACCGTCGATCTTCAACTCAGCCAGGTAGTGCACCTCGGCACCCACCTCGCGGGTGACCCGATCGACCCAGGCTCGCAGCGCGTCGGTATCGAAGGCGTTGTCCAGGCTGAGCATCCGCTCGAGGTGATCGTGCGCGGCGAACTCGGTGCTGAAGCCTCCGCCGACCAGTTGCGTCGGAGAGTCCGGCGTCAGCAGCGCCGGCCAGCGTTGCTCCAGCTCCTGCAGGCGGCGAAACAACCGGTCGAACTCGGCGTCGGAGACGGTGGGAGCGTCGAGCACGTAGTACCGGAACTGGTGGCCGCGCACGGTGTCGACGAGCTCGCCGTAGTCGGCCCGCACCTCGGCAGGCGGTTCGGTCATGTGCTCGACCCTGCAAGCAGGTCTTCGGCCATCATGCAGGGCAGACTAGCTCCGGCTCTGAGTTGTGTGCTCAACCGACACGAGCGCGGCCCCGCACCGTCGAAGGTGCGGGGCCGCGGTTAGAACGCGCTGCTAGCGGGTCTAGAGGGCGCGAACCGAGTCTGCCTGTGGGCCCTTGGGGCCCTGGCTCGACTCGAACTCCACGCGCTGGTTCTCGTCCAAGGTGCGGTAGCCGTCGCCCTGGATGGCGGAGAAGTGGACGAACACGTCGGGGCCACCCCCGTCGACGGAGATGAAGCCGAAGCCCTTCTCCGCGTTGAACCACTTCACGACGCCCTGTGCCATGTGCTCTCCCTAAAATCTGACGCTGTGGAATCTGCAGCCAGCACCGTGCCGGCCGCGCGGTTGCGCGGACCACGCGCCCCGTTGGGAGGCGTCCCCGAGGGAAGCGCGAAGCCCGTAGTCAGACATTCCACGGACGCTTCACAACGATCGGGGAACCTACACGACCACAACCTGGCGCCACGCTATCACCTTGCGCAGCGCGACCTCGGGCGGGACATTCGTCAGATCGGCTGTAATGCGGGTTTGATGTTGGCGTTGTGATGGAAGACGTTGGCCGGGTCGTACTTGGCCTTGATCCGGGCCAACCGTTCGTACTTGGCCGGACCGTAAGAGGCCCGCACCCGGTCCTCGTCGTCCTCGGCTATCGAGTTGACGTAACTCCCGGAGCCCATGGCGTAGGGCAGCAACGCGTCCCAGAAGGACCTCACCCAGCCCCGGTCGACCGACAGTGATTCCGGGTTATCGGCTATTGCCACTAAGAAGGCGCCGAACCGGGCGGCGCGGCTGCCCCCGAACGCGGTCTCCTCCTCGCTAGGCTCGCCGTACGCCCCGGTGAGCGAGTAGATCATCAGTGCCGACAGCGGGGAACTCTTGCACGGCTGGTGCTCGGTGATCACGGCGACTGCCTCGTCGGACAGGCCCTCGAGGTAAAGTCCCTTGTCGTAGGCGTGTAGCCCCCACCGGTAAGTCTCATCGAACATCTGTTGGAGCTGGGCGTAGGGCGTGGGGGTGACGAAGTCGAACAACGGTGGTAGGGACTCGCGGATTTGCGCGACGATCCGGGCGTGCTGGTCTTCCGTTCCGAAGCCGACGACCAACAGCGCGTAGCCGGGCGTGAAGTGGAAGTTCTCAGGCACGAACGGTGCCGGCGGAGCGCTGAGGCCCCCGATCATCACGGTGGCGTCCGCGGGTAGGGTCGCGATGACATCCCGGCCGAGCCCCAGCGCCTCCGTGCCCTGCTCGAGCCCGTAGAAGAACAAGCCAAAGTGGACAATTGGCCCGATCGGGTGCAGCTGGAACTCGAACTCGGTCACAACGCCGAAATTGCCACCGCCGCCGCGCAGCGCCCAGAACAGGTCGGGATTCTCGTCGGTGGCGGCCCGCAGCTGACGCCCGTCGGCAGTGACAACCTGGGCCGAGATGAGGTTGTCCGCGGTCAGGCCGTGCTGTGGGGTCAGCCAGCCCAGCCCGCCGCCCAGCGCGATACCGCCCACGCCGGTGTGGCTGACCAGCCCAAGGGGCACCGCCAAACCATGCGCCTGGGTCGCCGCATCCAGGTCGTGCAGGGTTGCTCCTCCGCCGACCCGCGCGCGGCGGGTGACCGGATCGACCGAAACCTCGCGCAACGGGCTGAGGTCGATCATCAGGCCGCCGTCGCACACGGCCATGCCTGCGAAGTGGTGGAAACCGCCGCGCACTGAGATCTCCAGGCCGCGCTGAAGGGCGAACTCGATGGCCGCTACGACATCGGTGGCGTCGGCGCAGCGGACTATCACCACCGGATAGCGGTCGATCTCAGCATTCCAGGCCGAACGTGCCTCGTCGTAACCGTTATCGCCCCGGGTCAGCACAGTGCCGGATAACTCCGCGCGGAAGCCCTCGATGTCAATGGTCTGCGTCATGGACCGCTCCCATCCGTGCTCAAGCTGTCACGGCCACCTCCGGCCGAGCACTACACAGAGCTGGTCTACCGGCTCCTTGATACATCGCCTCTTCGGCAGCCTGACGATACGCCCGATCGAGACCCCCCGAAAGAATTCATCCGGACACATAAAGTGACTACAGGTCGAGCTGCCAATCGATCGCGCGGCGGTACGGGCGGAATCCCATCGCCTCGTTGATCGCCACCATGTACGGGTTGGAATCAGCATTGCACGTGGCGATGAGACGCAGCTCGGACCGCTCGCGCCGGGCAAGCGCGAGGTTGGCCACCTTGATCAGCGTGCCCAGCCGGTGACCACGGTGTTCCGGCGCGACGATGGTGTCGCCCTGCCAGGCGAACCAGCGCGAGGTGGTGTCAGCACCGATGTGGGTGAAGCCGACCAGCCGCCCGGCGCGGTCCATCGCCGCGGTGGTGACGTTGTGCTGTCCGCGGCCGAGCCAGCAGGCGTCCCTGGCTTGGATCCGGGCCGCGTCGTAGACCTCCTCTTCCCACTGCAGGTCGTCCAACGGGACATCGGTGGACATCCGGGCCGTGAGGTAGGCGACGTCATCCAGCCACTGCGGCGGCGTGGCGCCCACCCATTGGACCAGCGAGTAGTCCCCGGAGCGGGCTCGCGCCTGCGCGCCGAGCCGGGCCAGCACGGCCGGGTCCACCGTGTTGATGTCAAGGCGCCGCAGGGTCTGCACCAGAGCCGGCACCGCGCCAGAGGCCGCGGCGAATCGACCGGTGGGATCGGAGGCCGCTGGATCGAGCGGTTGTGTCGTCCAGAAGATTAGACGGCTCCGGTCGTGCCGGGTGGCCTCGGCGCGCAGATGGGCGAGCAGCGCCCGGCCGACTCCGCGTCGCCGGTGATCGGGCGCCACCAGGATGCCGCCGTAGGCGTTGTGCAGGTTGTCCAGCATCGGGAGACCGAGCACGAAGGCACCCGCCACTGAACCGTTTACCCGGGCCAACCACGTCGTCCGCAACTTGCCGGGCCCGGGGTGCCGGAAGCTGCCCAGCTGGTGGATCCAGCACGGCGGCGGGTCATCGGGATGGTCCGCCGCCACCACTGTGCAGCACAGCTCGTACCACTGCCGGATCGCGTCCTCGTCGGACGGATCGACCGGGGCGAGGGACAGCCGGCTGAGGCTGACGGGGGACATGCCCCTATCCCGCCACGCGCGCGGCATCAATGCCACCGGTTTTCCGGCTCACCCCGCCCAGGAGTCGGGCGGGTCGAGGAACGCCTGTCCCAGTTCCCGAGCCAGGGTCAAGGCGCGCCGGGCCCAGTCCGGGGTGGCGCCGGCCAGGCCGCACGACGGGGTCGGCAGGCAGCGCTGGGCCAGGAGCGCACGGTCGAAACCGAGCCGGTCCACCAGATTCAGCGCCGGTCGGGCCAGTGCCTCGAGGCTGGGTGGCGCTTCGGGTGGCAACGCCGGCACCAGACCGAGCAGCACCGTTGCCCCGGTGTCCCACGCCTCGCCGAGGGCGTCGATGGTGGACCTGGGCGCACCGGCGAGCAGTTCGGCGTCGACGGCCAGCGCGTCGGCTCCGGCGCGCCGGAGCAACGCCAGCGGTGGCCGCGGCGCGCAGCAGTGCACGATCCGCGGCACGGGCAGTGCGTCGAGCACCCTGCGCAGCAGCTCAACGGCGTCATCGTCGGACACGGCGGGCACGGTGCCGTATCCGGATGGAGTGGGCACGCCGCCGGCGAGCACCGCGGGCAGGCCCGGTTCGTCGAGCTGCACCACGGTGGCCACCCCGAGCCTGCGGGATACCTCTGCGGCATGCGCCCGTAGCCCTTCGGCCAGCGACGCGGCGAACTCCCGCAACGCGCCGGTGTCGGTGAGCACCTTGTGCCCGGTGCGCAGCTCGATTTCGGAGGTCAGCGTCCAGGGCCCGGCGGCCTGCACCTTGACCACCGCCGGCCGGGCGCCGGCGGAATCCACCGCCTCCTCCAGCGCATCCAGGTCGGTGCGCAGCAGGTCGACGCCACGGCGGTGGTCACGGCCGGGCCGCGCGGTGACCCGGTACCCGGAGGGCACCAGCTCGACGGCGAGGTCGACGAGCAGCGCCGCGGTGCGGCCGATCAGGTCGGCACCGGCACCTCTACCGGGAAGCTCGGGCAGGTGCGGCAGCTGCGGTAGCTCGCCGACGACGGTGCGCGCGGCTTCCAGAGGGTCGGTACCGGGCATCGAACCGATCGCGGTCGCGGTGCCAGTTGGCCAGAATGGGAGGTCGGTCACCGGGGATGTCTATCAAGGACTCGCCGGCGTTAGGTGGTGAGGTCAACAACTTACGTGCGACTACGAATTGCCTGCACCCTGACCGCTGGGCACGGTTGGCACAGGGCCCGTGCCCCGGGCCGAGATCTTCAAGGAGGCACCCGATGTCTGACGTATCCAGCGATTACGTGGAGCTGTTGCCAGCCCGCACCGTCTTGTCGACCTTCGCCCAAGGCGCCGATGGGGGGAAGGGTGGCGACACGGACCTGATCGGGTCCATCCTCAGCCACGTTCACATCATGGAGAATTCTTACACCAGCAGTGGCACTGCCGGCTCGGCCGGCAGCACCACCAACGGTCTTTAAGGGCCAGCCCTGCCGGATTACCGCGTGCCGGTGATCGTGGCACTGCCCAGGACGATGTCACCGCCGGGGTCTGGACGGTAGAGGGCGACAGCCTGGCCGGGAGCCACTCCACGCAGCGGTTGCCTGAGCTGGACCAGCACGCCGCGGTTGACCGCCTCCGCGACGGCGCCGGCGCAACCGCCGTGCGCTCGGACCTGCGCGACGCATTCGACCGGGCCATCGGGGACACCGTTGGCCCACACCGGGCGCTCGGCCTCGATCACGCTGACGTCCAAGTGCTGCGCGGATCCCACCCGCACAGTGCCCGTCGCCGGCTCCAGAGCCAGCACGAAGCGCGGCCGGCCATCGGGTGCTGGGCGCTGCAAACCGAGCCCGCGGCGCTGGCCGACGGTGAAGCCGTGCACTCCGTGATGGCTGCCCAGCACCTCCCCGGTCTGCCCGTCGACCAGCTCCCCCGGCCGGATCCCCAACCGGCCGGCGAGGAAGGCCCGGGTGTCGCCGGAGGGGATGAAGCAGATGTCATGGCTGTCCGGCTTGCCCGCGACGGCCAGGCCCCGGCGATCCGCCTCGGCGCGGATGCCGGCCTTGACGGTGTCACCGACTGGGAACAGGGCATGGGCCAACTGGTCTGCGGTGAGCCCGGCCAGCACATAGGACTGGTCCTTGCCGGCGTCCACGGCCCGGCGTAGCACGCCGCCGGCCAGGCGTGCGTAGTGACCGGTGCACACCGCGTCGAAGCCCAGCGCCCGGGCCCGGTCCAGCAGCGCGGTGAACTTGATCCTTTCGTTGCACCGCAGGCACGGGTTGGGGGTGCGCCCGGCGGCGTATTCCGCGACGAAGTCATCCACCACGTCGGCGCTGAACTGCTCGGCGAAGTCCCAGACGTAGAACGGGACGTCGATGATGTCGGCGACCCGGCGAGCGTCGGCGGCATCCTCTTTCGTGCAACAGCCGCGGGCACCGGTGCGCAACGTGCCGGGCTGCGCCGACAGGGCCAGGTGCACGCCCACTACCTCGTGCCCGGCGTCCACCGCGCGGGCGGCTGCTACCGAGGAGTCCACCCCGCCGCTCATCGCTGCCAGGACCTTCACAACACCCTCGCTCGCCTGGTTGCCGCGCTGCGGGACCGGGCGACCACCGGCTCGATCGCGTCGAGCACCTCTGCCACGTCCGCAGCCGTGGTGGTCCGCCCGAGCGAGAAGCGCAGTGAGGCGCGCGCCGCGGCAGGCGCGGCACCCATCGCCAGCAGCACGTGCGACGGCTGCGCCACGCCGGCCGTGCAGGCCGCACCGGTGGAGCACTCGATACCGCGGGCGTCGAGCAGCATCAGCAGTGAGTCACCCTCGCAACCGGGGAAGGTGAGGTGCGCGTTGCCCGGCAACCGTGAGGGGCCGTCGTCGATCAGGCCGTCACCGGGGTCCCCGTTGAGCACCGCATCGGGCACCCGGATCATGATCCCGTCCACCAGCTCGTCACGCAGCTTGCCGACTGCCCTCGCGCTGCGCGGCTGCGTCGTCACCGCATGCTGGACCGCAGTGGCCAATCCGACGATGGACGGCACGTCCAAGGTGCCCGAACGCACGTCACGCTCCTGGCCGCCGCCGTGCAGCAGCGGCGTGGCCGCCACATCCCGGCCCAGCAACAGCGCCCCGGCACCGTAGGGGCCGCCCAGCTTGTGCCCGGTCAAGGTGAGCGCCGCAGCCCCGGAAGCGCCGAAATGCACCGGCAGCTGGCCTACTGCCTGGACCGCGTCGGTGTGCAACGGCACCCCGTAGCCGGCCGCGACCTCGGCCAGCTCGCGGATCGGCGCCACGGTGCCCACCTCGTTGTTCGCCCACATCACGGTCACCAGAGCTACCGAGTCGGGGTCGCGGGTCAGCGCGGCGCGCAGGGTCTCGGGATGAACCCGGCCGGTGGCGTCCACCTCGAGCCATTCCACCTGCGCGCCCTCGTGATCAGCCAGCCAGGACACCGCGTCGAGCACCGCATGGTGTTCGACGGTGGAGGCGAGCACTCGGATACGGCGAGGATCGGTGGCGCGCCGCTGCCAGAACAGCCCCTTGACAGCGAGGTTGTCGCCCTCCGTGCCACCCCCCGTGAAGATCACCTCTGATGGGCGGGCACCGAGCGCGTCGGCGATGCCCTCCCGGCACTCTTCGACAGTGCGACGAGCCCGGCGCCCCGACCCATGTAGCGAGGAGGCATTGCCCAACGTGGACAATGCCTCGCTCATCGCCGCCACCGCCTCCGGCAACATAGGCGTGGTAGCCGCATGATCAAGGTAGGTCATCGCGCACCAGCCTATCCGCGCGCGCCGCAACCGCATGCTCGGGACAGGTGCTCGTGGTGAGCTCGACGCCGACCGGCATTTCCGGGTATCGCGGATGTCGGGCGTCGAGTTCACCGAACAGCTCACCGAACGAGTCATGCCGAGACTGGTCGGCACCGGCTAAGTCATCCCTTGCGTCTGGCGACCGCCTCGGTGAGTTGCGGGGCGATGGTGAACAAGTCGCCCACCACACCGAAGTCGGCGATCTCGAAGATCGGTGCCTCCGGGTCCTTGTTGACGGCGATGATGGTCTTGGAGGTCTGCATTCCGGCGCGGTGCTGGATAGCCCCGGAGATGCCCAGCGCCACGTAAAGCTGCGGGGCGACCGTCTTACCGGTCTGCCCGACCTGGAACTGGTGCGGGTAGAAGCCGGAGTCGACCGCCGCCCGGGAGGCGCCGACCGCGGCACCGAGCGAGTCGGCGAGCTTTTCGACGATCGCGAAATTGTCCGCCGAGCCGACGCCGCGACCTCCAGAGACCACCACGCTGGCTTCGGTGAGCTCAGGGCGGTCACCGCCCTCCACCGGCCGACGCTCGACGATCTTCGCGGCGGTGCCGGCGTGCACCACGGGGACCTCGAGGGTCTGCTCGACGGGCGCGCCCGGCGAGCAGACCGGCTCGATGGCCCCGGCGCGGAGAGTGATCACCGCGACCGGCGTGGTGGCTTTGGACTTGGCGAGGTAGGAACCGCCGAACACCGAGTGCGTGGCGGTGCCGTCCGCGGCGAGATCGACGGCGTCGGACAGCAGGCCCGACCCGGTGCGCACCGCGAGCTTGCCGGCGATCTCCTTGCCATCCGGCGAGGCGGCGATGAGGACCGCGACCGGCTGGACCGACGCGACCAGCTCCGCGAGGACTCCGACAGCAGGGGCCGTGAGGAACTGGTTGACCTGGTCGGACTCAGCGACGTAGACCTTCGCCGCGCCGTAGGTCGCCAGCCGGTCGGACAGCTTGCCCGCGGTGCCCGGCGTGCCGACGACCACTGCTGCGGGTTCGCCCAGCCGCGCGGCAGCCGTGAGCAGCTCGTTGGTGATCTTCTTGACCTCGCCACCGGAGTGTTCGACGAGGACCAGGACCTCTGCCATGACGGTTCTCCTCTGGGCCCGGTCAGATCAGCTTCTGCGTGATGAGGTACTGGACCAACTGGGCCGCCCCGTCTCCCTCATCAGTGACGACCTGCCCAGACGAGCGGGGCGGGCGCGGCGCGGAGTCGATCACCATGGAGGTGGCCGCGGCCAGCCCGACATCGCTGCCCGCTATCCCCGCATCAGCCAGCGACAGGGTGCGCACCGGCTTCTTCTTCGCGGCCATGATCCCTTTGAACGACGGGTAACGCGGCTCGTTGATCTTTTCGTTCACGCTGACCACCGCGGGCAGATCTGCCTGCAGAACGGTGACCCCGTCGTCGGTCTCCCGCTCGACGGTCACGGTGCCGCCGTCGACGGTGACCTTGCGGGCGTGGGTCAGCTCCGGCAGGCCGAGCACGTCGGCCACCATCGCCGGGATGGCGCCCATGGTGCCGTCGGTGGCTTCGTTACCGGCGATGACGAGGTCGACGTCGCCAATGGTGCCGATCACCTTGGCCAGCGCTTTGGCGGTCTGCACCGCGCATGACCCGTGCAGGCCCTCATCGGTCAGATGCACCGCGGAGTCCGCACCCATCGACAACGCCTTGCGGATGGCCTCGGTGGCGCGGGGCGGACCCATCGTGACGACGGTGACCTCGCCGCCGCCCGCTTCCTTGATCTTGAGGGCTTCCTCGACGGCGCGCTCGTTGATCTCGTCCAGGACGACATCCGCCGACGCGCGATCCAGGGTGTTGTCAGCATCGGCCAGCCTGCGCTCTGACCAGGTGTCCGGCACCTGCTTGATCAGAACCACGATGTTCATGACCCCAATGTTACCGACCAGTAGCCCCCCATCCCACCGGAAGGTGACCGCACTCACTGGCAAGCTAACCGCAGTCTGGATGCAGACTGCGGTTTTGGGGCCCGGAAATACCGCAGTCTGCATCCAGACTGCGGTAGAAGGGGGCGTGATGTTACGAGTTGTGGGGGCGGTGGTGTGTGCTGTGGTCGCGTTGGTGTTGCCGGGTGACCGGCAGGGCGCTTCAGCGGGCGGCCCGGTGATCGCGCACGGTCCGGCGGCGCTGCCCCGGATCGCGTTGACCTTCGATTCCAACATGACCGACGCGATGCTGCGGTCACTCGACAGCGGTAAGGTCAAGTCCTACGCGAACGTCGCGGTGATCGACGAGCTGCAACGCAGCCGCACGCCCGCGACGTTCTTTCTGGCCGGTAAATGGGTCGAGCGCTATCCCGATCTCACCCGCCGGATCGCGGCCGACCCGAATTTCGAGCTCGCCAGCCACTCCTATGCCCATATCGGGTTCACCGACCATTGCTATCACCTGGGTAAATTGCCCATCGACCAGATGGCCGCGGACGTCGAACACTCATTCCGGGTGCTGGCGCCCTTCGGCGGCCGGCAGACCGGCTACTTCCGCTTCCCCGGCGGTTGCTACGACTCCCCCGCCCTGCGCGCGATCGCCCCGGTGCACTGCACGGTCATTCAATACGACATCGTCGGCGGGGATCCCTTCAACAACGACCCGAACGCCATTACGAACAACGTGCTGCGACGCGCGCACAACGGTGGGATCGTCGTCCTGCACATCACCAAGGCCAACGCCCCGCACACCGCCGACGCGCTTCCGTCCATCATCACCGGACTGCGGGCCCGCGGATACCGCCTGGTGGCACTGTCGGACTTGCTGCTCGGAGCCCACTAGCTCACCTGGTCAGAGAAAGCGCAGTGCCTCCTTGAGCCGGGTCACCGTCTCTGGGTCCAGGAGCAGCTCGAGGGAGACGGGATGGTTGTCGCCGAACAGCCGGCCGTCGATGGCCAGCGTGGTGGTCTTGCGTCCTGCTGCGAGATCGGGGCCGAACACCAGGGTGGTGCTCACCCGGACGTCGGCGTCGACTACGAGACCGTAACCGGCCAGCTCCTCGCCCATCAGGATGCAGCCCTCTGCCAGGTCGGAGCTGGCAGCCTTCAGTCGCTGCCAGGGAACCCACAGCCACGGTTCACCCTGATCGATCCGCCCCTGGTGGGTTACGCACACAGGCGCGGAGCAGGCACCATTGCGGCCATCGATACAAACCTGATGCTTCGGGTCGCGCTGGTGATCAGCGCAGTGGATCACCATGCATGATGGGAGCGGCTCGTCAGGCATGTCTCCCTGACGGTAGCGGGCCGCCGCCGCGCTCGCATCACATCCGGCGCATGATGTCTTCCACCGGATCCGGCCCGTTGGCTCCTGTCGTCTCGAAGAGCCGCTGGTCGGGCGGCGCGCCACCCCAGGACAGGTGGTTGAGCTGTCACCACACTGGCAAGCTCGGTAGACCACCGCGTGCTGGAGGACCGTTGAGCGTCCCGGATCCCACCGATCCCTACCCGCTGCCCGGCTATCCACGGTACTGCGACGAAACGCGTGACACGTTCTACGCGCACGCCGTCAGCAGGGGCGACACGGTGGTGGGCCACGACGTCTGGCTCGGCCGTGACGTGACGGTGATGCCCGGCATCACGATCGGCAATGGCGCGATCATCGCCACCGCCGCCGTCATCACCCGTGATGGGACGCAGCCGTGCGCGTAACCGTGGTGGGCAGCGTCAACCTCGACCTGGTGGCCACGCTGCCGCGGTTACCTCAACCTGGCGAGACGCTGACCGCCACCGGGTTGAGCCGCGTCCCCGGCGGCAAGGGGGCCAACCAGGCGCTGGCCGTCCGGCGGTTGGGATTACCGGTCCGGCTGGTCGCCGCCGTGGGCACCGACCCCGACGCCGACAGCGCGCTGGAGCTGCTGCGCCGCGAGGGCGTCGGGCTCGACCGGCTGCAGCGGGTCACCGAGCCGACCGGGCTGGCGCTGATCGCTGTCGATACCGCAGGCGAGACCACCATCACCGTGGTGCCGGGGGCCAACGCGGTGCTGGAGGTGAGCGCCGCAGACGTCGCGGGCGCCGATGCGGTGCTGACCGTGCTGGAGGTGCCCGACCACGCCGTCACCGCCGCCGCCCGGCACGCCGGCGGCCTGTTCGTGCTCAATGCCGCCCCGGCCCGACCGGTGCCGGCCGAGGTGCTGCGGCGCGCCGATCTGGTGGTGGTCAACCGGGCCGAGTACGCCGCGCTGCCCGACCTGCGAACTGCCCGGGCGCTGGCCGTCACCGACGGGCCGCGCGGCGCGGTGCTGCTGCGCAACGGCCGGCAGATCGCGGCCGCCACTCCCCCATCGGTCGACGCGGTGGACGGCACCGGCGCCGGCGACGCGTTCATCGCTGCCGCGCTGGCAGGCCTGCTGAATGGGCTGCCCGACGCCGAACTGCTCACCCGGGCCTGCGCTGCCGGCGCCCTGGCGGCCACCCGGCCCGGTGCCCAGCCGTCCCTGCCCACCGCCGCGCAGCTCGACGAGGTGCTGGCCCGGTGACCGTACCGATGATCATCGATACCGATCCGGGAGTGGACGACGCGGTAGCGGTGATGCTGGCGGTGGCCAGCCCTCAGGTGCAGCTGCTGGCGGTGACCACGGTATTCGGTAACGCCGCCGTGGAGGTCACCACCGCCAATGCGCTGCGGCTGCGGGCGCTGGCCGGGCTCGCTGAGCTGCCGGTAGCTGCCGGCGCGGCCCGGCCGCTGGTGTACCCGCGGCGTCCGCGGGATAGCTGCCGGCACGGCGCGGACGGCCTCGCCGAGCGGGCTGATCTGTTACCGGCACCCAGCGGGCCGGTCAATCCGCTCGGCGCCGTGCCGCTGATGGCCACCCTGCTGCGTGCGGCGGTCACCCCGGTGACACTGGTGGCGATCGGTCCGCTGACCAACATCGCGCTACTGCTGGCGGTGCACCCCGACGTGAAGCCCCGCATCGGGCGCATCGTGGCGATGGGAGGCGACCTCAGGGGGCCGCGCGCCGAGTTCAACATCGGCTCCGATCCGGAGGCGGCCCGCCGGCTGCTCGTCGAGGACGTGCCGATCACCCTGGTGCCACTGGATCTGACCCGGCGGTGCGTGCTCGACGACAGCTGGCTGGCCGAGCTGGCGGCAGCCGGTCCGCGCTGCGCCACCTTGGCCGGCGTCGTCGAGGCGTACCGGCAGCGACGCCGGGCGCCGGTGGCGCTGCACGACTCACTGGCAGTGCTGGAGGCTGCCGAACCGGGCGCGGTACACACCGACCAGCAGCACCTGGAAGTGATCTGCGATCACGGATCTACCCGCGGTGCGGTGATCAGCGGCGGGAACGGCCGCCGGGTCCAGGTCGCGCACGACGGCGACCCGGCCACGATCAACGCGGCGACCCTGAGCCTGCTGCGACGCTTGCGGTGATCTCATCGCGTTGGCTAGCCCGCAGCCGCAGCATCGCCACCGCCACCAGGACGCCGATCACCCCGCCCAGTGTGTTGTGCACGATGTCCCGGAGCTGGCATTCGCCGCCGCCGGTGGCGCCCTGGACGTATTCGATGAAGCCGCTGACGAGCACGGTGGATATCGCGACGGGCACCGCGCGACGGGTCGCCAATGTCCCGAAGATCGCGAACGGCACCAGCATCACCACGTTGAGCTCCTCGTACAGATGTACCAGCGAGAAGCTGCCGACCGTGCACACGCGCAGCGTTGCCAGCGGGCTGAGTCCACCTGCGGGGAAATGCCCGAGCGGACGCACTACCGTGAGCGCCAGCGCCAGCGCCAGGCTGCACCCGGCCAGGACCGCGAACTTCCGGTTCCAACCGCGACTCCGCGCCACCCACCAGGCCGCACCGCCCAGCAGCAGCGCTCCGGGCACGAAGCTGGCCGGCACTTCGAGGTGATGCAAGAAAATGTTGATCAAATTATGGTAGTTGAGGTCTACTCCATCCCACACGTTGCGTACCGTATCGCTCACTCAGCGTCCAGTGAATGTCGCCTTGCCGGGACCGTGCTCGAGGAACGAGCGCATCCCGGTCACCCGATCCTCGGTGTGCGCCAGCGCCGCGAAAGCCTCACCCTCCAGTTGCAAACCCTCGCTGAGATCGACGTCGAGCCCGTCGTCGATGGCCGCCTTGGCTGCGGCCAGCGCACGCGCCGGCCCCGCAACGAACTGCTGGGCCCAGCGCCGCGCCGCGGCATACGCCTCGCCCGAGCCGACCACCTCATCGACCAGACCGATCCGCAGGGCCTCGTCAGCGCGGGCGAACCGGCCGGTGTAGATCAGTTCCTTGGCCCGGGACGGGCCGATCAGCCGCGGAAGCCGCTGGGTTCCACCGGCACCGGGGATGATCCCGAGCAGGATCTCCGGCTGGCCGATCTTGGCGTCCTCGGCAGCGATACGCCGGTCACAGCACAGCGCGAGCTCACAGCCACCGCCCAGCGCAAAACCCGTGATCGCGGCCACGGTCGGTTTCGGGATGTCCGCCACCATGGCGAACGACGACGACAGCTCTGCGGCCAACGTCGGCATCTCGTCCGCGGACGCCGTCGCCATCTCCCTGACGTCCGCGCCGGCCGCGAACACCCGCTCGCCGCCGTAGACGATCACCGCCCGGATGTCGTCGCGCTGCGCCGCCTCCTGCGCGGCCTGCCGGATCTCCCCGGCGCACGTGCGGTTCAGGGCGTTCATCGGCGGACGGTCCACCTGGATGGTACCGATACCGCCGTCCACCTCGAGCCTGACGAACTCCATGGCTTCGCACGCTACCTGCGGTAGGCGAAATAGCGCTGCCCAGAACGGCGCAACACCAGATCCACGCCGAAGGTCTTCGACAGGTTGTCCGTGGTCAGCACCGCCTCCAGCAAGCCCTGGGCGACCACAATCCCGTGGCGCATCAGCATGGCGTGCGTGAAGCCCGGCGGGATCTCCTCGACGTGATGGGTCACCAACACCGTCGCCGGGGAATCCGGATCAGCGGCCAGTTCACCCAGCCGGAATAGCAGATCTTCCCGTCCGCCGAGGTCGAGCCCAGCCGCCGGCTCATCGAGTAAGAGCAGCTCCGGATCGGTCATCAGCGACCTTGCGATCAGCGCCCGTTTGCGTTCGCCCTCCGACAGGGTGCCGAAGCGTCGATCGGCCATCGCGCCGACGCCGAAGTCGGCCAGCAACCCGATCGCCCGCGCCCGGTCCAGAGCTTCGTAGCGCTCCCGCCACCTGCCGAGCACTGCATAACCGGCGCTGATCACCAGATCGGACACCAGCTCGTCGGTGGGGATCCGGCTGGCCAGGGACGCCGAGGAGAACCCGATCCGCGGTCTCAGCTCGAACACATCGGTGCGGCCCAACCGTTGCCCGAGCACGTGAACGGTGCCGCAGGTCGGATGCAGCTCAGTCGCGGCCAGCCGCAGCAGGGTGGTCTTCCCGGCGCCGTTGGGTCCCAGGACGACCCACTTCTCGTCCAGCTCCACCTGCCAGTCGACCCGCTCGAGCAGCGTGCCGGCGCCGCGCCGGACGCCCACCCCGTCCATCCGCACCACGAGATCGGTCAGGTCGAGGGTGCTGTTCTCGGCTGCCTGCCGATCCCGCTCGGTCACCCGGTCATTGTGCGCACTGGAGCAGAATGGGCGTCTGTGACCCGCCCGCAGGTCGGCCGACCATTTCCCCTCGGCGCGCACGCCGAGGGCGGCGGGGTGCGCTTCGCGGTGGCGTCGTCGATCGCCGAGGCCGTCGAGGTGTGCCTGCTGTCCGCCGATGGCCAGGAGCAGCGGGTGCCGCTGACCGAGCGCACCTTCGGGGTATGGCACGGGCTGCTCAGTGGCATCGGTCCCGGGCAGCGCTACGGCTACCGGGTCCACGGGCCGTGGAACCCCGGGCGCGGCCAGTGGTGTAACCCCGCCAAGTTGCTCGTGGATCCGTACGCGCGCCGGGTCGAAGGTGCCGTGACCGACCCGCGGGCCGCGCTGGGTTACCGCGACGATCCCCGAGGGCCCCGGTGTGACATCGATTCGCGTGGCAGTGTGCCGGTGTCCGTGGTCACCGCACCCGGTGGACCGGACACCGGCCCCCGGCCCGACGTGCCGTGGGAGCAAACCGTGATCTACGAGCTGCACGTACGCGGCTTCACCCGGACCCATCCCCAGGTGCCGCTCGAGCACCGCGGCACCTACCTGGGTCTGACCCATCCAGCAGTGCTCGACTACCTCACCGAGCTGGGCGTCACCACCGTGGAGCTGCTGCCGGTGGCTGCGTTCTGCCCCGAGCCGTCCCTGCTGCGCACTGGCAGGCCCAACTACTGGGGCTACTCACCCCTGGCCATGCTCGCGGTCCATCCGGGGTATGCCGCGGTGCCCGGCGACGAGGTCGCAGAATTCCGGACGATGGTCGCCGCGCTGCACGCCGCGGGGCTCGAAGTGATCGTCGACGTGGTAGCCAACCACACCTGCGAAGGTCCCGTGGATGGCCTCACCCTGTGCTACCGGGGGTTGGATGCGCCTGCCTACTACCTTGGGCGCGACCTCACCGGCTGCGGCAACACCCTGGACGCCGGTTCGCTGACGGTGGTGCGGCTGGTCACCGACGCGTTGCGGTACTGGGCGGGCGAACTGGGCGTCGACGGCTTCCGGCTGGACCTGGCCAGCGTGCTGGGACGGCCCCGGGGCGGGCCGTTCGATCCGGGCGCGCCGGTGCTCACCGCGATTGCCGTCGACCCACTGCTGAACACCCGCAAGCTCATCGCCGAGCCCTGGGACGCCACCTCCGACGGGTACCGGGTCGGCGGGTTTCCCGCTGACTTCAGCGAGTGGAACGGCCGCTACCGCGACGTCGTGCGCGATTTCTGGCGTGGCGTCCCGGGCGTCAGCGAGCTCGCGTCCCGGCTGGCAGGCAGCTCGGACCTCTACGCGGGCAGCGGGCGCCGGCCGTGGGCGTCGATCAACTTCATCACCGCTCACGACGGGTTCACGTTGCGCGATCTGGTCTCCTACAACCGCAAGTACAACGACGCCAACGGTGAGGGCGGCGCCGACGGCACCGATGACAACCGCTCCTGGAACTGCGGTGCCGAAGGGCCGACCGACGATCCGGTGGTGCGCAGTCTGCGGGACCGCCAGGCCCGTAACCTGCTCGCCACCCTGATGCTGTCCACTGGCACGCCGATGCTGCCGGCCGGTGACGAACGCTGGCGCACCCAAGGCGGCAACAACAACCCGTACCCGCTTGACGACGAGACCTCGTGGCTGGACTGGTCGGCTGACCCGGACGCCGAGATTTTCACGGTGTTCACCCGTCGCCTGCTCGAGCTGCGCAACACGACGCCCGCTCTACGCCAACCCGAGTTCTTCGAAGGGCGTATCACTCCCAGCGACGCCCCTGACCTGGTGTGGTTGCATCCAGAGGGCCGCCCGATGGATCTCGGCGACTGGCGCGATGCCGGTCAGCAAACCCTCGGCATGTGGATCAACGGCGCCGACGTGCGGTCCCACCCGCCGATCGCGACGACCGACTCGTGGCTACTGGTGCTGCATGCCGCCGCCCACCCGATCATGTTCACACTGCCCGGGCCCGAGTACGGCGAGCGCTACGAGCCGGTGCTCGACACCGCATCCCTGGACGGCCAGCCCACCCACCCGCGAAGCCGCCGCCCCAGCACCCGGATGGCCGTACCCGCCCGAAGCGTCCTGCTGTTCCGCGCGGTGCGCCACTAGCCAGCGGTGCCCACCAGCCCGACACGGAGACATATCGGGGTGGGAAGCGGGCGGTCAGGTGGCTAGGTGCAGGAGGCCGAACTCGGCGGGGGTGGCCATCAGCGGGTGCTGGGGCAGGACGCGGACGGTGTAGCCGAGCAGGCCGGCATGGGGCAGGCGCACGGTGGCCTCGAACCGGTTGCCGTCACGGTCTCCATCACCTTGCGGGTGCATCGTCACCACGAGCGGGTCCGGCAGCTCGTCGCTGCCGTCGACCCGGCCCACGACCGCCTGCACCTGCACGTCGCCCGGCTGCAGGCCACCCAACACGACGGCGGCGCGGACGGTCATCTCCGAGCCCAATGTCGGCGTGTCGGGCAGGCCGGTGATGTCGACCTGGGCGACCCGAACCGCGGGCCATGCAGCGCGGACCCGCGCGCGGTACGCGGCCAGCTCGCGGGCCCCGGCGAAGTCGTCGGCGAGGACCACCGCAGCCGACTCGGCGGCCGGCGCGTAAAGCCGCTCCACGTACTCCTGCACCATGCGCGAGGCCTGCACTTGAGGGCTCAGCGTGGCCAGGGTGTGGCGCACCAGAGACACCCAACTGGTCGGCACCCCGTCGGGGCCCCGGTCGTAGAACTGGGGAGCCACCTGAGTGGCGATCAGCTCGTAGAGCGCGTTGGCCTCCAGGGTGTCGCGCCGGTCGGGGTTCTCCACGCCATCGGCGGTCGGGATCGCCCAGCCGTTCTTGCCGTCGTAGAGCTCGTCCCACCAGCCGTCCCGGATGGACAGGTTCAACCCGCCGTTGAGCGCCGATTTCATCCCCGATGTGCCGCAGGCCTCCAACGGCCGCAGCGGGTTGTTCAGCCACACGTCGCAGCCCCAGTACAGGTACCGAGCCATCGACATGTCATAGTCGGGCAGAAACACCATCCGGTGCCGCACATCCGGCGCGTCGGCGAACTGCACGACCTGCTGGATCAACGCCTTGCCGCCGTCATCCGCGGGATGCGACTTACCAGCGATGATCAGCTGCACCGGGTGGTCGGGGTCCAGCAACAGCGCGCGCAGCCGCTCCCGGTCCCGCAGCATCAGGGTCAGCCGCTTGTAGGTGGGGACCCGGCGAGCGAAACCCAGGGTCAGCACCTGGGGGTCGAAGACCCGCGAGGTCCAGCCCAGCTCCGGCGCCGAGGCGCCGCGCTCCAGCCACGCGGCCCGAACTCGCCTGCGTACCTCCTCCACGAGCTTTTCCCGCAGCGCCCAGCGCAGGTTCCAGAGCACGGTGTCGGGAACCGACAGCGCCGCAGTGCTCCCGTCGGCCCTGTCGCCCCTGTCGCCGCCGTCGCCACTACCGGACTCACCGAGCAGGCCGGCGACCTCCCGTGCCGTCCAGGTCGGCCCGTGCACGCCGTTGGTGACCGACCCGATCGGCACCTCGTCGACGTCGAACTGCGGCCACAGACCGCGGAACATCGCCCGGGACACGGCACCGTGCAGCTGCGAGACACCGTTGGCGCGCTGGGCCAAGCGCAGCCCCATGTGCGCCATGTTGAACATCCCTGGGTTCTCCTCGGCGCCCAGCGCCAGCACCCGCTCGACGTCCACCCCGGGCAGCAGCGCGCACTCGGGCGATGACTCGCCGAAATGGTGCCAGACCAGGCCGCCCGGGAAACGATCGATCCCGGCGGGTACCGGCGTGTGCGTGGTGAAGACGGTCCCGGCGCGGACCGCTGTCAGAGCCTCGTCGAAGGTCAGCCCTTCCGCGCTGATCAGCTCACGGATCCGTTCCAGGCCGAGGAACCCGCAGTGGCCCTCGTTGGTGTGGAACACCTGGGGGTCGGGATGGCCGGTGAGCGTGCAGAACAGTCGCACTGCACGGACCCCGCCGACCCCGGCGAGGATCTCCTGGGTGATCCGGTGGCCCTGGTCGCCGCCGTAGAGCCGGTCGGTGACCCCGCGCAGATCGTCGGGATTCTCCGCGATGTCGGAGTCCAGCAGAAGCAGCGGCACCCGCCCGACGTCAGCCCGCCAGATGCGGGCCCGGAGGACTCGCGCGCCGGGCATGCCGACTCCGACCAGCAGTGGCGCGCCGGTGGCATCGGACAGCAGGCTCAGCGGCAATCCCAGCGGGTCCAGCGCCGGGTAGTGCTCCAACTGCCAGCCGTCCAGCGACAACGACTGCCGGAAATACCCCGAGCCGTAGAGCAGCCCGATTCCGATCAGCGGCACTCCCAGGTCCGAGGCGGCCTTGAGGTGGTCACCCGCCAGCACGCCGAGGCCGCCGGAGTAGAACGGCAACACTTCCGAAACACCGAACTCCATGGAGAAGTACGCGATCGCACCCGGCAGCGCGCCAGGGTGGTGCTGGTACCACCGGGGTTCGTCCAGGTAGCGGCGCAGGTCCTGGGCGAGCGCCGCGGTGCGGGCCACCACGGTTTCGTCAGCGGCCAGCGTGCTCAGCCGCCGGGGGGCGATCTCCCCGAGCAGCCGCACCGGATCACCGTGCACGGCCGTCCAGGTGCGCTCGTCCAACGAAGCGAACAAGTCCTGGGTCGGCTGGTGCCAGGTCCACCGCAGGTTGGTGGCCAGTGTCTCCAGTGCCGCGAGCGGCTCAGGCAGCTGGGCGCGGACGGTGAAGCGGCGCAGTGCTCTCACGGGCGGACTTTATCCCGCGATGGTGCGTTGCGGACGCAGACCGTTCGTTACGAACACCTGATTACCGCGGGCGGCGGTAAAAAACCGGTCACGGGAAGAAGATCCGGCGCGCGACGCAAGTCCGGCCACGGCAGACTGGACCCGGGACCGAGGGAAGGGGCGCCAGCGGTGAGTGGTCGGATCGCCATCGACGAAGTCACGCCCGCGGTCTCGTGCGGCAAGTACCCCAGCAAGGCGGTGGTCGGGGAACAGCTGCCGGTCGGCGCCACGGTGTGGCGCGAGGGCCACGACGCGGTGGGTGCCACGGTGGTCTGGCGCGGTCCCGGCAACACCGCGGCCAGTCACATCCGGATGCAGCCCGGGCCGCCGGGCAGCGACCAGTTCGTCGCGACCGTGGTGGCTGACCAGGTGGGCTGGTGGGCGTTCCGGATTGATGCCTGGGCTGACCCGTGGGATACGTGGCGGCACGCGGTCGAGGTGAAGATCGCGGCCGGCCAGACCGAGGCCGAGCTGGAGAACGATCTGATCACCGGCGCCCGGCTGCTGGAGCGAGCCGCTCGACGCCCCGGCCAGCAGGCCAGCCGGACGGTGCTGAGCGCCGCGGCGGCCGCATTGCGCGACACCGGGCGCCGGCTCGAGGAGCGGGTCGGTCCAGCGCTGTCCGCGCCGGTGATCCGGATTCTGGCCGCCGACCCACTGCGTGATCTGATCACCAAAGGTCCGTCGCACAAGGTGTGGGTGGATCGCCCGAGAGCACTGTTCAGCTCCTGGTATGAGTTCTTCCCACGTTCCACCGGCGGCTGGGACGCCGACGGGCACCCGGTGCACGGCACCTTCGCCACCGCTGCCGGCGAGCTGGACCGGATCGCCGGGATGGGCTTCGACGTGGTGTACCTGCCCCCGATCCACCCCATCGGCGAGGTCAACCGCAAGGGTCCGAACAACACCACCGAGGTTGGGCCCGACGACGTCGGATCACCGTGGGCGATCGGTTCGGCCGATGGCGGCCATGATGCGGTGCATCCCCAGCTGGGCACGCTGGACGACTTCGACGCCTTCGTCACGCGGGTTCGCGAGCTGGGCATGGAGGTCGCACTGGACTTCGCGCTGCAGTGCGCTCCGGATCACCCGTGGGCCAAGGAGCACCAGGAGTGGTTCACCATCCGACCCGACGGCAGCATCGCCTACGCGGAGAATCCGCCCAAGCGCTACCAGGACATCTACCCGCTCAACTTCGACTCCGACCCCAGCGGGATCTACCGGGAGATGCTGCGGGTGCTGCTGTTCTGGGTGGAGCGCGGCGTGCGCATCTTCCGCGTGGACAACCCGCACACCAAACCGCCGGACTTCTGGGAATGGCTGATCTGGCAGGTCAAGGAGCGGTACCCGGATGTGTTGTTTTTAGCTGAGGCATTCACCCGACCAGCCCGGCTCTACGGGCTGGCGCGGTTGGGCTTCACCCAGTCGTACACCTACTTCACCTGGCGTACCGGCAAGCAGGAACTCGCCGACTACGCCATCGAACTGGCCTCCAGAGTCGACGAATGCCGGCCGAATTTCTTCGTCAACACCCCGGACATCCTGCACGCTTCGCTGCAGTACGGTGGACCGGGGATGTTCGCCATCCGCGCTGCCCTGGCGGCCACGCTGTCCCCGTCGTGGGGCGTCTACTCGGGCTTCGAGCTGTTCGAGCACACCCCGGTGGTACCGGGCAGCGAGGAGTACCTCAACAGCGAGAAATACCAGCTGCGTCCCCGAGATTTCGCCGCCGCGCTAGCCGAGGGCCGATCCCTGCAACCGTGGATCACCCAGCTCAATGTGATCCGCCGCGCCCATCCCGCCTTGCAACAGCTTCGCACGCTGCGGTTTCACCAGGTGGACAACGACTTGCTGCTGGCGTATTCCAAGATTGATCCGGCCTCCGGCGACACCGTGATCTGCATAGTGACTCTGGATCCGTTCACCACAGTCAGCGGGATGGTGTCGCTGGACCTGCCGGCACTGGGCCTGGAGCTGTCAGACCACTTCGACGTGCACGATGACGTGTCCGGCGAGACCTATCACTGGGGCCCGACCAACTTCGTGCAGTTGCAGCCGTGGCGCGCGGTGGCGCACATTCTGAGCGTTGCGCCTCGGTAAGGGTCGAACGCCCTGAACGCTGTCGGCAGATCGCATGCGGTCTCTCGTCACCTGAGCGGACCTGACCGCGCGAGAGCCGTCGGTCGCCGAGATAGGAGCCCGCAGGTCGCGGCAAAGGCTTCAGATGATGACGCGCTGACCGGGGTGGTCAAGCCAGGTCCACTGCTCGGTGTCGGTCACGCTCACGCCGAGCCGAGTGTAGGCCGGTCGACCGTGCCGGACCCACCAGGCGTGGGCTTGCTCAATTTCGTCCCAGAGCCGTCGGGGGCCGTGCTGGCGGACGGGGTGGACCGTGCACCCGCGGCGCACATCAACGGTGGCCCAGGATCTCGTGGTCGGGTCGTGGACCCGAACGCGGTGGTGGTGGGCGTCCTCAGGATCGTCCTCCACGATCTTGTGACAGTGCGGGACCAGCACACCGACCGTCAGTGCGCCGGAGAACTCGCCGACCACCTCATACACCCATAGGCTCGTCATGCTGTCCTGCGCATCGCCGACCTCGCCGCCATCGAGCGGGCAGACCGGTTCCTGCTGGTCCCGCAGCCGCATGAAGGCCAGGTTTCCCGACAAAGCACCGGATGCGCTGCCATCGGTGGCCACGACCAGTCGTGCCAGGACACCATTGTGGTAGTCCGGTCCCCACGGGCTCACGATGATCCCGCCAGGGCGGGTCTGGGCGATCCAGGGATAGGGCACCTGACCGGGCCGGACGGAGGCGGTGGCGATGATCCGGTCATAGGGTGCACCCGCCGGATAACCGGCCCCGCCATCTCCGATGATCATGGTCGGGGCGTAGCCGGCCGCGGACAGGTTGGCGTGGGCTCGCTGCGCCACCGTGGTGTCGATCTCCATGGTGGACACCGCGTCGTCGCCGAGCCGCGCGGCCAGCAGCGCGGCGTGGTAGCCGGTGCCGGTACCGATCTCCAGCACCCGGTGCCCCTCGTGCACGTCCAGCGCCGCGAGCATGCTCAGCACCAGGGATGGCCGCGAGGCCGAGCTGGTGGGCCGGTCTCCGGTGGTGTCCGGCCACACCGTGGCGCCGTTGTCGAACTGAGTCATGATCGCCGTATCGGAGGTGACTACCTGCCACCACCACTGCGGGTCGATCTCCCGATCGATTGGCTGCGGCTCATCGCCCGCGTCGTACACCCAGATCCGGGCCGGGATGAACAGCGCCCGCTGCACCGCGCGGATCACCTCGCCCCATCCAGCAGGAATCGTGCCGGCCAGCTCCGCAAGAAGGCGCTCAGCCATTTTCACCGGCCTGGTCATCCGACTCGTCGTCTTCCAGCTGCCCAGCGTGTTTACCCTCGCCGTAGTCGTGGGGCTTTTCCCATTTGGACGGTCGGGGCTACGCACCTCACCATCCCCGCTGGTGTCTCGTTTGCCCACGTCAATTACCCCCCATCCAATCTGGCGACCCACGCGGCGACGCGCGGGTGGCTACGATAATCGAGACCTCCCAGTCGCACACTGCGGCGTGTAGCACGGTTAGCGCGTCCCCGTTCACCCGCTGGGTGACCAGTGGCCCACCCGGCGTGATCAATGACGATTTGCGTGCCCGTGTGGCAGTGCACGCTTGGCCGAATCCGGCAAGGTAGATCGTGTCCCGCCAGTCGAAGCTGTCACGCACGCCCCAGAGCGGCCCGTCCGGGCCCGGGGCAACCCGTAGGAAGCAGAAACCGCTACGCTTGGCGGCATCCAGCAGGCGCTTCGCGGCGGCCAGATCCGGACTCTCCGCGTTCACGACGACGACCACATCGAGCGGGTCGGGCAATGCCAAAGCGTTGACGTGATCGGCAAAGACTCGCCGGGTGTGGGCACTGGTTGGTCATCAAGTGGAGCACGGCGGGACCGGGGGCTATCGAGGGAATGCTCCTCGGCCCCGCCGTGATGGGGTACCGGCCGTCCCGCCTCGCGGAACTTGCGGGGAGGACGCGGAAGTGAGACGGCCGGGGTCTGCGACGGATCAGTGCGCGGATCGTCGGTGATCCCGCGCGCAGGGCACCCGGTGGTCGTCCTCGCGGTCACAACCAGAGCACCTCCTTTGCGATGGCTCGTCAACCAGCGGGTGCGGCATCAGCTGCACGATGGCCGCCGCTGGTGGGTGTAAGAAGACGCCACGGAATAATTTGCTCACAACGATCAGCAAATCAGCGCACGGGTCAGGTGGTGGGCCACGGTGGACGAGCCGATTGGCGACGGGTCGCCTGGAGGTAGAAAGCGGCGACCAGGGCGGCCACCGAAGACCACTGACCCGGGAAGTTCGGCTATTGCGGCGCTAGGTGCGCAGCTGCGGCGGTTACGGATTGATCGTGGTCTGACATTGGCGCAACTTGCCCGACTGGTGGGG
>Ga0134126_10001764_pt1 | contig 27561 bp, 19 predicted proteins | sample KB31752_FD_96881 | JGI IMG/M metagenome (GOLD analysis project Ga0134126, IMG submission 96881) | Terrestrial soil microbial communities with excess Nitrogen fertilizer from Kellogg Biological Station, Michigan, USA - KB3-175-2 | ecosystem: Environmental > Terrestrial > Soil > Unclassified ... | reverse complement strand
TGGAAAGCATTAAAAAAACGCTTATTATTCTTTCGCCCGGCTTTGCACAAAATGAAGACGATACCACTTGTATGCCTTTGCAACAGCTTTTGATAAAGTCGCTAACCAGGAATTTTCCCGGTATTAAAATCGTCATACTTGCTTTTCAGTATCCTTATTTTTCTAAAACTTATTCGTGGTTTGGTAACAGGGTCATCAGCTTCAACGGACAGGAAAGAGGAAAATTAAACAGGCTTAAGGTTTGGATACGGGCTTGGAAAACGCTGCTTAAAATGAAGCGGGAAAATGAGGTTATCGGCCTGTTTAGTTTCTGGGTTACAGAATGTTCGTTGATCGGCAAGTATTTTGGCAAGTACGCCGGTTTAAAACATTATTCATGGATTTTGGGGCAGGATGCCAAAAGGACCAACAAATACGTAAGACTGATCCGTCCAAGGCCGGGTTCCCTGGCGGCGTTGTCTGATTTTTTGGCAGATGAATTTTACAAAAACTTCGGAATCATGCCGAAACACTTGATCATCAATGGCATTGACCCGAAAATATTTTCTCCTGTTCCCATTATAAGAGACATTGCTATCATGGGTGCAGGGAACCTGACCTTATTGAAACAATATGATGTATTTGTGAAGGTTGTTAATGATTTAACTGAGAAAATGCCGGGACTGAAAAGCCTGCTTTGCGGGAAGGGGCCGGAAGAAACGAGGTTGAAAAATATGGTATCAAAATATGGGTTGGAAAGCAACCTCACCATTTTGGGTGAAAAACCTCATGAGGAAGTAATAGCGCTTATGCAAAGGGTCAAAGTGTTTCTGCACCCTTCCCGGTATGAAGGGTTTTCAACTGCCTGCTTAGAAGCGTTGTATGCGGGAACTCATGTTATCAGTTTTTGCAAACCCATGAATGCAAAAATCAAAAACTGGCATATAGTTGAAAATGCAGGTGAGATGGCAGATAAAGCTTTTGAAATCCTTAATGATCCTCTTACCAAATATGAATCCGTTTGTGTGAAGACCATTGATGAGGTTGCCAGTGAAGTGATGGGTTTATATGGAGATTATCAATAAAATCATCTTGTATGCTGTCACCCCTTCGGGTAATGTCATTAAGTTAAGCATTTCGTCTTGCCTTTTTATAACCCTGAAAGGGTTTAATATGAATAACCACGGGTAAAACCCGTGGCCAGAAGGGCAAAAATGCACTCTGCAACCCTGAAAGGGTTGAATAGCAAAGAAGAGACAATGTTCAACTCCTTCAGGGTTGGATACCCTATTTCTTATGCCCCCGGTTCCACCGGGGGTTATTCACATTTAACCCTTGCAGGGTTCTTGGCATTGATATAATTATAAACTATAATCATTAGATTAAAACTGTTTATTTATGAGGCCTAACCCCGAAGGGGTGACAGTAATACATGGATAGAAACTATTCAACAAATCCCCTGAACACCCGGTATAGATCATTTGCTATGCTTTTAAATGAAAGCTTATTATCAAAGTGTTCAATGATTGATTGCGAAAACTCTTCCCTGTTAATTTTTTCCAGCCCGCATAATTTTTCATACAGATCTTCAGAAGAACCGGCCTTGTACAATACACCAAACTTCCCGTTATCTGTAATTTTTTTAGAAGCCGGTATATCAGTTATTAACGGGATGCATCCGCAAGCCATGCTTTCTATTAAGGCAAAAGACGTTCCTTCATCCTGGCTGGAGGCGACATAAAAATCTGCAGCGCTGTACCATTTCTCAAGTTGTTCATGTGAAATGGCGCCTACAAGGCTGACAGAATTTTTCAATGCTTCATTACTTTGCAAGAAGGATTTTACATCCACCAGCAGTTCATCAGTTCCATAAATCATATGCAGCCTGGCGACAGGGTTAATCTCGAGGTATTTCTTAAAACCCGCCAGCATGGTCAAAGGTTCTTTTCTGGACACAAGCCTGCCAACCCACAAAAAATTGTAATCCCCGCTCATCCCGGTTTTTGATTTACTTTCTTGTTTGTCCCGCTTCGTAAAACTGGTTGACCCTTCATTTATTTCGTGACATTTGCCCTGGTCTTTGATAATTTTTGCATCAAACCAGGGCCTGGCATTGCCAAAGGATGTGAAAATATAAGCGTCAATAAACCGGTCGGCTGCTTTTTGAAATGTTTTTTTGATTCCTTTATAGGGCGCTTCAAAATGGTGCTGTACAACAATTTTGGTTTTTTTTGGCAGAAAAAGCCGTGTTGCTATTATTTGAAAAGGGAAATGAAGTCCCTGCGCAAAAACAATATCCGGATATGTTTTTTTTAAATACTTGAGAGTCTTAAAAGGGATATACCAGAATTTGTTTTTGCTTTTAAAGAAAGAACAAGGGACACCCTCCCAATTGAGAGGGCCTTCATAATCAAGGTGCTCAATTATGCGTATATCTACCCGGTCTTTTATATATTTTATGTACCCAAACCCCGCTTTGTACGCTTCAATAAGTAAATTTGGATCATTGAATTGCGGACTGCAATTGAAAGAAATGTCTACTATTTTTATATGTTTGTCTAAAACCAATGGGTATTGAATAATAAGATGGCCAAGTTAGAAAAAATAACAGACCCAATACGGTTTTATGACAATATAGCTCCTGAGTATAATGCTTCCTTTACCCCACCGGATGAGTTGGTACGCCGTATTTTTAGTGAAACATTCCTTGAAACTGTAAAAAAAGGTACTATTATGGATTTTGGTGGCGGAACAGGTCTGGATTTGATGTGGATGGTCCAGAATTTTCAAAAGGTATACTTCATGGAGCCTTCAGAAAAAATGCGGGAAATAGCAAGGGAGACCACCGCTCGCCATCACATGAAAAATTTAGTGGCATTTTTGGAGAACCACCTCGATTTTAATTTATGGAGCGAATCCAGTTTGCCTACGCAAGAAAAAATGGATGGGATAGCCGCAAATTTTGCCGTTTTTAATTGCATTGAAAACCTGGAGCTGCTTTTTGAGAAACTTTCGATTATTTCAAACAAGAACGGACATATCTTGGCAACCGTTATTAATACAAATTTCGTCAGCATCTGGAAAAATTATTCGCCTATTGTGGCAATCAAATCCATTATGACGAAAAGATTAAGGGTCTATAACAACCATAAAGGTACTGGCCATCCCACTTACTTTTTTCAGTTGAAATATTTGAAATCTTCCTCCTCAAAGTTTTTTAGGTTCATGGCATACAAGCCAGTTCCGGGCTCGCCATTCGCAATACTTATTTTATCAAAAAAATGAGGCAGTTCCTTACCAGGCTTTTATTCATGGGGAAGCCGCCAAACCAATATCCAACAGTAAGGATTCGCAGGGGCGAAATAACTGAAAAAGTATTTTTAAGCAACGGGAAGATTGAGATTGAAATTACAGAGTGCCATTCTATTGTATGTCAATTCCCGTTTTGTATTGCTACCTGGGCGGGCCAGGATTTAAAAATGTTTCATTCCGGAACTGTATTGATCTACGTGAGGAAAGGCTCCAAAATTATATCGCGGATGGAGGCAAACCTACTCACTGTTGCCCGGGGAAATGATTATTCTATTGCAGTTTTTAAAATTCAAAAAGCAGAAAACCTGTCACTGAATTTTATTTTGAAGAAGATATTGGAATCGAAATTCAACAAAAAAACCAATCTAACCCTCTTAGAAAGCGAAATATATGGAGCTTTATACGCTTATCCAAGAGGCATTATACTTGTTTCATTTCGATCAGGAGAGTATTTTAATATTTTCCCGATGGATTTCCAGGGATATTATCCGGAGAAAGAGATGTATATATTAGGACTGAGAACCACAAATATTACATTGGAAAAAATTATCGCGGAAAAGAAAGTGGTTGTGAGTGTTACAGATGATACTGACATCAAAACAATTTATTCACTTGGTAAGCATCATAGTACAAATCCGCCAGGTATAGATAAACTTGGTTTTGAAATTGGTAAAAGCGAGCTTTTTAGTTTTCCTGTGCCTTTGTTCTCCAAAAATTATAAGGAAATCACAATCATTGACCATTTAAAAATTGGCAGCCATGTTATGCTCATTGGCAAGGTTTTAAATGATCACAAAGGAAGTGTGAGAATATCTTCTATTTACCATTTACATGGATACCATTCCAGAAATTCAGTTTATGAAGAGGTTTAGGGATTTAGAGCTTCATTCCTCATTCCCTCCCAGCCGCCAGGCTTCATAAATGCCCAGCAGTGCTTTGCCGCTGATATAGCAACAGAGCCCTCCTGCCAGCCAAAATAGATATCCCGTCGTCATAGCCCCATCAAAAGTTTCCTTAAATACATAATGGAACCCTTTGGTGAAGAGTATCATAGCGCCGCACATCATCGAAAAAAAGATAATAAATGCGGAGGCCTGTTTGGCATGGAAGGATGCTTTGGAAAAAGTCCTTTCTTCAAACTTGTCATACTGCATATTTGCGTACATCCTGGCCCTCATGGCCGCCCGGCGCTGCATTTTTTCATATGCAGCCCTGCTTATCCATTCCTTATCTGTTTTAGCATCATCAGTAAGTAATTGATCATAAAATTTACGCTTTACAGGGTCTGTCAGGGTATCATAGGCAATATAAAGCATCCGGAAATTATCCCCTGCATCAGTGGAGCCATTAATATCGGGATGAAATAATTTTGCCCGGATACGGAACGCACTTTTAATTTCTACGGCGCTCGCGGTGGCGGAAACCCCTAAAAGATTGTAAAAATCCACGCTTACTTTGGTTTATATCTGAATAACAATAATTTTTCAAATTTAGTCTCCAATCTAATTCAATTCTTTGTCAAGCAAAACCGCGTATCCAAACAAGCCTTTTGCAGTAGTCATTTTTGCCAATGCAGGCTTTTCATTAAATTTCTCCTCATCATTTCCATGAAACATAAGCATATCCGGGTGATTATTAAATTCCTTTGCGGGTATAATTGTGTTTGTATTCCCCGGTTGCTTAAGCGTAACTGAAACAGGGAAAGGAAGTTCCCGTTCTTCCGGATGCGCAGTGGCCGTCTCTACCTGGTAAACATCGGTTATTGGCTGGCCATGAAACAGGTAATTGCCGCCTAAAAAAAGTGCGGTTACAATCATTCCCCAGCCAAACAGGGAATAACCTATTATTTCAGCGAGGTACCTGTTCATCCTTTTCAGGAAGGGAACATGCAGGATAAATGCAATAACCCCTGCAATGATGGCAAAATTAACCACGGTATCTACGTGGATAAGCGTGATGCCGCCCACAAAAAACATGACTCCAAGTGCAGGGAAAACGCCAATAAGGATAATACTGAGGGTGAATATGTTCACATCACCTTTGTCCTTTCGATTTCGGGGAGTATCCTGCATAAAATTCTCAATTTTACTTGCAAGTTAAGAGTTTTGCATAAATTTTCTCTCAGCGCTGCAAAGGGCAAAACACACGAAGATTGCAAAGACAGAATAAATGAAAAGGACTAAAAGCGTTATTTTGTCGTTAAATTCGTGCGGATGAAATCAATAACGGCGCTGAAAATTTTTATTATTATCATATTCTTCTGCATTTGCATTTTTGGCAGGGCTGCCGCCCAGGATATATATTTTTGCCGCAATTATACCAGTATAGGAGAGCCTGTTGGGGCGTCAAAAACCTGGAACCTTGATACGCAGGGAAGGTACGTTTATATTCTTTTCAGCAACCATAACAAGCGCATTAAAGGCAAAAGCCTGGTTCTAAATGTGTTGAAGCAATCAGGCAAAGACTATAAAAACTATGAGAAACGCGCCATGAAGCTGGGGAACAGCGGAACCTGGGCCTTACTTGATTACCAGTTTATTGAACCCGGAAATTATGAGGTAATCGCAAAGGACAATAAAGGCAACAACCTCGCTACTAATTATATTTCTATTATTCTTAATGGTAAATCTGATACAAGCAAACCGCAAATAAAACAAAAACAGTTTACGGGAAAAGACCCTGACAGAGATTATTATAACGCAAGAACGATATTTTGCAGGTCGGTGGTCAATGATGATCCGGTGGATTCAGGATCTGTTTTCAGGGCAGGGGAGGTGCATGTTGAGATCATCAACGACAAAGCCCTGGCCTCTGACAGCATGACGGTTGATGTATTTAAAAAAGGGTTCGATACTGAAAAATTCCCTATATATGTTACTACAAAGAACATGAGGATTGACGGCGCTCAAAAAAAAGTGTATTTTGTATTAACCTTTGACCAGACAGGCGAATACAAGGTAAAGTGTTACAACCGCCGCAGCCAGATGATATCCGAAGGATTTGTATCTATAAGATAATTCGCCTGGGTTGCGTCGGGCACACCTATGTGTGTGCCCAGAGCGAACGCACGCCCGTACGGGCACACCTACGTGTGTGTCCAAACGCACGACCGTACGGGCACACCTACGTGTGTGTCCAAATCCCGAGGGCGAACACATGGGTTCGCCCCTACCGGGCGATTTCAATTCTTTTAACGACTCTTTGGTTGCCTGCAATAATATTCAGGAAATAAACCCCGTTTTGCCGGCTGCTTAAATCAACCCTGAAACTATGATCGTTCAGCGTTTCATTGCTAATGGTAGCAACCTTTTTGCCGAGCATATCTGTAACGGTGATGGTTTCAGTTTGAATATTATTTCCATGATCATCGGGGGGGAAATTCATATTTACAATAAATATTCCTGCTCCGGGATTGGGATAAACCGAAACATATTTATCCGGGTTTAAACCTGGTACAATCCCAGAATAACATTGGGAATATTTTTCTGATAGTACAGTAATACCACGGTAAGCTGATACACTCCTGTTGCCAGACCTGTCAGTGGCCGCGTATGCCAGGCTATAGTTTCCTTCTAAAGAAGTACCTCCGTTTTTAATAAAGGTACCAACTGTGTCAATTTTAATGTATTTGACAGGATCATAATTGTCTGAAACTGTGTAACCGGAATCAATATATGCGTGCCATCTGCATATTGGCAGCGGCGATGGGTCGCCTTTAAGGGTTATAACGGGCCCTATCCTGTCCTGCACTTTCACATACCTTGTAAGCGAGGATATATTTCCGGCCAGGTCCCTGGCAACATATACAATTGTAAAAGTTCCTAATGAATCAGGGTTTCCGCTGGGATAGTGTGTAAAGAAGCTGCCCAAAATGGTAATCACGATCTGGTTGGGTTTGCTTACATTATCGGTAACTGTAACGCCAGAGTCATTATAATAACTGTAAACTTCCATGCTGTCAATGGCCGGCCCGTTAAATGTAATAACAGGAGGCGTTTTATCTGCCACCACTACCTGTCGTACCACAGGCTTTGCTTTGTTCCCTGAAGGATCCGTCAATGAATAAGTTTCAATATAGCTTCCGGGAACATTCACATTCAGGCTGGGACTGAAATTAGTCTTTACCAGGCTGTCGAGCAAAGAAACACGGTAATAATTGTCCGTGACTACAACGCCTGAATCATGGTAGGCTGAATTGGCCGCGATGGTATCCGAAGCGCTGCCCCTTAGTTTTAGGAAAGGGGCTGTAGTTTTCACAATGTCTATATACCTCACAACCACCGTTTTGTTTCCTGCAGAATCTATGAGGGTATAATATACAGGATAAATACCGGGCACAGTATGAATTATGTTGGAAGTGTCCATGACAGGATGAAGGATTTTGGTTACAAGATCAGAATCGTCGATAACTTTTGGATAATGAATGGCGGCAAAAATTTCAGATCTCGTAGTATCAGGCCCTGCAACCACAAGAGCCGGGGCAATGGTATCTTTTACATAAATTATTACCCTGTATTTTGTAAGTGCCTGCTGATAACCTGAATCCTGGACATTATAACTGTAAACGATTCCCCCGGGGAACGGAACGCCACTCAATTTGGCTGAAAATACATATACGAGAGATGTAATATCGCCGTTTAAAGCGGAATTTGCAGTATATCCAGGCTCTGAATATTTGTATCCCAGTTCCAGGTATATGGTATCTTTTCCTTTAAGCGTAATCACAGGTTTTGTAGTGTAAGGCCGTACATATATCCGGTAGTCCTGAAATTCCCCATAACTATTTGGCCCGCATGGTGTATTGGTAGAAGCGCCCGTGTTTACAGCAATACGCATAACCGTTGCCCCTATTACTGCAGTTGTGGGTATTTTAATATTTGGAGTCCAACTAACTGAAGTAGAGCCTGAGTCAACTGCAACCTTTTCGGCAGCACTGAATATACCATCCTGGTTCCAGTCAATATAAACAGTCCTTATGATTTTATTGCTCGCCGGACTGGTTCTTTGCACCGTAAGAGGATATGTAAGGCCTAACTGAACGGTGGTTGATAAAGAGGGTATGTTTACAAAACTTGAATATGTATTGGAAGCCTGTTTTGTATAATTCGTAATCTGGCCAAACACTACTTTACTGATCCCGATATCAGCATTATATGAAAAAACAGACGGGGTACAATATGGCTTACGCACATGGATGTATCTTATTTTATTGCCGGTATTTCTCTGTATTCCCATATTGTTGGCTACGTCCAGGATAACATCATAATAACCCGTGTCTGAAAAAAGGACTATAGGGTTTGATGAAGTTGAGGAAGTTCCGTTTACGAAGATCGCTGACCCGGTATCTGTTGGAGAAGACTTCTTAAAGGTCCAGTGATAATTATCTATGCAAACATTTGAAATCGGGCTAAAAAAAGCATAATCACTAAGCGTGGGTGTGCGGTTGTCAACAGTAAAATCGGCCATTGGTGGGCCAGGGTTATAAACGGTTACCGTTTTCGATGTTGAATCTGTCCCTCCACAACTTGAAGCGACAAGGGTCACCGTTATCTGCCCGGAAATATTAAAAGAATCAACGGTAACGGTGCAATTGCCCTGGCAAGGTAACGATCCAAAATTGCTGACGGCCCAAAAGAACTGGGGTGGGTCGTTGGGATCAATTTTGGTAGTATTTGTGAACACGATGCGGTGCCCGATACATACAGAGTCTCCAGATTCTGAAGTTACAAAAGCAGGTTTGGGATTGCTGCCTTTTTTTAGTTTGCTCCACCAGTGCGCGGCAAACCCAGCGGCGCCAATATTAGCCCCATCTTTCATTTCGATAAACATAAAATTCTTTGCCTTAAACGTATCAGGCCTGGCAACATTTGGCAAGCAACTGGAGGCGCACGTATAGGTAGGCCCTCCTGTTAAACCATGGCTACAGGAACCGAGCAGCTTGCCGGTACTGTCGCGTCCCTCATAAATTTTCAGGGTAGCATTGCCGCAATAAAGGTCAAACATGCTGAAAATAAGGTAAACGGTATCGGCACAAGGATTTATAAGGATCGAATGGGTTCCGCCATTGCTGATATAAGGAGCGTTAGGGCCGCCATCGTCATATAAATACCCGGAAGAATCAGTAGAAACGGATTGCGAACCGATACTTATTGAAGCTAATACGGTAATAAACCCGGTTTTATAGGTTTGAGCGCTGTTCCCGGAAGAATTGCCTGTAGTGAGACAGACCGCATATTTGCCGGGGGAAAGGAATTGAACATGAGGATTATCAGAATTGGAATCGCCGATAACATATTTGTAAGCAGCGGAGAGGCCGCTGTAAACCGGGGTAATTTTCCAGAGCCAGGATGTAGGCTTATTTGTACTTAAGTCAGTAAAAGAAACAGTGTCGCCGGCCTGGATTACATTAAAATTTGATAAAAAATCTGCAACCGGAACCTGTGCCTTTACATCTATTGTAAATAATAAAAAGCAGAACAACAGGACTTTAAACAAAAACAGTTCCATTTGAAATGGCTTAAAAGTTCGTATCATTTTAATACATTTTTGCAGTGAGGTTCAAATATAACTAAAAATAATTTCAAAAATCATACGCTGTTTAAGTGTAATAGAATCCGCAGTATATCTATGAAGCCATGAAAATATTTTTTTGGCGAATAATGCATATATATTAATTTTACAGCGTCAACAATAAAAGAAGGGAAATTTTATATGTCATTTACTTATGAAATGAATAAGCTGATGCTTATAGACGGCATTTTGTTCATGTTACCAGGGCTTTCCATGATGCTTCTGCCGAGTCCTCAATCACGATTGAAGGATAAGGTGGAATCTAAATTAACGCTCGCCTCTTTTGGCGATGTAAGACAAATATTGGGGGCGGCCTATATTTCTATGGGAATAATCGTTGCAGGTCTGGGCGGCATTATCAGCGATAAGGGAGAGCTTAATAATTTTGCCAGATTCCGGTCAATTAGCCTGCTCTTTATTGTTTATGCGGTTATTATGCAGATAGTGAGCAAAAGATGGAAATGGAGCGGCTACCGGCTTATGTATGTATTCCTGTACAGCCTTCTTATCCTTGTGTATGCATTTCTTGGGTTTATTGACCCTATGCCGATTTATTGAATCCCTTTAAATTTCTTTATCGTTCCCTCCGGTTCAGGAGTACTGAATACCGCATTGCCTGCAACCAGTACCTGGGCGCCTGCTTCAATGATGTCTTTGGCATTTTCAAGGCTTACGCCGCCATCGATTTCTATTAATGCGCTTGAGCCCGTTTCTGCTATAAGTTTTTTGATTTCCCTTAGCTTTTGTAATGAACCTGTGATGAATTTTTGTCCGCCAAACCCGGGGTTTACTGACATGATCAATACCAGATCAAGGTCCTGGATCACATTCTTTAATAATGATACAGGCGTATGCGGGTTAAGGGAAACCCCCGCTTTCATTCCTTCTTCTTTTATCTGGTGAATGGTGCGGTGCAGATGTGTACAGGCTTCGTATTGAACAGTAAGAATTTCGGCGCCTGCATCTTTGAATTCTGTGATGTACCTCTCTGGCTGAACGATCATCAAATGAACATCCAATGGCTTTTTGGCAAGTTTTTTTATGGCTTTTATGACTGGGAATCCAAATGAAATGTTAGGGACAAATACTCCGTCCATTACATCAACATGAAACCAGTCGGCCTCGCTGCGGTTTATCATTTCCACATCCCTGCCGAGGTTGGCAAAATCTGCGGAAAGGATAGAAGGTGCGATGAGATGGGGCAATGTGCTAATTTGCTAATATGTTAATGTGATAATTGGCTTGCGCATACGCCTGAATTGCAAGAGCAAATTTAAGATTGTTTTTGAAACGGGAAAAGAAAATTCAAGAGGCTACGCCAATCCGGGTTTACCACAGAGCACTAATTACGAGAAATAGGATCTGACAACTTTTTAAAAGTTGTCAGATCCAAGGCGTCTTTATTCTTGTCCGCCACCATCGTTATGCTGCGGACGCTCATGCTGATTCTGGGTATTCTCCCGTTGGGGTTCATTGTTATCTTCCCTGCGGGGAGCATCGTTACGGTTCCGGTCGTTATATCCACCGCCGCGGTTGTCATGTCCACGGTCGTTATATCCACTACGGTTGTCACGGCCACCACGGTCATCGCGTCTTGGGCCGCGATCATCGCGCCTTCCGCCTCTGTCTCCACCGCGGTCATTGCTTCTTTGCGGACGTTCACGCTCTACATAGCCTTCCGGTTTTGGCAATAATGCTTTTGCGGACAGCCTGAATTTGCCTGTTTTCTGGTCAACTTCAAGCAATTTTACCTTAACTTTATCACCGGGCTGATATACGCCTTCCATGCTTGGCAGGCGGTCATAGCTTATTTCTGATATGTGCAGCAACCCTTCTTTGCCGGGCAAAAATTCTACAAATGCCCCAAAGTCCTGGATTGATTTTACAGTCCCTTCATACTCTGTACCTGCTTCCGGCACGGTAATAATGCCCTTAATCCAGTTTATAGCGGCTTCCATAGCCGTTTTATCAGGAGAAGACACTTCTACAACACCCATATTGTCTACTTCATCAATAGATATCACGGTTCCAGTTTCTCTTTGAATAGCCTGGATTACTTTACCTCCAGTGCCAATAATGGCGCCAATGAATTCTTTTTCAACGGTAAACCTTTCAATCCTTGGAACAAATGATTTGTAATCTTCACGAGCTGCCGGTTGAACTTCATTCATGATACCGAGAATGTGCAACCTTCCGCGCCTGGCCTGCTCCAGCGCTTCTTCCACTACAGAATAGCTAAGTCCGTCCACTTTCAGGTCCATCTGGCAGGCGGTAATTCCGTCTACCGTACCGGTCACTTTAAAATCCATATCCCCCAGGTGGTCTTCATCTCCAAGAATATCTGAAAGAATGGCATATTTACCATTTTCGCCTGAGATAAGCCCCATCGCAATGCCCGAAACCGGTTTTTTCAATTTGATACCCGCATCCAGCATCGCCAAAGTACCTGCGCAAACGGTAGCCATAGATGACGAACCGTTTGATTCCAATACATCAGAGGTAATTCTTACAGTATAAGGGTTCACATCAATATCCGGCATCACGGGTTTCAAAGCCCTGAGCGCTAAGTTACCATGTCCTACCTCGCGGCGCGCAGGAGCGCGGTTTGGTTTTACTTCGCCGGTAGAAAAGCCCGGGAAGTTATAATGAAGCAGGAATTTTGAATATCCCTGGTAGAGCGCTCCGTCAATCATTTGCTCATCGAGCTTGGTGCCGAGTGTGATGCTGGCCAGCGCCTGTGTCTCGCCTCTTTGGAACAATGCAGAACCATGAACCGTAGGCAGTACATCTGTTTCGGCCCATATACCTCGTATTTCATCGAGTTTTCTCCCATCAAGCCTGCGGCGTTCATCAAGCACCATGTTACGTACCTGCTCTTTTTTCAATTTGCTAAAATACTTTTTAGTCATGTCCTTGTCAACCTCGCTGTCTTCGGGCAGGCCCTCAAAATACCCTTTGATCAATTCATCAAAAGCCTCGCTGCGTTCATCTTTATTGGTACCACGCATGGCGATATCGTATATCTTCCTGGCAAACATATCGCTCACCGATGCTTTGAGCTCCTCGTTTTCGGCTGCGGGTTCTACTTCAAATTTCGGCTTGCCGCACTTGGCCTGTAGTTCAAGCTGGCTGGCGCATTGTTTTTTAATGGCTTCGTGGCCTGCCTTTATGGCCTCAAGCATTTCAGCCTCGCTTACTTCGAGCATTTCGCCCTCTACCATGTTTATATCGTGCCTGGAGCCGGAAACTATAATGTCAATGGTCGCACGCTCCATATCTTCGAGGTATGGGTTTATAACGAGTTTTCCATCAATTTTGGCTACCCTCACTTCCGAAATCGGTCCCAAAAATGGGATATTTGATACGGAAAGTGCTGCAGAAGCGGCCAATCCCACCAATGAATCGGGCATTACTCTTTTATCTGCCGATAAGACGCTGATCATCACCTGGGTTTCAAAATGGTAATTGTCAGGAAACAATGGGCGTATGGCACGGTCAACGATACGGCTTATAAGCACCTCTGTATCTGATAACCTTGTTTCCCTTTTGAAAAAACCGCCCGGGAAACGGCCTGTAGAAGCATATTATTCCTGGTAGTCAACGGTAAGGGGCAAAAAGTCAATCCCTTCTTTAGGGCTTTTTGAAGCTACTACGGTAGCAAGAAGTATGGTATCGTCCATGCGCACAGTTACCGCGCCGGCAGCCTGTTTTGCGAGTTTTCCTGTTTCTATGGTTATGGTACGGCCATCGTCAAGGGTTATGACCTGGGAGAATACATGTGGTTTTTCCATCTGTAATGAGAAAATTAAGGAGAGGTAAAATGTTAAATATATAAAAAGCAAAAAGGCGATTATAAAACCGCCTTTCGTATGGATGCGAACCGTTATTTCCTGATTCCCAGCTTAGAGATAATTTCGCGGTAGCGAAAAATATCTTCGCGGGTAAGGTAGTTGAGGAGCCTGCGCCTCTTGCCCACGAGCTTGAGCAGGCTTTGCTGTGTGTTAAAGTCCTTCCGGTTCTTTTTCAAGTGTTCCGTAAGGTGGTTGATCCTGGTGGAGAAAAGGGCGATTTGGCTTTCCGGCGAACCTGTATCGGTTTTTGACTTGCCGAACTCTTTAAAAATATCCTGTTTTTTTTGCGTATCTAAATACATCGCTTCGTTCTGTTATTACTATGTCTTATTAAATAGTTTGCAAAGATAGGGGGAATTTCTGATTTGTTGATAATGTTATCCAGGAAAGTTTACAACCTGGTCCTTTTTTATAATCAGATATGCGCAAGGTCAAGGAGTTTTGGCTGATCAGGATTGATTCGATGTCAGGATATATCCTTTCATATCCTTTTGCGACCTCGATCTCCGGGATTGTTTTTCTCTGTCTGTCCCAGCAGGGGAATGGCTGTTGCAGGCCTGGAAAAGCATTGGTAAAAATTGCAACTGGGAAGTAAGATACAAACGAGCATAAAAGTGAAATCTCTCAATCCGTACCCCCAAATGATATTTTAAACGGGTCTAAACAAATCAGAAAATTGTATCGGTGGAACTAAAGGTTTTAAAATATTCAGAAACAAAAGTCAAAAATACATTTTTAAATTTTTCTTTATAAAATATTGACAAAAGATGAGTTGGGCTAATTATAAATTGAATGGGCGTGAGCAAACTTCCTGTAAAGGAGGCAAACAGCTTCCAGGGGCTTATGACGATAAAAAAACAATCTCCCTGTTTCAAAATTTATCAAGTAATCCATTTAATATGTGTTATTTATAAAAAACATATTCGTTGAATACCAGTATTTGGAGGCGTAAGAAAATGCAAAATTTCTTTAGAATTTGAGTGCGTAAGAATTCAGTGAAAAACAACAATTTTTGAGCGCGTAAGTTTTTTAAAATATGTGATAAAATTATTATTAAGTGTGGGCTTAATTTTGAGACTTCACTTAAAATAATTTATAAAATGGGACTTCAATTATTTACAAAACAAAATGGAAGGCCGGGTAAAACTGGCTTTCGGGGGGCGCTTGCAGCCATGCTGCTTGGAGCGCTCTTTTTCGCTACCGGCGCCATGGCGACCGGACTCTCCGGCACCTACACTATTGACGCGTCTGGTTCCGGGAACTATACCACTTTTAAGGGGGCGGTTGCTGACCTTAATACTTATGGCGTATCAGGGCCGGTTCTATTCAAGGTTACCTCGGCAACCTATGCAGAAGTTGTAACAGTAGGCGCTATTACTGGTGCATCTGCTACAAATACCATTACATTTTCAGGCAAAGGAAGGGGCAGCACCACCATCAGCTCGAGCGGTACAACCGTAACGATGAAAGCCTATACTACTTTTGACCAGATGACAATTTTGTCAAGCTCATCTGGTTCTAACCTGGTAAATGCAAGCAGTAGCACAAAATGCGGTCTTACCAATTGTAATTTAATCATGGGAGTTGGCAGCACTTCAAGCTATTGTGTATATGCCAGCCTATCTAATTCACTTACAGTGAACAACTGCGAACTTTACGGAGGAGGCTATGGAATTTATTCTGTAGGTGCCAATGCTTCAGCGCTTTATGGTCATTTGAGGTTTACCCGGAATAGGGTAGTACAACAAGGTAACGCAGGCATTTATATTATATATGATTATTTAGATAGCGTTGCTTTTAATACCGTTGATTCTGCGGCTGGCAGCAATTACGAGTATTCGGCTCTACAGGAACTGGCAAACGGGTTTGTTTTCTGGGGAAATAAGATTTTTGCTGGGGGTTTTGAAGAAGTCCTCTTTGAGGAACAGGACGTAGACCAGGTTCCTAATGTTCCTGCAACCCAGTCTTATACAGTAAATAACTGGATCGTAGCGCCAAGCGGAGGTCCATCTACATTTTATGCGCTTTTCGACATTCCTGAATTTTCCCCTAACTACACAGTGGCTTTTAATACCATTGTGAATTTCGGAGCTACCTCTATCGCTGTATTAGAGGAGCCTTTTGATGCGCCTAATTTTACATTTGCCAATAACCTTATATGGCAGGATAATTCCACTACTTCTTATACTATGGAAATGATATGCTCCGGTGGCACCATCAAGCTCATGGATGGGAACAGCTACAATATTGGAAGTGGCGGCGGGATTATATTTGAAAATCCATCCAGTTCCACCAGTTCTTACAGTACGGGTTCTGGTTATATATCAGGCGTTGCCAGCCAGGGATACGAGCTGCACAGTACTGCAAGTTCAGGTTCGCCACCTTTCTTAAGCCTGAACTATCCTTATGATCTCCATTTGTCTACCACAAAGGCAGCTCCAAAGGGCGTTTCGGGTCTTGGGTTCTCGACTGATATAGACGGGAAAGGAAGATTCCCAAGTCCTACACCTGGAGCATGCGAATCTTTATATGGCATTGTAAAAGATAATACAGGCGTTATAGCGCTTGTAAGCCCGATAGCTGCTTGTCCCGGGACTGCAACAGTTTCAGTAACTCTTGCCAACCTCGGGCTAAATGCAGTTTCCGGGGGAACAGTGGCATGGTCCTGGAATGGCACACCGCAATCCAGCGTGAGCTACAGTACCAGCATACCATTGTATGGTTCTATCACACTTACACTTGGCACGGTAACCCTTTCTGCAGGTGTGAGCAATATACTTAAGGCATGGCCAACTCTAACCAGCGGGAATCCAAATGCCGGAGGCTCTATTGATACCCTGGTCCAAACAGGTATATTGCCTGCGCTGGGTGCCGGTACGTATACCATTGATGCGTCTAAATCGGCATCCTCAACAAACTTCAAGACTTTTGCATCTGCTGTTACAGCCCTTAATGCCGGGGTATGCGGCCCCGTTGTTTTCAATGTATCAGCCGCTACCTATAGTGAGGCCATAAACATTGGCCGCGTGGTTGGCGCCTCTGCGATAAATACAGTTACCTTTCATGGGGCAGGAAGAACAAAAACAACGCTCACCAGTGTTGGGAATACAGTAAAATTAAGCGGATCTTCTTACGTCGGGTTTAACAACATGACGATAAGTACTTCGGGCTCGGGAGCTGTTCATGACATAACAGACGCTGGGTCATCTTTCTGCAGCCTTGCGAGTTGTAATCTTACTTCCCCGAATTATACTACCAATACCGGTTACGTCATTAATTCTACAGGTAGTTTTATGACTATTAAAAACTGTAGGCTATCCGGCGGCCAATATTCATTCTACGCATCATGCTCGTTTGATTCATTTATCCACAATAAGATCATCAACATGGGCGCTGCGGCAATTTATGCCCCTTCGGCGGCGCGCGGAAATGATTACGAGTATAACGTAGTGGATTCTGTGGCATATGCCAGTCCTACATATATGGTGTACTCTGACGTGGAAGCAGGCGGCAATTATAACGCTAACTATTTTTATGGCCGCAATAGCAGTGGGTCTCTTGTTACCATAGCTGAGCCCCTCTTTATTATAGAGCCTAATTTAAATACGGTACAATTGCCGGGAACAAGCGTTTCATTGCCCTGGAACTTTACAAATAACATTGTACAGACCCAGGCCTCAATATATGACCTGATTGAGATACTTGAGCAAAAAGCGCTCGTTAATTTTTCATTCAATACGATAATGAACAATGGAGGGTCTAATGCAGGAATTGAAAATATCATTGAAATATGCCCAAGCAATTCCACGATATGGGCAAGCAATGTTTTTATAATGAATAATTCCGGCAATTACGGATACTATATGTTTACAAGTACGCCGGGGTTTGTTTCAGGTAATCCATTGTACGACGGTGGCGATACCCTTTATGATGGCAATGACATCGTGGTTAACAATCCATCTTCAAACTGGGGATTAATGAATTCCGCGGTTCAATCCTACGCATCTTACCTGAGCATTGCTCGGGCGCAGGGATATGAAAGGCATGGTACAAATATTACACCTCCATTCCTGAATACCGGTTCTACACCGCTTTATCTTGATACGACCAAAGCTTCTCCGCTTGGTGTGTACACCGGGGTTAAAACTGATATTACCGGTAAAAAGCGTTGTACGCTATTCCCAACCGCCGGCGCATTTGAAGATCCTTTCGGCAAAGCCGCGAAGAAGACCAAAATATTTGTGCCGTCAACGGGGATATATCCCGGATCTCCTGCTACCATCTATCAAAGCCATGCTACCGGAGACCCTGCAATATATACCTGGTATATAGAAAACTCAAATTATAATACCTGGACACCATTGGCGTCAACAGTTGATTTATATTACAGCGGCTGGACAACAGGCACCAACAAACTAAAACTGGTATCCCAGGCTTGTTCCGGCTTTGATTCCGATAGTGTTGCAATCGTGGTGACTGCGCCCAATGCCGTTCCGGTAACGGATTTTATAGCCACTTCCAATTCGATTCAGCAAAATACTTTTGATCAATTGACAGACCTCAGTACAAACGGCCCTACAAAATGGTTATGGGAGATTAGTCCTGATTCCACTACAATTGGTACTGTAAAGGTTCCAACAACAAACCAGTATAATGGAAGTCCCGCTTTAAATACCACTCAAAACCCGTCAATCCAGTTCCTGTACCCGGGTTTCTACAAAGTTTGCCTTACAGCATATAATGGGCTCGGAAAAGGCGCCAAAACCTGTAAAACAAATTATATTGATGTGGTACCGGCAACTAATTTAGGACCAAAGCCGCAAACGGTTACAGATCCCAAAGGGTACATATTTGACAATGGAGGGCCAAACGCTAATTATACATCTGTTGCGTCACCTTACTTTGAGTCCGTGCTCATTCAGCCATGCGCAGACAGTATCTACCTTACTTTCAGCCAGTTTGATACCAAGTGCGGCACTGACTTTGTCAAACTTTTCAATGGATCAACACCAGCGCCCTCAACACAAATAGGCTTGTGCAACACAAACACGGGTACAAATTCAATCGGGCCTGGCTTTAACGGGGGCTCTACCAATTCTGGCTGCCCTGCATATTGTGTTCCGAATGTGAACAAACCTGATACCTTCAAAGCAGGTAAGACAATGTTATTGCAAATGGCTTGTTATAGCGGAGGAGCCCCTGGTTTTGCAGCGTATTATTGGGTAAAACCAAGTTCTGACAAGAAAGTAGCCCCAACATTTGCCACTTCCACCGGGAGTACTACTGTTTGCGAAGGCCAGCTTATTACTTTTTCAAATACAACAACATTGGACCCAAAAGATCCACCAACATTTGAATGGGACCTGAACGGAACCCTGGCTGACGGGTTTGAGTGCGTAGGCGCATGCGCTACTGCCCAATGGCCATACTTCTTACCCGGAACTGTGCCTGTAACATTAATTGCAATTAACTGTGGCGGAGCAGATACACTTGTAAAAAATATTACGGTTATCAGCCCTCCTAAACCTGTTGCCGCTTTCAGCGCTGATATTATTGCACCAACTCTTGCCGATGTGGTTACCTTTACTTCCGGCACAGTACAATGTGTGGATGCTTATCTATGGAAAATTACCGCTTCGGCAGGTACTTTGGGTGGAGCGGCAGCTGTTTTTGTAAATGGGACAAATGATACATCGGCAAGCCCGATGGTAACCTTCCCGGACACCGGCTATTATGATGTGTCGCTGACTGTTACAAATGCTTCCGGCTCACAGACCAATACAAAGACAGTCCTGAGATACATACATGTACGGGAGCCATATTGCCAGCCTTCTGTTGCTTCGCTCAGCTCTGGTATTGGTATAAACCATGTGGTATTCAACACCATTGATAATTATACCACGCCCCAGGCAACATCAGGATATTTGAATTTCACTGCAAATTCTGCCTTGAGTACAAATATCGCTGTGGGCGCCTCTTACAACCTTGCTGTTTCAAGGGATCAAAACAGCATATTCAGCCCGATAAACAGGGATGCCTGGATCGATTATAACCAGGATGGCTTTTTTACAGGTACGGGAGAAAACGTACTGAAGGATTCCAACACAACTAATGGAACCTCAACGGCTAAGGTTACAGTGCCTACTACGGCAAAGATCGGTGCTACAGTATTAAGGATCGCGGTGAACCTGTACCTGTACCCGAACGCCCCATGCGGCCCGAACTCGTTTGGTGAATATGAGGACTACAGGGTGTATGTTACCCCGTACAACATTCTTCCTGTCATTACCCTGAAAGGGTTAGATACTATTGTTGTAGAACAAGGATATCCTTTCACCTTGCCGGGAGATTCTGCTTCTTCTTACCTGTACGGAGATATTACTTCCAGCATTGTGATAACATCGCAGGGGTTGCCGCCATTACCAGGTGGTTCCGTTTTCAGCATTCTTGTACCGGGTACCTACCTGTTCACGTACAATGTAACGGATGCTTCAGGAAACAAAGCAGTGCCCAAAACAAGGGTTGTGATAGTTACCCCTGATAAAACAGCGCCTGATCTGATCCTCTCTAAAAACAGCGTAAGCGGCACCGATACCATTTACCAGGAAGTATCAACTGCTGTAACGCCGCCAAACCTCATCCCGTCATTAGGGTCATATGTAGTAAGTTCCATTGACCTTGTGGATGGTAACCTCACGGGAAGTGTTATCGTAGATTCTTCGCTTGTTCAGCTCAACGTAGTAGGTATTTACCCGGTTACTTATACTTCAACGGACCTGAGCAAGAACACGATAGGGAAAACTATTTATGTAGATGTGATTGACACCTTTAAACCGGTATTAACCATAAAAGGCGCCAATCCCGATACCATAGAAGTTTATACACCATTTGTGGACCCGGGAGTTAGCCTCAGCGTTTCCAACGGTTACTTATCCCAGGCTCAAATGATACATTACCTGCATGTTACAAGTTCTGTGAATGATTCTGTTCTTGGGACTTATAAGGTGATATACAGCCTTACAGATACTTTTGGCAACGTTGCCAAACCGGTAACGCGCATTGTAGTGGTAGCAGATAAACTGGCGCCGGTATTAACGTTGCTTGGGCCCGGACACGACAGCGTGCTGGTAAACAACACGTACTATGACCGTGGCTACACAGTGTCTGATAACTTTAGCAAAGCAGCGAACATAAAAGTGACCCTGAGCGGCACTTTTGTGACCAGTTTCAAAAACAATTTTGCAAACAAACTTGGAGGTGGCCGCGACAGTGCTAAAATAGGGCAGGGTAATTATAGACTTACCTATACTGCCATTGACGGATCTGGCAACAAGTCAACTGTTACCAGGTTTATAGAAGTTTACGATAACATTGCACCTGTCATTTCACTCATTGGCAATATTGAAGTAAATGTGTGCCGCTGGTTTCCTTACACGGATTTGGGCTACACATTGTCTGATAACTTCAATGATTCTGCAAGTATGGTAAAAAATGTGAAGGAACATGGCACACTGCTTACCAAGGGAACCAGTGATCCTGATGTTGATGTTTACCTGTACTATACGGTTACAGACCAGGCAGGCAATACCGGCAAATCAGAAGTACGTACCGTGCACGTTTTGCCTGATAATTATTTCTCCTGTGCTTCCGGTATTCAACCGGGTTTAGGCCTCGACAAGTATATTAGCGTGTTCCCAAATCCGGGTTCAGGTATATTCAATGTGGAAGCAAACCTGCCTACAGAGCAGCATGTTCGCATCATTGTCTCCAATATGCTTGGCCAGGAATTGATGGTGGTTCATGATGGCAACCTGTTAAACAATAACTTCAGGATTGACCTGAGCAACCAGGCAAGCGGTGTTTACTTTCTGAATATCATATCAGACGCTCAAAATCTGACAAAGCGGATAGAGATATCTAAATGATTTAAATGGGGTTTTGTGCAAGTGGAAAACCCGTCCCTTTCCTGGGGCGGGTTTTTTGTTTTTCCACATTGGCATAATCGCTAATTTCGTACCATTATGGAAGATGCTAAATCAGCCTCAGAGCCTATGAAGTTCGATCGCGGCAAATGGACCGACGAAAAACTACAGTCATTATATACCGGTATGCTTATGCCGCGGATGATTGAGGAAAAAATGCTCCTGCTGCTTCGCAAGGGGCAGGTAAGCAAGTGGTTTTCAGGTATCGGGCAGGAAGCTATATCTGTGGGAGCTACGATGGCATTGCATGAGGATGAATATATCATGCCACTGCATCGCAACCTGGGTGTTTTTACCTCGAGGGGCATTGACCTTCAAAAACTTTTCGCGCAGTTGCAGGGCAAGTCGAGCGGATATTCCCAGGCGCGGGAAAGGTCGTTCCATTTCGGGATAAACCAATATCATATTGTCGGCATGATTTCGCACCTAGGGCCCCAGCTCAGCGTAGCGGCGGGTGTGGCGCTGGCATACAAGCTCGGTAAAGAGAAGAAAGTCTCCATGGCATTTACGGGCGAAGGTGGCACATCAGAAGGGGAGTTTCATGAAGCGCTCAATACCGCGGCGGTCTGGAAACTACCTGTCATATTTATCATCGAAAACAATGGGTATGGTCTCTCGACCCCCACCAATGAACAGTATGCCTGCAAAGACCTGGTAGACAGGGCGGCTGGATATGGAATGCCCGGCTACAAAATAGACGGAAACAATATCCTTGAAGTATATAACACCATCTCCGCCCTTGCGGAAAAGATGCGCGAACACCCGGAGCCTGTTTTAGTGGAATGTATGACTTTCAGGATGCGCGGGCACGAAGAAGCCTCCGGCACCAAATATGTACCTAAAGAACTGTTTCAACAATGGGAGAAAAAAGACCCTTTGGCAAATTATGAAAAATGGCTGCTCGATGAAAAAGTAATAGATAAGGGTTTTGTACAGGCTACCCGGAAACAATATGAAGATGAAATAAATATCGCCCTTGACCTGGTATTGAATGAAGCAGCCCCTGTTCCTGATACCGAAAAAGAAATAAGGGATGTGTACGCGCCGTTTACCCTTCAAAAAACCTTCTCGCCAAACAGTATAGAGGACACATATAATTTTAATATCTATCCTGCCACTTCCTCCAAAACCAAAAAAAGGTTTGTTGACGCCATTTCAGATGGGCTCAGGCAAAGCATGAAAATATATCCCAACCTCGTTTTAATGGGGCAGGATATTGCTGAATATGGAGGCGTTTTCAAAGTTACGGAAGGCTTTTTAGAGCAGTTTGGCGAGGCACGGGTCCGGAATACTACCTTGTGCGAATCGGCAATTGTGGGCATCGGGCTGGGCCTGTCTATAAAGAAATACAAGGCAATGGTTGAAATGCAGTTTGCCGATTTTGTTACCTGTGGTTTTAACCAGATCGTGAACAACCTGGCGAAGATATATTATCGCTGGGGCCAGAACGCTGACGTGGTGGTACGTATGCCGACAGGGGCCGGGGTGGGGGCGGGGCCGTTTCATTCCCAAAGCACCGAGGCATGGTTCACTCATGTTCCGGGATTGAAAGTGGTTTATCCTTCATCGCCTATGGATGCCAAAGGATTGCTCAACTCTGCTCTTGAAGACCCAAACCCTGTCATGTTTTACGAACATAAAGCGCTGTACCGCAGTATCAGCGAAGAAATTTTTGATGATTATTACACTATTGAAATCGGAAAGGGGCGCAGGGTATTGAATGGAGAAGATTTAAGCATCATAACTTACGGGGCAGGGGTTCACTGGGCGGTAGAATGCGCAGAGCAAAACCCGGATGCCTTTATTGATATTATTGACCTGAGAACCTTATTGCCCTGGGACAAAGAACTCGTTATGGAATCGGTAAAAAAGACCGGGAAAGCGCTTGTATTGCATGAAGACACCCTCACGGGCGGGTTTGGTGGCGAAATTGCAGCCTGGATATCTGAAAATGCTTTTGAATACCTGGATGCACCCGTAAAAAGATTAGGCTCATTGGATACACCTGTACCATTTGCCCCTGAACTGGAGAATAATTTTTTACCTGTGAGGAGATTGGGAAATGTGATTGAAGAATTATTGGGATATTGATAAATTTTGAATTATTTCCCATCCGCCACAACCGTCCATTTCCCACCAGACACTATAGTCTTGTATTTTGAGTTGGTGAAAACTACAACGTTTGCAATAATAAAAAAGTCGCCGGGTTTAAGGGCTTGCAAACTAGTGCGTGCATTCTGGGGTATTTTATTCCCAATGCACTTTATAGAATGTGGAGTCCTGCCAGAGGGTACGATAACTAAATCAAATGCATTTATATGATAAGAGATTTCTCCTGACTTGGCTACCACTTCCTTTACCGACGCAAGTTGCTTCAGGCGAATGGGCCCCGGATTTATTGAGTCGAGCGTAATGGAAACGGCCATTTCACCAGACTGGTAATGATTTTTTTTGATGCCTGATTTATAGCCCGGTAAAATTAAAATTGATAAAACAGCCAAAAACGGGAAAAGAATTAATCTCCTCATGTTCTAAACTTTAAGCGGCTTCATTTGGGATCAGCTACCACCGTCCATTTCGGGTCAACAATGGTTTTGTATTTAGCATTACCAAATAATACAATACTTGAAACCAGTATCAAATCTCCGGGTCTGCAATTACGCAGAATGTCCATTGCTCCTGACTGGAATTTATTCCCAACACATTTTGCAAAATGAGAAGGACCGGATTTCGGCATAACCAGTATATTAAAGGATCTTGCAACCTGTGCGCCGCCATTGGCAACCTTTACATTTAATTGCTTCAGGGCCAGGACCTGCTTAACGGTGATAGCCCCGGGTTGCACCTCATCAAGTGAGACAATAATCTCAAGTTCTTTTGCCTGGTACCTGGAAACCTTTTCGGCAGGTTTATATCCAGAGAATACTATTATTGATAAAACTGACAATAATACGGTAGTTATGGTAATTCTGAAAGTCAGCATATAACGATTGTTAAAATTCTAATTTGCGAATGTACCTCAAAAAAGGTTTATACCCTTGGGTATAAGAACGGCATTGGTAAAATGTATGACACCGTTTTTATTGAGTATGTCAGGTCGTGTAATTTCTACCATGTTGCCGTGACCGTCCATAAGTTTGGTTTTTCCGTTTTCGATGATCACGATCAAATGATCGCCTTCAATAGTACTTATGGATTCGCCTGCTGTCAGGTCTCTTAACCGTACGGCGCCACCGATAATATGAAATTTTAAAATTTTCTCAAGTTCAGGCCTTCCCTCATTCGTCATTAACTTGTCCATAGACCTTTTGTCCAATTTCTCAAATGCATCATTTGATGGCACAAAAACTGTAAAAGGGCCTTTCTCTCCCAGGGTTTTATACAGGCCTGACTTTTCGAGAAGACTTAAAAACGTAGAATTATTCCTTGAATTTGACAGGTTTTCTACAATGGTATTGGTTATTACCATTACAGAGCCATCTTCCAGCATTTGTGAGCTCTTGTCATTTGCAGCAAGGTTTGCCTTTATGGTATCGTTGGTTACTTTGTTGGCCGGTGAAGTAGTTTGCTGCTTCTTTGTGTCGTCATTGCCCCTGTTCGTTCTTTTGCATGATGAAGACACAAAGCTCAGGGCCGAAAGCAGGATTGCAGATAATAAAATAGTTTTAAGCATAATATACCTGCATTTTCAGGCGGGCGGTTTAGGTTTTAACAATTCCCTGCAAAATAAGGGACAATCAATCAAAAAACGAAAAATTAGTGTAGAAATTTTGATCAGGATAAGTTAATGTGCTGAGAACGGCACCGGTTTCCCTCTTATTTTATACAGTCACCTGGTATCCTAAGTACCATAATAATTTAGTATCACCAACAATGCTTCTGCCTATTGAAATCAGCAAATGATTATGTTCATTAAAGTCCAAAACAGAACCAACCCTGAATCTTAAATCACTATTACCGCCTATCTGGTTCGGTGTTAAATAATATATTTCGCCCCCGATGCTTGCTTTTTTAAATATTTGACACTGTGCCTGCCAACCAATAAAGGTGTAATTCCTGTTCCCGCTTCCCTGGTTTATCCAATAGCCCGCTCCCCCATAAGTAGTCCACTTCCCAAACGAATATTGTATCCATATGGGTATATAAAACTGCGGCTTTCCATTACCTATATTCTCACTGGGATTCCCTGTAGGGATTTCAATTAAAGGGAAAGTGCCAATCTGAAACCTGGAAGAATCCTTGTTTACAAACCTGTACTTTATTCCGAATTCTGAATCTCCATATCCATAATTTGTTTTGCTTCTATTTTCTGAATAAAAAGAAAGAGGAGCTATCACATGGATTTGGATGTTAGGTACGGCTCCATAATTTATTTCGATATGTGGCGCCGTTCCCAGCCAGATATGTCCGTCGCCTGCCCCAATTGATGAGCAATAAAATTCCCAGTGATGGAAACCTACCGGCTCCGGATCGTCCGTATCATAAGGAGGCCCTGCGAATCCCTGAATTGAAAACAGGCATAGCAATAAGGTAAGCAGCAGCTTGGTTAAGTGTTTTATTTTAAGAATTTTTAATCTGCTGTACATGTGCAAATTTCAAGGTTCAATTGTCCTTAATCTCTCAGCCAAACCTTCAGGCTTCATTAATATCGGGCTGATAACAATTTGGGCCTGGTGATAATAATAGGCCCGGGCTCGAAGTGTCCTGTAAATAAAATTATCAAGCTCATCCGGGTCAATATCTTTTAGCAGCGGGCGCTCTGCCATCACGGGCTCCAGCCTCTTTTTGAGGTCGCTTTCCAGTAATTTCAAATAAATGGTTACTCCGTTTTCGTTCATCCACTTTAAATTGTCAAAAAAGCAGGGCGTTCCACCACCAGTTGCGATAACTGTGTCTTTAAGGTCAACAGTATTTAGTAAGGCTTCCCGCTCTATTTTGCGAAACAAATCCTCGCCTTTTTCTTCAAAAATGGAAGCTATGTTGGCTTTGGCCTGCTTTTCTATCTCTATGTCCAGGTCTAAGAAATCATAGCCTAATTCTTCAGCGAGATCTTTACCATACGTGCTTTTGCCGCTGCCCATAAAGCCGATAATGTATATTTTCATGTCGTAATTTGAAATTTGAAACTTGAACCCGAAGGCTCACGTTAGTAAATTTGGGCTTCGCGAGTGAGTTTTTGTATTCTAAATTCCTAATTCTTAATTCGTAATTTTTAATTAATCCGCACTCTCGGGTCGAGCACTCCGTAGAGAATATCAACCAGTATATTTACCACCACAAAAATAAGCCCAATAAACAAAACCGACCCCATGACCACCGGAAGATCGGAGGTTAATAGTGCATCCACGGTGATTTTGCCAAGCCCATGCCAGCCGAAAATGTACTCAATAAAAAAAGCCCCCGCCATCAGGGAAGCAAGCCAACCCGATACGGCAGTAAGCACAGGGTTCAAGGCATTTCGCAATCCATGGCGGACAACAATAGCTGCTTTGGCCAACCCTTTGGCTTTTGCAGTGCGCATATAATCGTTGTTCAGCACATCAAGCATACTTGACCGGGTAAGCTGCGCGATAATGGCCAATGGACGTATTCCAAGCGCTATGGCGGGCAAGATCAGATTTTGAAGTTTTAAATATTTACCGCTGAATGGGTCCACATCATACAAAGAACCTGTCATGTGAAGCCCTGTATACCGGGAAAGCACAAAGCCGAAAATCCAGGCAATGATAATAGCTGCAAAAAACGATGGAACAGATATTCCGATATTGGCAACGACCATGATAATATTCTCAAATATGGTACCTCTGTACATGGCCGCCAGTAGCCCGATAAGGATACCAAAAACCGATGCAATAATAAACGCGGCA
>Ga0134126_10001763_pt1 | contig 27583 bp, 28 predicted proteins | sample KB31752_FD_96881 | JGI IMG/M metagenome (GOLD analysis project Ga0134126, IMG submission 96881) | Terrestrial soil microbial communities with excess Nitrogen fertilizer from Kellogg Biological Station, Michigan, USA - KB3-175-2 | ecosystem: Environmental > Terrestrial > Soil > Unclassified ... | reverse complement strand
GGGGCGCGGAGCCGACGCCACCGCCGCATCGGGAAATCTAATTGTCGCTGACGACACAGAAGGAGGTCGTCCCATCGGGAAATCCAGTTGTCGCCGAAAGGGAAAAACAATCGTCGCTTGACAGTGGCACCCGGCGGCTGCGGGTCAGCCCGCATCTGGGCTACCACGATCAAGTCGTTCCTGGTGTTCCAGCCAATGCCGTGCTCAATTTCGAGGTCGATTTGTTGGAGATTCACTCTCAATCAGAAGATGCCCCGTCCCCGTAACTGATCGAGCCGCGATTCCATCAAAGCAAAAGGAAGCGGACGCCGTGCTATCCGGTTACCCAACTCCGTGTCGGGTGGCGAAGAATCCGCGATCCAGGGGGCTTGACGAGCCCGCGTGAGCGCGGGACGATGTGGTCGAGATGCGCTGACCCGCACCGGTCAGGCTACTCACTAATTCGGCCTTCGCAATGGGATGATCCCATGTCCAAACTTTGTTCCCTCCGATGCTCTGCCGGCCTAGTCCTGACCTGCCTGCTTCTATTCACGCTCTCATGTTCGCGGGAGAAGGGCGCGGACGCGCCAAAGGGAACGGATAAAGACACCCCCAACGTCGTGGATACGTCCGGGTCGAACAAGGTCATCGAGGAAGCAACCGAGGCAATCGGCCGCGACCCGAACGGGGTCGATGAGCGGAGCGAGTCAGCTTACGCTCGGCGGGGTCGGGCCTACGCCGACAAGAAAGAATACGATAAGGCAATCGCCGACTACACCGAAGCAGTTCGAGTCTATCAGGCGGTCAAGCCTCGCTTCTTCCGGCCTCGTCTGTTGGAGGCGTACAATGGCCGCGCTGCCTGCCACCAAAGGAAGGGAGAATTCGACACGGCGATCGCCGACTACGGTGAGGTGATTCAGCTCGGCAGAGGCGGCTTCGCGGACCTGGGGGAGGCCATGATCTTCGGGGGGTTCGCTGCGGAGGCCCACTACAAACGAGGTATTTGCTACGACGAGAAGGGTAATCACACGAAGGCGATGGTGGACTACAAGGAGGCCGTCCGCCTCAGCCCGGCCCTGGCCAACAACGAAGACTTGAAGAAACGGATGGGCAAGTAAGTCGGTGGACCAACAAAGGCAGCCCTGCAACTTAACCTGCGCGTTCCTGTCCACCCAACCGTTACATGTAAAGTGGACCCCATTGTCTAGACCAAAAAGTTGCCATCCATCACTTTATCGAGAGGATAACTCCGTTATCCCATTTTGGGTCGCTCTTTGTCGGCCCGCTTGCCGAGCATTCTTTTTCGCCCCGCACGGCCTTCACTCTGGCTGAGGTCGTGCGGGGCGAAAAAGAATGTCTTCTCATCCTGCCGAACGCTTCCCTTCCTGGTAGACCATCGCTGGGGTGTGATAGTCCAACGACTGATGAAGCCGACCTTCGTTGTAGTAGGCAAAGTACCGCTTCAGGCCGCTCGTCAACTGCGGCACCACCTCGTAACGATGCAAGTACACCTCCTCGTATTTCACCGTCCGCCACAGCCGTTCCACGAAGATGTTGTCCAGGCAGCGACCTTTGCCGTCCATGCTCACCGCCACCCCAGCCGACCCGTCCATGCTGCCGCCGTGAATTGCACCCCCTGGTCGGTGTTGAACACCTCGGGCCGGCCCCAACTCAATGCCTCCTCCAGCATCTCCAAGCAGAAGGAACCGTCCAACGTATTGGACAGACGCCAAGCCAGAACAAAGCGGCTGAACCAGTCGATGATCGCAGCCAGGTACATGAATCCACTCGCCAGCGGCCCAGAAGTGATGTCCGTACTCCAAACCTGGTCGGTTCGCTCGATGCTCACGTTCCGCAGCAAATACGGGTAAATCCGATGGCCCTGGCCCGCCGCACTCAACTTGGGCTTGGGATAGATCGCCTCCAACCCCATCCGCCGCATGAGTCGCTTGGTGAAGACGGTCTCGGCTCCGGTGAGCCGATGTTTTTTCCAGTCCTGGATAAGAGTAGGGTGAACAGCGAATTGGCTGGCCAGTTCGTTGATGGTCTTGTCCCCCTTGAGGGCGGCGAGTGCCACCTGAAGCCTTAAACGCCGCCGTGTACTGTTTCCGCTTGGTTGCCATTTTTACCCCTTTTCCGAGCCACCAGAGTAGCTTAGCTGATGGTCCCGTTTTCGGGGTCCACTATAGGCCGACCTGGAACCCCGGAGACGAATTCCGCCCGACACGCGACAAGCTCGGGCTGCGCCAGGCCCAGAATGCCGATCAGGAGAAGATGGCCATCAAGACCTTGCTCAACGACCAGGTAACGGCCTGGAACAAAGGGGATCTGTCCGGCTTCATGAAAGGTTACTGGGAGTCCGACCAACTCACCTTCTTTTCCGGCTCGACGCGCACATCGGGCTGGAAGTCCACGCTGGAGCGTTATCGGAAAAAGTATCAGAGTGAGGGCAAAGAGATAGGGCACCTTTCCTTCGAGGAACTTTCCATTGACTTTCTTGGCCCCGAGCATGCGTTGGTGCGGGGACGATTTCTCCTGCAAATGAAGGATACCAAACGGACAGGTCTCTTTATGCTGATTCTGCGGCGAACGCGCTCAGGCTGGTGCATCATCCACGATCATACGTCCTCATGACACTACCATGATCAGTTGATTATTGCGATCCACAATCAAAAATCCGGCTCGCACCCAACCGCAGGAGGAGCTTATAAACAGCACAAACCGGCGCTTGCGCCGGTTTGTAGGTTCGAATCCTACCTCCTCTACGTGGCCGCTCTGCGGCAGCGAACGGTTCGGCCGGTCCTAAGAGTAGAGCCGCTTTCCCATGCTGACCCGCTCCTCAACACCATAACCGAGTTTTTCGTAGAACGCGATCACCCCTGCGTTCGAGGACCGGACTTGCAGATTAATCTTGAGGCATCCCAAATCAAACAGAGTCGCCTCCAGGCAGCGGATAAGAGCGCTGCCGATCCCTTGTTCACGGAACTGCGGCTTGACCGCGACAGAGTAAACCCAACCGCGGTGGCCGTCATATCCACCCATGACCGTCCCCACCACAGCTCCGCTGACCTCGGCGACGAGGAACAGATCGCGTTCCACCGCCAGCTTCTTGCGGATCGCCGTCGCCGGGTGATTGTGCGGAGCGGGGTCGGACAACGACTCGTTCCATAACGCGATGACGGTCTGCTCGTCTGATTCCTGGTAGGGACGAATTTGCATTTCCCACTCCTCCAGGTTGAACAGGACATCAAACGGCAGACTCCGGGTCGGGGCGCCGCTCCCCGTACCACAATTCCAGCCCGTCCCGCCGTCGCACTGCCTTCGGCCCAGTGAGGGCCAAGCGCGCCAGTAGCCACACAATCTCGCGGGCTGAATACGCCCGCAACTTCCGACCGGAGGTTGTCACGAGTTCGCGGAGGATGATGAAACGACCTTGGCGATGCAGTGCGCGGCTCAAGGCGGCCTCTTCCGCACCGAATAGCCGTTCGTCGAACCCACCGGCAGCGTTGAACGCCTCGCGGGTGCAGAAGAGGAAGCACCCACTCGCCAGCCCCAGCACTCGATACAGGGGGACAGCCACCGACGCCAAGATCCGGCCGTAGAGCGGTAGCCGGCCATCAAAGCAGATCGCGCAACCTCCTCCCACGGCGCCCCGGCGCATCGCCTCGACCGCCGAGGCGACCGCGCTTTTGGTCACGACCGTGTCGGCATCGACGAAGACAAACGTGTCGCCTTTGGCTTCCCGCGCACCCGCATTACGCGTGGCGGCAATCTGTCGATACCGCACCGAAATGACTTGGGCACCCTGTTCGCGTGCGATTGAGGCAGTGCGATCCGTGGAGGCGTCGTCAACGACCACGACCTCGAATGGCTGTCCGAGAGCCTGCGCTGCTGTATGGAGCGCTGTTAACGTGCGACCGAGGAGCCGTTCCTCGTTGTAGGCCGGAATGATGAAAGAGATCATGTCATCGCTCAATCGTCGAACGACGGCGCTCATCTGCCAGAGCAGATGAAGTACCCCAATCGCTCGGACCGCCGTGATGCTGCCACGGTCAGGATCAGCATTTGGATACTCATGAAGACTCTTATTCCCGATGCAGGTCGACAAAGTAGACCATCACCGATCGCGCTTCCGCTTCCACCCCTTGCAGTTTCGGAGTGTTTGGCTCTCTCATCCCTGTGCATCCAAGGTCTTCAACATCCTCCTGAGCGCTACCTGTCGATAGGCCTCACGAAGCAATCCCTCCACTTCGACCCAGTCGATCCTGTCGTCGATAAAAAGCGACACCCAGCCCTGACGAGCCGCATAGGGCGTGGGGAAAAAGCGGCTATCTTCCAGCAAGGCATCCTGTCGTTCGAATCCTACTTTGAGGCCCAGCGACATCCGGCCCTCTTCCTCGCCGAAAGCGGCGAACATCTTCTTGCCGGCGCGGAAGGTCGGGTGTCCCCACGCCTCGACCTCCCTGGCTTCTGGCAAAATGAGACACAGTTTGCGAACGGTGTTGAGTGCCTTGTCATAGGCTCTGGCATTCATGGTGTTCTACTTACTTAATCTTGCCCGTTTTTAAGACTTAACTGGTAGGGGAATTAGTGGCCTCGACGGTCGAATGGTCACACGCGACAGGCCAATCGGTGTAGAATCTCCTGCCTCGGATGACCTCGCAGACCCTGTGTTCGCTCTTTGATCCGACAACATCCGCCAGCCCATCAACGGTAAGCTGAACGTCTCACCTCGCAGACCCTGTGTTCGCTCTTTGATCCGGCAACGGCCTCCTCTTCCATCCATTCTACGACGAAACCCATCCCTGGCCTATAACTCGGCACTCCCCCTCTCGTGGCATCCTTGTCCCATCCCATAAAGAACGGGAATCTGGAGCAAAGGGATTCGTCTCTGACATCGTTGGCGCGATTGCCAGCCCGCTCGTTAGGCAATCGCGGAGAAAGTTCCGTGGAATGCGCGCTTTGAGGAACGCGTCTGTCGGGTGCCCGAAAGATCCCGAAGCGAGCGTCTCGAATCGGGAATTGACTCTCCGACTCGAAACAGCAACGTAATACGCGGAGCCTCCAGCCCCATAATCTTGTCAGCCCAGGCCATGACCTCGCGCGAAGCGGCGTTCTGCTTGTCGGCGATGGCAGCTCGAATCGCGGCGTTCTCGATGTCTTTGGAAGTGGGTTGGCACTGCTCGGGCATGCGCAGAGAATAGACCAGCATCCCGGCTCGTGCAATCGACTATCGATCCAGTGATCGGAATGTGCCGGGCAGCGTCTTGACGGCGCATGGACGGCACACGAGGATGTTGACTGGGGAGGCAGACCGGCAGTGGTTGGCTGCTTCGCAGTATGGCTTTTCTAAAACCGAGAGACCGATGTTTCGCATAAAGGACCGGCTATTCATTGTTGACTCAGCACTCCTGTTCGCGGAAATCCGCGAGCTTTCGGAAGCACGCGCAATGTGGGGGCCGCGAAACGAAGGGATTGCTTGGTTCCTTGAAGTAAAAACAAAAGAGAATAAGACCGGTGAAAATGACGGATGGGAACCGTGCGCGGAATGCATTTGCCCATTCCCCCGAGTTCCTTGGCAGGAAATTGAGGGCCAGGTGCTTGAATGGAGAGATTCTTGGGATGAGGGGATGGCCAACGAAAGAAGCACGATGTACCTCTTCGAGCACGGCTCAATAAAAAACTGCCGACTTGAGTTTGCTGAGCGCCGAGAGGCGGAGTTTAGTCTTCTCTGGCAAGGATTATGCGACCTGTTTTGGGACGAGGACTATAGCGACAATCTCGACTTCCAAATCGAGGCAAGAGTCCAGTTCATCGGGATTGCCGTCTACGAGAAGGAGCCAAGTACGTCGCAGCAAATGTTGTCGCGGTTTCAAAACCTGTCCGATTTTACTCAAGAATCCATCCCTACCTACGCTCCCGAGAGCACGACTCAGTTTAGGCCCAAAGTCGATTAAGCCGAATACTGCAACCGACATGCAGATGGGTAAGCGTCTCCGTCCGGCGGATCGCGTTCTTGACCACCGTGGTCCAATGTCTCCAGGACAGAATGCGATCATCAGTTGTTTGTCCAACCAAGAGACTCCGTACCTGCCGGAGACAAGACCAAAAACAGCGACGAAATGGAAGAAACTACTGGTTACATGAAGGATTGACAATTGGGGGAGGCGAGGTCGTGAAGACTTGCCTTTCAGGTCCGGAAGTGGAGAGACCCGACCAGGGCGAAAATCAGGCCCCCGAAAATCAAGAGCGGCCTAAGGGCCACGTCCATCGACACCCTCCTCCCGTCCGCTACCGCGTCGAACTGGTAGGGCAACAAGCGTTCGCCGTAGCCCCGCGACTTCACTTCGGCGAGAATGCCGCCGCCATTGCGGTTGGGCTGCCACTGTTCGAGATGTCCCACCAGAGTAGTCCCCTCGCGGTAATTGGCGAGAACCTCCGTGAGCAAGTAGCGATCTCCGACCGGTATGAGGACGTAGTTCACCTGAAACCCGCGCCGAGTAATGTAACGGCGAACGCCTGTGTCAAACACCTTCGGTGGGCACAGGGAGACGTACGGGGTGGACAGTTTGTCGGGCGATTCGATCTTGCTCAAATAAGCGGGCGTGACCATCTCTGGCTCCTGGACGTAGCACTTGAGTGCGCGCCATTGACCGTGGGCCACGACACCGCCTGCGGTTACCCCGCCGAGGCCAAGGAGAATCAGGAACCAGCCATAGCCCCGATTGTCCTGGGGACCGAAGCAATACTCGCCCGCGCTCAGGTCGTTGGAATTGATCCGGATGTGCATGGCTTTGTTCCAGACGAGAATCGACTGGGAAGAACGCTCCATCCTTCGAGACCCGCTCCAGAGCCGTCGTTGAACTCTAGGTCATGGTGCGGGAGGGGGCAAGTCGCATGCCTCTAGACCGCGGGCGGACGACGGCCGTTGACTGCGCTACCCAGCACGCCGCCGCGGCCGAGCTTTCAGCAGATCAGCCCGCCAAGCCGCTGACAACACGCGGCTCGACGCCCCGACACGGAGTAGGGTTAACACCCTGGAAGAAATCTACATTTCAGTGTGCGTTTATGCTTTCTTTATGAGAAAGCGTCCGCCCGCGGGACTTGTCGCCAAGCCAGCGGGCGTTAAGCGCGGCCACTTATTCCATGAAGCGAGGCAACGAACTCCGCGAAGACTTCGCGGGCCTGATCGAACGAAACCACCCGTTTACCCCGGCTGCGGCCTACCGCCGCCCATAGCTCGCACTCAAACTGCCCGTCAGCCCGCACACCGCACGAGAAGAACGGCAGGTCCGGGTTGTACCCGGTGTGCAGATGCACACATAACCACTCATGCGACGTGCCGGGGAACAGTGGGACGGCGAACGGCTGCACAGCGACCCACGCGGTCAGGCCGACCATTGGTGCTAAGAACTCCCAATGCAGCCGGGTGGCAAACTCCGCGTACCAGTCGGAGATCGACTGCCACCGCAGAACCGAGTCTCGGTCCTCCGCGTTCATGCCGCCTCCGCTCGTCGAACGGCGATCCTCTTGCGGAAACCCCGCCGTTAACCCCTACTTTCCGATTCCCGATCACCCAAACGGATGTCGGCTGAACAAGGACTCTACCTGCCCCGCCGGTCAGGCGCGGTGGCGGCTTCGGCGTGCTTTTTGTGCAGACACACAGGCACCGTCAACCTGGCCTCACCCGTACCTGCCCGTCGCGTCTGTCGGATGTATTGCGGCGCGTCCAGGTCGATCCATTCGCTCGGCTCGTGCTCACCCGCGAGAACCCGGAACCGCCAATATGGCAAGTGAACCGCGAACGTGTCGGTGAACCCCAACCCGCTCCGGGTACCGAAGCACATACTCTGCCGGCACTCCCGAAAGGCAAGACCGTCGCCACCGGCAACGAGTACGAACTCGCGCTCCTCACGGTCCTCGTAGAACCCGCCTTCGCTTTGTTGTATCTCGACACGCGCCCTGGGGATCGATGTCCCAGTCGTGTCGTCCATGATGGCGAACTCGACCACCAAGTCAGTGCTACCGACCCAATAGATCATCTGCACTCGGTCGAAGCCCCAGACAAGCAACGGCAGCACAACCGCGGCAGCGAGCAGCCATTTCCACCACCGTCGTGCCATTCGCGCCTCCGTCTCCGTAGGTGCCGTCCCGTCAACCCAAGACGGATTCGGGTTGCCGGGCGAGACGAGCCGGATCGGCACCTCTTTCGTGTACCGGGCGTCCGGTTCGCCTACGCGCGATCGACCGAATGTTCCAACTCGGCGACATCAATCTATCTGTCCGCCGCGATACCGACCAGCGTCATGGGTCATTTGGTCGGAGCGCGGGACACCACCTTGACCTGGTTGCCCCACAGGCGTTCGGAGTTGGCGCTCCAGGTAACCGCCACCTGGCCCCCGACACTCAAGCCCTGGACAGCACCCGCCAGGCCCCGGTTGGGCCCTTGGCCTTAGCATCCCATGGCACGACGCAGCGGACCGCGTCCCCTTTTACGGCATGGATGCCGTTCGTTCACATTTACCGAGCGATGCTGACCTTCTGGGGTAGCGCCCTTTGCAATTCAGCCACGCCCGCAGCCGTCACCTTCGTCCCAAATAGGCTCAGAAACCGCAGCGACTTCAGCCCGACCAGCTTCTTCAGCTTGGCAGCCCATCGCGTCTAGGGTCACCAAGGCGCCGTTGAGGTCCAGCAACTCCAGCAGCGCGGGAATGGCCGCGATTTCGTTGGATTGGGCGTCCACCGCTACCTGCCCCAGGGACAGATGCTGCGCCGTGGCCCAGGCGCTCACCAAGTGCAACGGGCCGAGCTTTGCCGAACCGGAGCCACGCAGGGTCTTGCCGTCGATGGCTATATACTTGATTCGCAAAGTGGCACTGATGGCCTGTACCCATTCCCGAAAGCAAGCCTGGAATGCCTGGGGCTTGAACCGATCAAAGACACGCTCGAAGGTGTCGTGCGAGGGGATGCCGTTGGGCAACTCCAGGAAGGTTCCCAGCCAGTCGCGGAGTTTACGTCCGAAGGTCACGATCTGTTGGCAATCCTGGGCTCCGGCGATGACCGCGCACAGGGCGATGACGATGATGTCTTGCAAGCGGTGCAACCGGTTAGCAAATCAGGTCGAGAAGTTTCTGTGCCGATCCGTCCATACCGGATGGTCCCTCGCTGACGGCAAACCGCCGAGGCATACGCATCCTGACCACGCAACGAACGATAACCGTACTATAGGAGAATGGTGAGAACCTCTCCCTGGGAGCCGAGAATGCCATGACCGCCGTTTTCGATCAGGTGTACCGGGACGTGCAATCGTGGGCACAAGCGCACGGCATCCGCATACGCCACGACAAGCTGAAGCGGGAGAAAGTCGGTGCGTTCGACGGCGTGTCGGCGACGATGAACAGCGACTACGGGCCGGAGGAACGCACCTACTACTTGGCACACTCGCTTGGCAGCATCGTCCGGTGGGGCCTGAGCCAGACGACCGTGCAGGAGATGTTCGACCAGTTGCGCGCGGCCAAGAAAAACCGAGAGACCGAACCGGAACGGTTGGAACGGGCAATCGAACGCTATCGCGCGTTCGAGGTCGAGTCTTCGGAGTTCGCCGTCTGGCTTCTCGCCGAGTTGGGACCCTCGAGCGTCATAGCTTCCTACACGAACTTCATGCGGGCGGACCTGGAGGCGCTGAGCGAGTTCCACCGCCGCGGCCACGCGCCGGTCTGGCGAGACTTTTTCTCTCGCTGGAATGAGGAGGTCTCCTCCGGACGTCGGCGTGTCGAACCGTACCGCCCCAAGGCAATTCCCCCTTTCTCCCCGGTGCGGATCGAAAACCAGGAGATCTTGCAAGAGCAGGGCGGTCAGTCCTGAAGAGACTCAGACCGGCGCAGGGTTCCTCTCCGTGAATCCTCTCTGGTGCCAGGGCCAAGCTCCTGCTCGCGGACTTCCGCTATCTATCGTGTGACGAAAAGTCCGCGAAAGCCTTGGCGGAAGAGGCGCTGGTGGTCGCCGAGGCGTGGTACGATTCCAGGCTCGAATCGCACGCGCGCGAGTACACCGACGGTCCCACGCATTTCGAGCAATTCTTGGCAGGGATAGCGGCCAGGCGCGGCCAGGACGAGGACGTACTGCACGCCAACGATACGGACGAGACGCTGCGGATGTACGCCAAACACTCACTCGAATCGCTGCATCTCCCCGCAGATCGTCTCCCCGTCGTCGAAAGGGAGTGGCAATCGCTGAGGCTGATCGCGCGCGAGCGCGTACTCTGGTGCAGACACATCAACCTGATGCAAGACAAGAGCCACACTTTGCATCCCGAAACCTGCTACCTGCGCGATCCGGAGCGGTTTTGTGTCTGCGAGAAGCACAACCACCAAGCAAACATCCGCCTACTTCACACCCAGCTTCTCTCGCGCCGGGCGGAATTCGTCGCCGCGGTTCCAGGTCGGCAATCGGTCGGCATTGGCAACGCTGTGGGCCACGTCCAGGGTGAATCGCGCCAACACCACGAAGCCCGAGAAATCCCATTCCGGCTTCATCTCATCCTGCGGCGAGTGGTACGCCCTATCGTTGAACTCCTTCAGAGCCTTGCGAGCGAAATCCTTCGGCTTGCCCTTGATCTTCATACCCGCCGCCACTGAGAACGCCGGCACGCCCGCCCGCGCCATCGAGAAATGGTCTGAGCGGTAGAAGATGCCCAGGTGCGCCCGCTGGTCGGCTTCGATCTCCAGGTGGTTCTTCTTCGCCGCCGCCTGGACCACCGGCCAGATGGTCGTTCGCTCGGCTCCGGTGACGACGACCGATTCCGGTACACCCAGCGGCAGGATCATGTCGAAGTTGAGGTTGAGCGCGGTCTTGCCCAGCGGGACGAGCGGGTTCCGGCCATAATACTTCGAGCCGAGCAGCCCCTTCTCTTCTGCGGTGACCGAGAGGAAGATGGCAGAGCGCTTCGGCTTCTGGGGCTGGGCCGACCACGCGCGGGCCAGTTCGAGCAGAAGAGCGCAGCCGGTGGCGTTGTCCGCCGCACCATTGTAGATCGCGTCGCCGAGAACGGTTCGGCCGACACCGAGATGGTCCCAGTGCGCCGTAAAGACGACCGCCTCCGACTTCAACGTCGGGTCGCTGCCTTCCACCATGCCGACCACATTGTTGCTGACAATCTTCTCGATGCGAGTCGGGATGTGGCCTTTCAGGTTGAAGCCGAGTGAGTACGGCTTGAACCCCTTGGTGTCGGCCTCTTTCAACGCGCCGTCCACCGTCCGGCCGGACAATCCCAGGAGCTTCTCGCCCGCCGCGCTGCTGAGCCAGCCGGCGAAGGCCAACGCGGGCTGGCCGGGTTTTCGTTTCAGCTGCGCGCCGACGAGCGGCCGGACGACGGAGTACGGGTAGCCCGCCGTCTGATTGGTGTGGATGATGAAGCACGCCTTGGCACCGCGTCGAGCAGCTTCCTCGAACTTGAAGGTCCAGCGGCCGTAGTAGGTCAGCGCCTTGCCGCCGAAGAATTTCGGATCATTCGAGGGCGGTTCGTTCGTGAACAGGACGACGACCTTGCCCTTGACGTCCACGTCCTTGTAATCGTCCCAGCCGAACTCGGGCGCGGTGATGCCGTGGCCGACGAAGATCGCCTCGGCGTCGAACTCCTCAAGTTCCTTCTGCGTCTGGCTCCTGCCGGAGAAACCCTCCTCGCAACGGATTTCGAGCGTGGTTTCGCCCTTGACCGCACGGAGCGTCGATTTCGGGCTGGTGACGACGCGCACGAGGGGAACGGGCTGGAAGTAGGTGCCGCGTTCGCTAATCGGCTTGAGACCGGCCTTTTTGAACTCGGCCGCGATATACTCCGTGGCGAGGAACTCGCCGCGACTTCCGGGGCCGCGCCCTTCGAGGCGATCGCTCGCCAGGTACGCGACGTGAGCCTTGATCCGATCGGCGGAAATATCGGGGGCCGAATCGGTCTCCTCTGCCGGTAACGCGACAGCGAACAGGGTGCGCCGCTTTTCCAGGTTCTTCGTGAGTACCTCAATATCTTCCGGCAAGAGCGTACGCCCCATCCGATGTTTGCCCAGCAACCTGCGATAGCTGTCTCGATAATGGGCGAAGGAGGGATGGAGTTCTTCGAGAGACGGCCGGGGATCGCCGCTCTTCTGCCGCTCAGCCTTCGTGCGCGGCAGCGGCAGGCACGAACCGATGAGATTCGCTAGCTCGCCCTCCGCGCCGGCTTCCTTGCGGCGCATGTTCCAGCCCGTGAAGGTGGCCAGCTTGTGATCGAGTACCAACAGCGTGCCGGCGTCGTTACCGAGTTTGTCGGCCGACTTCGGCACCAGCACGGGGTAGCTCCCGCGCACCCTGGGCGGCTCGATCGTGATGATGCCGTGCGTCCGAAACTTGGGACCGTAGTCAGCGGACGGTGGCTGCTGGATGACCGTCGGATAGCGCACTCCGGGAATCTTCGGGAAGCCGGTCTTGTCCTGGTGCCAGTCTACCAGCGTGCCGTCGGCAATCTTCGGATAGACGCTTCGGGGCGGTACCTTGCCCTCCTTGACCCAATCGTCCAGCGCCACCAGCAGGGCACGCAGGAAGGGCCGATAGTCGCCGGTGTTGGGCGGATTCTCGGCGATGCCCTTGGCCGGCGCGCCTGGGCTGGGGATGCGCCCATTGCCCGCTCCATGTTGGAAGCCACCCAGCGCGTAGATGCGCACATCCCCAGGAATCTCCGCGTCCGACTTGCCGTCGGGCGTCGTATGCACCAACGAACCGCTACGGTGCCAGTACTCCGCCGACGTTTGCGTGTGCATCACCTTGGGATGCACGTTGCCCTTGGCATAGCGGCCGAGGATGCTATCGGTGCGCTTCGTGAATGGGTCGGTACTCGGGCCGTAGGTGAACGGGAAGACATCGGTCGGATAGAGGTGATCCTCGTGCTGGCCGTTGAAGCGCGTCGGCTGGGCGAAACGATGGTTGAAGAAGCCGAGGCCGCCACCCGCGACGTGGGGCATCAGACCGTCGAAAACAATGCGGCCCCGTTCGTCCTCGTCGAAGCCGAGATAGAGGAAATGCCGCAGGAAACGTCCGCTCTGCGAGACTCCAAACGCCAAGGCGCGGTCGATGGCCGGCTTGCCGTCGCCGCGGCGGAGCGGATTCTTGGCGGTCGCATCGTAGCGCAGAAACGAGATCAGGTCACGCACCGACGCGAAACCGGTCCCCTGCACGAGCGAGCCTTCCGCCTCGCAAATTAGCTCGTACAGCCAGCCTGGCTCGAAGCCGCCTTCAAGGGTGAGGCGGACCTGCGGCAGGGTGCCGGGGACGCCGCCCTTGGCATCCGGGATAGGATGGCGATCGAGATGCCACTGCGAGCGCGGAATACCGATGCGTTGGTCTGTTTCGTACAGGCGCTTGGTCAAAACGCCCTTCTCTTCTCCTTTATCCGTCGGCGGGTACAAGCCGTGGCCTTCGCGGCGGGACAAAGACAAGGACTTCGCCGGTACATCTGTACTCATCTCGTAGCGCACCGTGCCGCGCAGCAGCTTGCCGTCGATCCGGGCTTGGGGCACTTGCAAGAGAAGCCGGCCGTTGCCGGGGAGCAAATCGCCGAGCCAGCCGCTCCAGACGATCGTGAAGCCGCGCCGCATGAGGAAGCCGCTGCCGGCGGGGTTCTTGCTATTGGGGCCGGGGCCGCCGGGAGCGGTGTTGAACATGCGCAGCGCGAGTTTGTTGCCGCGGTTGTTCACGTCGTAGAAAAGGGTGCCGTTGCCCTTGGCCGGGTCGCGCGGCGTCAGAATCACGACATCGGCGGCGAACTCGACCTTGCCGTCAGTGTTCCGCGGCGCGAGATCGACATCAATGATGCCGCGATTGTGCACGTCCTTCGGGTCGATGGCGAAACGCGCGATGGCCGTTATCCGATCGTACGGCCCGACCTTGCCGAACGATTGGCCGTTTGCGAACGGCTCGCGGTGCAGGATGTCCAGCGCGATCAACGCGGCGTCGGCCGGAGTACCCAGGATTACGCCAAGCCCGAACGCCAGCCAGTAGGATAGGGAACGCATACCTTGTCCTCCATCGGTAACTTCAACGGATATTAGCGTAGCCGAACGACGGCGCGCCGCCAAAGCTATTCTGTCACGGCTTGCCGATTAGCTGCATACGGCGTTTATCGATGAATGGAGCGCGAAGCACGATGGCAGGATTCCACGAGGAGAAGCGGCAGCCCTACTAGCCGAACGGGGAGCGGCCCGTTATGTTGTTCGATAAAGAAAGATACAAGAGTTCCGCTTCCGATTTCCTCAGACGGTGCGCATGCCTGATGGTTTCTTCTCCGGTCTGCTGGTTGTCGATCTGACCCGCGTCCTGGCTGGTCCGTTTTGCACGATGATGTTGGCCGAGATGGGCGCCCGCGTCATCAAGGTGGAAAATCCACGGGGCGGCGACGATTCCCGCCGTTTCGAGCCTTTTTTTCAGGGCCAATCCGCATACTTCGCCTCGCTCAATCGCGGCAAGGAGAGCATCGCCCTGGACCTCAAGGACGAAGCGGATCGTGCCGTCTTCCTGAAACTGATCGGCCGCGCCGACGTGCTGGTGGAGAATTTCCGCCCCGGCACCCTACAGCGTTTGGGCTTGGACTACGAATCGTTGCGGACGGTCAATCCGCGCCTCATCTACGCGGCCGTGTCCGGTTTCGGGCAAACGGGTCCGTGGGGCCACAAGCCGGCCTATGACCTCATCGTGCAGGCACTCAGCGGCATGATGAGCATCACCGGTCAGCCAGGCGGACCGCCGACGAAGGCCGGAACGTCCATCGGCGACATCACCGGCGGTCTGTTTCTGCTTGCCGGCATCTCCGCCGCTCTGTATCACCGCGAAAAGACCGGCGTGGGCCGGCTCGTGGACGTGGCCATGCTCGATGGCCAACTCGCCATTCTCGAAAGCGCGATCCTGCGCTATGCCGTCACCGGCCAGGTGCCGGAGCCGCTGGGCAATCGCCATCCGTCCATCACGCCGTTCGAGCCGTATGTCGCGGCGGATCGTCCGCTGGTCATCGCGGCCGGCAACGACGCGCTGTTCGGCCGGCTGTGCGCGGCCCTGGGCCGAGCCGACCTCGCCGCCGATCCACGTTATGCCAGCAACAGCGCACGCACCTGTCACGCGGAGGAGTTGAAGGCCGACCTGGAGGCCGTGCTGCGCTGCCAATCGGCCGGGCACTGGATCGCCGTACTCGAAGCGGCGGGGGTGCCGTGCAGTCTGATTCAGAACGTCGCCGAGGCGCTCGCCCATCCGCAAGCCCAGGCTCGCAACATGGTCGTTCGCGCCGGCGCTCTGCTCATGGCCGGCAATCCCATCAAGAGCGCGGGGTTCGTGGATGCGCCGACGCGCCGGCCCGCGCCCGAGTTGAATGCCGATGGCGACCGCATCCGTCGGGAGTTGGAAGAAAGGTGAGTTTCGTATCGATGAAGGAGTCGATGAAGCCAGCGAGCGCGGCGGACGCACCCGTCGGCAGAAGGGCCGTGATCGAGGCGGTGATCGCCAGCACGGTCGGCACGACCATTGAATGGTACGACTTCTTCCTGTACGGTGTGATGGCCGCCCTCGTCTTTCCCTCTTTGTTTTTCCCCGAAGTCGATCCCTTTTGGGGAGAGATTCTGTCCTTTCTCACCTTCACGGCCGGTTTTGTGGCTCGGCCGCTGGGCGGTGTCGTCTTCGGCTACTTAGGCGATCGTATCGGTCGCAAATCAACTCTCGTCGCTACCCTCTTGCTGATGGGCCTCAGCACAGTCGCCATCGGCTTGTTGCCGACGGCCGCAACCATCGGCGTCGCCGCGCCGATTCTGCTGACCTTGCTGCGCTTCTTGCAGGGTATTGGCGTGGGCGGCGAGTGGGGAGGGGCGGTGCTGCTGGCTTTGGAGTACGGCCATCGCGGCAAACGCGGCTTTTACGCCAGTTGGCCGCAAGCCGGCGTGCCGCTGGGATTGTTGACCTCTGCCGGAGTGGTCGCCATTTTTGAGAACGGGCTTTCGATGACTGACTTCCTGGCCTGGGGTTGGCGCGTGCCGTTTCTTCTCAGCGGCCTGCTCATCGGGTTCGGCCTGCTGATCCGCGTGCGCATCCTGGAGACGCCTCTGTTTCGGCAACTGCAACAGACGCAACAGGTCGCTCACGCCCCCATCCGGGAGACGCTACGCCGCCACTGGCGTGACGTGCTGCTAGCCGCCGGCTCGCGCATCAGCGAAAACTCGTGCTTTTATCTGTTCAGTACCTACATCCTCGCTTACGGCAAGGATGTCTTGCACGTCGAGCCGGGGCTGATTTTGTGGGCGGTCAACCTGGCGGCGGCCGTGGAAATTTTCACCATCCCCCTATGGGGCCTCCTCTCGGATCACTGGTCGCGCAAGAGAATGTACCTGCTGGGCAACCTGCTCCTCGTCGGCTTGGCCGGACCATACTATTGGCTGCTGGGCACGCTCCAACCCGTGGCCATCGTGGCAGCCGTGGTACTCTCGCTGGCGCTGGGCCATGCCATGCTGTACAGCGTGCAAGCCTCGCTGATCCCCGAGCTTTTCAGCACGCGGCTGCGCTACACAGGCGCTTCCATCGGCTATCAACTGGCGGCGCCCGTAGCGGGCGGTTCGGCGCCCCTAATCGCCGCTTGGCTGGTGCATACGTTTCCGGGACAGTCCTGGCTGTTGGCGGTTTACATCATGGCGATCTCCGCTCTCTCCTTAATCTGCGTGTATTTTCTCGCCGAGACATCGCGTAAGGACTTGACAACTTCCAGCGATTGACTCGGGCGAGCCTTGCTCTGCAATGAATTCCCTGGAGGGAGCAGATCGGACAACCACGCGAACTTGAACCTTAGTCGAATCCGCGGAGGGCGCTATAACCATGAAGAAGAGAACATTCATCAAGCTATCCGCTGCGATGCTGGCGAACCCGCTCGGTTTAGCCGTAGGTAGTGGGAAATCCGACGAAAAGCTGAAGAATTGGGCCGGCAATTACCAATTATAGTACAGACAAGCTGGAACTCGCGCGGTCGGTTCCGGAGGTCCAGAAGCTCGTCAAAAGCACGCTAAACTTAAGGTGCTCGGTACGCGCCATTGCTTCAATGGCATTGCCGATAGTACAGCGAATTTTATCTCCCTGGTGCCGATGGATCGCGTCGTTGCGTTGGACACAAAAGCGCGTACGGTCACGGTCGAAGCGGGCGTGCGTTACGGCCGATTGTGCCCCTATCTTCACGAGAGGGGCTTCGCGCTGCACAACCTCGCCTCCCTGCCTCATATCTGCATCGCCGGTGCCTGCACCACCGCGACACACGGGTCGGGCGATAAGAACGGCAACCTGGCAACGACGGTTGCCGGCCTGGAAATCGTCACGGCCAGAGGCGAGGTACTGAAGCTGTCTCGTGAAAACGACGGCAAGATCTTCCAGGGGGCCGTCGTCAACCTGGGCGCTCTCGGAGTGGTGACCAAGGTCACGCTGGACATACAGCCTACTTTTGAGATGCGGCAAGAAGTCTACGAAAACCTGCCCCTGGCGCAGCTGGCGGACCACTTCGAGGACATTCTATCGAGCGCCTACTGGTCTGTCACACAACTGATTTGGGATAGTCGGCTCTGTCGATTTCGGAGATCATGGCGGCAATTATCGACGACGCCCGGACAAAACTGAAGTCTCTCTATCCCAAATCAGTTGTGTGACAGACCACTAGACGCGCGAAGGAGAACACGGCAGCGACGGAAGAATAAGCAGAAGAACTCGCGCGCTTGCGGGCGCTCCTGCCGCCCAATCCAGGCGACCCGAATTCGCCACAAGGATAATCGGAAGCCGCTCCGCGCACGCTTCGCTCACTGGTATGACCTTGATGGAGGCGCACCATGTCCGATGAGCAGCGCTTGAACTCCTTAAATCGCTTCCGCAAACAATCGGCCCGCTTGGTTCTGGAAGAACATGGCCATTGCGAAATACCAGCCGGTTGCGGCGGTGTCGTGTTGCGTTGGCGCAACCCGCGCGCCGCGCTGCCGGTGTCCATCCAATTTTACAGTTCCGTGCCCTCGACTTGCTGGCTCGATGGCGCGGAAGTGCGAGTTGGGCGGATGGATCTCGCGATGGGCCGGCATGTCGTCGCCATCGCCGTGGAAGAAGTCAAATTGTCCGCAGGGCTGATTCTGTTCGCGATGAACTACGATCCCCAGGACTATCAACGGGGCAAAAAGACCGAATCGATCGATCGCCCGCTGAATGTGGTCAGCGCCGCGGACGGCACCTGGAGATATTTACTCGCTCCGCCAGCCGCCGAATGGACTTCCTTATCGTTTGACGATCACGATTGGCTCCTCTTGGCGCTGGCGGCCACGCCGACGCTCAACCGATCCGATGAGGGTGCCTATCGGTGCCGTCGCTGTGTCGAGTTGGGCGCGGCCTGTCTCGGCCTGCCGTCCGGAAAGCATCCCAAGCGAGGGAAGGTCTGGATTCGCAAAGTCTTCGAGGTTTCCGCCCCGGAGGAACGTCCCTCATGACGAACCGCAATCCGCTTGTCCTCATTCCGCAATACTTCGGCTGCCTCATCTTCGACCGGCGCACCTCGCGTTATCTGCCGTTCGACCACGAAGCGTCCGATTTGCTGCGCGCGCTCTGTCACCATTCCATCGAGCAGGTACTCACCAATGTCCCGGATGCCGGCGAACAGGAAGCGATGCTTCGTTTCGTCGATTGCTTCTATGATAAAGGGTTCTTCGGTGTGGATGGCCGACTCGTCGCCGACGTACTCGCCGTGGATGTGCCCGCCGATCATCTGGTCGGGCCGCTCGCCGTCCATGTGGAGATGGTAGGCGCTTGCAATTTGACGTGTTCGCACTGTTTCGCCGGCACGCTGCCGCGCAATCATCATCCGCTGACGTTGGCCGAGATGGACGCGCTGTTCGGCGATCTCGCCGGCATGGGAAGTTTGCGTCTGGGACTGACCGGCGGCGAACCGCTGTTGCGCAAGGATGTCTTCGATATTCTCGACGCCGCCACCGCACACGGCCTGCATCCGTGTTTGACCACCAACGGCCTGCTCATCACCGAGGACATCGCCCGCGCCTTCGGCGCGCGCGAACTGGTCTGGCTCAATGTCAGCTTGGAAGGTCCGTCCGCCGAAAGCAACGACGCCATTCGCGGTGCCGGCACATTCGATGCGGTTGTAGAGAAACTGCGACTTCTCCGCCGGCATGCGCGTTTCACGTTGGCCTTCACCATCCTGAACACGAACGCCCATCTGGTGAAACAGTGCGCCGAATTGGCCTACGAAGTCGGCGCGCATACGGCCGTGTTTCGCCCACTGTATCCGGCCGGCACGGCGCTGGAGCATCTCGATCTGATGCCGAGTTTCGTCCAGTACACCGGCGCGCTGCGCGAATTGGCCGACATGGATACGCCGGGGTCCGACCTGCGCGGACTCGATCCGTTCGGTCCCGAAGCGCGGTCGCCGACGCAGCCGCGCATCCACACGAGCCACACTTGCGGAGCCGGCCAGCACGTTTGCTCGATCTCCGTGCAGGGTGACGTAAATCCGTGTAGTTTTCTCGGCCCAGCTTTCAACAGCGGCAATATCCGGCATACACCGTTTCCGATTCTGTGGCGCACCGGCCAGCAGCTCCAGCGCATGCGCCGGCCGACGCCGGGAGGTTTCGAGGGCGGTTGTCGCGCTCGCGCGCAGACGTTTGCCGGCTCGGTGGATGCGGCCGATCCGTGGTTGACGGAATCGCGGCAATCCGCCGGTGCGGAGCCGCATCCCGCCGCCAATGTTGAACTGGTGTCTCGGTCGCTCTCGTTGCCGCTGATTTCCTCGCCTTGATGGGGTAGACGCTCATGTTGCCGGAGCCTTATCGCTGGATCGCTGCTCAGTTCGAGCCGGAGGAGGGCAATCCTCGGCTGCTGTTCGAGATTGCTCGCAGTCTCGAAAACGACGGCGATTTGCCCTCGGCGGCCATGGTGTACGATCGTGCATTCGGCATCGCGCCGCACTTCGCCGACATCCGCCAGCGCCGCGGCGAAGTCCTCAATCAACTCGCCGTTGTCGAGCATGGCATTCATTTCCGTTATGTTCCCGGCGGCCCATTCCTGATGGGATCGAACCACGGGGAAGCCGATGAAGGTCCGTGGCATCCGGTTTGGTTGTCGCCGTACTGGATGGCGGAGACGCCGATCAGTTGGGCGGCATATTGCCGGTTGATGGATTGGACAGCGCCTCCGGACGGCGTTCCGCAGAACCCGCAACGCGAGCAAGGCTGGGAGAACGGGCAATTTCATCTCGGCCTCCAGGCTAAGATTCGCTGGCATTATTGCGAGTCTGGCACCGGCGATCCGGAGGAAGCTAGGGGGGATGCTCCGCTGGACTACGACACTAAACCAATGGTCGCCGCTTCCTGGCAGGAGGCGATGGAGTTGGCCGATCATTTGTCCACACCAAGTATCCGTTATTCGCTGCCGACGGAGGCACAATGGGAAAAAGCCGCACGCGGCGGATTGATCGGCGCTCGCCATGCCTGGGGCGACACCCCACCCTCGCGCGAATGCTGCGATTTCAACCGCCTCTGGGAATGCTCCATCTTCCCCATGACCACGTTTGCACCAAATGATTACGGGCTATATGCCGTCAATGGCGGCGTTTGGGAATGGACGGGCGATTGGTATGACCGCGATTATTACCGTCATTCGCCGGACAGCGATCCGCAAGGTCCATCTCAAGGCGAGGAGAAAGTGCTGCGCGGCGGCTCCTGGGCGGACTGCGCTGACGCGGTAACGGTGACCTTTCGCATGTCGCGCGGCTCGCGTAGCTGGCGCGACGGCGAATGGGGCGAACACCTCACGCCGACCATCGGTTTCCGGCTATGCCGCATGACGAAGGACACGGCGACCGCCCCCCGGCCAAAGGTCGAATAATGAAGTAGCGGCGAAGGGGGCTTCCCTGCGCCGCCTCTCGATGTTAAAGTTTGACAGGGACCGGCAGCGAACACTTTGCCTCGCTACCGTGTCTTATCAGGAAGGTTCGGCGCGCCAGCAACATACAAGGACACAGCCGTCCCGCTGACGTAGGATAGATTCAGGCGTGCCGGGCCGAGCGGATCGAGCGATCCGTCAAGCAGACGTCGGCGGACAGACTGACGTTCCGGTTTCGGAAAGGAGATACAGGTATTCCCCCCTTCGATCGTCATTCGCAGCAGCCGCAGCACGACCGTGGACCGCGGATCAACGAGCAAATCCGCATCAGTCCGGTTCGTCTGATCGGGGTCAACGGTGAACAGCTCGGCGTCGTGCCCACGTCGCAAGCAATGGAGTTGGCGCGCGAAGCGCAGCTCGACCTCGTCGAGGTGGCCGGTAATGAGCGGCCGCCAGTGTGCAAGATCCTCGACTACGGCAAATTGCGCTATCAGCAGTCGCACAAGAAAACCAAGACCAAGGTGCATCAGCAAAAGCTCAAGGAGATTCGTGTCCGGCCTAAGACCGGCGATCACGACATCGAAACCAAGATCAACCAGGCGCGCAAGTTCCTCGAACACAACGATAAGGTTCTGGTCAACGTGTTGTTTCGTGGACGCGAGTTGCAGCACATTGAAGAAGGCCGGCGCATCATTGACAGCATCTTGGAGAAACTGGTGGAAGTCGCCAAGATCGAGAAAGCGCCGTCGATGGAAGGCAAGCGCATGACCGCTATGCTCGCTCCCAAGGTGGGGAAATCATGACGGCTAACTTTTTTCCCCCTGCACGCGCTGGCGTTTTCTTCCTACAATTATTCCTTCACGCCGGACATTCCGGTGGAGTTGGAGAGTAACAGGGTACGACCATGCCGAAGCAAAAGACGCACAAGGCCTCGAAGAAGCGCTTCCGCGTGACCGCTTCGGGGAAATTAAAACGCCGTCAGGCCGGCAAAAAGCATTTGCTCAGCCACAAGACCGGCAAGCGCAAACGGCAGCTGCGCGGCGTCATCGTGGACGGCGGCAAGCTGTCGCGTAAGTACATCCAAATGATGGGCGGCAAAGCATAAAGAGTCCGTAGTCCGTAGTCCGTAGTCCGCAGCAAAGACAAACCTACTTTGCTGCGGACTACGGACTACGGACTGCGGACTCTCACGGAGTGAGAACATGACCCGAGCACGCAGCGGCAAAACGGTCCTTCGATGCCGCAAACGCATGCGCCGTTTGACCAAAGGTTTTCGTCTGAGCCGGCATCACCTCTATCGCCAGGCGGTGGTGACGCTCATTCGAGCGCGCGTGTACGCTTTCCGCGATCGCCGCGTCCGCAAACGCGAGTTCCGCCGTCTGTGGATTGTCCGCATTAACGCGGCCTGCCGTATGCGCGGTTTGCGCTATGGTCAGTTCATCGCGGGTTTGATACGCGCCGGGGTCGAATTGAACCGCAAGACGCTCGCCAATCTCGCGGTGCATGATCCCAACACGTTCACCAAGATCGTCGAGTTGGCGAAGGCGAACCTGCCGGCGACGTAAAGGGGAAAACTCACCAGCCCGCAGCGCCAGCAAGGGATCCCTTGCTGGCGCTGCGGGCTGGCAAGATCATCATGTCCGATCTAGCATCCCTGGAACAACGCGCGTTGACGGATCTACGGGCATGTACCGATGAGGCGGCGCTGCGCGCCTGGAACACCCGCTATCTGAAGGGCGAAGTGGATCAGGCGATGAAGCGCATCGGCGAACTGCCACCCGCCGATCGCCCTGCCTACGGTCAGCAGATTCATGCTCTCAAGAACAAGTTATCGTCCGAGTACGAAACCGCCTTGGCGAAGGCGAAGGAACGCGCCTTAGCCCGCAGTTTGGCGTCCGACGCCCTCGACGTGACGCTGCCAGGCCGGCCGGCGCGGCGCGGACGCTTGCACATTTCCACCCAGACATTGCGGGCCATTTACACCATCTTCGCCGATCTCGGCTTCCAGGTGTATCGCAGTTCCGAGGTTGAGGACGACGAAACGAACTTCGGCCTGCTGAACATGCCGGAACACCATCCGGCACGCGACATGTGGGACACGTTCCACACGACGAAGCCAGGCGTATTGCTGCGCACGCATACCTCGCCGGGCCAGATTCACGTCATGCGCGAACTGTGTCCCAAACCGATCCGCGTCATTCTGCCGGGCATGTGCTATCGCTATGAGGCCATCACCACGCGCAGCGAAATTATGTTCCATCAGGTCGAAGGGTTGGCCATCGGCGAGCGCGTGACCATGGCCGACTTGAAGGGCACCCTCATCGCCTTCGCTCGCCGTTTGTTCGGCGATCGGCGCAAAGTGCGCATCCGCTCCAGCTACTTCCCGTTCACCGAGCCGTCGATTGAGGTGGACATGGACTGCATCGTCTGCGCCGGCGAAGGATGCAGTCTATGCAAGAAAAGCGGCTGGCTGGAGATTCTTGGCGCCGGAATGGTCCATCCGGTCGTGCTGCGTAATGGCGGCTACGATCCCGAGCGTTTCAGCGGTTTCGCCTTCGGCATGGGACCGGAGCGCATCGCCATGCTGAGCTACGCCATCGATGATATTCGTCAATTTTGGGCCAACGATCTGCGTTTCTTGCAGCAATTCGGAACCTGACCGGCACCGCGCCCCTTGGTTTGCCTCACAATCACTCGTCGAACAGGACGCGTTCTCAATCCGCAGCCCCTAGCTTTTGCTTCGTGGCTTTGCTAAACCCAAAGCATGAACGCGCGCGAGTTAATCCTGCTGAGTCCGTATCGGGTTCCGACACAGAACACCCTCTACCTCGGCGACGAGGAAGTGGCCGCTTTCCTCAACGGTTACACGGCCCTGTGGCACCCGGCCGCGCTGATTGGCGCGTCCGCACCGCCGCGCCTCGGTTCGCCTTACGACTACGAGACGCCCACGGCCGGACACCTTTACGCCGTGCCCGACAATCCGCCGCTGATTCTCCCTGATGACTGGGATGAGCGTGTCCGCGCCGCCGGCGCGCTGTCATTTCGCTCCACGATGGACCGCGAGGTCACGCTGGAAAATCTGCGTGAGGCGCTGCGCAGCTGGGGCGAGAACGCTCAGCCCTCGCTGCCGTTGCTCGATCTGGAGCCGGCACGCCTCGCGCCCTTTTTCGGCATCGGCTTCGGCCATCTGCACATTGAGGCGCTGTTCGAGGCAATGTCGCATGAAAACCTCCTGGCCACATCCGAATTGTGGCAAGAGATGTCGTCGGCCGTCGCCGCCTTGAGCGATCCCGACCCGGAAGCGGTGCGCCGTCCGTTGCAGTCCGCCGCTGATCGTCTGCTGGCGGCGCGCGAAGTTCTCTATCCCGTCACGCTGCATCTGCTCGATTTGTGCCTGCTCGATGGCGAACACCTCGCCGATCCGTGGCCGAAAAGTTTCGATAAGGGGTTGCCCCTCAACTTTGTCGCCTGCTCCGCCCTCATCGAACGGCTAGGCAAAGAGCAGCCGGAACGTCTGGCGGCCCTGCGCGAGCGAGTACAGGGCGACAACGCGGAGGTTTGCGGCGGCGCCTATCTCGAACGCGAGGATACGCTGCTGCCGCTCGAATCGCAGATGTGGAACTTGCTCAAGGGCAGGCAAGTGCATCAGGATTTGCTCGGTCAGGAAGTGCGCGTCTTCGCCCGCAAGCGTTTCGGCTTCCATCCGCATCTGCCGTTGTTGTTGCAGAACGTCGGCATTACGCGAGCGCTGTTCGTCGCCTTCGATGAGGCCGTGCTGCCATCGCACCGTTCGCCGGTCGTCAGCTGGCCATCGCCCGACGGCAAGCAGGTCGAGGCGTTCACGCGAATGCCGCATCCCGCCGATAGTGCGCAGACCTATTTCAATCTGACGTACCATCTGCACCAAAGCATCATGCAGGACCAGACCGCCACGCTGGCGCTGCTGCACCGTGAAAAGCCGGCCTGCCCGTGGTATGACGACTGGTTGGAGTTGAGCCGCTTCGCTCCCGTACTCGGCAAGTGGACGACGCTGTCGAATTATTTCAGCGATGTGATGGCCGGCGATTACGCCACTGCCGCCGAGGCCGACGAGTTCCACGGTGATTATCTCGTCGAACGCTGCCCGATTGAGAGTTACAGCGGCGAGTCTTCGGAGACTCCGATCCCGCCGGCGCTGGGCGGAGAGCAGCCGATCAGCATGTTCGCTCGACAGGTGCGCGCCCGTCGCCGGCTCGATACGGCCTGGACCCTGGCCGCATTGCAGAGCAGCCTGGGAGGAGCGCTCCCCGACAACGACGGTGGCGATTTTCTGACGCATCTGGCTCACGTCGAAGATCGGCTGGAGAGCGAGACGACGCCGCCGGAAAAGGAATTGGCGGATGCGCAGGCCCACATTGCCGAGGCCCTGGCGCAGCGATTGACGGCACGCGGACAGGCGAATCATCCGGGTTTTCTTGTACTTAATCCGTGCAGTTTCAAACGCCGCGTGGCCCTGGAACTCGACGGCGTGCGCGCGCTGCCGCCGTTGGGTGGCCCTTTGAAGGCGTGTCAACTCGACGGCGAGACGGCGCGCGTCGTCGTCGAAGTGCCGGCGTTGGGTTTCGCCTGGATACCGAAGGAAGGACAGCCCGGCAGTGTGCCGACGCGGCGTATGCGGTTGGCCGATGAACACTGCGTCCGCAACGAGTTCTTCGAGGCGGAGGTCGATCCGCAAACCGGAGGATTGCGCGCCATTCGCGATACGCGCACGCGCATCAGCCGGCTCGGTCAGCAACTCGTTTTCAATCCCGGCGCAACCATGCGTGTCCAGCAGATTCGCACCATCTCGCAAGGCCCCGCCCTCGGCGAGATCATCAGCGAAGGCGTGCTGCTCGACGCGCAGGAGCAAGTGCTGGCCAACTTCCGCCAGCGCTTCCGCGCCTGGCTGGGCCGGCCGGTACTCGATCTACGTATTGACATCCTTCCGGCTCAGCCGCCGCAGGGCTATCCGTGGCACGCCTACTACGCGGCCCGCTTCGCCTGGCGCGATGAGCGCGCGACCCTGCTGCGCGGTGTCAACGGTATGTCATCGATCACCAGCCATTCGCGCCCGGAGACGCCCGACTATCTCGAAATCCGCCTGGGCCGGCAAAACACCGTGCTATTCCCCGGCGGCCTACCATTCCATCAGCGCCACGGCGGACGCATGATCGACATTCTGCTCGTGTGTCCGGGTGAGACGACGCAGACGTTCGACCTGGCCATCGGTCTGGACCGCGAGTATCCGGCACAAACGGCGTTGGGTTTGGTGTCGCCCGCGCCCGTGGTGGCGACGACGCAAGGGCCGCCCCATGTCGGCGCCGAGGGTTGGCTATTCCATCTCGACGCCCCCAATCTGTTGCTGACGAGTTTGCGTCCCGCCGACGGCAACACGATGGCCCTTGTGGCGCGGCTGCTGGAGTGCGGGGGCTTCGATAGCCATGCTGAGTTGCGTTGCGTTCGCGATCCGCAGCAGGGGGCGATCCTCGATGCTCGCGGCGAACTGCAAATGGAGGCACCCACGCAAGGCGACGCCGTTTTGCTCGATGTGGCTCGCAACGATCTCGTGCAACTGCGCATCGACTTCAGCTGAGACGGTGATTGCCAGCCCGCAGCGCGAGCAAGGGAGTCCGTTGCTCGCGCTGCGGGCTGACAAGGGAGTCCCTTGCTCGCGCTGCGGGCTGGCTGTAAAGATCAATCGTCTGCGGCGATCATTTTTTTCTTCCCATCCGGCGCGGCCGCGCCGATCGCGCGAGCCAGACGCAAAACAGTCTCCGTGCTACTTGAAGCGAAAGGACAAAAAACGCCGGAAACGGCGGACATGCGATGGAAAACGCCGTACAGGTGGTTTCTCCCCTTTGTCCCGAAGAGTTTCCCCTGGCTACCCAGACGCTTATGGGGAATGCTTTCCGTATCCCGGCTCAGGTAGTTCTCGCAGGGAGACACCGACCGGCATTGGGACACCGAGAACAGAGGAACCGATCCATGAAGCGATTGATGTTGGTGGGCCTTGCGGCCCTGGGTTTAGCGTTCGCGGCGCGGCCGGCGCTGGCCGACTGCTCGTTCGAGTACAGTTGCTCGCGGCATCTCAGCTACGTGCATACCTCGAAGAATCGCTGCTTCTCCTACAATAGCCATTCCAACCCGCTGCCCTGTGCGGGCGGTGGTTGCGGCTATGGCGGACCGGCCGTGTGGGATGGTTACAACCCCTACGCCGCTCCGGCTTATGCTCCGGCCTACGGCGTGGCGGCGGCCGCTCCCACTGCGGCGGCACCGGCTACGACACCGTCGTTCACGCCGCCCCAGCCGACGCCCGCCCCGAAGAATTCCATCTCGCCGACCGGCCTGCAACAGGCCGGCTATTTCTACTATCCGCCGACCAGCGCCGCTGCCAACTACGGAGCGGGTTATGGTTATGGCTACGGCTACGGAGCCGGCTACTACCAGGCTCCGAGCTACTGGTATGGCGAGTGACCTTCACTACTGAGTCCCGCATTGACAATGCTACTCCCCTCTCCCCTGTACTCGGGGGAGAGGGATTGGGGGTGAGGGGGAAGTCTCTTCTACTCACCCCCAATCCCTTTCCCCCGAGTGCTGGGGAGGGGGGAGGAGAATGTGAAAATGGGGACTTAGTTGTGAAGGTGAGTGGCCATACCAGTAGCTCGGCGGCTGGTATTAG
>Ga0134126_10001762_pt1 | contig 27585 bp, 25 predicted proteins | sample KB31752_FD_96881 | JGI IMG/M metagenome (GOLD analysis project Ga0134126, IMG submission 96881) | Terrestrial soil microbial communities with excess Nitrogen fertilizer from Kellogg Biological Station, Michigan, USA - KB3-175-2 | ecosystem: Environmental > Terrestrial > Soil > Unclassified ... | reverse complement strand
GGCAAGAGCATGAACCGGTTTTATCCCGGCAATCCCAACGGCACGCAGACTGATCGAGTATCCTGGGCGATCACAAAGCAGGTGGTAAAACGGTGCGATTACCTGATCGACTACCACGGAGGCGATCTCGACGAAAATCTGCGTCCCTATGCCTACTGGCCCAAGTCGGGGAACGCTACGCAGGACGCGATTACGCGCGAGATGGTGCTGGCGTTTGGCTTAGACCACATCATTGTATGGAGTGATCGGCCGAAAGACCCGAACGCTTCGCGCTATCTCGATAACACTGCCAACACACGCGGCAAGCCCGCCATCGCCGTTGAAGCCGGCCACTCTGGGACTGTAGAGCCTGAAGATGTGCGGCTTCTACTGGACGGCACCGTCAGCGTTATGCGTTACCTGAAGATGCTGCCCGGAACAGCGTCGCCGGTTGAGCATCCCGTCTGGATCGGCAAGGTGGATACAGTTGACAGCGAACAGCCCGGCATTTTTTATCCGCTCGTCCAGCGCGGCACTTACGTGGCGCAAGGCATGAAGATTGGCTACGTCACTGATTTCTATGGCAGGATGGTGTTTGAAGCCAAAGCACCGGCAGCAGGCGTGGTGCTTTATATCTGCGCGGTTCCTTCCATGAAAAAAGGCGACACGGTGGCGAATATCGGCGAGATTACAACCACACCATAGGCCTGGCATGAACCTCGAATTTGAAAGCTCAAGTTACGAGGGTGATCTGCCCGAAAGCGGCAATCGCATCTATGATCTGGATCATTCCAGTTTCTAAGGACCCTCGATGTCTGACGCCATTTCCGCTGCCGGACCATCCGGCAGTACGCAAGCACCGATCCCGACGAATGTAATCCTGGCTTCCATGCTTCAGGTTTCCGACAATGTCAGCGACCTGATTTTTTCTCCGGGAAAGCCGCCACAAATCGAAATAGGCGGCCGGCTCGCGGGAGTGAAAATCGGTGATCTTGCCGTGCTTACCGCAAACGATACACAGCGGATCGCTGCTGATCTGATGGCCGGCAATGCAACCGCCGCCGAACAACTGCGGACGCAGGGTGCCGCCGATCTTTCTTACAGCCTCCCGGGCAAATCGCGTTTCCGGGTGAATGTGTTCAAGCAGCGGGGCACCTGCGCGATTGTCATGCGGGTGATTCCGCCAAAGATTCCCGGCTTTGAGCAACTGGCACTCCCGCCTCAACTCAGGGAGGTTGCACAGCTTAAGAACGGAATCGTTCTGGTTACAGGACCAACGGGATCAGGAAAATCGTCGACGTTGGCAGCCATTATCGATCTGATCAATGAAAACTGCTCTTATCATATTGTGACCATCGAAGATCCGATTGAATTCATCCACAATCACAAGAAGGGGACGATCCACCAGCGCGAGCTTCACAGCGATACTCCGACGTTCGCGCTTGCATTGCGGGCGGCGTTGCGCCAAGCCCCGAAAGTGATTCTGGTTGGCGAGATGCGCGACCGAGAGACCATTGAGATTGCGCTCGAAGCTGCAGAAACCGGCCACCTCGTGTTCTCAACGCTTCATACCATTGATGCCTCAAAGACAGTTGAACGCATCGTTGGGGCATTTCCGTTGGCGGAACAACAACTCATTCGCACGCGCCTGGCCGGCAGCTTCCGCTGGATTGTTTCTCAGCGGCTGATGCCCAGGAAAGACGGCAAAGGACGCATTGCGGCAGTGGAAATTCTGCGCAGCAACATGCGCACCCGGGAATACATGGAAAAAGGGGAAAGCGAAGGCCGCTCACTGCTGGATGCGATTCGGGACGGAAGCCTGGATGGCATGCAAAGCTTTGACGCTGAACTGGAGCGCATGGTGCGAGAGGATGTGATCACCATTGATACCGCCTTGGGCTATGCCAGCAACCAGGGCAACCTGCGGCTCGCACTTTCAGACCTCATCGAAGAGGCAGACCGCGCCGTTCCGGATCTGGCCTCCTCCAGCCGAGGACGATCTCACGCGCATATGCAGTAAATTGATTGCTCAAATTTTCTCTTCGGTGCCGCGTGTTCCTGCCGGGCATAACCGCTAAGCAATTTTGCACGGAATTTTCTCGCTTGATTGGCAGCCGGTCATCGTGGGCAGGAGATCTACTCGGGAGGAAAAAGGAAATCAACGTTCCAGGGCAGCCGCGACTTGAGCGATTGCTGCAACAGCTTTTGCTGCTGAGTGGAGATGCGATTAAAACAAACACCACTTTTTCCGGACGCGTCCGACCAGATGATGGTGCCAACCACATGAACAGTCTGATCGGTTTCTGGAAGCGAGAAATTCACGCTGATGGTGCCGCCCTGCGGAAGCGGTTCCGGGCCGGCCAGGCACAGTCCCGTCTGGCTCAAATTTGAGATCGAGGTGTACGTAAGCGCGCGTTGCAATCCGCGGTACTCAAGCCGTCCCGCCAACGGCTTTAGCGCCATAGTATGCCGGTAAGAGGCAACTCGCTGGCTGGCCATTGAAGTGTAGGAAGCTCTCAGCCCCTTTGCCAGCGCATCCAGGCTGAAGGGCTTGGCCACCGTAAAATGGACCCGCTTGCCACGAATTTCGTGCGTGTGCTTCCTGCCGGCTAACACCATCGAAATGCCGCGCCATCTGGTGTTCGCCTGAAGGCAAGAAAGTTCAGCGGCTCCTGGGGCATCGTAATCGCAAAGTACCAGATCGAGTCTGCGACCGCGCATCCACTGCTCCATCTGGGCGAGCGTTTGCGCATGATGCAACTCGACGCCGTAGTTTTCAAACAGCTTACGGATAGAATCGAGCCCGAACGTGTCTTTACTCAGGAATAATGCTGAGAACAGGTTCTTGCCTGCCATGACCGCATGCCTCGAAACACATGGCCCTGGGAAGCCCATGGAAACGATGTTGTTTGCTGCTTCCCTCAAGAACTCATTCTCCTTTTATTGCTGACCCGCTCACTATGACAGTAATCACTTTGTATCGTGACCCCTGTCACATTCCATCGGGCAAAAGCTGCGGTGAGAGGTGCGGGTTTAGCTGAGGCAGGAACCAAGGCGAGCATCTTAGTCCGCTGCCGATCCAGCCGTTTGTACAATCTGAGCGAACCTGTTGAATCGAGGTTACTTGCGGGCTCTGGCGGATGTCCCCACCGTAACTCCTGCGCCAATACCCGTTGTGCTAACCTTCTCCCACATTCTGCCGAAGAGGAGAAAACCGCTTTTCGCGACCGCCGCGTCAGGCGCACAGAACATTCGGCCTGGGAGAGAGAACCAGATTGCGAGCCTTCGAAAAAGCGCCGCCTGACGTTCAGGAAATCCTGACCAAGCCGATTCGCGACCTTGGGCTCAGGTTGGAAGGCTCTCCGTTGGAAAGATTCATTCAGCAACTCTATCGGGAACTGGAACGTAAGGGACTGAAGAAGTTCCGGCCTGTGTGCTATTTGACTGACGAGTGGGGCTGTCCTTCGGGCGAACCGGTTATCGGGATTCCCTTTTATCTCGCCGATCCAAAACTGGCGCGCCTGGAAAAAGAGATGAATGATCTTGAGGACTCGCGGCAGATCATGATGTACCTGCGGCACGAGGCGGGCCACGCCATCAACTACGCGTATCAGCTGTATAAGACGCCCGAGTGGAAACAGCTGTTCGGTCCTTATCGCAAACCTTACCGCGATGCCTACCGGCCGATTCCCTTCTCGCGCCGTTTTGTGCGCCACATGGAAGGCTGGTATGCACAGAAGCATCCCGATGAAGACTTCGCCGAAACTTTCGCCGTTTGGCTCACGCCGGGTTCACGCTGGCGCGATCGCTACAAGGGATGGCCCGCAATGGACAAGCTGTCCTATGTAAACCGCATGGCCAGACAGTTTGGTAATGCAGATCCGTTGCGACCGCGCGGACGCACGGACATCACGGTGGAAGAGATGGAAACCACCGTCGCCGATTTCTACGAGATGGAGCTGAGCCAGCAGCCCTCGCCCGGCGACCTTCCGCTCGACACCGATCTCGAAGACATTTTCAAAATCGGCCGCCGCCGCAAGAATGGAGTTCGGCCGGCCGCCGATCTGCTGCGTGAAAACCGCAAGTCCCTCGTGGATAAACTAACTTACTGGACTGGGGTGCAGCGGCCCCTTGTTCGCAAACTGGTGGAATCCATTGAGACCAGAGTGGCTGAGTTGGATTTGCGTGCCGATGTTCGACAGGAAAAAGAATACCTGACGGAAATCACCGTGTATGCCACCGCGCTGGCAATGAATTACATTGCACGTGGAAAATTTGTGCAGACCTAAACCGCTATGAACAAATTAAAAGTAGGAGTACTTTACGAGACTTGGGGCCACGACGAAGCGCCTCCAGAGCCGGAAAAGAAAAAGCGCCGCCCAGGCAAGCAACGGAAAAAGCGGGAAAAGCACGACTACGAAGAAATCTTTGAGGCGCTGGAAAAGCTGGGTCACGAGCCGAGCTACGTGACTCTGGACGGAGAAGATAAAACTCTCACAGCGCTCGCCCGCTGCGAAGTAGACATTTTCTTCAACCTTGTAGAGTCTTATGCCGGCGACGATACCAAAGAAATGCAGGTGGCCGGATATCTGGACCTTTTGGGTCGTACATACACCGGCGCTGGTCCGCAGGGGCTTTATCTGGCGCAAGATAAAGGGCTGGCCAAGAAGCTTTTCGGCTTTCATGGCATCCGCACGCCCTTTTTCGCCACCTGTTATCAGGGAACGCTGGACCATGCGCACGATATCAAGTTCCCTCTCATCGTAAAGCCCGTATCTGAGGACGGTTCGCTGGGGATCGACCAGGGCTCGGTGGTAGACAGCGTTAAGGAACTAATGCAGCGAATCCACTATGTTCAGGAGGAGTTCGATTCGCCAGCGTTGATCGAAGAGTATATCGAAGGACGGGAAATTTACGCTGGGGTACTTGGAAACCAACGGCCTGAAACTTTGCCTCTGATCGAGCTTGACCTCTCGCGATTACCCGCGGGAATGCCGAAAGTGGCGGGGACCGAGGTGAAGTGGGAAAAAGACAGCGAGGCCTACAAAGTCACGAAATCCGCGCCCGCCGAGGATCTGGACGAAAAAACAACCGAACTGCTGAGCAAAACCGCACTTGCGGCCTATCAGATTCTTAAACTCCGCGACTACGGCCGCATCGATATGCGGCTCACTCCCAAGGGCGACGTATACGTGATCGAGGCGAATCCCAATCCCTGGCTTTCGAGCGACTCTGAGTTCTTTATGTCGGCCAAGAAATCAGGGCGCTCCTACGCCGACATGATTGGCGAGATTATTGAGTTCGCCTGCACGGACCGCCGCCGACGCGACCGCGTTCGGCTCCCGTAAGCGAGATTAGAACTCTATCCGATCGCTCTTGTCCCGCTTGTTTGCGTACTGAAGCGTCTCTTCCACCGCCTTGGCTACGCGGCGCCCCCGAGATTCAGGATTGCGGTACCCAAAAATTCCCAGCAGGTGGCCGCGCCGGTGCCCCCGCGGCATAAGCTCCCATCCCGCGCGCGCTTTGGGGTTCCGATCTAAGACGACGCGCAGCATAGGTGGCAATTCCTGCTCTGCTTCCATCGCCAGCATTAATCGCTCCGCCATCTGCTCCGCCCGCCGCTCCCTCGTCTCTGCGTACCGCGCCTCTCCGACCCAGCCTGAAATGTAATTCCTGTAGGAAGGGCTCAGCGACTCGTAATACTTCTTGACGCGTTTCGATTCCTCGAGCACCCGCAGCAACTCCTTGGGCGTTGTCACTTTTCTGGGCACGATGTCCGGCTCCATGCTGAACATTGCCTTCGCTCCCAAAGCAGTTTTGCTGCCGGCCTGCATCTTCTTGTTGACGATCATCACGTGGCCACTCTTGCCATCAGGGAAAAGCGAGGTGCGAAAAGCAAAGCCGTTGATCTCACCTTTCACCCTGAGCTGGCCACGCACTCCCCAGATTTTTGGAACATCCAGCGGAACGCGAATCACGGTCCAGTTCAGGCGGTCTCCACCGCGCTCCAGTGTGGCCGTAAACGTTTTCCACGTGTTCCGGGAATTGGGCATAAGCACAGTCTAAGCGATTCGGCAGGTAAGGAAGACTTTACTCCGGAAACGCAATTCCAAGCCGAACTCCCTGTTTACCCGAAGTTTGTGCTATCGCAGCCATAGCTTGGCAATAAAGGCCTTTACAACATCATTTACAATTTCCGGTTACTTATGCGTAGTTTTGAGAGTCTCAGCGCGCGAGAAATCCTGGCTTTGGCAATATCGCTGGAGGAGGAAGACGAGCGCATTTATGCCGACTACGCCGAAGAGCTGAAGCAGGATTTCCCCGCCACAGCAGCCATGTTCGGCGCCATGCGTGAAGAGGAATCGGGGCACCGCCGGCGGTTGATCGAGTTGTACCAGTCCAAATTCGGCGAGCACATTCCCCTCATCCGCCGCAATGACGTGAAAGGCTTCGTGCAGCGGCGGCCCATTTGGCTCACCCGTCCGCTGCGACTCGACGCAGTGCGCCGCGAAGCTGCCACTATGGAAGTGGAGACGCGCCGGTTCTATGAGAAATCGGCGGCGCGCACCGAAGACGCCAGCATCCGCCAATTGCTCAATGACCTCGCACAGGAAGAGCGTTCGCACGAGTACCGCGCAGAAGAACTGAGCGAACTCGATGCGGGGACCAAGGGCAAAGAAGAAGAAGCCAACCGCAAGCTGTTCCTGCTGCAGATTGTTCAGCCCGGCTTGGTTGGGCTGGTAGACGGATCTGTCTCCACTCTAGCCCCTGTATTTGCTGCCGCCTTCGCCACAAAGAACACGCACACTACGTTCACGGTAGGGCTGGCGGCGTCCATAGGCGCGGGCATCAGCATGGGATTCGCCGAAGCCCTCTCTGACGACGGCAGTCTCACCGGGCGGGGACACCCCTGGATTCGTGGACTGGTCTGCGGAGTGATGACTGCCTTAGGCGGTCTCGGACACACCCTCCCCTTCCTCATCAGCAATTTCACGTTGGCTTTTGTGATCGCCGTAGCCATCGTGCTGGTCGAGCTGATCAGCATCGCCTGGATCCGCCACCGTTATATGGAATCGCCCTGGCTCTCAGCCACCGTACAGGTCATCATCGGCGGGATTCTGGTATTCATGGCAGGAGTTTTGATCGGAGAATCGTAAGGTCCTCAATGCGAGTTTTCCAGCACAGTTCTTAAAACCTTTCCGCATTTGGAAGAATCTCACGCCAGAAGCAACCTGGACTCAACTCATTCCAGAGTCTCGCTTTAGGAGGGGTACCGATGAAAAAGATCGCAACACTGTTCGTATTTGTGCTCGGCTCCCTGGTCCTACTTTGCGGGCAGCAGAGTAGCCAGGGACCGGACAATAGCCAGGCAAAAGAGATGGTGGGCACTATCTGCAACGCGGATAACCTGACTCAGGCAGGTGGCCAGTCTACCTGCGACGAGAGCAAAGGTGGCAAATCCGCCGATTGGGTCTTTATCAGCGATGAAGGCAAGGTCACGAAGATCGCAAATCCAGAGGCTCTCAAAGGCATGCACGGCAAGATGAAGGTGAAAGCCGAGATGAAAAAAATGCCGGGCCAGGACCAGAGCCAGATGTACATCTACGATGTTTTCCACATTCCCGCAGGAATTTGAATGAACAATATCCCGCATTGACCTTCGGGGGCTTTGATTTGCATTTCCTTGCGGAACAAAGCCCTTTTCAAAAATGGAACACCTGCCCTTTTACAAACCAGTCACAGCCCATTTTTACCGTTACAATGAACGCGAGGCTCCGCCACGTCAGTTCCGGATCCGACCCAATATCCAGAGCTGAACGAGGCTTGACTTAGTTCGCTACCTGCGTTGTCGATCCGATGCTCCTCAGCAGTTTGTAGCATAGCGGAAGAAAAAGGCGACTCAGGAACGTGAAGTCCTGAGTCGCACCCATAAGCGGGCTTCATCCGGAATGGATCTTGTCACCGCAGGCGATTCATCATTTAAGCCTGCCGGCAGCTTGCCCGCCCAGGCCTCCAGCGAGATGAGTGGAGCATTGCTGCACAACCCCTCCAGTCATCCGTCCTCGCCGGAGGTAAGCACCGATTTCGCTTCTTCTCTCCTCGCCACCGAGAAAAGTGCAGGTTACACTTCTCAGCTCGGTCACCCTGCGGCCGGGGCGAGCAATGAAGAGCAATGAAGAGCGCTCGCCAAACCGGCCGCCTGGGGGCTGGTTAACCCACGACATCCATGGGACGCATCATTTCGTTGTCCTCATGTTCCAGGATGTGGCAATGCCACACGTAACGGTAGCGCTTACCTGAAACCACCTGCGTTCCGCTGGGCAGGTCAAATTTCATGGCGAGTTTGGTTACCGTTCCCGGATAGGCTTTGACCACGTCTTTGTAGGCGTTCTGCTCTTCCGGAGCAGGCGCCTGTGGTTTGCCGGTGAAGACCAGTTGCCCAGTGTTATCGAACGTGTCCTGATCAAACGGCTGACGGCTGATGATCTGGAATTGCACCAGGTGAATGTGTTTCGGGTGTCCGTCACCGGTATCGTTGATCAGGTTCCAGACTTCCGTGGACCCGACTTTGGGATCTTCCGTAACCGGATCGTCCCAGTTCTTGTTGTCGAGCAGCCCGATGATCGGGAACCCGTCCGATTCTCTGTCGAGTTCCGTCAAGACCAGATCGCGGCTGTTGTCCGCCTTGGCGGGATTGAAGTTGATCTGATTTGGGTTCAGCACGAACGGAATGGAGCTGGTGTCCTTGGACGAAAGCGGTTTCGAAACCCGGAACATCATGATTTCCGTGGGGACCACCTCTCCCCCGCCCGGATAGGGAGCCGGACCGTCGTTCTTCAGCACAAAGAACTGGCCGGCTTTTCCGGTGAAGTCCACAATCACGTCAAAGCGCTCTGCCGGAGCTTGCAGCAGTGTGGTCAACGGCACCGGCGAGGGCAGCAGGCCGCCATCGGTTCCGATGACAAAGAATTGCGGTCCCGCCATGCCGTGAGGTGTGCCAGTCGAATCCGTGCGAACAATTCGCATGTTCAGGAAGCGCGCATTGCAGCCGTTCAGCATGCGGAAGCGATAACGCCGCGGTTCGACATCAAGCACCGGCCAGATTTTGCCATTGACGCATATCGTGTCGCCGAAGAACTCGGGAATCCAGTACTGGTGGGTGCCGCCATCGGCGGTGGGATAGAGAAGCGTGCCGTCTGGGTTGAAGAGCCGGTCCTGGATCAGCATGGGAATTTCGAACTGTCCTTTGGGCAGGTTGAGTGAGTCTTCAACCGCGTCGCGGATGAGGTAAATGCCCGCCAGACCCATGACCATGTTCAGGCGCGTGATGCCCAGCGTGTGGTCGTGATACCAGAGCATTGTCGACTGCTGGTCGTTCGGGTACACAAAGGCATTGTCCGTATAAAGAAGGGGACCGGTCACGCCATCAGGAGAGATCCAGGCCTCGGGATAACCATCGAATTCAGGCAGAATCTTGGCTCCGTGCAGGTGGACCACGTTGCGCACTTGCGGCTTATCTGCCTCGGCCCCGTGGACGGTTGGATCCACCGGCAATGGATGCGTCGTAGGTAGCGCATCATTGTGGTACTTGATCTTAACGGGAACGCCGCTACGTACTTCCATGGTGGGCCCCGGCCAGATGCCGTTGTAGCCCCAAATCGGAGTGGGCGGCAGGTCGCGGTGGACCTTCTGTAGGGCTGGCAGCATACGGATATGGGTTACGCCGTTCGGATCGGGTTTGATCACCGGGGGAATCGGCAACTGGTCCACAAATTGCGCGAGGCCATTCGTTGCCGCGGTCTTGAGCTGGCCCAGCGGATGTTGTACGTGTCCGTGAAAAGTGATACCGCCCTGGGTATGTACACGGGTATTGGGAGTTTGGCCGAATGATACTTTGGGCAACATCATGCCGGCTCCCGCCATGGCTCCCAGTTTGAGGAGATCGCGTCGACTGTTTTTCATTTTTGGGGATTACTCCTGTCGATGGAGACACTTCAGGCGTGACAGGCATTAGGCCGGTTTGGAGTTCCGTCGTCTGCTTATCGCGCCGGTGGCGCTCGTTAGATTCTTCGCAGCCTGGTCTTTTCCGGAAGAAGGCAGCGAAAGCGAGTAAAACTTAGCCGAAAAAATAGACCTCGATCTACAAAATTATGAATTTTAATGAGTTTGCCTGGATCCAAAATAAGAAACTTCTTAAGCTTCCAAAAAGCCAGTGCTGAGCCGTATAAACATGTACTGTTCGTGTCTAACGGTTAACTTCCACAAACAACGCACCGATCATTGTCACCTAGTCAAAAGCGCCTAAGATTAGTCTTTCTAATGATGAGCCGTAGTTCAGCGAATCCGTGCCGCGAGACCGCTCCCGAACAATAAATACCCGCATAAATTGTTGACTACATTTGACTTAACAAAAATTCAGCTCGCGCGATAGAAAAAAATCGGAGTGCCTCAGTGAAACGCTCGCGCGCCAGATTGCACTTACTTCCAAAGAGCAAAGGCCGTCGAGCTCTGAAACGAATGAACATCGCCACAAACAGACCGGCTGAGCGCGCCCGCAACATGGAGGTAAGCATCGCCCCACAGGCTGACGCCCTCTCGGGGCGGTCGTTCAAGGACACCATTTCGGCATGCCTCCGATGGCTTTTGTTGTCGGGATGGAACGGCTGCGACAACCTTGCACCACGTCCCAATCTCTGGGTTACCGGGTGCGTTCTGGCTCGCTTGGCGGGAGTCTCATCTGCTTATCTACCTGAGGACCTGAACATCAGGATTGAACAAGCGCTCGCCTTTCTGGAGCGTTCGCAGATTCCCGGATCCGGCTGGAGCCCTGATGGGTGTAAGCCACCCGATGCTTTTACGACCTCGTGGGCGATCATTGGATTGCGCGCCCACCGTCGACGGATCCCGCGCGCGGCTATCGATTTACTTCTCGCCTCCCGGCACTCTAACGGCGGCTTTACAGCTTACCCGGCAACTCGATCGGGCGACGGCGATAACCCAAGCTGCCCTGAGATCACCGTAACGGCATTGCGCGCGCTCAATATGTGCGATCGCGACGGCGGCGACTTCTTAACGTCGCGGCTGCGCAATGAGCTCTCTTCCACGCTTGCCGGCAAGTCTCTACGGTTTTACATTTGCTCGGAAATCCTGGACTGGGAGGGCGGCTTGGCGCCTTGGCCGTTGCTCAGCCTTGTGAGTCAGTCCGCCGTGCAGTTCGATCTTGAAAGTGCTTACGACCAGGCCCTCCTGTTGCGAATGCTGCTGCGACTGCGCAACCAGAGAGCGCGACTGGCAGCCGCCGCACTTCAGAAGATGCAATTGGCGGATGGCTCCTGGCCGGGTTTCACCTTGCCGGAGCCCTCTGCGATGGGTTCGACTGTTTGCAATCTGCTCTCGTCCGGGGAGACCAGCCTCATAACTTCCGTAACGGCTCTTTCAGCTCTCGCGATGAATGAGCTGCAGCCGCGGCTTCACTATCACGCAGACATGCACCCGACATGGAGGGTACGCGATTGACGAGGCACCCGACCATCCACGGCCGAACCTATTCCAGAAGCAAGCACAGCCAGCATGCGTCTGATGTTATGCGGCCCTTTTCACGCCTGCCGCAACCCGGAAATCCGCAGTCTGGCACAGTGGGTGCAGTATACTGGTCGTGCGCTGCCACTGTGGAACTCTATCCCTTTGATCAAGAATATCTTGCCCGGCTGCAGGCCCATGACGCGCCGACCGAGGCGCATTTTGTCAATTACTTCAGCAAGCTGCTGAAGGCCAAGCTGCGCAGCGACGGGTACTCAGAATCCGCCCTCAATGACATCTTGCAGGAGACGCTCTATCGCGTCCTAAAGGCCGTTTACGACAACAAGATCCAGAATCCCACAAGTCTGCGCTCATTCGTTTACGGCGTGTGTGACCGCGTGGAGTGGGAGTACGACCGGGGCGAATGGCGTCTCTGGCAGAACGACAGCGAGGAATTTCCCGAGATTCCTGACGACCGCAACCCGTCTGGAAGCCCGGCCCGCCAGGCTGAAGTCCGCCAGACCGCGCTCTGGGTGCTCAACAAGATGCCCGAAAAAGATAGAAAGATTCTGGTCGCTGTCTTCATGGACGAGAAGGAACGCGAAGACATTTGTCAGGAATTTGGAATCACACGAGACAACCTGCGTGTGCTGCTGCACCGGGCCCTTACAACCGCCAGAACCATCCTGGCCAGGGTGGCCACGAATTGATCACAACAAGGATAGAATCATGAGAACGCATACGATGAACCACCAACAGGCGATTGACGAGCACGCAACCGAACGATATCTCCTCAGGGAAATGACCGCAGAGGAACGTCGTGCGTTTGAAGAACATTATCTCGACTGCGCTGAATGCCTGGAGGCGGTCACTTTTGGGGTGGAGTTTCTTGAAGCTGGCCACGACGTGGTGCGTGAGCAAGCACATGAGATTGTCAATCCTCCTGTTCCCTCCTGGCGGGAGCGATTCCTGCCCGCCATATCTGGGTGGCTGCGTCCCGTTCCAGCGTTGGCGTTTGCGCTGGTGCTCTCGCTCGCTGGCATCACCTACCAAACCATCACCGTTCATCGACAACAGCAAGAGCTCGCCTCTTTGAAGGATTTGCACCCGGAATTCCGTTTTGTTCTGAGAGGAGAATCAAGAGGAGAAGCGAGGATCGTCAAGGTGGCACACAACGCCCAAATAAGCGTGAAGGTGGAGTTTACACCGGGATCAGATTACACGCCGTATCTCGCCGATCTGGTATCAGCCGACAGCAAATTGAAATACTCTATGCCTTTGTCTGTCGGTCCGAATGATGACTCAATCTCCTTTTCTATTCCTGCGATAGGACTTCATGCGGGCGATTACTCGCTGATCATCCATCAGGAGAACAAAGCTGGTGCAGTGAAAGATTTGTCCAGCAGGTTCGTACTGCAGTTTAGCGATTAAGAATTTGCTTAGAATCTAATTGCTTTGTACCTTACTGACAGCGCTCGATCGCAGAATTGGGTCCCTTTTAAATTTCTGGCTGGCACAGCGACCCCGGTCTGGAGGGCGCTGTCGCTTGGGAGGGAGAAATGCCGATTTGCGCGCGCCATTCGTCACAATGGATTTATCACGGTTCCGCCTACGGATTGTCAGGAGAAGTTGAAAGACCTTTCCGCCATGTGATACCAACCCAGGCAGCAACGGTTCTGGGAACCAGCGGGGGGCGCGGTCAGGACCGCGTCGAACAATTCAAACTCGAAGGCGTGATCTCGTTTGAAGCCGCTTTTGTCGAGGTTGGCGGCAGCTTTGACGATTGCCACAATCGTCATACCAGCTACGCCAGCTCCACGATTGAAAATCTGAATATCCTCAATGTTGTCACCGCCGAGCGTGTCGTGTCCAGGATCGCGGTCTACTCGCCTGATGTTAACGACGAAAAAGGCGACTTCACATTCAATATTACCGGCAGCCACTTTGATAATCTGAAAATTGCCGGACATAGAATCGATGTAAAATTAGCTACTCACATCTTTCACGAGCACGATACACATTCAAAAATTGCCGATGCTCATAAAAAGGGCCAGCTGGACCAATGGCTCTTGGGAAGCAAGCTGAAAGAAAGCGAACTGCCGAAACTGGAAGATGAATACCATGCTCTGGGTGGCATGTCTCAAGTGGTAAAGCGATGGAAATTAAAGGGCGAGAAGCGCAATACCGACCACATGACGTTCTCACCCATGAACCACGTGGAGATAGAAAAATACGCCGGCGACAGAACCGAGCTGCGTGGCTTTGGCTCAATTATCTGTATTCCGAAATTTGGCGTGGTTCGCCTGGCCGAACTCACCGCCCGCAAGCACTGCGTGAACCTGACCATGCTGCGCGTGGATATGTGCTCCACAGGAACTGGTGGAACCACGGGCGGTGGAACAAGCGGCGGGGGTACTGGCACGGGCCATGGTTAATCGCATGTCTATCCATATTGCTTCTTGCCCTTCTGTCAGCGTGCCGTAGTACTGCGTATTGGCAAGGCCGATACGAAGAAGCAGAAGAGCGGTTTAGAAATGGTGAGTCCGGCTCCTCCATTACGATAGCGAAGAACGGATTTGAAGCGCTTCAAAACCGTGATCGGGTCATGGCCTGGAAGTTTCTTGTGCTCACCGCACAAGGCCTCGACCGACAGCACAGGGCAGAGGAGTCGGAGCGCCTGCTCTCTGACATCCCAGAAGACTTGCCGCGCGCCCTCCGCGCTCACGCATATATAACCCGAGCTTACGGCTTGTGCGATTTGGACCGCCGCACGGAAGCTGCCGCGCTTCTGGAACAGTCAGAACCGCTCGCGGCCGGCTCCCCTCCATTACAGGCACAAGTTCAATTTACCCGAGGCATCTGCATAGCTCCAGAGGATAGGAATCGTGCCGAGGGCTACTTCCAACAGGCTGCAACTCTGGCACACGGCGTCGACCGTTACCTGGAGGCTCGAGCATTTATCGAACGCGGCCACCGCCTGATGCAGGATGGACGTTATGACCAGGCGGTTGATGATTTGAATCGCGGTCTTGCGGCAACGGACTCACGCTACCTTCAACAGGTTGCGCTCGGCAACCTGGGATACTCTCACGAAAGACTTGGCGATTGGAAGGGAGCTCCTGCTTACCTCGAACGGGCGGAAGAGCTGGCATCCAGCATGAACGACGCCAAAGCCAGCCGGGCGCTCTGGCTCGTCGATCTCGGTGGGGACTATTTCTCGCAGCTTCAGTACGCCGAAGCGGGAAAAGCATGGTCCAAGGCTCTTTCCATGGCACGCGAACTGGATGATGTATCACTGAAGCAGTTCTGCTTTAATAATCTGGCAATTTTAAGCCTGACTACGGGAGATCTAGCAGGTGCTGAGCGCTACGTCGAGGAAGGCAAACAACTCAAGGCCCCGGAGGAACAACAGCTCTATCTGGTACTGACCGAAGCAAGGCTTGCGAAACTAAATCACAATCTTCATTTAGCTGAGTACCTGATGCTGGGCATCCTCGCAGCGCACCCGGATGTGCTTACGCGGTACAACACTCAAACAGAACTCGCCACCCTCTATTCCGAGCAGGGGCGGGCTGCTGAAGCGGAAAGGATGTTTCGCAAGGGTATAGCCACGGCCGAACAGGCCTTCTCCCTGGTAGAGTCTGACAAATTCCGGATCTCATTCATGGACCAGGAGCCGTTCTATGACCGCTACGTGAGCTTCCTTGTATCGCAGAATCGTCCGGCCGACGCGTTGATCATTGCTGAACGGGGGCGCTCGCGGGCTCTTGCTGGTGCTTTGGGGCTGAATCCTGACACAGACCTGAACCTCGCGTCTCTCCAAAGGGCCTTGCATATGAGGAACCAGATGGTACTGGCTTACTGGCTATCCCAGAAACAGTCATACCTTTGGGTGATCACACCATCGCAGATGAGACTGCTAAAGCTCGCGCCTGAGATGGACATCGTGCAATTTATTGATAGTTACAGTCAGGAAGTTCTCGATATAAGCGGGCCCGAAGACTCAAAGCTCGCTCAGAAGCTGTATGAGATGTTGGTGGCGCCTGCAGAAAAGTATATTCCTCGAGGCGCCAGGGTCATTATCGTTCCTCATCGGCGGCTCTATAAGCTGAACTTTGAGACGTTGGTATCACCGCATCCCAAGCCTCACTTCTGGATCGAGGATGTGTGCGTCCAATATTCCAGCTTTCTCGCGGCGCTTGAGAAAACCAACACGGCCCAGCCGCACTATCGCAAAGATTTGCTGCTCATGGGAGCGCCTGTCGAGGCCAGCAAAGACTTCCCCGGCCTCGCCCACGCACCCGAGGAGATTGAAAAAGTGGCTGCGCATTTCCCGCAAGGGCAGGAAACCGTGATTGACGGAGCTGCGGCAACTCCCGGGGCATACCAGCGAAGTGATCCCAGCGACTACCGGTTCTTTCATTTCGTAACGCACGGTACAGCCAGTGATGTGAACCCGCTGGATTCGGCCATTATCCTTTCGCCCGGCCAGAAAGGCTACAAGCTATATGCGCGTGACATCATCAAGACCAACATTCATCCCGAGCTGGTGACGATTTCAACCTGCTATGGCGCGGGAACGCGGCAATACTCGGGCGAGGGTCTCGTTGGCTTGGCGTGGGCTTTCTTGCGTGTTGGAGCTCGCCAGGTAGTGGCCGCACTGTGGGAAGTAGATGACGCGGCCAGCGCAGATCTTATGGACCATTTTTACGCCGAACTCACGAGAGGAAAAACACCTGCCGAGGCACTGCGCGACGGCAAGCTGGCTATGCTACATTCGCAAGGGCCGCGCAGGCACCCTTACTATTGGGCTTCCTTGCAGCTCTACACAGGTCGTTAGTTTTTCCCAAAACCACAGACAGCGCAACCGTCATCTCGCTGCCGGATAGCGTCGCATGCCGCCCATCGTGGTCTCCCGTTTCTGCTAAACTCATCCGTTTCATCTCAAAAGGAAAAAGATGGAGATCAAGACAGTCGGAGTCATTGGCGCGGGCACCATGGGCAACGGAATAGCCCACGTAATGGCCCGTTCCGGGTACCACGTGGTACTGGTGGAAGCGCAGCAGGCAGCGCTGGATCGCGGCCTGCAGACCATCAACAAAAACCTGGAGCGTGAGGTCGCCAAGAATAAGATCACGGTCCAGGAGCGCGAATCCGCATTAAAGCGCATTGACGCGGTGCTGGATAGGCGCGCTGTGAGCAAATGCGACTTCGTCATTGAAGCGGCCTTTGAGCGATTCGAAATTAAGCAAGACATCTTTCGCGACCTGGACCAGTTCTGCCGGCCGGAAGTAATTCTCTCGAGCAACACGTCCTCCATTTCCATCACGAAAATCGCCGCGCAGACAAAGCGGCCGGACAAGATCATCGGCATGCACTTTTTCAACCCGGTGCCGATGATGAAGCTGGTGGAGGTGATCCGCGGCATTGCGACCTCAGATGCTACATTTGCGGCAACACGCGAGCTGGCGCTGAAACTTGATAAGACGCCGGTTGAGGTCAATGACGCTCCCGGCTTTGTTTCCAACAGAGTGCTGATGCCGCTGATCAATGAAGCAGCTTACGCGGTGATGGAAGGAGTGGCAACTCCGGAGTCAGTGGATGAGGTGTTTAAGCTTGGCATGGCACATCCCATGGGCCCCCTGACTCTGGCAGACTTCATCGGGCTGGACGTCTGCCTTGATATCATGCGGGTTCTCCAGAACGGACTGGGCGATCCCAAGTATCGCCCCTGCCCCTTGCTGATCAAGATGGTGGATGCAGGCTGGCTGGGAAGGAAGAGCGGCCGTGGCTTTTACAAATACTAGACTCGTCTCCTATAACGACAAGAAACGAAAAACTTGCATCCCATCCATTCGGACGTAATTACAGGCGTAGAATCTGGCATAAAAGTGTCCGGTACTCGCGGTTATGCCGGGCCGGAAACGACCACCCCCTTGGAATACAGCCGCGGAACAGAGACGATCCTCCTGGTGGAGGATGAGGAGCCTTTGCGCAAAGTCGTCATTGAGCTCCTCACACAAATCGGCTACAGCGTGCTCTCTGCCTCGAATGGCAAAGAAGCCATGCGTGTCGCCGAAGCGCATCCAGAAAAGATCCACCTCCTTATCACGGACGTGCTGATGCCGGAAATCGGCGGGCCCGAACTTGCCAGAGCGCTGTGTGCCGTTCGTCCTGAGCTCAAAGTCATCTATATATCCGGATATACCGATACTTCTTTGGCGCCGGAAGGAGTACTGCCACCGGAGACAGTTCTGGTCAACAAGCCTTTTTCCGTACGCGTGCTTTCGGCCAAAATGCGTGAGGTTCTGGATTCCAAATAGCCAAGCATGGGCATGCCTGCGTGGTGACACATGTGCCGCGTTTGCGGTGACACAAAGTCACACTCGCCCACGCGTAACTGCTTGAAAGGACACACCCGTCTGACTGGTCAGAAAAGTGCACTAGCGATGTCAGGCAAGTTCACGGGAGGTTTGACCATGCAGGTTCCACGCGATACGGCCATTGAGGCAGCCATTTGCCAGTTCAACAACCGGGAACATGCAGTCAGAGATGACGAGGCTATGTGGTTCCTGCTGTGGATGGGAGTCTGGGTTGTGGCGCTGGCAGTCCTTCTACCATCCTTGATTTGAACTGTGGGGTGGCGAGCGCTCACTGCGCGCAGTGCACTGCTCCTTAGCTTGCAGCCGGGCGGTTTGCCAGTAACGAATTTACTGTCTCAACCAGCAGGCGAGCGTCCAAAGGGTGCACCAGAAATTCATCTGCCCCGGCGTTCCGCGCTGCTGCCTGGCCTTGTTCGCCTGCATAAGCGGATACCTGCAGCACCGGAATGCTGCGCGTCAGCGGATCTTGCTTAATTCTCCTGCACACCTCATAGCCCGGTATGTCAGGAAGGCGCATATCAAGGATGACCAGGTCTGGCATTGATCTGACCCGCTCAAGGGCCGCAAAGCCGGTTGTGCATTCCTCCAACAGCCAATCCGGGTTGCGCAAGCTACGGGAGATAACATAGCGATTCTGCTCGTTATCATCAACTACAAGGATTCGAAATGCCACTCGATCGAATCTCCTCTCAAATACTTCGAGGCTCTGCAATGCCCAGTTCAGCAAGGGACTTCAGGAGCAACTCGGGCGCGAGCCTGCTGGCAATGTCTGCTTTGGAGATCACTTCCACGTGCATGTTCTCAAGCCTTACTGTGTCCTCATGCGTTAGTTTCTTGGATGTGCACACAATCACGGGCAGTTCGCTGGATTCTTCTCGCGCGCGGAGTCGCCTGAGCACCTCGAATCCATCCATGCCGGGCATTAACAGGTCAAGAATGACAGCATCGGGCAGCTCGCGCGAGACTGCTTCCAGGGCCTCCTCACCGTTGCGGGCTTCCAGCAAAGACAACCATGGACGATCGAGCAGTTCACGCAGAATGTAAAGTGAGATGTCATTATCTTCAACCAGCAGCAGCTTGCATGGTCTTTGGCGATTCGTCAGCCGCCGTAGTTCGACCAGAAGATCCTTCTCGAGCGGGATGGGGAGGAACAGGTCAGCCCCTAGTTCCGCGGCCCTCGGCGCCACATCGGGAGAGCCAATGGCGATGATGGCACAACGTTTTTTCCCGTTCTGCTCCAGCGGTAGACGCTGGCGCAGCTCTCGCAGAACGGTCCCGTCAGCTCCGCACTCGCAAAGCACGGCGGCAGGCACATTTCTTTTGAGCCAGTGTGAGGCCGATTCCGGCCGTTCAGAATAAATAAGTTGAAATTCTGAAGTTCGGAAGATTGGTTCGAGGCGATCGAACAGTTCCGGGGCCTGATTCACCAGCAACACGGGAGGGCGGTGAAACTCCGGCGCCCACGTCTCACTTGCTGGCGGTTGCTCGGTAAGGTCTCCGCGGTAGACGATGGGAATTTCCGCGAAGAACATGGAGCCACGGCCCAATTCGCTCTGCACGCCAACTCCCCCTCCCAGCAGCCGGGCCAGGCTCCGGCACAAAGGCAGTCCCAGACCCGTACCCTTGTGCTGCGCCTGCAGCGGGTTTTCAAGCTGTGTGAACTCCTCGAAAATTGCTTCTTGATGCTGGGGTGCTACTCCGATTCCCGTATCCTTCACGCGGAAAACAATCTTATGGTCCTCGTGACTCGCGGAAACACGAACCTCACCCTGCGGGGTGAATTTGATTGCGTTGGAAACAAAGTTCCTCAGGATTTGTGAGACCTTACCTTCATCCGTTCGGAGCGCGGGAAGATGGCTCACATCTTCGAATACCAAATCCACTGAAGTATTGTCAGCGAGGAGCGGCTTGAGCATGCCCTTCAGTGCGCTGAATAGCTCGGCGACGGAGAATGTTTTGACCCGAATTTTCACCTTCCCTGCCTCGACCTTCGCGATGTCGAGCAAATCATTGACAAGGTCAGAAAGCGTCCGCGCCGATTTAGCAATAAATTGAACCTGTTTTTCCTGTTCGTTCGTCAGGTCTCCATCCATCCGGTCCAGAAGCATACGGCTGAGGGAAATAATGGAGTTCAACGGCGTCCTAAACTCGTGCGAAATATTGGAAATGAAATTAGTTTTCAATTCCGACGCCCGGCGCAGGTAATCGGCGCGCTCATCCAACTCGGCATACAGGGCAACGACGCCCCGGTTTGTGTCCTCCAGTTCACGATTCAGGATGGCAAGCTCTTCCTGACGCGAGCGGAGCTCCTGAAACGCTTTCAACAACTCCCGGTTCTGCCGTTCAATTTCCTCGTAAAGATTTTCTGCCGGACGCTTTTCCAGTGTGCTAGCGATCTTCTGTGCTCGAAGCTTTGTGATCGGCGCTGTCGTAGGCGGAAGCGCTTTTGCCATTCGCACCACGGTGGCGGATGGGTTCGTCTCAATGTCGAAGTTATCCATTAATCGGCGCGTGCCGATAATCCCAAGACCCATGCCGGTTCGCGACTGGTAGCGGCCTTCCAGAATCTGATCCAGCTTAGGGATGCCCGGGCCGTGGTCGGAAACGAATACTCGCACTTCCTGTGGAACCTGGTCCGTGAGTTCAAAGTCGACCTGGGCTTCACGGGCATAGCGAAATGCATTCCGCGCCATTTCAGAAGTCGCTGTAGCCAGACGAATCTGGTCCTGGTTATCGAACCCGAGCGCGGCGGCGATTTCGCGCGCGCGCTGGCGGGCCTGAACAACGTCACGCTCACTACGCAATGGAATGGAACAAAGTCGGGAACTCATAGGCTTGCGTTTCTGTTTTTTATCACCAGCACGCTCGCATCGTCTCTTTCACGGCGGAAATCGCGGAAGAGAATGCCCGCAATCACACCCGGGCTGCGCGCGGAAAGTCCGGGATAGCGGGAGAGATCCCAGCGCGTTTGCAGTCCATCAGAGTGCATGATCAGGATGGCGTCTCTGGGCCACTCAACCTTAAACTCCTGGATTCGTGACATCACGTGGCCAAGGGTCCCGCTGTGAGAAACAAGGTTCCTGCTTAGGGCCTTACTCAAGACCACAGCGCTGGTATTGCCCACGCCGGCAAAGGTCAGGGTTCCGGAAAGCGGCCTGATTTCCGCCACACCTGCAGCCGCGCCCCGCGTCTTCTTAAGGGCATCATGAACCCGGGCAAGAATTTCTTTGGGCGGTTCGCTCGAATATTTCTTAAACACGTTCACAGCTTCCGCCGCGGCATCCGCCGCATAAAGGCCATGGCCCAGTCCATCCACCAGAAGGGCGGTACAGCGCTCATCACTGGACAGCCAGTGTATTGCATCGCCAGAGACTGGTTCTCCTCGCAACGGGACAGTGAAGCCTGCTATGTCCAAACCTCTCCGAGCCGGACCAGGCTTTTCAACAACTTCCGCAAGAATGGCAGTCCCGCTCGTGTTGGTAAACAGGTCAAAGCTGCTGGCGAGCCTGCGTATCGCTCCCATGCCTGTTCCAGGAGTATTGCTGCTGGAGAAACCGTCCTGCATAGCCCGGGGTACATCGAGAATTCCGGAGCCCCGATCGAGAGCCAGAATGTCCAGGCGGAGCTCGTCCTCCAGTTGTACGCCGGAGACGAGTAATTCGCCGCCCCCCCCGTGGACCACGGCATTGCGCGCTGCTTCTGTGGCAATGATCGCGGCTTCTCCCAGCTTCACTTCGCTCAAGCCCAGCGGTTCAGCTACCTGCCGGACGGCACGGCGCGCCTCACTAACGGAGGTGAGGTCCACGAGCGGAACAGCGTGGCTGAAGGAAGTCATTTCCAGCGGACCACGCATACCCGGGTCCCTTTCCCAACTTCTGAATGGATTTCAAAATCATTCACCAGCCGCTTGCTGCCGCCCAGGCCAAGTCCCATCCCAGACCCGGTCGTAAACCCATCACGCAGGGCTGCGGCAATGTCCGGAATTCCGGGACCCTGGTCTTCAAAACTCAATTTCAGGCCGGTTCTGGAGAGGTCTTCGACAACGTCAATGCTCATCTCTCCACCTTTACCGTGGTCCAGCGTATTGCGCGCCAGTTCGCTGGCTGCTGTTACCAGCTTGGTTTGGTCTACAAGCGTAAACTTGAGTTCCTGGGCCCAGTGCCTGACTTTTTGTCGCGCCGCTACTACATCAGACGAGTTTTTAATGGGAACAGTTTCACGCCTGAGAGATTTCATCGGCAGATTCCGGGCGGAAATTGCCCCGCAGCTCGTAGAGAAGTTCCATCCCTGACTCCACATTCAGGGCAGTACGAACGCCGGAGAGCGACATCCCAAGCTCCACCAGCGTGATGGCGACGGCCGGCTGCATGCCAACGACCACCGTTTCCGCATCGAGCACGCGGGCCATGGCAGCAATGTTGGCCAGCATACGGCCGATGAAAGAATCTACAATTTCCAGGCTAGAAATATCGATGAGGACGCCTGTGGAGCCCCATTCTGCGATGCTTTGGGTCAGATCATCCTGCAGTTGCAGAGCAAGGCGGTCATGCATGTCCACCTGAATGGTGACGAGCAGAAAGTTGCCCATGCGAAGGATTGGAATGCGTTCCATTTATCTCTCCTTCGCCGGCTCGGACTTTGCCGACAGAGCCGGGCTGGAATTACCGCTCTTCACTACCGTGCGACCGCTCTTTTGCAGAGCAAGGGCAAAAGCGTCCGCCAGCTTGGCTTTCGTTATGATTTGTCCGAGATCAATGCCGAGGTGCACGATGGTCTGAGCAATCTGTGGGCGAACCCCGCTGATAATACACTCCGCACCCATCAAGCGAGCTGCGGTAATGGTCTTGAGCAAATGCTGCGCAACCAGAGTATCCACCGTAGGCACACCTGTAATGTCAATGATAGCCACACGGGAGTTGGTCTGAACGATGGCTCCCAGGAGGCTTTCCATAATTACCTGGGTCCGGGCAGAATCCAGGGTGCCTATGATCGGTAGCGCCAGAATGCCTTCCCAAAGCTTTACCACTGGAGTTGAGAGCTCCAGCATCTCCTGCTGCTGCCGCAGAATGAACTGTTCTCGGCTGGCCAGGAATGAGTCGGAAGTGATCAGGGCCAATTTATCCACCAGCAGCGTGGCATTCCAAAGCTCATCAAACAGCGCATCCGGCGAACTCGCAAGCTCTTTGCGGATGGCATGAAACAGCGGCTGTTTCAGCGAAAGGACAAAAGTGGCGGTCTCCGAAGTTTTAAAGCCCTGCGTCGCTCGGCTGGCTGAGATTGAGTTCAGCAGCTCACGCGCGTGTCCCCAGGCGGCACTATCAAGATGAACAATGTCCCCGGACTCGCAGCCCTCTACGATAGATGTCAGCAGCTCCCGGCTCTGGCCCTGAAATTCCCTATCTGACATCAGGTCACTGCGTCGCACCGCTGAGCTGACTTGCGAAACCCAGGCTGCCCGTATCTGCTCCTCGTTGCGCCTGATAATTTCCGGCAACTTGCTCATTCAGGACCTCCGTGCTGCATCTCTTCGCGAGCGTGAAATTATAACCGTTTTGGTGAGGGAGTAAGGTATAGGCCCCGTCCAGGCAAACCACTCAGTTGGCGAGACCTTAGATATGGCGGTAGGTTGAGGAGAACCGGCTATTCCGCAGCCTGAGCAGGAGGGCGCTTATATTCTTGAAGCACATTTTCCAGTTCCGCCGCGCCTGCCCATTTCGGTACCACATCAACACCAAAGTAGCGCCATAGCTCCTGCTCGGTCTCTCCCATGACGGTCCAGACGACGATTCGGGTACTTTTTAACTGGTCCTGGTGGGATTTCCAGTACCGCAGCACTTCAAACCCGCTGTCGAGCGCAAATGATAGATCCAGCAACACCAGGTCTGGTGCTGGTTTATTGCCTTCAACCGCGTCCTGAAGCAGCATCAGCGCACTTTCCACGGTGGCCACAGCGTCCACTTGGCTGAATTGTAATTTCTTGAGAACGGCAGCGGATTGCCGCAAGTCGGAATTGTTGTCTTCCACAATGAGTACGTGGTTCATGTGGACACCTCGCCGTTTGCCCGCATCGGTAACTGCTCCAGCGGCAGTAGTTGTGGCAGTATGCCGAAAGAACGAGCAAGAATCCTATTCCGTGTGCTTCGATTCTATTGATCTTCCAAGTCGATTTCAAGCTGAATGGCCGGCCTCGATGGTAAAGAATAGACAAGGCTGAACTCTGAAAAATAAAGGAGCAGAAACCTCTCAGGCCTGAGGTGCCGCTGAACGGGTCAGAGTGAAATGGGTGCGCCGCCGGAGCACAGCTTGCGGTGCTGTTGTTGGACATAACTATCAGTCATGCCCGCAATGTAATCGCACACTACTCGGTGCAACTCTTCCTGCTGGATCTTTTCCTGGTAGCTGGGCGGCAGCTCATGCGGGAATTGCATGAAAAGCTCAAATAGCTCGGCAATGATCTGCTCGCCTTGTTCCTTATCCGCCTTGATGGCGGGACTGTAGTAGACGTTCTCATAAAGAAACTCTTTCATTTGGCGGCGTTTTTGCTCTATTTCCGGGCTGAATGACACCAGCCTTTGGCCGTGCTGGCGAACAGCATCCGCGGACCCTACTGACGCGGTGACAACTGCGAGCCTGGTGTGCGCGATAAGATCGCTGACCAGCCGGTCAAGCACGCGCTTGAGCGCTTCATTGAATCTAAGTTTCTCCTGTGCTCCGGGGTAGAGCCTTTCCACTTCATCGGCGGCCTCCGCGAAAAGCAGCACGTTCTCGCGCACCTGTTCCCGCTCCAGCACCATCGCTTCTACGCCGTCATCCAGGTCCGCCGTGCTGTAGGCGATTTCATCCGTAAGGTCAATAAGTTGGGCCTCCAGCGGAGGACGCAGTCCCAGCAGATACTCTGAAAGCTGCGGAAATTCTGCGGCAACGTAATCGCGAGAATGTTTAATGATTCCTTCACGCACCTCAAAGGTGAGATTCAGACCCGGGAAATCGGCATAGCGCTGCTCAAACTGTTCCACGATTCGCAGGGCATGCAGGTTGTGATCAAAACGATCGCCGTAACGGCGCATCAGCTCATCGAGCATGCGCTCACCGGCGTGCCCGAAGGGAGGATGTCCCACGTCGTGCACCAGCGCCAGCGCCTCCACCAGGTCTTCATTCAGGCCGAGTTCCGCTGCAATGGTTCGGGAGATCTGCGCGACTTCAATGGTGTGCGTCAGCCGATTGCGGAAATGGTCAGAATACCTGCCCGAAAAAACCTGTGTCTTATTCTCCAGGCGCCGGAAAGCACGGGAGTGCACCACGCGATCGCGGTCGCGCTGAAAATCGCTGCGGTAGGGATGCGCCGGCTCCATATAGCGCCGGCCGCGGCTCTCCTCTGGACGCAGTGCGTAAGGAGCAAGCATGTTACTCAGTCTAGCGCAGCCATATCACATTTGCTGCATGGAGAATGCGCAGCTTTAGGCGGCTCTAGAGACTTTGTTGATTGAGTAATTTGGTAATTGAATGAATCCATTCGAAGCGAACAAAAACGCCTCGCTGAATCGCAAGGCGTCTAAAATTACCAAACTACAAAATTAACCGATTACCAAATCATTTCGGCTGTTGCTGAGCCAGCTTTACTTTTGTACTTTCCAGTTTTTTCTGCACGCGGGAGACATCCTGCTGGTCGACATCAGCCGGAACGGATCTGCTCCATTCGTTCAAAGCCCGCTCCCAATGCATTTCCGCAAGTTTGAGTTTGCCGGTTTTGGCGTAGAGCTCGGCCAAATGGTCCTGAACGGTGGCATCATTGGGGGTCTTGGCCGCCGCGCGACGGAGACTTGCTTCCGCCTCCTCGTACCTGCCAAGCCGGAAATAGGCCCAGCCAAGTGAATCAAGATACGCGCCGTTTTGAGGATCCAGTTCCACCGCGTGCTTGATCAGGTTAAGCGCTTCCTCCAGGTGCGTGTTGCGATCGGCCATCATGTATCCGAGATAATTCAGCGTCTGCGAATTGTTGGGGTCCATCTGCAGGACCTGCCGAAATGCCTGTTCGGCCTGCTCGTACTTTTTCTGCCGCTCGTAAACTGATCCAAGAATAAAATGGATGTATTCCTTCTCCTCGGGGCGAGTCGCCAGCTTTTCCGCCTGCGACAACGCATTTTCCGCGTCCTTCCATCTCTTGAGCCGAGCGTAGATCTGGGAGATCTGGACGTAAGTGTCGCGGTCCTCAGGCCCTCCCTTTAAAAGCGACGTTGCTGTGCGAACCGCCTCGTCCGGCTTGCCGTCATCCGCCAATTGCAGAGCCAGGGCCATCTTGAGATTTTTGTCTTTGGGCAGCTTTTCCACGGCTTCGTGCGCGGTGCGATCAGCGTCAGACCATTGCTTCTGGTCGCGATAAACATCAATCAGGTCCTGGTACCCGCGCGCAGATTCCTCACCACCCAGGTCGATGATCTTGTGGTAGGTCTCAATCGCAATGTCCGGTTTGCCCGCCTCGCGATAGATGGATGCCAGCCGCTCCAGGAACAGCGCCCGGTTATTGCGTTCTCCCGAACTGTAATTCCCGTCCGGAGAAGTGGTTCGAGCTACCAGTTTCTGCAGAGTCGCGGCTGCTTCATCGTATTTGCCCTGCGCCTCCAGGACGAGGGCCTCGTTATAGGGAATCTCGAGCGAATCCTGGCTCAACGCCTCAGCTTTCTTGAGATTCTCCATGGCCAGATCAAACTTTCCGTCCCGGCGATAGATCTCGGCCATGCGCAAGGGCGCCTGATAATCCTGCGGATCGGCGTCCTGCACCATCTGATACTCGCTCAGAGCAGCTTCTGTTTGGTTGTCATTGGCCAGGTTCTGGGCCAACCCGCGCATCGCGTCAACATTCTCTTTGTCCAGTTTGACCGCTTGCTTGTAAGCGGTAATCGCCTGTTTGTAATCTTTCTGCTGCTCATACGTATAACCCAAGGCCGCGTACATCTTTGAGGTCCGGTGGTCCTCGGGAACGGAACTGAGGACATCCGCCGCCTTCTTGTTTTCTCCGGTTTCGTTGTAAAGGAGCGCCAGACTCGTGACTGCCTCCTCAGAGGACGGGTCAAGATTCATAGCAGTACGGAACTCAGTCTCCGCACCCTTATAATCCTTGTTCAGGATGTACAAGCGACCGAGCAGCAGGTGGTTGTCAGCACTCTTTGGCTCCAGCTTGGCCAACGCCTGGTATTGCTCAATGGCCAGCTTCAACACTTCCCGCGACTGCGTTCCCGCCTGTGTATCTCCGAGCGACCGGAGATAAACCTGGCCAAGAAGCTTGTGGGCCAGAATGTTATTGGGATCACGTTTAAGAATGTCCTGCGCTTCCAGCACAGCGTCGCGGATTCTGCCGGTGCGAGCATAGAGCTCCGCAAGCTGCGCGTTCAGGAAATCGGAACTTGGGTCCGCCTGAATGGCCAGGCGATATTCCTCAATGGCCTTGCTGGCATAATCCGAGCGCCCATACATCGCCATCATCTCTTCATACATATGACCCAGCGAGAAGTGATAGTAGGCGTCGGCACGATTTGGCTTGCCGTTTGTTGCCGGCTTGGGTTGCTCACCCCGCTTGGCGGGAGCGGCCTCTGGAGGTGCGGCGGATTTCTTGTGTTCAGCGCCCTGCTGCGCAAACAGCGCAGTCGATGCAAACAGGAAAACCAGGGTAAGAGTGCGGATTTTCTGGAAATTCATAAACGAACCG
>Ga0134126_10001761_pt1 | contig 27596 bp, 22 predicted proteins | sample KB31752_FD_96881 | JGI IMG/M metagenome (GOLD analysis project Ga0134126, IMG submission 96881) | Terrestrial soil microbial communities with excess Nitrogen fertilizer from Kellogg Biological Station, Michigan, USA - KB3-175-2 | ecosystem: Environmental > Terrestrial > Soil > Unclassified ... | reverse complement strand
GCTCGATTCGAGCCGCTCCATGTGACGAGCGGCTTTCCGTCCGCGAACGGTGGGCTCCGCGTTGACGATGGGCTCGGAAGCGACCATTAGAGTCTGGCCCGGGGGCACCTCTTCGCGGCACTGGAGCGCATCGGTTGACGGACAGCAACGCCAGCAACGCCAGCACGGGCAACAACGCCGGCCAGCGCCGACCCCGGGGCCGACCACCCGGTTCCCGGGCCGACGAGCGAAGGCAGCGCATCCTCGAGGTCGCCGTCGAACTGTTCGAGGAGCACGGTGGGAGCCCGGCGCCGATGGACGCCATCGCCCAGGCCGCCGGGGTCACCCGGACGGCGATCTACCACTACTTCCCGACCAAGCACGACCTGATCAGGGCCGTGCTGATGCGCACCATCACAGCAGTGTGGTGGAAGGCGGCGGTCGAAGAAGGCCTGACGCTCCCGTCGTTCCAGGACCGCATCCAGCTGCTGCTCTCGTCCAGCATCCGCTCGTCGGTGGACACCAGCGGCGACATCTACTTCGCCCTGGTGAACGTCTCCCGCGAAGACGAGGAGATCCGGGGCGCCGTCCGCTCCTACCGGGACGACATGCGGGCCGCCGTCCGGCGCTTGGTGGTGCAGTCGATCGCCGACGGCCTGCTGGACGAGCAGACGGACACCGACAAGGTCACCGACGCCATCCTGGGGCTGGTCTGGTGCGTGTCGGCCGGGGTCGTGCACGCCCCGAGCGACCGGGTGCTCCGGGAGATCGACCTGGGGGCCGACCTGGCTGCCGGGCTCCTCGACCGCTTCGTGCGAACGGCCCGCCGTCCCCGCCCGTCCGGTGGTGGGACGAAGGCGAAGGCCGGTCGCAGTACCACGGCGCGCTCGACCACCAAGCGCTGAACCACTAAACGCTGAACCACTAAGCGCTGAACCACTAAGCGCTGAACCACCGGGCTCCGGCCCGCTTCCGTCGTCTCCCGATGCGGCCAGTATGGCCTCGCAGTATTAATTGACACCCTCTTGACGCATTGCGAGAGCCCTTGTACCATTGGGCTTCGTACCGATCCTCCGATCGGGGAACGGCGAGGGGGGGACGCGCCCAATTGATGGTGCGTGTCCTGGGCAGAGGAGGTGGGCGGGAATATGGCCGGAACCCCGGAGTTGGGTTTTCGTGCGACCGTGCCCGAACTGCTCCGCCGAGACGTCGCCCAATACGGGGATTCCGACTTCGTGGTCGGACCCGATTCCCGGTTGACCTACGCCGAGGTGGACCACCATTCACGGCGACTGGCCGCCAGCCTTCTGGCCCAGGGCGTCACCAAGGGCAGCCGGGTGGCCTTTCGATTCGGCAACACCCCCGAATGGCTCGTGCTCTGGTTGGCCCTGGCCCGGATCGGTGCCGTGGCCATGCCGTTGAGCACCCTCTACCGACCGGCGGAGGTCCGCCAGGTGCTGGCCCTGGCTGACGTCGAGGTGCTGGTCGTCCCCCGTCGACTGCTGGGCGAGGACCAGCTGGCGTTCGTCGAGGCGGCGTTGCCCGAGCTGGCCGGGTGCGACGGGCCGCCCCATCTCGCCGCCATGCCGATGCTCCGGACTGTCCTGGTCCACGACACCGAAGGCTTGGTTCACGACACCGACGGGGGAGCCACCGGCCCGGCCTGGGCCTGGTCGCTCGATCTGATGGCTCCGCCCCCACCGCCGGTGTGGGCGAATGCCGACTTCCTGGAGGCGGTGGAGCGCTCCGTGGTCCCGGCCGATCCGATGGTCGTGATCTTCACGTCCGGCACGACGGCCGAGCCGAAGGGGGTGGTCCATACCCATGGCGCCTGGGTGCGACACACCGCCAACGTGGCCGACCACACCGACGAGCCGTTCGGCTTGAAGGTGTACGCCGGGATGCCCTTCTTCTGGGTCGGTGGCCTCAGCACGATCATCGGTGCGGTGATGCAACGGGGCGACACGATCCTCTGCGTCGAGAAGCCGACACTGGACGTGGTGGTCGACCTCCTGGTCCGTGAAGGCTGCGACCGGGCGATGATGTGGCCGAACCTCCGGGAACGGGTCGTGGCCCGGCTGCTCGACGGCGAGTGGACCGAGGAGCAGCTCCCGGCGTTCGCCCGGCCGGTCCCGCCCGAACCGCCCGAGCTGGCCGAGCGCCAGGGGCAGTCCTTGGGGATGACCGAGACCCTGGCCGCCTACATCGTGAGCGGTCCGGCGGGCGAGCTGATCCCCGAGGAGCTCCGGGGGGCACACGGTCGGCAGGTGCCGTACCTCGACTACCGGGTCGTCGATCCGGACACCGGCGACGCCCGGCCCGACGGCGAGTACGGGGAGATCTGCGTCCGGGGCTACGCCCTCATGGTGGGGATGGTGAAGAGGGAGCGCCACGAGTACCTGGACGCCGACGGCTGGTACCACACCGGTGACCGGGGAGCGGTCCGAGGTGGCTACGTCTTCTTCGGCGGCCGGCTGAAGGACCTCATCAAGAGCTCCGGGGCCAACGTGGCTCCCCGCGAGGTCGAGGCGGTGCTGAACCGCCATCCCGGGGTCCTCACCTCCGTGGTCGTCGGGCTGCCCGACCCCGACCGCGAGGAGATCGTCGGCGCGGCGGTCGTCCCCGCCTTCGGCCTGACCCTGGACGCGGCGGAGCTGGTGGCGGAGTGCAAGGCCAACCTCTCCCCCTACAAGGTGCCGCGCCGGATCGCCGTCATCGACGACGCCGAGCTGCCCCTCCTCGGGACCGGTAAGCCCAACGTCGCGGCCCTTCGGGAACTGATCACCGAGCGCGGAGCCTCGTTCTAAGGGGCGAGGAGCCCCGGGGGAATCGTCGTGGGCAGGCCGCGCACCTCACCTGGTTGTCGTCCAGTCAGAAATGACGGAATGGAGCGTGTGTTGAATTCAGCTCGGTACACCCGGCGTTCGGGTCGTTAGCCGATGTCGCAATTCCTCACCTTCCTGATTGCCGGGGTGGTCTCCGGGTCGTTCTACGCCATCATGGCGTCAGGACTGGTCCTCACCTACTCGACCTCGGGGGTGTTCAACTTCGCCCACGGGGCCATCGCCTTCCTGGTGGCGTTGCTCTACTACGAGCTGAACAGCGGGCTGCACTGGCCGGTGCTGCCGTCGGTGGTGGTGTCCGTCCTCATCTTCTCCCCGCTGCTCGGCCTCCTGCTCGACCGGTCGATGTTCCGGCGGTTGGTGAGCGCCGGGACCACGGCGCAGATCGTGGCCACCGTCGGGCTCTCGGTCGCCCTCCCGGCGCTCGGCATCTTCATCGTCGACACCTGCGTGACCGACTTCCACTTCAACATCGCCACAATCAACAACGTCCTCACCGTGCCCGGGGTCGGGCCGACGCCGCCGGCCACGTTCTCCCTCGGCAACGGGGTGTCGATCAGCTCCGACCAGATCGCCGCCCTGGCCGCCGCCATCCTCTGCGCCGTGGTGCTGTGGCTGCTCACCCGGCGGACCACGTTGGGCCTGCAGATGCGGGCTACCGTCGACCAGCGGACCCTGGCCGGACTGCGGCGGATCAACCCCGACCGGGTGTCGAGCATCGCCTGGATGCTGGCCACCATGTTCGCCGGTCTCACCGGCGTGCTGGCCGCCCCCATCGTCAGCCTGTCGTCGAGCAACTTCACCATCCTCATGCTGACGTCGGCCGCCGCCGCCGTCTTCGCCCTGTTCCGCTCGATCCCCATCGCCTTCGCCGCCGGCATCGCCCTCGGGGTGGTGGAGGACATCGTCGCCGGGTACGTGTCGCCGCACCTCAACATCAACGGCTTCGGCAGCGCCGTCCCGTTCGTCATCCTCCTGGCCGGCCTCTTCGTCCTGAACCGGACCCGGGGCCGGGCCGCCCGCACGGCGGCCAACGAGGCCGCGCCCCGAGATCCCAGTGCCGGGCTCCCGCCGTGGCGGCGAGGCCTCCCCTGGGCCGTCGCCGCCGTCGTGCTGGTCGTCTACACCCTGGCCTTCGCCTCAGCGTTCTGGACCGGGTTGATCATCTCCGGGCTGTGCGTGGCCCTCATCTTCCTGTCGATCGTGATGGTGACCGGCATCGGGGGCATGGTCAGCCTGGCCCAGGCCACCTTCGTCACCTCGGCCGGCATGATCGCCGGGCTGGTGATCAGCCACCACGTGAACTTCGACGTCGGGCTCCTCGCCGGCGTCCTGACGGCCGCCGCCCTCGGGGCGGTCGTGGCCCTCCCGGCGCTGCGCCTGGGGGGGTTGTACCTGGCCCTCGCCACCCTGGCCCTGGCCCTCATCGGTGATCTCGTCGTCTTCCAGATAGGGCCGCTGTTCAACGAGAACTTCGGGTGGAAGATCCCGAACCCGACCATCGGGCCGTGGGAGATCAACTCGGAGCGGTCGTTCGCCGTGTTGATGTTCGTGCTGGTGGCGGTGGTGATCGTCGTGGTCCGCAACATCCAGCGGTCCGCCAGCGGCCGGACGATCTTCGCCGTCCGTTCGGCCCCGATCGCCTCCGCCACCTCGGGGATCTCGCCGTTCCGGTCCAAGCTGACGATCTTCGTCATCTCGGCGGCGATCGCCGGCCTGGGCGGCGTGCTGTACGGCGCCTTCAACGGGCAGGTCAGCGCCTCCGACTTCCCGGCCGAGACCGGCCTGCTCTGGCTGGCCATCATCGTGGTGATCGGCATCCGGAAACCGGGCAACGCGGTGATCGCCGGGTTGATCTACACGATCCTGCCCCACCTGCTGACGTACGTGACCTCGTCCACGCAGATCCCCAGCATCCTCTTCGGCCTCGGTGGGGTCGGGCTGGCCAAGAACCCCGAGGGATCGCTGGCCGACATGGCGGCGCAGCTGCGGGCGCTGTCGGCGAAGCTCGGCGCGAGGTTCCGGCCGGCCCCGGCCGAGGTGGCCGCCGCCGGCGCGGTGTTGGCCGCCGCCAACGGCGGCCCCGTGACGTCCGGCGAAGAACGCCGGACCGACCCTGCCCCCGGCCGTTCGCCCCGGTCGGCCCCGGCCGAAGGCCCGACCGCCGTCGCCGGGGGACCACCGGCCAAGCCCCCGGCGGGCGCCGACCCGGTGGCCCTCGAGGTCGTCGACGTCCGGGCCGGCTACGACGGCGTCGAGGTCCTCCACGGGGTCAGCCTCCAGGTGGAAGCCGGTTCGGTCCTCGGGATCATCGGGGCGAACGGCGCCGGGAAGTCGACCCTGGCCAAGGTGGTCTCCGGGGGGCTGGCGCCGACGGCCGGTCGGGTGGTCCTCGGAGGCGCCGACGCCACCGACCGGCCGATCTACTGGCGGTCGCGCCACGGCCTCTTGGTGGCCCCCGAGGGGCGGGGGATCTTCCCGTCGCTCACCGTGGAGGAGAACCTCCGCATCCTCCTCCCGGCCGACGGCCAGCGGGAGAGCGTCTACGAGCGGTTCGAGGGGCTGGCCCGGCGGAAGTCGGTCGCCGCCGGGCTGCTGTCGGGCGGCGAGCAGCAGCTGCTGTCGCTGGCCCCGCTGTTGGTCGACCGGCCCGCCGTGCTCATCGCCGACGAGCCGTCCCTGGGGCTCTCCCCGCTGGTGGCCCACCAGGTGTTCGAGATCATCAAGGAGCTGCGCGACGACGGCGTGGCCATCGTCCTCATCGAGGAGAAGACGCGGGACGTGCTGGCCGTCGCCGACCGCCTGGCCATGCTCCGGGTGGGGTCGATCGTCTGGAGGGGACGCCCCCAGGACACCAGCCCCGAACAGTTGGCGGCCGCCTACCTCGGGATGGAGATGGTCGGGGCCGAGACCACCCAGGTGGTCCCGGCGGCCCCGGTCGGGAGCCTGGGTCGGCGGGCATGACGGCGGTGGACCCGGTGACGGCGAACGCCGCGGAGGGGACAGGCCCCGTGGAGGGGACAGGCGGGTACGTCCTCGAGGCCCGGTCGGTGACCGTCCGGTTCGGCGGCGTCGTCGCCCTGAACGACGTCTCGATCGGGTTGGTCCCGGGCACCATCCTCGGGCTGATCGGGCCCAACGGCGCCGGCAAGACCACGCTCTTCGACCTGTTGACCGGCATCACCCGGCCGACCTCGGGATCGGTCTTCCTCGACGCCGAAGACGTCACGGGACGGTCCATCACCTGGCGGGCCCGCCACGGGTTGCGACGCACGTTCCAGCGCCAACAGACCTTCGGCTGGCTGACCGTGGAAGACAACCTCCTGGCGGCCCTGGAGTGGCGGGGCGGGGGAGGAGGGCTGGCCGGCGACGTCCTGCGGCTCCCGGCCCGGCGACGTCGTGAACGGCAGCGGCGAACCCGGGTGGACGAGGTCCTGGACCTCTGCGGGCTTGGCGACCTGCGGACCGTCCCGGCGTCGGACCTCTCGATCGGTTCCGCCCGACTGGTCGAGCTGGGCCGGGCCATCGTCGACGACCCGAAGGTGGTCCTCCTGGACGAGCCCACCTCGGGCCTGGAGGAGGGCGAGGTCGAACGGCTCGGTGAGGTCATGAGCCGGCTGGCCAAGGAGCACCGGGTCTCGGTCGGGCTGGTCGAGCACGACACGGCGTTCATCATGAACCTCTGCGAGAAGGTCGTGGTCCTGGACCTCGGCTCGATCCTGGCCACCGGCTCGCCCGAGGAGATCCAGCGCAACCCGGTCGTCGCCGAGGCCTACCTCGGTACGTGACGTCCACCGACCAACGATGAGGAGCGACATGGCATTCGACAGGGCCGCGGCCACCGACGAGATCCTGCACATCATCCACGAGTACCCGAGGCTGAGCGACGGCGGCGATCTCGCCGGCGTGGGCCGGTTCGAGGACGGGGTCAGGATGGGCGCCGTCGTCGGACAGCTGGCCTCGGAGATCCCCGAAGACCACCTCCACGTGGCCGCGGCCGAAGAGGCGGCCGAGGCCTACCGGAGCAACGTCACCTTCTACCCCGACGGCCTGAGCCACGCCAAGCACCTCATCACCAACTTCTTCATCGAGTTCTCGGACGACCACACGGTGGCCAACACCCAGTCGTTCTTCGTCGTCCTCCAAGCCGAGGAGCAGTTCCCGCTCCAGTGCATCATCACCGGCCGCTACGTCGACGAGTTCCGTCTGGAGGACGGCCGCTGGCGGCTGGCGGTCCGCCGGGAGTTCCTCGACCAGATGGGCGACCTGAGCCGGCACCTCAACCCCGAGATCCTCGCCCAGATCCAGCAGTAGCGGTTCAGGCAGTACTTCACGTCATCAGGCAGTACCGGTACCAAGAAAGGACACGACGAACGTCATGGGACGAAAGAGCGGGCTGGTGGTCGAACGGAGGAAAGGTGGGTCCGGACCGGGGGCCGGGTATCGGCGTCTGTGGGCCGTTCCCGCCTTGGGGATTGCCTTGGCCGCTATGGTCCCGATCTCCCAGGGCGTGGCCGGTGCGGCCAACAACTCCGCCCCCACACAGGGGGTGACGGCGACCTCGATCACGGTGGGCGGCGTGGTGACGGCGTCGAACGCCGGCGGCTTCACCGAAGCCGACGCGGCGACAGGGGCGAAGGCCTACTTCAACTACGTCAACGCCCACGGCGGGGTGTACGGGCGGAAGATCAAGTTCGTCGGCGCCCAGGACGACGGGCTGAGCTCGGCCACCGACGTGCAGATCGTCCGGCAGCTGGTGCAGACCAATCATGTCTTCGCCGTCGTCCCGGTGAACTCGATCGCCTTCACAGCCGGGGGGACGTACCTGGCCAAGAACGGGGTACCGTTCCTCGGGCTGGGCAGCTCGTCGCCGTTCTGCAACACCACAAAGATGGCCAGCGGCTTCGGGGTGAGCGGCTGCACCTCGCCCAAGCTCACGCCGACAACGCCGGTCTCGGGGATCATCGGCCAGCAGCTCCTCCAGCTGGCCGGGGGCAAGAACGCCAAGAACAAGACCGCCGTCCTGACCTTCGACTCGAGCGAGGCCGGGACGGTGGCCGTGAAGTCGAGCTCGGCTTCGATCACCGCCGGAGGGATGAAGGTCGTGAAGGCCATCGACGACATCCCGGCCCAGGGCGCCTCCGACTTCTCGCCCTACATCAACGAGATCATGACCGCCGACCAGGGCGGCCCTCCCGGAGCGGTGTACCTGGTGGACGCCGGTAGCAACGTCGACTCGCTGCGAGCCGGCCTGAAGGCCGCCGGGTTCAAGGGCCCCATCCTCGATGCGGTCTCCTACGGGCCCGAGACGCTCTCGGATGCCACCACCAAGGCGCTCCTGACAGGCAGCTACACCTACATCCCGTTCAACCTGTACCAGGCGAACACGGCGGGGGTGAAGCAGATGCGGAGCAACTTCGCCGCCCTGAAGGGGAAGACATTCGTGCCCGACGAGTGGGGCATCTACGGCTACTGGGCGGCCGCCGAGCTCGTGGGGATGCTGAAGAAGGTCGGTCCGACGCTGACCCAAAAGGGCTTCGTGAAGGCGATCAACTCGGGCTACACCTACTCGCTGCCCGGGCTGTTCGGGGCCACCATCTGGCCGGGCGCCCACGCCGGCGAGACCAACGCCTGCTCGGCCATCGCCACCATCAAGAACACAACGTGGGCCACCAAGATCCCGCTCGGCTGCCAGAAGTCGGTGCCCTACAAGACGGTCGCCGGCTCGCTGACCACAGTCGGCTGACCGGTGCGCCACCCCCGGGCCGGGAAAAGACGAGACAGGACAGGACACCGAGACGACGCCCGCCAGGCCGGGCGACGACGAAAGGAAGGCCACAGATGAGTGACGAGACGTTCGACCGGGCCCTGGCCCGGGAGCAGATCACCAGGCTGCTGCTGAGCTACCCCGAGGCCGTCGACCGAGGGGACTTCGCCGCCGTGGGACGGCTCTTCGACGGCGTCCGGCTGAGCGGCGGCGAGCCGATGACCGCCGAGCAGTTCGAGGCCCTCTGGCGCAAGGTGGTGCTCACCTACGACGACGGGCTGCCGTGCACCAAGCACGTCGTCACCAACATCGACATCACCTTCGACGACGGCGGCCGGGCGGCGAAGAGCCGGGCGTACTACACGGTGCTCCAGGCCCGGCCCGAGTTCGAGCCGCCGATCCAGGTCATCATCGCCGGGACCTACCACGACGTGTTCCAACGGGAAGGCGACGGGTGGCGCTGGACCGAGCGGTCCGAGCAGGCCGACCTGCTCGGCGACCTGAGGTACCACGTCGACGCCGAGACGCTCGAGCAGCTGCACGCCGGGCACTGACCCCGATCCGAAGTCCCGAGACGAAGGTGAGAGAACCATGTTTGATCTAGCCATCCGGGGCGGCACCGTGGTCGACGGGACCGGCCGCCCGGGGTTCCGGGCCGACGTCGGCATCGCCGGCGGTCGGATCCGGGCGGTCGGCCCGCTGGAGGAGCCGGCCAGGGAGGAGATCGACGCCGAGGGCCGGGTGGTGGCCCCCGGGTTCGTCGACATCCACACCCACTACGACGCCCAGGTGTTCTGGGACGACTCGGTCAGCCCTTCCTCCCTGCACGGGGTGACCTCGATCGTGGGTGGCAACTGCGGCTTCAGCATCGCCCCGCTCCGGGCCAGTGAGGCCGAGTACCTGATGAGGATGCTGGCCCGGGTCGAGGGGATGCCGCTCGAGTCGCTGGCCGCCGGGGTTCCCTGGGACTGGACGACCACGGCGGAGTACCTCGACCGGCTGGAGGGCCGGCTGGCGGTCAACGCCGGGTTCATGGTCGGCCACTCGGCCATCCGCCGGGTGGTCATGGGCGAGCGGGCCACCGGCGACCCGGCGACCGAGGACGACCTGTCGGCTATGGAACGGCTGCTCCGGGACGGCCTGGAGGCCGGCGGCCTGGGGTTCTCGTCGTCCTGGGGCGAGGCCCACAACGACGACGAAGGGAACATGGTCCCCTCCCGGTATGCCAGCGAGGACGAGCTGGTCGAGTTGTGCCGCATCACCGGCGAGTTCCCGGGGACGTCCCTCGAGTTCATCCCCACCCTGGAGGCGTTCACAGCCGGCCGGGTCGACCTGATGGCCCGCATGTCGGCCGCCGCCAACCGGCACTTGAACTGGAACGCCCTCGGGGTCACCGCCGACACGATCGACGCCGCCCGCCAGCGGCTCGAGGCCAGTGACTACGCCGCCGCCCATGGTGGCAAGGTGCTGGCCCTGACCATCCCCTTGGCCTCCCGGCTCTGGCTGTCGTTCGCCACCGGCTTCATCTTCGACGCCTTCCCCGGATGGACGGACGTGATGGCCCTACCGATCGACCAGAAGCAGCGGGTGCTGGCGACAGCGGACGAGCGGTGCCGGCTCCAAAACCTGGCCGCCCAGGCCGAGGCCCTCAAGAGCTTCGCCGACTGGGGGACGTACCTGATCGACGAGACGTTCACCCCCCAGACCCACGCCTACCGGGGCCGCCGGGTGGGGGAGGTCGCCCGGGAGCGGGGCCAGGACCCGTTCGACACCCTCCTCGACATCGCCGTCGCCGACGGGCTGCGGACGGTCATCTCGACGCCGCCGCGGGCCGACACCGACGAGGACTGGCGAGTCCGGGCCGAGGTCTGGCGGGACGAACGGGTGGTCATCGGCGCCTCCGACGCCGGCGCCCACCTCGACCTGGTGGCCCAATTCAACTACCCGACCGAGCTGCTGGCCAACCCGGTCCGCGGCCGCGGGCTCCTCTCGGTGGAGGAGGCGGTCCGGCTGATGACCGAGGTCCCGGCCCGGCTCTACGGGCTGCGGGACCGGGGTCGGGTCTCGGAGGGGTGGTGGGCCGACCTGGTCGTCTTCGACCCCGACACGGTGGCGTCGGGCCCGGTGGTCAACCGGCACGACCTTCCCGGCGGGGCCAGCCGGGTCTACGCCGAGGCCGAGGGCATCGACCACGTGCTGGTGAACGGGTCGCCCATCGTGAGTGGCGGCGCCGACACCGGGGCGCGGGCCGGAACCATCCTGCGATCGGGTCGGGACACCGAGACGGTGACCGCCCACTGACCACTCCGGAGGCTGCCGCCCCGGAGACCGAACGGAGAAAGAGTGGAACAGAGCAAAGACGACCTCATCCTGATCAGCGTCGACGACCACATCTGTGAGCCGGCCGACATGTTCGACGCCCACGTGCCGGCCAAGTACCGGGAGCTCGCACCCCGGGTGCGCACCGAGGCCGACGGCACCGAGCAGTGGTACTACGGCGACATCAAGGGCCGGCACACCGGGCTGAACGCCGTCGCCGGCAAGCCGCCGGAGATGTACGACATGGACGCCAACCGGTTCTCCGACATGCGGGCCGGCTGCTACCGGGTCGACGAGCGGGTCCGGGACATGAGCGCCGGCGGGCAGCTGGCCGGCCTGAACTTCCCCAACTGGACCGGGTTCGGCGGGCAGGTCCTGAACCAGGGCCCGGACCCCAAGGTCAACGAGGTGATGATCAAGGCCTACAACGACTGGCACGTCGACGAGTGGTGCGGCGCCCACCCCGACCGGTTCATCCCGTGCGGCATCCTGCCCTACTTCGACATCGAGGTGGCGGCCAAGGAGGTGCACCGCCTGGCGGCCAAGGGGTGCCATGCCGTGGCCTTCTCGGAGAACCCCGAGGCGCTGGGGATGCCGAGCGTCCACTCCGGGGCCTGGGACCCGCTCTTCGCCGCCTGCGACGAGGAGGGCACCGTCCTCTGCGTGCATATCGGGTCGTCGTCCCGGATGCCCCCGACCATGACCGACTCCCCGGCCACGGTGATGCTGACGTTGACGCCGGTGATGTCGGTCACCGCCCTGGCCGAACTGCTGTGGGCCGACTTCTGGTCGAAGTTCAAGAACCTGCGCATCTGTCTGTCGGAGGGCGACATCGGGTGGATGCCCTACTTCGTGTTCCGGGCCCAGCACGTCCACGAGCGGCATTTCGGGTGGACCGGGAAGCGGTTCCCCGACGGCCTCGACCCGACGACCCTGTTCCGGGAGCGGTTCATCTGCTGCTTCATCGACGAGCCGGTGGGGCTGGAGAACCTCGACCACTTCAACCTCGACAACGTCTGCTGGGAGGGCGACTACCCGCACTCGGACGGGGTCTGGCCGGACGGCCCGGAGTCGGTGGCCCAGGTCATGCGCGACATCCCCGACGACGTGGTCAACCGGATCACCCACGAGAACGCCATGCGGCACTTCCGGTTCGACCCCTTCTCGCGGCGGCCCCGGGAGCGCTGCACCGTGGGGGCGCTCCGGGCGGAGGCCACCGACGTGGACACCACCACCCGGGTCGCCTGACGATGGCGGTCGACCCGCTCCGCTTCGGTATGCAGCTGCCCGGGGTGGCCAAGAGCCCGTACTTCGCCCAGCCCTGGGAGCTGGAGGCCGGACCGGCCGAAATGGAGGCGATCGCCCGGGCGGCCGACCGGTCGGGGTTCTTCTACCTCGCGGTGTGCGACCACGTGGCGGTGCCCAAGGCCGCCGTGCCGCTGATCTCCGCCGAGTGGTACGACCCGGTGGCCACCCTAGGGTGGCTGAGCGGGTTCACCAGCCGGGTGCGGCTGCTGAGCCACGTGCTCGTGGCCGCCTACCGGAACCCGCTGCTCACGGCGAAGGCGTTCGCTAGCCTCGACCAGCTGTCCGGGGGACGGGTCATCCTGGGGGTGGGGGCCGGCCACCTCCGGGAGGAGTTCGCCGCCCTCGGCGTCCCCTACGAACAGCGGGGCTCGTTGACCGACGAGGCCCTGGACGTCATCCGGGCGGCGTGGGACCAGGAGCTGGTCTCCGTCCGGACCCCCCACTGGACCTTCGAGGACCTGGCGGTGGCTCCGCACCCCCGGCAGGCGTCGGTGCCGATCTGGATCGGCGGGTCGTCCCGGCCGGCGTTGCGGCGGGCGGCCCGTCGCGGCGACGGCTGGCTCCCCGAAGGCACGCCGGTCGACCAGCTGCCGCCGTTGATCGACTACCTGAGGGCCGAGCGGTCGCGGTGGCGGCCGGACGATCCCCTCGACATCGGGGCGGGGGTGTCCGTCCGGCTGGGCGACACCGCCGACGAGGAGCCGGGGGTGCTGGCCGGCCACGCCGAACAGTTGGCCGAACGGCTGCGCTCGATCGCCGACCTGGGGGTCAACCACCTCCAGCTCCGGTTCCCGACGGGCAGCGCCAGCGAGCAGGTGGAGCAGGTGCTGGCGTTCGGGGAAGCGGTCGGCCCGCTGCTGGGCCCGTAGCCGAGGAGGGACGACGATGAGATCCAAGGCGGGGGTGCTCTTCGAGGTCGGCCAGCCGTGGCAGATCGAGGAGATCGACGTCGCCGACCCGCAGCCCCGGGAGCTGGTGGTGGAGCTGGCGGCGACGGGGCTCTGCCACTCCGACGACCACTGCGTCACCGGGGACACCCCGATGCCGCTGCCGATCGTCGGCGGTCATGAGGGGGCCGGGGTGGTCGTGGCGGTCGGTCGCGAGGTGACCCGGGCGTCGGTGGGCGACCACGTCATTCTGTTCCCCACCCCGACCTGCGGGAGCTGCCGGTTCTGCAACGACGGGCGGTCGTACCTGTGCGACCTGAACGCCTACGTCGCCACCGGCCGGTCACCGGACGGGTCCTACCGGTTCCACCTGGACGGGCAGGGGCTCGGGGCCTACGCCCAGCTGGGCACGTTCTCGCAGACCCTGACGGTGAGCGAGCTCCAGGTGCTGGTCATCGAGAAGGACGTCCCGCTCGACGTGGCCTGCCTGATCGGGTGCGGGGTGACCACCGGCTACGGGTCGGCCGTCAAGGTGGCCAAGGTCCAGCCCGGCGAGACGGTGGTCGTGGTCGGCGCGGGCGGCGTCGGGATCAGCGCGGTGCAGGGAGCCCGGATCGCCGGGGCCTCCACCATCGTCGCCGTCGACCCGGTCGAGCTGAAGCGGACGACGGCCCTGGCCCTCGGGGCCACCCACGCGGCCCGCTCGATGGAGGACGGCCGCCACCTCGTGTCCGAGCTGACCCGCAACGTGATGGCCGACAAGGTGATCGTCACCCTCAGCCTGCTGAAGGGCGACATGTTCGAAGCCCTGGCGGACCTGACGGCGAAAGGGGGGACGATCGCCGTCACGTCGGTGTCGCCGAGCACCGAGCGATCCTTGTCGATGCCGCTCAGCCCGTTCTTCCTGTCGAACAAGTCCCTGGTCGGGACGGTGTTCGGGCTGGTCAACCCGCTGGTCGACATGCCGCGGATGCTCGACCACTACCGGGCGGGGTCGCTGAAGCTGGACGAGATGGTGACGGCGACGTACCCGCTCGAGCAGCTCAACCAGGGCTACGCCGACCTGCACGCCGGGGTCAACATCCGCGGCGTCGTCCGCTTCTGAAGCCGCCGGGGCATGATCGAGCACGACCAGATCCTCATCGGGACCCGCTGGACCAGGGCGCAGAGCGACCGGACGCTGTCGGTGCACTCGCCGGCGACCGGGGAACTGGTCGGCCGGGTTCCCCTGGCGTCGGCCGCCGACGTGGACGCCGCCGTCGGGGCGGCGCGCCGGGCCTTCGACGAGGGTCCTTGGCCGTGGTTGGCCACGAGCGAACGGGCGGAGCTGGTTGCCTCGTTCGCCGCCGCCCTCGAACCGCTCGGGGCTGTCCTCGACGAGACGGTGTCGCTGGAGAGCGGGCTGCCCATCTGCTTCGGCAACGGCCGGGCCGGCCTGGCCATGCTCGACTACTACGTCGGGCTCGGCCAGACGTTCGCCGTCGAAGAGCACCGCCCGGGGCGACCGGACGGGGGATCGGTGTTGGTCCGGTACTGCCCGGGCGGCGTGGTGGCGGCGATCGTGCCGTGGAACGGTCCGGTCAACCTGGCCCTGGCCAAGTTGGTGCCGGCATTGATCGCCGGGTGCACCGTGGTGGTCAAGACGGCGCCCGAGACCCCGCTGTCCTCCTACCGGGTGGCCGACGCCCTGGTGGCCGCCGGGATCCCCGACGGGGTGGTCAGCATCCTCCCCGGCGACCGGGACACCGGGGCGGCGTTGGTCCGCCACCCCGGGGTCGACCGGGTGTCGTTCACCGGCAGCACCGCCGCCGGGGCGGAGATCGCCGCCGAGTGCGGCCGGGCCCTGCGCCGGGTCAACCTGGAGCTCGGCGGGAAGTCGGCGGCCATCCTGCTGGAGGACGTCGACCCCGACGGCCTGGCCACGGCCCTCACCTGCGGCCTGTTCTTCAACGGCGAGGCGTGCTCGGCGCTGACCCGCCTGCTGGTGCCGAAGGCCCGGTACGCCGAGCTGGTCGACCGGACGGTGGCCCACGTGGAGGGACTGCCCGTCGGCGACCCGTTGGACCCGTCCACCTTCATCGGCCCGATGGTGTCCGAGCGCCAGCGGGCCAAGGTGGAGGAGTACGTGGCGCTGGGCCGGCAGGAGGGCGCCCGCCTGGTCGCCGGTGGGCGACGCCCGCCTGGTCTGGACGCTGGGTGGTACGTCGAGCCGACGGTGTTCGCCGACGTGGACAACGACATGCGGGTGGCTCGGGAAGAGGTCTTCGGCCCGCTGCTCTGCCTGATCCCCTATGACGGCGTCGACGAGGCGGTACGGATCGCCAACGACTCCAACCTGGGCCTGGGTGGCGGCGTCTTCACCGCCGATCCCGAGGCCGGCCTGGCGGTGGCCCGGCGGCTGCGCACCGGCCACGTCGGGGTGAACTGCCAGGGGCAGGACTGGGTGTTCCCCTTCGGCGGCTTCAAGGACTCCGGGGTCGGCCGGGAGATGGGGCTCGAAGGGCTCCTGCTCTACACCGAGCTGCAGACCGTCGGCCTGCCTGCCGGCTCGACCGTCGGGCTCCCGGCCTGACAGGAGCTCCGTGGTACCGTGGCCGGCAGTCAACAACGTGTGACGCCATTGTCCAGGGGAAGCCGGTCGAAGCCCGGCGCTGGTCCGCAACCGTAGACGGCGAGCCCTCAAGGGGAGCCGTGAGCCGGAGTACCTGGACGGTGTGGAGCCCCCCGACCGTCGAGACACAGGGGTGGGGCTCGGAGGCCCTGGCCGACCGGCGCAGAGCTCCCGGGTCGCCACCCGGGAAGTGAGCAGGAATGGCCCAGCCCCACCGATCCCCCCGCCGGGATCCGGGAGGCCGCCGTGCCCGGCCGTGGCTGGTGGGGGCGGCACTGGTGGTGGCCGCCGTCGGGGTGGGTGTAGCCGGAACGGCGGTCACCCTGGCGGTCGCCCTGCCAATCGGCGCCTCGGCGACGGGCGCCGAGACAGTGAGCGACTGCAGCACCACGACCGGGGTCATCGTGGTCGTTGACTTCAGCCACTGGGGTGGCCACATCGAGAAGGCCTGTGCCCCCGACCCCGCAGCCGGATCGACCGACGGGCTGCAGGCGCTGCGCACAGCCGGGTTCGCCGCCATTGGGGTCCAGCAGTACGGGACAGCGTTCGTCTGCCGGATCACCGATCCGGCCAACGGGGTGGCCGAGCCGACGCAGACACAGACATCCTGCGTCAACACCCCGCCAGCCTCCGCCTACTGGTCGTACTGGCACGCCGACCCCGGACAGACCACCTGGTCGTACAGCACCAAGCCGGCGACGACGTACAAGCCGCCGCCGGGGGGCGTCACAGCCTGGGTGTTCGGCGGCACCAGCCTCACAGGAGGGTCCGGCACCGGGCGGCCGGCGTTCACGCCCACACAGGTCCGGGCCACCAACACCACACCGGTCGGTGGCGGCGCCACCACCACGCCACCGACCACGTCCCCAGCCACTCCCACCACCACGATCGTCGCCCCGGTCACGCCGACCACCGCGGGGGTCACCTCTCCGGCACCGGGCGCCACCGCGACGACCGGGCCAGCGGCCGGTGGTGGGGGAGGCACCTCCGGTGGGGCATCGACGTCGACCGGTCCGACCACCACGACGTCGACCACCGCGGCCGGGGCGACCACCACCACGGCGCCCCCGGCGGCCGGGACGACCACCACGACGTCGGCGAGTGGCGGGAAGCCCACCAAGGCCGCGCCGAAGATCGTGGACGTGAAGCCGACGGCGGACCGCACCAAGGCGTCGTCAGGCTCCCCGCTTCCGGTGGTGATCGGGGCGGTGGCGGTGGTGGTCCTCGGTGGCGGGGCGGCGCTCGTCGCCTGGCGTCGTCGCCGGGCCAGCCAGGCCGGCTGACCATCGTGGCCCCGTCTGTGGCCGCGGGGACCGGGGTCGGCACCGCCCGCCCGCCCGAACCGGTGGCGTCGACGCACACCCGGCGATCCAACACCCGGCGATCCAACACCCGGCGATCCAACACCCGGCGATGGAGCTTGGCCGGCCACCGCCGGGTTCCCCGGACCTTGCACCCGGTGGCCTGGTGGCTGTGGGCCATCGGCCTGGCCATCGCCGCCAGCACCACCACCAACCCGATCCTGCTGCTGTTGATCATGGCGGTGCTCGGCATCGTGGTCGCCAACCGGCGGAGCGAGGCTCCGTGGGCGCGGGCCTTCAAGTACTACGTGTACCTGGCCCTCGCGGTGATCGCCATCCGGGTGGTGTTCCGTTCCATCTTCGGCGGTGACGTCGACGCCCAGACAGTGCACGTGCTGTTCACCCTGCCCCACATCCCGCTTCCGTCGTGGCTGGCCGGGGTGCAGCTCGGAGGCCCGGTCACCCTGGAGGGGACGCTGTCCGCCCTCTACGACGGCCTCCGGCTGGCCACCCTCCTCTGCTGCATCGGGGCCGCCAATGCCCTCGCCAACCCCAAGCGGGCCCTACGGGTGCTCCCCGGCGCCCTCTACGAGCTGGGGGTGGCGGTGGTGGTCGCTCTGTCGGTGGCCCCGCAGCTGGTGGAGAGCGCCCAGCGGGTCCGCCAGGCCCGCAAGCTCCGCGGCGACGCCGGCGGCAAGTTCCACGCCCTCCGCAGCATCGCCGTCCCGGTGCTCGAGGACGCCCTCGATCGCTCCGTCCGGTTGGCCGCCGCCATGGACTCCCGTGGTTACGGCCGCACCGGTACCGCCACCCACCGGTCCCGGCGGCTCACCGGGGTGCTGATGCTGACTGGCATGTGCGGGCTCTGCCTCGGTGCCTACGGCCTCCTCGACGGCTCCGGGGCGGCGTCGCTCGGGTTCCCCGCCCTGTTGGTCGGCGGCGTCCTCGCCGGGGCCGGCCTCTTGCTCGGCAGCCGCCGCGTCCGCCGCACCCAGTACCGACCGGACCCGTGGCGGCTGCCGGAGTGGGTGACCGTGCTGGCCGGGGTGGTCCCGGCGGCCGTGCTGGTCGGGGTCGTCGGCACCACCGTGGCCGCGCTCAACCCGTCGACCCAGCCACTGGTCTGGCCCAGCCTGCCCGTCGTCCCGGCGTTGGCCATCCTGGTGGCGGCCATCCCGGCGGTGGCCGCGCCGCCGCCCCTCCGGCCCCGCAGGCCCAAGCGGACGGTGTCGGCGTGATCGAGTTCGACCGGGTCACCGTCAGCTATCCGGACGCCTCCTCGCCGGTGCTGCGGAACGTCACCTTCACCGTCGAAGAGGGGGAGCTGGCCCTGGTGGTCGGGCGGACCGGCGTCGGCAAGTCCACCCTGCTCGGTGCCGTCAACGGCCTGGTGCCCCACTTCACCGGCGGCACCCTGGCCGGACGGGTGGTCATCGACGGCCGGGAGACCCGGACCCACAAGCCCCGGGACCTGGCCGACGTCGTCGGCGTCGTCGGCCAGGATCCTCTGGCCGGCTTCGTCACCGACACCGTCGAGGAGGAGCTGGCCTACGCCATGGAGCAACTGGCCATCCCGGCCGACGTCATGCGCAAACGGGTGGAGGAGACCCTCGACCTGCTGGGCATCGCCGAGCTCCGCGACCGCCCCCTCCACGAGCTCTCCGGCGGCCAGCAGCAGCGGGTGGCCATCGGGTCGGTGCTCACCGCCCATCCCCGCATCCTCGTCCTCGACGAGCCGACCTCGGCCCTGGACCCGACGGCCGCCGAGGAGGTGCTGGCCGCCGTGACCCGCCTCGTCCACGACCTCGGCGTCACGGTGCTGCTGGCCGAGCACCGGTTGGAGCGGGTGGTCCAGTACGCCGACCGGGTCGTGGAGGTGCGGCGGGACGGCACCGTGGCCACCGGTGACCCGGCCGCCATGCTGGCCACCACCGCCGTCGCCCCACCGGTGGTCGAGCTGGGCCGGCTGGCCGGCTGGGACCCGTTGCCGCTGTCGGTCCGGGACGCCCGCCGCCGGGTCGATCCCCTCCGGCGGCGCCTGGCCGACCGGCCGGTGCCACTGCCGCGACGGGGCCGCGCCACTGGGGCCACTGGGGCCACTGGGGCCGCTGGGGCCGCCGCGGCCGCCGCGGCCGGCGAGGTGGCGTTGCGGGCCCGCAACGTCGTCGTCCGCTACGGCCCCGTCGTCGCCGTCCGCGGGGTCGACCTCGACCTGGTCCACGGGGAGGTGGTGGCCCTGATGGGGCGGAACGGGTCCGGCAAGTCGTCGTTGTTGTGGGCTCTGCAGGGGGCCGGGCCCCGGCAGACGGGCCTGGTGCAGGTGGGGGGCACCGACCCCAAGTCCCTTCCCCCGGCCAAGGCCCGGGGACTGGTCGGCCTGGTGCCCCAGACCCCGTCGGATCTGCTCTACCTGGACGCGGTCGGCCAGGAGCTGGCCCAGGCGGACCGAGAGGCGGGGCAGGCCAGGGAGGCGGGGCAGGCTCGGGAGGCGGGGCAGGCCCAGGAGCTGGCGGCGCAGCCGGGGGACACCCTGATGACCGCCCGGGAGCTGCTCGACCGGCTGGCCCCCGGCATCCCCGACGGCGCCCACCCGAGGGACCTGTCGGAGGGCCAGCGGCTGTCGCTGGTGCTGGCGGTACAGCTGTCCGCCGCCCCGAGGGTGGTGCTGCTGGACGAACCGACCCGAGGCCTCGACTACGCCGGCAAGCGGTCGCTGGTCGGGATCGTCGACCAACTGGCCGCCGAGGGTCGATCCGTGGTGATCTCGACCCACGACGTCGAGTTCGTCGCCGCCGCGGCCGACCGGGTGGTGGTGATGGCCGCCGGCGACGTGGTGGCCGACGGCCCGACCCCCGACGTGGTGGTCGCCTCCCCGGCCTTCGCCCCCCAGACGGCCAAGATCCTGGCCCCGCTGGAGTACCTCACCGTGGACCAGGTCCGGACCGCCGTCCGGACCGCGGCAGGGGAGGGCTGAAGGTTGATGCCCGGGCGGTCGCATAGGGTGGCCATCCGGGTCAGCGGCCGGTCCCGCCTGGTGATCGTCATGGCGTCGTTCCTCGGCTTCGTGGCCTTCCTGTGGCCGTTCGTGGTGGCCCCCCACACCTTCGGCGACAGCGCCATGGCGCCCCTCATGTTCGGGGCCCTGTTGGTCCTGGTGCTCGCCATCGTGTTCTCGGAGGTGGCCGACGGCGGCATCGACGCCAAGGCGGTGGCCATGCTCGGCGTCCTCTCCGCCCTCGGCGCCGCCCTCCGACCGCTGGGGGCGGGGACGGCCGGGATCGAGATGCTGTTTTTCACCCTGGTCATCGCCGGGCGGGTGTTCGGCGCCGGCTTCGGGTTCGCCGTCGGCTGCACCACCCTGTTCGCTTCCGCCCTCATCACCGGTGGCGTCGGACCGTGGATGCCCTACCAGATGTTCGGCTGCGCCTGGGTGGGCATGTTCGCCGGACTGCTCCCGCCGGCGAAGGGCCGGTCGGAGGTGGTGATGCTCGCCCTCTACGGCGCGTTAGCCGGCTATTTCTTCGGGTTCATGCTCAACCTGTCGTTCTGGCCGTTCGCCGTCACACCCCACAGCACCATCGCCTACCTGCCGGGGGGTTCGCTGGCCACCAACGTCCAGCGATACCTGGTGTTCGACGGCACGACGTCCCTCGGCTGGGACACCGGACGGGCCGTCACCAACTTCGTCCTCATCCTCCTGGTGGGGCCGGCCATGCTGGCCATCTTCCGCCGGGCGGCCCGCCGGGCGGCTTTCGAGGCCCCGGTGACCTTCGACGATCTGCTCGAACCGTCAGCGATCTGATCTACTGGCTGGGCGCTCACCGGCGTTTCCTCCGGCGGTTCCCGGGTACCAGGTGGTGGTGAGCCTCCCTTCGGATGCCGCCGATGACGGTTTACGTCGGCACGTCGGGTTGGCTGTACGACCACTGGCGCGCCACCTTCTATCCCGCTGACGTACCCAAGGCCCATTGGCTCGAGCACTACGCCGACCGGTTCGCCACCGTGGAGTCCAACGGCGCCTTCTACCGCCTCCCCGAACGCCGTACCTTCGCCGACTGGGCGGCGCGGACTCCCGACGACTTCGTCGTGGCGGTCAAGGCCAGCCGCTATCTCACGCACGTTCGTCGCCTCCGGGAGCCCGCCGAAGCGGTGCACCGGCTGGCCGGCCGGCTCGAGGGGCTCGGCTCGAAGTTTGGGCCGGTGCTGCTGCAACTCCCACCGACCCTGCAGGTCGACGTCGACGCCCTGGCCGGCACCCTCAGGGCCTTCCCGCGGCACCATCGGGTGGCCGTCGAGTTCCGGCACCCGTCGTGGTTCACCGACCAGGTGCAGGTCCTACTCGAGCGGGCCGGCGCCGCGCTCTGCCTCAGCGACGTTCGGGGTCGGCGACCACCGCTCTGGCGGACCGCCGGTTGGGGCTACGTCCGGTTCCACCAGGGGCGGGCCACCCCGGAGCCCTGCTACGGCCGGTCCGCGCTGTCTGGCTGGGCCGGCCGGCTGGCCGACCTGTGGCGTCCCGCCGACGACGTCTACTGCTACTTCAACAACGACCAGCGGGGTTGTGCCCCTCGCGATGCCGCCCGCTTCGCCTCGGCCGCCGTGCGTTGCGGCCTGCAGCCGACGCGGGTGCCCGCTGCCCGACGCCTGGCCGCGGGCTGAGCACCGCGTCGGTTCGGGTGGGGTCTTCCGCCGCGTCTCGCCGTCAGTGCAGCGCGTCGCGGACCCGGTCGACGATGCCGGTGATCGGTCCGAGCACCGTGTTGCCCGGTGGAGTGTCCGGGGCATGAGGGTGGGGATGGGTTGGCGCCGCCTCCTTGGCCTTGGTATACCGGATGGCCAGGGTCGGTCGGTCGAGGGTGTCCTGGTAACGGTCGAACAGCGGGAAGACCTCGACCTCTTCGCGACCGGCGTGCTGCAGCACGGCCACTCTGAGATGGCCGAAGGCCTCGGCGAACTCCTGGGACCTGGGATCCATCCCCTCCATCGCCGACAGGACCTGCTCGGCCGCCGCCTGTTCCGCCAGTCGGACGTCCACCACGGGGCCGACCAGTTCGTCCCGGCCGCGGAGGGCCGGGAAAACGACCATCTCCTCGGCGACCTCGTGGCCGACCAACATCGGGACGAGCTCGCAGAAGTACTCGGCCCGGTCGTCCACCGCCGTGCGATGCCACCGGTCGAACATGTCCTCGACGGCGCGGTGGTCGGCGAGCAGCTCCGTGAGGATGTCCACCCGGCTCCGGTCGATCCCTGGCGTATAGGTCATGAGTGGGCGATACCCCGCTGGGGAGGTTTCGACCGGGCAAACCCGGTTAGTTACCAGAGGCACGGGGCGTTGACCCTGGCGCCCGGATCCCCCGGAGGATGCGTGATGAGGTTCCACCTGTTGCGACACGGCGGAGCCGCCGAGGGTGACGCCCTCGACGTGCTCGAGCGTGAGACGGGGATCCTGCGCGAGCTCCTGGACGAATGGTCGGCCACTCGTCCCGGTGGCGACGACCCGACAGCGGTGTCGGTCAAGTGGGACCACGGCACCGTCGGCAAGCTGCTGCTGGAACGGGCGGCGGTGAGCCTCGCCGCCGGGGAGGACGTCGTCCGGGCGCTCGAAGGGGTGGGCCATACCGAAGCTGCCGTCGGGCTGGGAAGCCGGATGGACGCCCTGCGGTCGGTGCTCGACGAGATGGACCGCCACAGCCGCGGGGTGCAACCGATGTCGTTGGCCCTATCCCCGGCCTTCGACGAGGCGGTCCAGCGCTTGCAGGAGCTCGTCCGGTCGATGCCGGCGGATCCCGACGACGTCGACCGGGTCGACCACCTCCTGGGCCGGCGGCGACAGGCACTCCACGAGGTCGCCTACCTCCGCCGGCACGCCCCGACCCATCCGGGCCCGAAGGCCCACTCGGCCCTGGTCACCCGGTGGCAGACCGTCTACGACCGGTTGCGGGGGATCCCGTGGGCGGAGAGCCCGCTGGCCCACGAGAAGGTCACCAAGCACTACGACCAGGAGGACCCGGCGGCCACGGAGCGCTAGTCGGCTGGCCGGAGGGTCCCACATCCGCCGCTGACCCGATCACCGACGGGGCGGCTCAGCCCCGGTTGGCGGCGCTCAGGTAGTCGGCCGCCCGGGCGGCCAGGGCCATGATCGTCAGGGCGGGGTTGGCGCTGCCCTGGGTGGGACAGACGCTGCCGTCGACCAGGAACAGGTTGGGGACGGCGAAGGTCCGCAGATCGCCGTCGACGACCCCGTGCCGTTCGTCGGCGGCCATCCGGCAGCCGCCGATGAGATGGGCGTAGCGGTCGATGGTGATGGCCTCCTCGGCGCCGGCGGCCCGGTGCATGGCCTCCATCACTTCGGTGGCGGCCCGCACCAGGGCGTGGTCGTTGGCACACATGGTGTGGGTGAACCGGGCTATCGGGAGGCCGTGGCGGTCGACCTCGTCGGCCAGCGTCACCCGGTTGTCGGCCTGGGGAAGGAACTCGCAGAGGGCACCGAACACGGCCCAATGGACGTAGTCCCGCATGTACTCCCGGAGGACCTCACCCCAGTGTCCCTGGGCGGCGACGTGCTCGGCGAACACGATGGGGAGCGGCGACACGCACTGGAGGGAGAACCCCCGCCGGTAGGGCTTGGCCAGGTCGGTCTCGTAGAACTCCTCAGTGCTCACCTCCGGCGGTGGGGCCTTGTACGACCGGACCTCCTCGGGGTACCGGCCGGCCGTCTGCGGGGCCCCCTGCACCATGACGTAGCGGCCGACCTGGTCGAAGTCGTTGCACAACCCGTCGGGGAACCGGCGATTGGTCGAGTTGAGGAGCAGGCGGGGGGTCTCGATGGAGTACCCGGCCACTGCCACCAGACGGGCCCGCTGCCGGTGCTCGACCCCGTCCTTCAGGTACAGCACCCCGGTGGCCCGGCCGTTCCTGTCCATCTCCACGCGGGTGACCATGCAGTCGGCCCGGACCTCGGCCCCGTGGGCCAGGGCGTCGGGGATGTGGGTGATCAGCGGTGACGCCTTGGCGTTGACCTTGCAGCCCTGCAGGCAGAACCCGCGGTAGATGCAGTGGGGGCGGTTGCCGAACCGGCCGTTGACGATGGCCACCGGACCGACCCGCACCCGCAGGCCGAGCCCCTGGCAGCCCTTGACGAACGCCATGCCGTTGCCGGCGATGGGGTGCGGTGACTGGGGGTACCGGTGCGGGTCGCCCCACGGCCAGTGCTGCCCGGCCACCGGCAGCTCCTCCTCCATCTCGACGTAGTACGGCTGCAGGTCGTCGTAGGTGATGGGCCAGTCGGCCCCCACCCCGTCGGTCGTCCACGTCCGGAAGTCGGATGGATGGAACCGGGGGGCATAGCCGGCGAAGTGCACCATCGACCCACCCACCCCGCGTCCGGAGTTGTTGTTCCCCAAGGCCACCGGATCGCCGCCGTCGATGACCCGGGGCTCGTTCCAGTACAGGGCGTGGGCGCCGGCCTCGTCGCTCACCCAGTCCTGGTCGGGATCCCAGAACGGCCCAGCGTCGAAGGCCACCACCCGCCAACCACGCCGGGCGAGGCGCTGGGTGAGCACGCCTCCCCCGGCCCCGCAGCCGACGACCGCCAGGTCGACCTCCTCGTCGTCGCCGTAGCGGCGCATGTCGCGGCGGAGCCCATGGTTCGTCCGGGTCCCATCATTGGGCAGCAGCCACGCCGACTCGTTCCGCCGGCGGACCCGGCCGGCCATCAGTCGCCCCCCCGGCGAGACCCGGCGTCGTCCCCGTTGGCCACCTCGCCGTCGGATCCGGCCCGGGCGGCCCTGTCGCCGTCGGACCCGTCCCGACGGAGATGCCGGCGGCGGGCCGCCTCCGCCCGCTCGGCCCAGGGGATGGGATCGGCGGCGTCGACCTCCCGGACCTCCCAGGGTTCCCGCTTGTCGAGGCCCAGGTTCTTGTACCCCCTCGGGTAGGCCGGTCCGCCGAACCCGATCTCGCTCCAGGCGGTGGGATGGGCGTAGAAGGCGCCGGCGGCATAGCGCATCCACAGCGAGAACACCCGGGGAGCCGGGAGCCCGTGCCAGCTGCCGTCGTCGGTGGCCCGTTCTTCGACCAGGTCCATCTGGGTGTCGCGGTCGAGGTCGGCGAACGAACGGCCGTGAGCCCTCCGGGCGTCGTCGTCGAGCGCGGCCAGCGACCGCCGCCAGGCCTCGGGGTCGTCGGGGAGGTCGACGTACCGGTAGCCGTCACCGTCGGCGGCGGCCAGCCGGCCGTCGATCACCGGCACGACCGGCACCGGCCGGCCGTGGTCCTGGGCCGGCACCGGCCGGCCATCCCCATGGGCCGGCACCGGCCGGCCGTGGTCCTGGGCCAGTAGGCGGTCGGTGAGGGCCGTCACCGTCCGAGCTTCGTCGGCGGTGAAGAACCGGAGCGGTCCCGGGGGGTCCAGCCGACCGAGCACCACCGCCCTGGTCGTCGGGTCCCAGGTGTCGGCTCCGTCGGTGACGTCGTAGCCGGGGAACCGGGGCTGGTGGCCGTCCGGCGGGCCCACGTCAGTCTTCGCGCCGGAGCACGGCGGCGAGCAACCCCATACCACCCACCAGGGCGAAGAGGAGGGGGGCGAACGTCGGCGGCCCCATCTCGGCGTTGTACCGGGCCAGCCGCCACCCGCCGGGTCGCTGGGCGATCCCCCGGAGGTGGAGGTACTGCCCCTGGAGGCTGTTGGCGACGACGACGACGGACACCAGCGGCAGGACCGTCTTGGCCGCCCGCCGGGAGAACACCCCGGCGAGTCCGGCGACCACCATCGGCGGGGTGGCGGCCACCGGCAGCCACATCATCCGGTTGGCGAAGCTCGCCCGGTCGTGCTCCATCCAGATCTCGATCCCGGTGACGAGGGCCCCCGCCGCGGTGAGGGCGGACATCGCCCGTTCGAACCGGCCGTGCTGCACGTCGCGGAGCAGCCGGTCGATGCCGACGAGGGGGCGGGTGACAACTGCGGCCGTCATGAGCGGAGCTGGGCGATCTTGTCGCGGAACAAGGTGCTGGCGATGGTCGCCCGACGGGGTTGGCCGGCCAGGAACGCCTTCATGAACCCCTTGGCCTGCTCGTACTGGACCTTCCCGGGCATCGGCGGCTCGTCGGGGTTGACGGTCACGTCGACCAGGGCCGGTCCCGGATGGGCGAACGCCTCGGTCAGGGCGGGTTCGAGCTCCTCGCACTTGTCGACCCGGATCCCCTTCCCACCGCAGGCCTGGGCCCAGGGGGTGAAGTCGGGGCGGCGCTCGAACCGGATGCCGAACTCGGGGTAGCCGAGGACGAGCTGTTCCCACATGATCTGGCCCAACGAGGCGTTGTTGTTGACGACCACCTTGATGGGCAGGTCGTAGCGGCAGGCCGTCCCGAACTCGGCCATCAGCATGGCGAACCCGCCGTCACCGACGAAGGCGATGCACTGGCGGCCGGGGTGGGCCAACTGGTTGGCGATCGTGTACGGCAGCCCCGGGGCCATGGTGGCGAGGTTGCCGGAGAGGTAGAACTGACGGTTCCCCCGGATGTCGAAGTCCCGGGCCGCCCAGGTGGCGATGGTGCCCGAGTCGGACGTGAGGATGGCGTCGTCGGTGGCCAGCCGATCGATGACCCGCATGAGGTGCTGGGGCTGGATCGGATCGTTCTCGATCGACTCCAAGGCGGCCATCCGCTGGCGCCAGCCCGCCATCCCCTCCTGGGCCGCCTGCAGGAAGCTGCGGTCGTCGCGGTGAGTGAGTAGCGGCTGGAGGGCCGCCAGCGCTTCCTTGGCGTCGCCGACCAGCGGCACGTCGGTGGCGATCCGGTTCCCCGCCCGTACCGGGTCGGCTTCGATCTGCACCACCTTCGCCTGCCCGGGCTCCGGCAGGTACTTGGTGTAGGGGAAGTTGGTCCCCACCATGAACAAGGTGTCGCACCCCTCCATGGCGTCCTGGGCCGGGGCCGTCCCCAACAGGCCGATGCCGCCGATGGTGAGGGGGTCGTCGTCGGGAACCACGGCCTTGCCGGGCAGCGTCTTGACGATGGGGCTGCCGAGGGCGTCGGCCGCGGCCAGCACCTCCTGGCGGGCGCCGAGGGCCCCGGCCCCCACCAGCATCACCACCTTCTCCCCGGCGTTCAGCACGTCCGCCGCGGCGCGGAGGTCGTCGCGGCGGGGGGTACCGGGGGGCGGCAGGAAGACCGGGGCCGTGGGCTTGATGACCGCCGGAGCCGGGGCATCCCACGGGTTGGCATCCGCGTCGGCCACCTGGACGTCGGTCGGCATGGTGAGGTGGGACACCGTGCGCCGGGACAGGGCGTGCCGGACGGCCAGATCCACCAGCGTCGGCACCTGGACGGGGACGTGGATCATCTGGTCGTACCCGGCCACGTCCATGTAGAGCTTCTCCAGGGCCACCTCCTGCTGGTAACCCGTGCCCAGCATCTGCGACTCCTGCATCCCGGTGATGGCCAGAACCGGGGCGTGGTCGAGCTTGGCGTCGTAGAGCCCGTTCAGCAGGTGGATGGCTCCCGGACCCGAGGTGGCCAGGCAGACCCCCAGCCGCCCGGTCGACTTGGCGTACCCGGTGGCCATGAACGCGGCCATCTCCT
>Ga0134126_10001760_pt1 | contig 27617 bp, 23 predicted proteins | sample KB31752_FD_96881 | JGI IMG/M metagenome (GOLD analysis project Ga0134126, IMG submission 96881) | Terrestrial soil microbial communities with excess Nitrogen fertilizer from Kellogg Biological Station, Michigan, USA - KB3-175-2 | ecosystem: Environmental > Terrestrial > Soil > Unclassified ... | reverse complement strand
CGTTCGGCATGTTCAAGCGGCTCCGCGACGAGGCTCCGGTGTACCGCCACGACGACCTCGGGTTCTTCGCCCTCAGCCGGTTCGACGACATCCAGTCGGCCCGATTGGACCCGGACACCTTCTCCAGCCGGGGCGGGGTGCTCTTCGAGCAGATGCTCGTGCCCCACCCGCCGCTGATGCTGATCGAGATGGACCGGCCCGAGCACACCGCCATGCGCCGGGTGGCCAACCGCAACTTCACCCCCCGGGCCATCGAGGAACTGGCGGCCACCATCGGGAACCTGTGCACCGAGTTGTTGGACCGGCTGGCCGACGCCGGATCATTCGACTTCGTGGCCGACTTCGCCAAGCCGTTGCCCATGATGGTGACCAGCTCCCTGCTGGACCTGGACCGGCCCGACCTGGACGAGGTGGTACCCCTCTTCGAGGCCCATGAAGACGCCGTGGCCTGCGAGCGACCGGACATGGCGGTGATCGTGAGGTACGAGAACGACATCCGGGCCGTCCTGGCCGGGGTGATCGACGACCGCCTCGGGGTCCGCCTGCCGGGACGAGCGTCGCTACGACGACCCCGACCGGTTCGACGTGACCCGGGTGGTGGGGACCAACATGGGGTTCGGTTGGGGCGTCCACGCCTGCCTGGGGGCTCCGCTGGCCCGGCTGGAGGGGCGGCTCGTCCTGCGAGCGCTCCTCGACCGGTTCGGCGACTGGCAGGTCGACGAGGAGTCGGCCACCATGCGGATCACCACCAGCCTCCGCGGGTTCAGTCGCCTGATGATGGCCGCCGGCTGAGCGCTCCGCCGGCGACCGGCATCGACCACGCCGCCGCCGCCACCCGGGCGAGCGGCGATCTCTCGGGACAAAATTTACCGGCCGTTTGGTAGTCTTTGGGCATGGTGACGCTCCAGCAGGACCCTGGCAACCTGCCGTCCCTGGCCGACCGTTTCGAGGCCGACCAGGGCGAGTTCTTCTACTCCGGTATGCAGGCCTTGGTCCGGATGGTGCTCGACCGCCGCCGCCGGGACGCGGCCGCCGGCCTCCACACGGCGGCCTTCATCTCCGGCTATCCGGGTTCTCCCCTCGGCGGGTTCGACCGGGAGCTGGAGCGGCAGCGGACGTTCCTCGACCGTTGGGGTGTGGTCCACCGGCCCGGCCTCAACGAGGACCTGGCCGTCACCGCGGTGATGGGCAGCCAACTGGCCACCACCTTTTCCGATGCCACCGCCGACGGCGTGCTCGGGGTCTGGTACGGAAAGGCTCCGGGACTGGACCGCTCGATGGACGCCCTCCGTCACGCCGTCTTCGCCGGGGCCAGTGCCCTGGGCGGGGCCTTGGTGCTGGTCGGTGACGACCCGGCCTCCAAGTCGTCCACCCTGCCCTCCGCCTCGGAGCGGATCCTGGCCGAAGTGCACGTGCCGGTGTTCGCCCCGGGAACCATCCAGGAGGTGCTCGACTACGGCGTCCACGCCGTCGAGCTGTCCCGGCGCAGCGGGCTGTGGGCGGCCCTCAAGATGGTGACCCCGGTGGCCGACGGTACCGGTACGGCGCTGGTGGGCCTCGACCGACCGGTGCTGCAGCCGTCGACCCTCATCGCCGCCGATCGGGTCAGTTCGGCCGGTATCACGCCGCCGGGCAGCTTGACCGTCGAACGGCAGCTGGAAGAGCGGCTGGAGGCCGCCCGGGACTACGCGGCGGCCAACGGGGTCAACCAGGTGGTGGTCGATCCGCCGAACCCCTGGCTGACCATCGTGGCCGGTGGCTACACCTTCCACCAGACCGTCGAGGCCCTGGCCAACCTGGGCCTGACCCTCCGGGATCTGGCCGACTACGGGGTACGGCTGGTCAACCTGGGCCTCCTCTACCCGCTCGTGCCGGCCGAGGTGGCCCGCTGGGCCGCCGGCTCGGCCGAGCTGCTGGTGGTGGAGGAGAAGCGGTCGTTCGTCGAGCTGATGGTGAAGGACATCCTCTACCCGTTGGCGGACCGGCCGGCGGTGCTCGGCAAGACCGAGGCCGGGCAGCCGTTGGTACCGAGTGGGGGACTGCTGACCGCCGACCGGCTGGCCGAGCCGCTCCGACGGGTGCTGGCCCACCGCCTGCCAGAGGAGGCCCTGCGGGCGATCCCCCGGCGGGAGAGCATCGCCGCCCTGCTGGCCCCCCAGGAAACGCGGACCGCCTTCTTCTGCTCCGGCTGCCCCCACCCCACCGGCCTGAAGGCCCCGGAGGAGTTCACCATCGGCGCCGGCATCGGCTGCCACAACCTGGTCAAGATGTTGCCGGCCAAGCGGGTCGGCGAGGTGACGACGCTCACCCAGATGGGGGGCGAAGGCGCCCAGTGGGCCGGCATCGAGCCGTTCCTGCCCCCCCGGCCGTTCGTCCAGAACCTGGGCGATGGCACCTTCATGCACTCCGGCTCACTGGCCATCCGGTTCGCCGTGGCCTCCGGACTGCACATGACGTACAAGATCCTGTTCAACTCGGCCATCGCCATGACCGGGGGGCAGAACCCGGTCGGCGAGCGCGCCGTCCCCGATCTCTGCCGGCTGCTGTTGGCCGAGGGGGTCACTGCAGTCACGGTCACCACCGACGACCTCAGCCGCTACCGGCACGTGTCCATGCCCAAGGGGTCCAAGGTCCTCGATAGGGCCGACGTGGTCGAGGCCCAGCGGGAGCTGGCCGCCCTGCCCGGGGTGACCGTCCTCATCCACGACCAGCCGTGTGCCGCCGAGCTCCGCCGGCTCCGCAAGACCGGCAAGGCGTCTACTCCGGGACATCGGCTGGTGATCAACCAGGCGGTCTGCGAGGGCTGTGGGGACTGCGGCGCCAAGTCCGCCTGCCTGTCGCTCCAGCCGGTGATGACCGACCTGGGGCGCAAGACGGCCATCCAGCAGACCAGTTGCAACCTGGACTTCAGCTGCCTGCAGGGGGACTGCCCCAGCTTCATGGAGGTGCGGCCGGCCCGCCGGGGCGGATCAGGCGGCCGGAGTGGCGGCCGGCGGCCGGTGCCCGAGGTGCCCGTCGAGCTGCCCGAGCCGGCCCTCGTCGTCGACCCGAGTGACGTGCGGGTCCGCATGCCCGGCATCGGTGGCACCGGTGTGGTGACCGTGGCCCAGATCCTGGGGGTGGCCGCCGGCCTCGACGGCAAAGACGTCGCCGGCGTCGACCAGACCGGGGTGTCCCAGAAGGCGGGACCGGTGGTCTCCGAGGTGCACATCACCGATCCGGGGATCGGGACCACCGATGCCCGGCGGACCAAGGTCGACGTCATGGTGGCGCTGGACCTGATCGTCGCCGTCGCCCCGGCCCACCTGGACGGCCTCAGTCCCGACCACACCGTGGTGATCGGTTCCACCTCGCCGACCTCCACCGGGTCGATGGTGATGAACATCCACCAGGCCTACCCGGACACCGCGGCCATGCAGGCCGCCCTCGAAGCCCGGTCCCGGCCCGGCACCTCGGCCTGGGTCGACGGTGCCGCCGCCACCCAGGCCCTGTTCGGCGACAGCACCACCGCCAACGTCTTCGTGCTCGGAGCGGCCTACCAGCAGGGAGCCATCCCGGTCACCGCCGCCGCCATCGAGCGAGCCATCGAGCTCAACGGTGCCGCCGTCGGGGTCAACCTGGCCGCCTTCCGCTGGGGCCGCTGCGCCGTGGCCGCCCCCGAACAGCTGGCCGACCGGCTGGGCACGGCCGAAGGGGGCAGCGTGCTGCCGTCGGAGCTGGCCGCCGAGTTGGCCACTTTGGGACTGCCCGAGTCCACCGGCCGGCTGGTGGGCCGCCGGGCCGCCGACCTGGTCGGCTATCAGGGACCCCGCACGGCCCGACGGTTCCTGGCCACGGTAGGTCGGGCGTGGGCGGCCGAGCAGTCGGCGGCGCCGGGTTCGGTGGTCTTCACCGAGGCGGTGGCCCGCCAGCTGTACCGGGTGACCGCCTACAAGGACGAGTACGAAGTAGCCCGCCTGCTGACCGGCCCGGAGGCCGTTGCCCAGGCCGAGGCGGTAGCGGGGCCCGGAGCCCGGGTCACCTGGATGCTGCACCCACCGGCACTGCGGGCGATGGGGCGGAAGAAGAAGATGGCCTTCAACCCGTGGACCCGGCCGGTGATGGCCGCCCTCCGCCACGGTCGGGTCCTGCGGGGTACCGCCCTCGACCCCTTCGGTCGGGCGGAGGTCCGCCGGGAGGAGCGGCAGCTGGCCGCCGACGTCGACGACCTCTGCCGCTCCCTGGCCGGCCGCCTCGATGCAGTGGGTGCCGACGAGGCGGCCCACATCGTCGGACTGGCCGACCAGGTGCGCGGCTACGAAGAGGTCAAGCTGGCCAACCTGGTCCGATACCGGGCCGAGCTGGCCAAGGTCCTCAGCGACCTGACACCGAGGACCTGACCCCTTTCGGGGGTCTCCTCAGAACGCCCGGTAGGGCGTCCGGTAGACGGCGTCGAAATTGTCGTACTGCTCGCGCAGCGCCGGCGACGGGTCGCCGAACACCTGCAGCCGCTCGTGCTTGTCGGGGTCGAGCAGTTCGCTGAGGCGAGGGAACAACGGTCCGACGTTGGCCAGATGGCCCAGGGCGTCCTCGGAGCTCTTGTAGATCTCGACGGCGTAGTAGCTACCCGGGGTGTCGCCGTTGAAGAACCCGAAGGCCAACGTGCCGGGGTCGCCGGATTGCACGGTGTCGACGAACTCGTTCAGCAGGTCGGCCAGGGCCTCTTCGGACCCGGGCTTGGCGTACAGGGTGCCGACGCAGTTGATGGTTCCCATCTTCATCTCCTCTGTTGTGTATACGTCTCCACGTACCGCTATGTGCAACACACCCCGGTGGAGGCTGGTCGCCTCCACCGGGGTGTGCCAGGAACACCGTGCGGTCGGAGTCGACCTATTCGAAGGGGTTCACCCAGGTCACGGTGGGCTGAGGGGCCTCGCCGCCGTCGGCGCCGATGGCCTCCACCCAGCTCGCCCCATCGATCTGGAACAAGGTGATGGGCAGCCCGTGGAAGTGGGTCTTTGTCATGTAGTGCTCGTGGAAGCCGGACTCTGAGTCCATCGAGTAGATGACCTTGGAGCCCAGCTCCTCCATCTTCCGCCGGGTCTCTTCGATGTCGTCGACCTGGATCTCGATGGCGGTGAGCACCCCGTTCCACGCCGGCTCGATGTTGGAGGGAACGTCCTTTGTCGCCCGGGCGGCCAGCACGATCCCGTAGTCGCTGACCGCCACCTTCATGCCGATGAATGTGGCGTCAACGATGTTGAACTTCATCTCGAACACGTGCTCGAAGTCCTTGATCGCCTGCTCGAAGTCTTCGACCAAGATGGCGGTCTGACCAGTCCGAAGTATCGCCACGTTGCACCCTCCCGTTGGTGTCGCCGATTGGCCGGCATGTCCGAGGGCCAGACGTGTGTTCGGACCCCCCTACGGCAGCAGTGTACCCGGCCACCCCCTGTTTTTTCAACCGAGAGTTTGGTTGATTTTGACGCCAAAAAGCTCCGGCGACCGTCACGAACGACGGTCGCCGGAGCTCTGGCGAGGCTGGCGGCCGGAGGGCCCGCAGGCCCGACGCCGACCCTGGACTCAGACGGTGGCGGTGGCCGGAGCGAAGTGCGGCATGACCTCTTCGGCCATCCGCCGCATCGACCCGTAGACCTTCTCCTCCGGCATCATCCCCCAGCCGATGTTGAGGAGGGGGTACGTCAGCCCCATCTCCTCCTCGTGGCGCTTCAGCTGTTCGACGACGGTCTTGGCGCTCCCGATCACGTGGTTCTGGATCGGGAACACCGACATCTGGGCCAGCCACTCCGCCGGGTCGGCCACCCCGAAGGCGTTCATCACCATCTTGGCCACTTCGGGGTTCCGGAACATCTGGTAGTGCTGCTCGTTGACGAACATGAACTGGCGCATGTACTTCTCGGCGGTCTCGGCCGCTTCCTCGTCACTCTCGCCGACGTAGCTGTACAGGAGGCAGGCGTTGTCGTTGCCCGAGACATCCACGTTCGCCTTGGCGGCGGCGTCGAGATAGATCTCCCGCTTGTGCCGGTACCCCTCCATGATGGTCAACGGCCAGGCGATGGTGGCGTAGGGGAGGCCCTTCTCGGCGGCCCACACCGCGCTCTCGTCGCTGGCGCTGCCGATCCACAGGGGAGCGTTCGCCTGGGCCGGCTTCGGCAGCATGGTCAGGTTGTCGGGGAAGTCGTAGAACTCGCCGTGGTGCGAGAACGGCCCACCGGTCCAGGCCTTCATGAAGATCTCCACCTGTTCCCGGAACCGCCGGTTGGAGGCCTCGGGGTCCTTGGGCACGCCGAAGACGTCGCCGACGTTCGGGCTCGGGCCGCCCCGCCCGACGCCCAGTTCCAGACGGCCACCGCTCAGGACGTCGACCATGGCCGCCCGCTCCGCCGCCCGGATCGGGTGGTCCCAGGGGAGGCAGAGCACCGCGGTGCCCAGCTTGATCCGCTCGGTCTTCGCCGCGGTGTAGGACAGCAGGGTCAACGGGTCCGGGCTGAGGTCGTACTCGGTCGGGATCGGGTACTCGTCCTCGCTGGCGTCGTAGGGCCGGTAGGACTTGTCCGGCGAGAAGTGGTGCTCGGTCGTCCACAATGACCAGAACCCCAGCCGCTCGGCCTCCTGGGCGTAGTCGACGAACTGCCGGTAGTGGTCGGCCGGGTCGGTGCCCGCCGGCGAGAACGTCTGGCTGAACAGCCCGAACTTCATCCGTTTCCTCCGATGTCGTGGATGGCCGTGTGGTGCCTTGGCCATGGCGTGAGTGGCGATGTCGTGGCCGGCGATGTCGTGGCCGGCGATGTCGTGGATGGCCGCCCGGGGGCCGGCCGGGGTTATAGCTCCTTGACCGGCTCGTCGACGACGGTGCGGCCGGCGATGTACCCGTAGACCATCGCCGGGCCGATGGTCGCCCCGGGGCCCCAGTAGGCCTGGCCGGCCGGCGAGGCGATGCAGTTGCCGGCTCCGTAGAGGCCGGGGATCGGCTCGCCCCGGGTGCTGAGCACCTGGGCCTTCGGGTTGACCTTCGGGCCACCGCAGGTGTCGAGCGCCCCGGCGACGGCCAGGATGCAGTAGTAGGGGCCGGTGTCCGAGAGGGGGTGCATCGTGTTCTTGCTGTCCGGCTGGAGCATCGTGCCGCTCCAGTAGGTGGCGATCGGCGTCCCGGTGCGGCCGAAGTCCTCGTCGACACCGGTCCGGGCGAACCCGTTGTACCTCTCGATGGTCTCCTTGAGGTTCGAGACGAACGACGGTGCCAACGCCACCCCACCGGTGTGGTTGGCCAGCTCGGCCAACCGCTCGTCGATGTTGGCGGCCAGCTCCTCCCAGGTCTCACCCTTGATGACGTACCGGGCCTCCTCGCCGGGGGGCGGGATGGGGAACCGGAAGCCGATCGGGTCCGGGTTCTGGGCGACGGCTTCGTCGTAGAGGACGAAGAGGACGAGGTTGCAGTACTCGTTGCCGTCCCAGGCGAAGTGGACGGCGCCCCGCTCGTTGTAGGCCGCCTTCTCGTTCACCACCCGCTTGCCGTGCCGGTTGACCTCGATCATGCTGTCGCCGAAGGGCATGAAGAAGCCGCCGGCGGTCTGGCCGCTCTGGACGACCTGCTCCAGCGAGATCTGGTACCACCAACCCTCGCCCATGTTCCCCAGCTGGGCGCCGGCCTCGATGCCCATGCGGACGAAGTCGCCGGTGGCCATCGTGGTGGCGCACCCGCCGAACACCGGGCCCTTCAGGTAGTCCCGGCGCATCTCCTCGTTGTGCAGGAAACCACCGCTGGCGAAGATGACGCCCTTGCGGGCCCGGACCAGGACGGTGCGTCGGCCGACGTGGGCCTCCAGGCCCACCACCTCGCCGTCGGCGTTCCGCAGCAGGGAGGCCGCCCGGTGATTGGTGAACACCCGCAGCCCCAAGGCTTCACCGGCCGCCTGCATCTTGGCGATCATCAGCGGGCCGCCGAGGGTGTTGGGGATACGGCCGACCGGTGACAGCTTCCGGCCGTACGGTGCCTTGTTCTCCGGCCACTCGGCGAAGTAGTCGGGCAGGGCGACATCGGAGAACATCTCGACGGCGCCGGCCTCGGTGAGGTGGTCGAGCGCCAGGGGGGAGTTGTCGAAGAACGACTCGATCAGGGCGTAGGCGTCTTCGGGGAGGCCCAGGGTGGGGTGGTCCGGCTGGTACAGGTACGGGTAGGCCTGCTTGCACATGTACTGCATCGCCGGACCCTTGGGGTCCTCGGTCCCCTGCTCCTTCAGGAACCGGTTGTTCGGGAACCAGGCCCCGCCCCCGGAACGGGCCGTCGTACCACCGACCTCCTCGTCCCGCTCCAACAGGATGACGTCCGCCCCGAGGGTCGTCGCCGTCACCGCGGCCGAGAACCCCGCTGCCCCACCCCCGACCACGACCACGTCGGCGTCCAGATCGAAGACGTCCTCGGTCAGCCCCTCGTCCACTGCGTTCCCTCCATCATTCCTTTGCCACCGGCGCCTCGGACGCCGTCACGGTCCCGCGGCGCGGCCGACGGCGGATCCGTCGTGGCGCCCCCCGCCCCGAGGAGGACTAGTCCTCCTCGTAGACCACCGGGAAGTACTCGTGGTCGAGCGGCTTGCCCGGCACCAGGCCGAGCCCGTCCGACCGGGTGTTGCGCTTGTCGATGTACGTGATGTCGGCGTCGAACCGCTGGCTGATCCACGTCCAGCGGATCCGGTCGGTCTCGTTGCCGTGCACGGTGCCGTGGAACGTCGTGGCGTGGTGGCAGATGGTGTCGCCGGGGTTGAGGTGGTACGCCGGCGTCATCTCGTACTGCTTCAGCGCCTCGGCGGCGGTGATGCCGGCTCCCGGCGTGAAGATCAGGTTGGGGTCCTTCTCGGTCGGCTCGATCCAGGGTGCCTTGTGCGATCCCTTCAGGTGCTGGAGCGGGGCCATCTCGGGGATCATCTCCACCAGGGCCACCCACATGCCGGCGCCGTCGGTGCGGTCCCACGGGAACGCCTGCATGTCCTGGTGCCACGGCGTCCGCTCGCCGCCGGCCTCCTTGGTGTTGGTGGAGTCGGACCACAGCCGCACCGACTTCACCCCGAGCAGCTTGGCGTGGGCCTCGCCCAGTGGCCGGCAGGTGGCCAGCTGTCCGAGGAAGGCGTCCTTCTGGTGGAGGTGGGTCGAGTACCACGCCGTTCGGGTCTCACCCCGGTTGTCGAGGTCGGTGAAGGCGTCGGTCAACCCCTGGTCCTCCACGTAACCGGCGGCGGCCTTCACGTGCTTGAGGATCAGGGCGGTGAGCTCCGGGCTGATGAACCCGTCGAGCTTCACCACGCCGTTCTCGCGGTAGTCGGCGATCTCGTCGGCGGTGACCTGCCGGATGTGCTTGCGGAGCACCTCGTCCGTCAGCACGTCGGTGTCGCTCAGCATCACGTTGGTCATGTCGACCCCCCTAATGGCTCGCGGGTTTCGTCGCGAGTGTACCGGCCCCTTACCCTCGTTGCCAACCAGATGGTTGGTAGCGGAGCTTCAGACAGGGCCGAGTGGGGTTGACAGGTCGACCGCGCCCGCCGCCACCAGCGGCCGTACACCGCCAGGAGTTTGTGGGCCTCCCGGTCCCATTGTCCGGCTCCGAGCGAGCCAACACCGACGTCAAGATTACCAAACAGTAACTAAAGATGTCATGTTGCCTGGCAAACGTTCGGTAAACAGACTACCGTCGGTGCGATCGAGGAGATCCGGCGTGGCTTGGCGCCGGGTGGGGGCAAGAGAGGTGCCGCAGTGACTGAGCGCAACACCGACGGCCGCAACACCGACGGCCGCAACACCGACGGCCCGGCGGACGACCGGCCGTACCTGATCGTGTCGATCGACTCCCATCTCGGGCCGACGTTCGACCAGCTCCGTCAGTACTGCCCGAAGGACTACCTCGACCGCTACGACACCTGGTGCGCCCAATGGCTGTCGTACTGGGGAGGCAAGCGCAGCTGGTTCGGCGACGAGTCGCCGATCACTGCCCGGTGGGGCGGCATCCTGTTCGAGCCGGTGGTGCCGGAGCGCCAGGACGCGCTGTTGGAGACGGCCGGCATCTACGACCCCGACGTGCACCTGAAGGAGATGGACGCCGACGGCGTCGCCGCCGAGCTCGTTTACCACACCGCCTTCACCCCCGAGATCCTCCCCTTCCAATCCCTCGGGCTGGTCGCCAGTTACGAGGAGCTCGAGCTCGAAGGCGTCGGGCTCGACATCTACAACCGGTGGCTGGCGGACTTCGTGTCGGTCTCCCCGGAGCGGCTGCTCGGCGCCGTCTACGTCCCGATCTGGGATCCCGAGGCCAGCGCCAAGACCGTCCGCTGGGCGGCCGACGCCGGATTGAAGTGCATCAACTTCCCTGCCCCCAACCGGGCCTTCGCCGCCTACAACGACCCCGTCTACGAGCCGTTCTGGGCCGCCTGCAACGAGACGGGCCTGCCGCTCACCACCCACGGCGGCGCCGGGGACATGCCGGTCTACGAGGGCAAGGAGGCCTGGGCGCTGTACTCGACCGACCTCTTCTACTTCTCCCGCCGCGGCCTCATGTACCTGGTGTGGGCCGGGGTGTTCGAGCGGTACCCGAACATCAAGCTGGCCTTCACCGAGCAGCGCAGCGACTGGGTGCCCGAGGCCCTGTCGATGATGGACTCGGTCTACTACTCGGAGTTCCAGGACTTCACCAAGCTGATCCCGGAGCCGCCGAGCTTCTACTTCAACCGGCAGTGCTGGGTCGGCGTCAGCTTCATGGCCCGGTTCGAGGCCGAGGCCCGCAACGAGGCCGGCCTCGACCGGCTGATGTGGGGCCGTGACTACCCCCACTTCGAGGGGACCTGCGGGCACACGGACCTCTCGCTGCGGAACACCTTCGCCGGGCTGCCCACCGACGACGTCCGCCGCATCCTCGGCCTCAACGCCGTCGACTGCTTCGGTCTCGACGAGGCGGCCCTGGCCGCAGTGGCCGCCGACATCGGTCCCACCCCGAGCCACATCGCCACCCCACCCGAATCGCTACCCGAGGTCAAGGGGCTGAGCTTCCGCACCCGGGGCGCCTGGTCGTAGTGGCGGCCGACCCGGGGACCGGCAACCGCCGGTTCCTAGGGTCCCGCCGGTCTCGTCGGTCGTGGGGTCCCCGCCGGTAGTTCCAGCTATTCAACCAAACGGATGGTTGGACTAAGGATCCGGCTTATGGTTAGCTGTGGACGCTGCCTGGGGGGCGGGCGAGCACCCGGTACCCCCTCGAAAGGAGCCTGATGTTCATCGAGACGGCCGAGCAGACCATGTTGCGCGAGGCAGTGCGCAAGCTGGCCGCCGGCTACGGCCACGCCTACTTCCTCGACGTCGCCCGCAGCGGTCGCAAGGCGGACGAGCTGTGGCGGGACCTGGGCCGCAACGGCTATCTCGGTGTGAACATCCCCGAGGAGTACGGCGGTGGCGGTGGTGGGGTGACCGAGCTGGCGATCGTCTGCGAGGAGCTCGCCGCCGCCGGCACCCCGTCGTTCATGCTCATCGTGTCCGAGTCCATCTGCTCCGAGCTGGTCCTCAAGTTCGGCACCGAGGACCAGCGCCACCACTGGCTCCCGCTGATGGCCGCCGGCGACGCCAAGATGTGCTTCTCCATCACCGAGCCGGATGCCGGCAGCAACACCCACAAGGTGTCCACCACCGCCGTCCGCGACGGCGACACCTATCGGCTGAACGGCACCAAGTACTACTGCTCGGGCGCCGACGAGGCGACAGCCATCGTGGTGGTGGCCCGAACGGGCACCGACGAGGCCACCGGGCGGGGGAAGCTGTCCCTCTTCCTCGTCCCCGCCGACGCCCCCGGGTTGGAGAAGGTGTTCATCCCCGTCGAGATGGTGGCCCCGGAGAAGCAGTTCACCCTGTTCTTCGAGGACGTCGTCATCCCGGCCTCCTCGCTGATCGGCACCGAGGGGGAGGGGCTCCGCCAGGTGTTCTCCGGCCTCAACCCCGAGCGGATCATGGCGGCCCGGCTGGAGACCGGCATCGGCCTCTACGCCCTGGAGAAGGCGGCCAACTACGCCCGGGAGCGCCAGGTGTGGGGCGTGCCGATCGGCGCCCACCAGGGGGTGTCCCACCCGCTGGCCCGGGCCAAGATCAGCATCGAGCTGGCCCGGCTGATGGCCCAGAAGGCGGCCTGGCTGCACGACCACGGCGAGAACGCCAGCGAGGCCTCCAACATGGCCAAGTTCTCCGCCGCCGAAGCCTGCCTACAGGCGCTCGACGACGCCATCCAGACCCACGGCGGCAACGGCCTGGCCACCGAGTACGGCCTGGCCACCCTCTGGGGCGCCGCCCGGTTGCAGCGGGTGGCCCCGGTCAGCCGGGAGATGATCTTCAACTTCGTCGCCCAGCACTCCCTGGGCCTGCCCCGGTCGTACTGACCTTCCGAGGGGAGCATGACCTGTCCGAGGGGAGCATGACCAGCCAACCGGACGTCGACGTCGTCGTGGTCGGGTCGGGGGCCGCCGGGTTGGCCGCCGCCCTCACGGCGGCGGAGGCCGGCGCCTCGGTGGTCGTCGCCGAGGCCGAGGACGAGGTCGGCGGGACCTCTCGGCTTTCCACCGGCATGCTGCTGGGCGCCGGCACCCGGCTCCAGAAGGCGCTGGGCATCGACGACACCCCCGAGGCCCTCTACCGGGACTACCTGCAGATGAACCAGTACGAGGTCGACACCGGCCTGGCCCGGCGGCTGGCTTTCGACTGCGCCTCGGCGGTGGAGTGGGTGGCCGACCTCGGGGTGGAATTCCACGACACCCTCAGCTTCGGCGGCGAGGAGAGCCAGCCCCGCAACCACCTCCCGGTGGGTTGGGGAGCCGACGTCATCGAGCACCTCCGACGCGAGGCGGTGGCCCAAGGGGTGGAGATCGCCCTGCGCCGCCGGGTCGACCGCCTTCTGGTCGACGGCGGCCCGTCGGACGTCGGCCGATCGGCGGGGGGCCCATCCGGTGGGGGCCCATCCGGTGGTGGGAGAGTCACCGGGGTGGCCGTCGGCGGCGACGAGATCACGGCCGGCGCCGTCGTGGTGGCCTCCGGCGGCTTCGGCGCCAGCCTGGAGAAGCTGCGGCAGCACTTCACCGCGCCCACCGAGGCCGGTGACTGGATGTGGTACATGGGCGCACCCGGCGCCCGCGGCGATGCCTTCGACCTGGCCGAGCAGGTCGGGGCGCAGGTGACCGGCGACCAGCGCGGACTGTGCTTCCTCAGCCCCAACTTCATCAAGGAGTACGAGGCCACCCTGCCGGGGTGGCTGCTGATGGTCAACGGGGACGGCCGACGGTTCTCCAACGAGACCGTCGGGTACGGCGTCCTCGACCATGTGGCCGCCAGCCAGGGCAACCGGGTCTACGTCCTCTTCGACGAGGCCGCCCGCCTGGCGGCGCCGGCCGGACAGCCGGCCCAGTACCGGCAGAGCAACCCGTCGATGCCCGGCCGCAAGAGCCCCAACTGGAACGACGAGATGGTGGCCGCCCAGGCGGCGTCCGGCGGGCTGGTCCGGGCCGACACCGTCGCCGGGGTGGCCGACGGTCTGGGGCTGCCGGTCGACGTGGTCGTCGGTACCGTCGCCCGGTACAACCGGCTGGTGGCCGACGGTGAGGACCGGGACTACCTGAAGGGTCCCGAGTTCCTCCGGCCGATCGCCACCGCACCGTTCTACGGCGCCGAGCTGCGCCGGGCCACCATCGCCCTGACGTCGGCCGGCCTCCGCATCGACCCCGACGCCCGGGTGCTCGGCCACGACGGCACCGCCATCCCCGGCCTGTTCGCCGCCGGCGAGTGCACCGGCGGGGTCCTCGGTGACGTCTACATCGGCAGCGGCAACTCCTACAGCAACTGCATCGTCTTCGGCCGGGTGGCCGGGGCCGGCGCGGCGGCCTGGGCGGCCGCATCGAGCGCGAGTGGCCGGCGGGCATGAACGTCGACGACATCGGCGCGGCGGCGGCCGTGCTGGCCGCGGCCGAGCGGGACCTGGACCCAGTGCCGCCGCTGACGACGACGTTCGGGGCCATCACCCCCGACGAGGCCTACGAGATCCAGCTGGTCAACATCCGTCGACGCCTCGACGCCGGGGCCACGATCGCCGGGCTCAAAGTCGGCCTCACCTCCCTGGCCATGCAGACGCTGATGGGGGTGTACGAACCCGACTACGGCCACCTCCTCGACGACATGATCCGGCCGTCCGGCAGCACCATCCCGGTGGCCAGCCTGTGCCAGCCCCGCGTCGAGGTCGAAGTGGCCTTCGTCCTCGGCCGGCCGTTGCGCGGTCCCGGCTGCACCGTCGACGACGTGCTGGCGGCCACCGACTACATCACCGGGTCCATCGAGGTCATCGACAGCCGGATCGCCGACTGGAAGCTCAGCCTGCCCGACACCATCGCCGACAACGCCTCCTCCGGCCTGGTCGTCCTCGGCGGCGAACGGCACCAGCCCGCCGAGATCGACCTGCGGCGCAACGGGGTGGTGCTGACCCGCAACGGCCAGCTCATCGAGACCGGGGCGGCCGGGGCGGTGCTCGGCAACCCGGCCATCGCCGTCGCCTGGCTGGTGGACAAGTTCGCCTCCCTGGGGACCTCCCTGGAGGCCGGGGCCGTGGTGATGCCGGGATCGTGCACCGCCGCCGTCCCCGTGGAAGCGGGCGACCGGTTCGAGGCCGAGTTCGACCACCTGGGCACCGTCACGGTCGACTTCGGCTGACCGCCAACACCGCACAACCCAAGACCGCACAACAATCCAAAACCGCACAACAACCCAAGACCACACAGACGCAGACCGCAGACCGTGCGGACGACAACCGAGGGGAGAGGGGGAGTCATGGCAACGGCCCGCTTGGACCGGGTGGCCCTGGTGGTGGACGACGTCGAGGTCGTCGCCCGGGACCTCAAAGCGCTGTTCGACATGGACATCACGGTGGTGGATGCCTCCAACATGGGTATCCGGGCCGGCCTGGGCAACGACGGCATCGAGCTGGTGGACAAGATCGGCGACACCTCGCCGCTCGAGCGGCTCTGGCGACCGCCGTTGGCGTCGCTGGTGGTGCGGGTCGACGACATCGACGCCGCCACCGCCAAGATGGAGGCGGCCGGGTTCGTGGTCGACCACAAGGTGGACGCCCACGGCGGCCTCCGAGAGGTGTCGTTCGGCAATTCGTTCCACGGCATCCCGCTGACCCTGTACCAGAGCGCCGACGACGACCTCGTCCGCTCGGCCGCCGGCGACGGCAACCAGGGTCCGCCCGACGTCGACTGGGGCGACGCCTGAGCGACGACGTGATCGTCGACACCCCGTGCGGCCGGCTCCGGGGAGCCCGGTCGAACGGGGTGTCCGCCTTCAAGGCCGTGCCCTACGGGGCCACCACCGCCGGACCGGCGCGGTTCGCCCCGCCCCGCCCTCCGGCCGCGTGGGCGGGGGTGCGCGACGCCAGGCAATGGGGGCCGTGGGCGCCACAGTGGCCCCGGCCAGTGTCGGGCCCCGGGTTCTTCGGCGCCATCCTCCCCGGCTACGGCCAGCCTCGTCCCATGAGCGAGGACTGCCTGCTCCTCAACCTCTGGACCCCGGCCATCGACATCGGCCGTCGGCCTGTCTTGGTGTGGCTGCACGGCGGCGGGTTCGAGACCGGTGGTCCCTCGTATGGCGACCGCAGCGACGGCGCTTCCCTGGCCCGCTCCGGGGACGTCGTCGTGGTCAGCGTCACCCACCGTCTCGGCGTCCTCGGGTTCACCGGCCCGGCCGGCACCGGCGACCCGGCCGGCACCGGTGATCCGGCCGGCACCGGTGATCCGGCCGGCACCGACGACCCGGCGTCGACCGGCTCCGCCAACGCCGGCATGGCCGATGTCGTCGCCGCCCTCGCCTGGGTCCGCGACCACATCGCCCTCTTCGGTGGCGATCCGGGGAACGTGACCGTCTTCGGGGAGTCCGGCGGTGCCATGAAGGTATTGACGTTGCTGGCCATGCCCTCGGCGGCCGGCTTGTTCCACCGGGCGGTGTGCCAGAGCCCGATGCCCACCTACGGCTGGACGGCGGCGGAAGCCGGGTGGCGTCGCGACGGCGTCCTCCGCGCCCTGGGATCGGCCCTGCCGGACGGCCCCGGGATGGTCGAGCGACTGCGGGCGGTGCCGGCCGACGACCTGGTGGCGGCCGACGCCCGGCTGGCCACGGCGGCGGACGCGGCCGGCACCGGTGGCTTCGTCCCGTACGGGCCGCTGGTCGGTGGCGACGACCTGCCGGTGGCGCCCCAGGTGGCGGTGGCCGGCGGCAGCCAGGCCGACGTGCCGCTGCTGATCGGGACCAACCGCGACGAGTGGCAGCTGTACCTGGCCGTCCAGCCCGGGTTCGCCGAGCTGGGATTCGGTGACGTGGTCCGTCGCCTGACGCCGGCCATCGGTGGCGCCGATCGGGCGGCGGCCGTGGTCGAGGCCTACCGGGACGCCCGGCCGGGGGCCACCGCCGGCCAGCTGTTGGTGGCGGTCGAGTCCGACCGGCTGTTCCGCCTTCCCGCAATCGAGTTGGCCGACCGCCGCTCGGCGACCGGGGCCACCGTGTTCAGCTACCTGTTCTCGTGGTGCAGCCCGGCCCTTCCCGAGGCCGGAGCCTCCCACGGCCTGGAGACCGCCCTGGTGTTCGGCAACCCCGACAGCTGCGCCGCCACCGCCGGATTGCCCGGCGCGGCCCGCCTCGCCGGGCGGATGGCCGCCGCCTGGGCAGCCTTCGCCCGTCATGGCGCACCCGGGCACCCAGACCTGCCGACGTGGGTGCCCTATGAGCCGGGGCGGCGGACCACCATGGTGTTCGACAACGACTGTGTGGCCACCGCCGACCCTTTAGGCGCCCTCCGTCAGGCGTGGAGCCGGGCGACCGGCTGACCGGCTCAGAGGGAGGCAGCCGGGGCGATGACGTCCTCGCCGAACCGCATGAGGGCGCTGCGGTGCTCGTCCTCGGTGGCTCCAGGACCGACCGGTGGCCCCATGATCACCCCGTCGACGCCGATGTCGGCGAGGCGCCGGTAGCTGTCCAGGTCGGCCGGGGTCGGGACGATGGCGTAGAAGGTGAACGGTTGGTCGGCCCGACCCTTCTCCTGGCGGAGCCGACGGAGGTGGTCGACCAGCACGGCCAGGTCGTCGACCTGCTCCCAGGAGTGGACCCCGGAGATGTAGCCGTCGGCGAGGCGGGCCGTGCGCTCCAGTGCGGCGTCACTGCGGCCGCCGAGGAAGATCGGGATGGGCGAGGGCGGCGGCGGCGACATCTGCATCGGTGGGAAGTCGTAGAAGCGGCCGTGGAACTCCACCATCTGGCTGCTCCACAGCAGCCGCATCACCTCGATCATCTCCTCGGACCGACGCCCCCGGGTGCGGTAGTCCTGGCCCATCGCCTCGTACTCCTCTCGCATCCAGCCCAACCCGGCGCCCAGGATGACCCGGCCCTCGGAAAGGACGGCGGCCGTACTGACGGCCTTGGCGACGACGAACGGGTGGCGGAGCGGCAGGATGTAGATGCTGTTGATGAAGTGCAGCCGCTTCGTCACCGCGGCCATGGCGCCGACGGTCACCCAGGTGTCGGGCCACGGATCGTCCGGACCCCAGTAGGGCTTCCCGCTGGGCGATCCCGGATAGACGCTCTCGATCGTCTCGGGGTACACGACGTGGTCGGGCACCGTCATCCCGTAGTAGCCGGCCTCGTCGGCCGCCCGGGCCAACACCGGTAGGCGCGGCGTGAACGCCGCACTCGTGAAGAACCGCATGACCGCTCTCTCCCCTCCCTTACCCCTCCGTTACGAGTCGCTCGTCCGAGCCGCCAGGAGCCCGCCGTCACCAGGCGGGTAGCTCCGGGGCCGGCCCCCGGCGGATGACCCAGGCCAGCAACGCCTGCGGATCGCTGCGCCCCGGTAGCCGCTCGAGCTCCCTCGGGAGCCACTGCGCCACCAGGTCCGCCGGCCATGTGGCCGGGGGGTAGCCGAGGTCCAGGTCGACGTGGTGCGTCTCCACCTCGATCCACCGGGCATAGGGCAGCAGGCTCGCCGGCCACTCCTTGCCGGTCGGGTCGACGGTGGCGAAGTCCCACGCCCCGTCCGGCATGGTGTCGGCCGCCTCCTCCAGGCGGGTGCAGCTCTGGCGGACGTCGTCCAGCAGGTCGGCCGCCGACCGGTCGGCGCCGGCGGCAATGGCGGCCGCCCGGCCCTCGAACCCGCCGGGGTAGGCCTCCACGACGTCCCCCCGGGCGGCCCCCTCGAGCCGGCGGGTCACGCTGTCGGCGTTCCGGGCGATGTGGGTGAGGACGTGCCCCACCGTCCACCCGGGGAGCAGGCTGGGCCGGCCCACCTGCTCGTCGGTGAGCCCGGCCGTTCGGTCCAACAGGACGGCGTGCGAGCGGGCGCAGCCGTCGACCTCCACCGCCGGTACCGGCATCCCGCCCTCCCCTCCCTCCGGCGACCGGCGCCGGGCTAGAGGTCTTCGCCCCGGGCCACCCGGGTACCGGTGATGTACCCGAAGGTCATGGCCGCACCGATGGTGGACCCGGCCCCCGGGTAGGCCCCGATGGGCAGCCCGCTCGAGCAGTTGCCGGCGGCGTACAGCCCGGGGATCGGCTCCCCCCGGACGGACAGCACCTGGGCTCTGACGTTGACCTGGAGCCCGCCGCAGGTGGCCAGGGCCCCGGGGAACAGCTCGACGGCGAAGAACGGGGCCCGCTCCACGGTGCCGAGGCACGGGTTGGGCTTCACGTCCGAGTCGCCCCAGCTGAGGTCCCACACGCCCTCACCGCGGTGGAAGTCCTCGTCGACCCCCTGGCGGCAGAAGCCATTGAACCGGTCGACCTCCCCGGCCAGCGCCGTCGGGTCCACCCCCATCTGTCCGGCCAGCCCCTCGACGGTGTCGCTCTCGAGCAGGTACTTGCTGCCCCGGAGCCCGACCAGCTTCATCCCGAACATCATGTAGCGCTCGGCGGCCTCCTGGTCGAAGACCAGCCAGGCCGGCACGTTCCGCGGGGTGGCGCCGGTCTTGGTCCCGAAGGCCTCACCGAAGTCGTAGTAGTTGGTGACCTCGTCGACGAACCGGCGGCCGCGGGCGTTGACGATCATCGAGTGGGGCAGGCTCCGATCGTCGCGGCTGCCGCTGAGCTGGGCCTCGCCGTTCTCGTCCAGTGGGCCCATCCAGGTCTGGGGGAACCACCAGGCGTCACCGAGGTTGGACACCTGAGCGCCGATCGCCATGCCCATCAGGTGGCCGTCGCCCTGGTTCTCCACGATCTCGCAGCTGTGCACCAGCGGCCGCTTCATCCAGATCCGCTTCAGTGCCTCGTTCCAGGCGAACCCGCCGGTGGCGATCAACACCCCACGGCGAGCCCGGACGAAGAAGTCCTTCCCGTCGCGGGTCGCCCGCACGCCGACGACTCTGCTGCTGACCCCCCGGCCCACCCCGTCGTCCTCCAGCACCAGGTCGTTGGCCGGGCACTCGGTGAACGGGCGGACGCCGAAGGCCAGGCAGCACTTCAGCAGGTCGCCGACCAGGGCCGTGCCGTTCCCGACGGCCTCGACCGGCCCGGCCGGGGCCGCGGCCCCCATCCCGTCGCGCGGCGGCAGCAGGTGCATGCTCTGGGCGTAGTACTCCAGGCGGTCGAACACCCAGGGGCTGCCGATCCGCAACCGGTCCGCCCACTCGCCGAGGTCGGCCATCTCGAACTTCGGCGGGTACAGCGTCCGGCCGCCGTGCTTCCCCCCCGGCAGCCACCCCCGGTAGTCGGCGGTCGGCCCCACCTTGGGCCACGGCCGCGGCATGGCCGTCCCCGCCTTCTCCTCAAAGAACGACACCATCTCGTTGCCGGTGTCGACCAGTGCTTCGAGGATGTCCCGGTCGGTGGTCACCCCGCAGCAGGCGTCGAGGTACTCGAGGGCCTCCTCCCGGGAGTCGTCCACGCCGGCCTTGGCCATGTGGTGGTTGGCCGCCACCCAGTAGCCCCCGCCGGACATGGCGGTGGTGCCGCCGATGTACCCGGTCTTCTCCAACAGGATCACGCTGGCGCCCTCGACGGCGGCGGCCAGGGCGCCGGAGAGGCCCCCGGCCCCCGAACCGAGGACCACCAGGTCCGCCTCGTCGTCCCACTTGGTCTCGGTCACTGTCGTGTTCCCCTCCCTGATGTCCAGAACAGCCTGATGTCCAGAACGAACGGTCCCTCAGGACGAGCGGTCCCTCAGGACGAGCGAGCCTCAGAACGAACGGGGCAGCCCGAACGACTCGGCCACGAGGTTCCGGGCCATCTCGTTGGTGATCGGCCCGATGCGGTAGAGCCGGGCGTCGCGCCAGTACCGCTGCATGTCGGTCTCCGCCGCGTACCCCATGCCACCGAGGATCTGGATGCCGAGATCGGCGGCCTGGCTGGCGTACTCGGAGGCCACGATCTTGGCCATGTTCGACTCCACCCCGCAGGGCTCGTTGCGCTGCTGCCGCCAGGCCGCCAGGTAGGTGAGCAGCTCGGACTCCCGCTGCCAGATGGCGATGTCGGCGACGTAGTGCTGCAGCGACTGGAAGTGCCCGATGGTCTTGCCGAACGCCTCCCGCTGCTTCAGGTACTCGACGGCGTCCTCGAGGACGCCGTCGATGATGCCCGTACAGGTGGCGGCCACCAGGATGCGCTCGTTGTTGAGGGTGGTCAGCATCTGGTACCAGCCACGCCCGACCTCGCCGACCACGAACCGGTCCGGCACCACCACGTCGTCGAGGAACACCTCGCAGGACCCGAACCCGCGCATGCCCAGCTTCGGGATCTGCCGGATCGTCAACCCCTCCGACGGGTTCGGCACCAGGAAGGCGGTCACCCCCTGGGCCGGCCGGGCCGCCTGCTTGTCGGTGCGGGCCAGCAGCAGCAAGTGGGTGGCGGCGTGGGCCCCACTGGACCAGATCTTCTGCCCCCGGAGCCTCCAACCGCCGTCGACCGGCTCGGCCACGGTGGTCATCGCCCCGAGCAGGTCGGTGCCCCCGGCGGGCTCGGTGACCGAGATGGCCATCCGGGCCCGGCCGTTGGCCAGGTCGGGCAGCAGCTCGTAGCGGACCTCGTCGGGGGAGAAGGCCGCCACGGCCTTGGCGCAGAAGGACGGGATCCCCCACACCCAGGTCAGCCCGCCGAGGGAGCGGGCCAGCTCACGGGCGATGATGACCTGGGTGATCACGTCGCCGCCCTGGCCGCCGAACTCCTCGGGGATGCCGATGGCGTGGAGGCCGAAGGCGCTCATCTTCTCCCACAGCGCTTCGGGGTAGTTGAACTCGTCGGCCTCCCACTGGCGGGCCAGCGACTTCGGCGCCTCCCGCTCCACCCACTCGTGCAGCGTCTTCTGGAAGAGCAGCTGCTCTTCGGTCAGGGAGAAATCCATCCGTGCTCCGTTCGGCAGGCCACCGGCACCTTGGGTAGAGTTTATCAAACAATCGGTTGGTCGACAGATGGTCGGCCGGCAGTTGGACCGGTGAGAGGGAGGAAGGCCACGCGATGCCCCGAGTGCACATCGACCACGTCTCCATGTGCGTCCACGACCTCGACCGGGCCATCGCCGACTGGGCCGACATCTTGGCGGTGCTGTCCCCGGGCCACGCGGCCAACCTCACCCGCGGCGGCGGCACCGGCGACGGGGTGGAGATGGTGTGGGCCACCTTCCAGAACCCCGACCCCGAGGGGGTGTCGATCCAGCTCTGGGCCCCGGCCACCCCGGACACCTGGGTCCACAAGGTCCTCGCCAAGCGGGGGGAGTTCGTCCACCACATCGCCTTCCTGTCCGACGACTTCGGCCACACCGTCGAGCAGTGCCGCCAGGCCGGCCTGCCGGTGCTCCTCGACGAGAACAGCGGCCCCGACACCATGCCGTGGCTGGCGTGGAACTTCATCGGCGAGGAGAAGGCCCACGGGGTCCTCATCGAGCTGGCCACCCGCTACCAAGCCGTCGGGGACCAGTGGTACCCGCATCCCGGCAACGCCGAGAACGCCCACCTCCGCCAGGAACTGGCCGAGCGGTACCCCGGGCACCCCGGATGACCCTCCGGTTCGGCTTCATCGGCGGGCCGCCGGCCGGCGACGACCTCGACCGCTGGGGCCGCCACACCGAGGCCCTCGGCGCCTCTTTTCTCGGCACCGGGGAAGGGGCGGCGGTGTTCGAGGACCCCTACCTCTGGCTGGGCCAGCTTGCCCGGGTCACGGAGCGGGCCCTCCTCGGCCCGGTGCTGTCGGTGCCCGGGCTCCGGGACCCGATCGTCCACGCCAACACCATGGCCACCATCCAGCGGCTGTCCGGTGGCCGCGCCGTCCTCGGCCTCGGCGTCGGCGACCTCGGCCGCCTCGACGTCGGCCTGCCGCCGGTCACCGTGTCCGAGCTGGTCGACTACGCCGGCACCGTCCGTAGCCTGACCGCCGGGGACCCCGTCGAGGTCGACGGCCGCCGGTTGCAGGTCCGCTGGGCCGCCGACCGTGTCCCCGTCTACCTCGGGGCCGACGGCCCCCGGTCGCAGCGGGCCGCCGGGGCGATGGCCGACGGCGTGGTCGTCGGCCAGGCCGGGCACCCGGGCATGGTGGCGCAGACCCTGCGGAACGTCGGCGACGGGGCGGCCGAGGCCGGCCGGTCGGCCGACGACCTCGCCGTCTGGTTCACCTGCCGCATCGTGGTCACCGACCGGCCCAACGGGGCCATCTACCTCGACGGCCTCGACGAGTACGGCGCCCGCCAGGCGCGGTACTTCTGGCGCACCTCGGGGTCCCCCTCCACCGACGACGTGGTGGCGCGGGTCGAGGCCCGAAAGGGGGTCCGCCTCGACGACGACGTCGCCCGGCGGCTGGTGGCCTACAACGAGGACTTCGACCGTTGGGACGCCTGGTCGCACGGGTCGAAGACCAACGTCGACCTGCTGGAGAAGCACGGCCTCCGGGAGTGGGCCGGCCACATGTTCTACATCTCGGGCCCCGTCGACGAGTGCGCCGACCGGGTCCGTGGCCTGGTCGACGCCGGTGCTCGCAACTTCCTCGTCCCGGCCATCACCGGCGAACGGTTCGGCGCGGCGGAGCAGGTCGCCGCGGTGTTCGACCGGCTCGACGCGGTCGGCTCGTGACCCTGCGGCCAGCTTGACACCCCCGGCCTGGGCCGACATACTTAATACCTACCAATCGGCCGTTTGAAAATAGTGAGGGCCCAGCATGGCCGAGGGGGTCGTGGGTGACGAAGCGATGACCGGGGCGACGACCACGGCGGCGCGCCCGCGGGTCGCCCTCGTCACCGGCGCCGGCGGCGGTCTCGGTCCCGCCTGCGTGTCCCGGCTGGTCGACGACGGCCTCACCGTCGTCGCCGTCGACCTCAGCGCCGAAGCCCTCAAGCCGTTGGCCGACCACCCTTCGGGCCGAGTGCACCCCGCCCAGGCCGACGTCACCTCGGCCACCGACGTCGCCGCCGTGGTGGCCGCCGCCGTTGCCGACCACGGAAGGGTCGACGTCGTCGTCAACATGGCCGGCGTCATCCGCAACGCCATGCTCGGCAAGATCACCGACGACGACTTCGGCCTGGTGATGGCCACCCACGTCAACGGCACCCTCAACACCATGCGGGCCGCCAGCCCGGTCATGCGCGAGCAGCGGTACGGCCGAATCGTCAACCTCAGCTCCATCGCCGTCCGCGGCTCCCTGACCGGCGGCTCCTACGGCGCCGCCAAGGGGGCCATCGAGGGGCTGTCCCGGGCGGCGGCCATCGACCTCGCCCGGTACGGCATCACCGTCAACTGCGTCGCCCCCGGCGTCATCGCCAGCGGCATGTTCTTGACGACGCCCCAGGACTACCAGGACGAGGTCCTGCGCCGCGCCCCCATGGGCCGGGCCGGGTCCCCCGAAGAAGTGGCCTCGTGCATTGCCTTCCTGGCCGGCGACGAGGCCAGCTACGTCACCGGGCAGACCCTGTTCGTCTGCGGAGGGCTGTCCATTGGCTTCTGATAGGCCATTGGCTTCTGACGCGGCGGCAGGCCGCCCGGGCGACCAGGTGACGCTCGAGGTGCGCGACGACGTGGCCGTCCTCCGGGTCGACAACCCGCCGGTCAACCTCCTCCACCCCGACGTGGCCCGGCAGATCGGCGAGCTCGCCGACGGGCTGGCCGACCGGGACGACGTCCGGTGTGTCGTCCTCACCGGTACCGGCCGGCACTTCGTCGGCGGCGGCGACCTCCGGTACGTCCGCACCCTCGACCCCGAGGCCGCCGAGGCCTACGTCCGTGGCGTCCAGGACCGGCAGCTCGGCCTGCTCCGCCTGCCCCAGCCGGTGATCGCCGCGGTCAACGGCTCCGCCCTCGGCGGCGGTTGCGAGCTGGCCATGGCCTGCGACATCCGGGTCTCCGCCGCCTCCGCCATCTGGGGGCAACCGGAAGTCGGGTTGGGCATCATCCCCGGCGCCGGCGGCACCCAGAACCTGCCCCGCCTGGTGGGCACCGGCCGGGCCAAGTGGTTGGTGTTCACCGGCCGCCGGATCACCGCCGCCGAGGCCTACGACATCGGCCTGGTCGACCTCGTCGTCCCCGACGACGCCGCCTCCAACGACGCCGTCTCCAACGACGAGGTCTCCAACAACGCCGTCCTCGACGCCGCCCTGGAGGTGGCCCGGGCCATCGCCGCCAACGCTCCGTTGGCCGTCCGGGCGGCCAAGCGGGCCATCAACGAGGGCATCGAGCTGGGGCTGGAGGAGGCCTACCGCCTCGAGGCCCGCCTCTTTGCCCCCCTGGTCGCCACCGCCGACTTCGGCGAGGGCGCCCAGGCCTTCTTCGACAAGCGACCCCCCCAATTCAACGGCAAGTAGTCCAACGGAAAGTGAGCCAGACGTGCGTATCGGCGTAGTGCATGTGACCACCGAAGTGGCCTCGGGCCCCTACACGGAGCTCATCACGGCCAACCTCGAACAGGCGAAGGCCGACGGGACCGAGCTCGTCCACCAGTACGTGTCCCACATGCGGCGGGCGGCCGACACCGCCATCGCCTACCCCACCCTGCTCAACCGGGTGGACGTGTGCGCCCGGGTGGTGTCCCTGGCCGAGGACACAGGCGTCGACGCGGTGTTCGTCGCCTGTTCCGGCGACCCCGGGGTGGACGAGGCCCGGACGCTGGTCGACATCCCGGTGGTCGGCCCCATGGAGGCCACCATCGGCCTCGCCTGTGGCTACGGCCGCCGGTTCGGCGTCGTCACCGTCTACGACCTCACCTGGGACGCCCACATGAAGGACATGGTCGACCAGTACGGGATCTCCTCCCGCTTCGTCGGCACCCGCCGCCTCGACACCCCCACCCCGGTGATCTTCACCAAGGGCTTCGAGGACCCCGAGGTGGTCGGCAAGGAGATCGCCGCCAAGGCCCTCGAGCTGGTGGAGCAGGAGGGGGCCGAGGCCATCCTCATGGGCAGCGCCGGCCTCTCCACCTTCGCCTCGCGCTGCGGTATCAAGAAGGTCGACCCCTACGAGGTGCCGGTGTTCGACATGATGTGCGTCGGCCTCAAGATGTGCGAGCTGCGGGCCGACCTGCAGAAGCGCATGGGCATCCCGCCGGTCGGCCGGTCCGGTTGGTACGGGTCCTTCTCCAAGAAGGACCGCGAGCGGGTCGACACCCTGTTCGGCTGGGAACGCTGACCCACCTCGGCACCGACGGCGAAGGAACCAACGGGACCCGGTAGAGCGATGCAGCCGTTCACCGCCGACGACGAGGCTCGTCTCGTCGCCGACGTCCGCGCCGTCCTCGCCGATGCGGCGGCCGGGGCTGAGGAGGTCGATCACTCCGACCTCGGCTACGGCTTCGGCGGGTGGTCCCGGTCGTTCCTCCGGCTGGCCGGCGCCCAGGGTTGGATCAGCCTGCTGTGGCCGGCCGAGGTCGGCGGGGCCGCCCTGCCCCCCCGGGCCCTGTGGGTCCTCCTCCACGAGCTGGCCTACCGCCGGGCGCCGGCCGAGGCGCTGTTCTATTCGCTGGCCGTCGGCCAGTGCCTGGTCGACTTCGGCACCCCGGAGCTCCAGCGGGTGCTCCTCCCGAAGGTGGCCGCCGGCGAGGTGGCCTTCTCCGAGGCGTTGAGCGAGCCCGACGCCGGGTCCGACCTCCTCTCCCTGCGCACCGTCGCCCGCCGTGACGGTGACCGGTACGTGGTCAACGGGCAGAAGGTCTGGACGTCCAACGGGGCCTTCTCCGACCTGGCCATGGTCGTCGTCCGCACCGCCACCGACGGCCCGCGGGGCCGGGCCATCTCCACCCTGATGATCGACCTCGACGCGCCGGGGGTCACCCGCCGGGCCATCCCCGACGTCAACGGTGAGCCGTCCTACGCCGAGCTGTTCTTCGACGACGTCGTCGTCCCCGCCTCCGCCCTCCTCGGCGAAGAGGGTGGGGGCCTGGCCCAGGTGCTCGCCGCCCTCGAGTGGGACCGGTTCTGGGCCCGGTCGGTGAAGGCCCCGTTCCTGCGCCGGGAGCTCGACGACCTGGTGGCCGTCCTGCAGCAGCCCGGCGCCGGCGGCCTCTCCGGTGACCCCGCCGGCGGGGCCGCCTGGGACGACGAATCGGTGCGACTGGCCGTGGCCGAACTGGCCGTCGACATCGAGGCCTGCGACGCCCTGTTCGCCTCCGCCCTCGACCGCTACGGCGCCCCGGGGGTCGACCTGTCGGCCGACGCCGCCGCCGCCAAGATGTTCGCCGACGCCCTCGGCCTCCGCTTCTACGAGATGGCCGAGGACGTCCTCGGGCTCGCCGGCGCCCTCCCGGACAGCCGGTCCGACGCCCCCCTCGGCGGCCGGCTCCGGCGGAGGGGGCTGTCGGCCCACGGGCTGCGCATCGCCGGCGGCACCCCCGAGATCCAGGAGTCCACCGTGGCCACCCGGGGGCTCGGCCTGCCGAGGGCCCGGGCATGACGGAGCTCGACGAGTTCCGCCGGGCCGCCCGGGCGGCGTTGGCCACGCCCCGCCCTCGGGAGACCGACGGGCGGGCCGGCCGGGATGAGCTGGCCGCCTGGGAGAAGGGCGCACGGGAAGCCCTGTGCTCCCTCGGGGCCTTCGGCCTGCTGGTCGACGAGGCCCACGGCGGGTCGGCGGCTGGCTTCGGTCCGATGGTCGTCGCCCTCGAAGAGGCCGGCCGCGCCGGGGTGGGCCGCTGGTTCTCCAGCAGCGCCGTCGGCGCCGCCCGCCTGCTGGCCTCCGAGGCCGATACGGCGCTGGGCCGGCGGCTGCTCCCCGACCTGGCCGCCGGTTCCCGGTTGGCCACCGTCGCCGTCACCGGGCCGTCCGGCCGGTACGACCTGTCGGCTGTCGCCGTCACGGCCACCGCCCCCGGGGAGGGTGGGGCCATCCTCACCGGGGTCGCCGACTTCGTGCCCGCCCTGGGCTACGCCGACTGCGTCGTGGTGGCCGCCCGGCTCGCCGGTGACGTCGGAGCCAGCGGCCGGCCGTCTGGCGATCGGGGAGTGGGCCTGTTCGTGGTGGACCGCACCGACGACGGCGTGACCTTCGACCCGGTGGACCCGTCCGGCTCGACCGGGTTGAACGGCCTCGGGTCGTTGCGCCTGGAGGGGGTGCGGGTGCCGGTGGACCGGGTGTTGTCCGGTCGCCTCGACGACGGCCGGCTGGCCGACCTGGTGGCCG
>Ga0134126_10001759_pt1 | contig 27635 bp, 23 predicted proteins | sample KB31752_FD_96881 | JGI IMG/M metagenome (GOLD analysis project Ga0134126, IMG submission 96881) | Terrestrial soil microbial communities with excess Nitrogen fertilizer from Kellogg Biological Station, Michigan, USA - KB3-175-2 | ecosystem: Environmental > Terrestrial > Soil > Unclassified ... | reverse complement strand
CTCGATCATCTCGGTCAGGAGCTTGATCAAGCGCGCAAGGATCTGCACGGCAGGCAAGCCGAGCTTGACCAGCTTGAAGCCAAACAGCGGGACGAACTCGAACGGGTTGCCGGGCTCACGGCCGACGAGGCCAAGTCCGAGCTGATGGCGATGATCGAGAATCAGGCCAGGCGCGAGGCGGCCGTGCTGGTGCGGGAAGTCGAGAACGAGGCGAGGAAGGAAGGCCAGCAGCGCGCCAGGAAGATTGTCACGCTGGCGATTCAGCGGGTGGCGAGCGAACAGACCAGCGAATCGGTTGTCTCTGTGCTGCATCTGCCCGCGGATGAAATGAAGGGCAGGATCATCGGCCGCGAGGGCCGCAATATCCGGGCGTTTGAGAATGTGACCGGGGTCAATCTGATCATCGATGACACGCCAGAGGCCGTGCTGCTCTCGTGCTTCGAGCCCGTGCGCCGTGAGATCGGCCGGCTGACGCTCGAACGGCTCATCGCCGACGGCCGGATTCATCCGCAGCGGATCGAGGAAGTGTACGAGCAGAGTCGGCGCGCGATATCCGAGTTGTGCGTCAGGGCGGGCGAGGATGCGCTGATCGACGTCGGCATCACCGGCATGCACCCCGAACTGACGCAGTTGCTTGGTCAGCTCAAGTACCGCACCTCCTACGGCCAGAACGTGCTCAAGCACCTGGTGGAGTCCGCCCACATTGCCGGGATGATAGCCAGCGAGCTTGGCCTTGACCCTGCGCTGATCAAGCGCGGCACGTTGCTGCACGACATCGGCAAGGCGCTGACCCATGAAGTGCAGGGCAGTCACGCGCTGATCGGAGCCGAGATCGCACGCAGGTACGGGGAGGACGAAGAAGTGGTGCACGCTATCGAAGCGCATCACAACGAAGTCGAAGTCAGGACCATCGAGGCGGTGCTCACTCAGGCGGCGGACGCGATCAGCGGGGGCAGGCCAGGTGCGCGCCGCGAATCCCTCGAAGCCTACGTCAAGCGCCTTGAGCGGCTAGAACAGATCGCCCAGGCCAAGCCGGGTGTCGACAAGGTCTACGCCATGCAGGCGGGTCGTGAAATCAGGATCATGGTGAAACCTGGTGCCGTCGATGACGTCGGGGCGCAGGTGATCGCCAAGGATGTCGCCAGGCAGGTGCAAGAGGAACTCACCTATCCCGGCCAGATCCGGGTCACCGTGATCAGGGAGAGCCGTGCAACCGAGCTGGCCAGGTAGCTAGCACTCGGCGAGCTTGAGGTGCGGCACGTCGCGCGGTTTGAAGCCGAGTACCTGGCCGTAGAAAGACAGCTCAGCCTCAATTGAGGTGACTATCGAGTCGGCCTTGCGGAACCCGTGCGACTCGCCTTCAAAAGCGATGTAGGCGTGCCTGATGCCGCGGGCCGCCAGCTCGGCCGCGATGCACTCTGACTGATGCGGCGGTACGACCGGGTCGTCTAGGCCCTGCAGTAGCAGTACAGGGCAGGTGTTGGGGTTCACGTGGCCGAGCGGCGCCCGCTCGGCGTAGACGGTGTCGAACCCAGGCAGCGGGCCGATCAGCCCATCGAGGTACCTGGACTCAAAGTCGTGAGTGTTCTCGCTGAATTCCCGCAGGTCGGCGACGCCGAAGTAGGACACGGCCGCGCTGAACACCGGGTCGTTCACGGCCCCGTTCGTCACGGCGGCTAGCGCCGTCCAGCCTCCCGCCGAACCGCCCCGGATCCCGAGCCTGGCCTCGTCGGCTCGACCTGCCCTGGCGAGCGATCTCGCCGCCTCCTTCGCGTCGGCCACGTCGACAATTCCCCACTCGCGGTTGAGCCGGTTGCGGTACAGGCGGCCGAAGCCGGTCGAGCCACCGTAATTGACGTCGATGATGCCGATGCCGCGGCTGGTGAAGTACGCCTTTTCCATGCTCAGCCGCGCGGTGACGTGGCTGGTCGGCCCGCCGTGCACCCAGACAATGTACGGCGGCAGCTCGTCGGCCAGCCCTGCCACACCGGGGTTGGACGGCGGGTAGATCAGTGCGTGCACAACCCGGCCGTACGGGCCTTCCAGCTCTACGTACTCGGGCACCGGCAGGTAGCGCTTGTCGGGTAGCTCGCTCAGCTCGGTGCGCAGCACGTGGTATTCGCCCGACGCGGCGTCGATCTTGATCAGCGAGTCCGGCATATGCGGTCCGCCTGCCACGCAGGCGATCACGGTGCCGCTCGCGGCCACGCCGACGAGTATCTCGCCGTAAGGCAGATTCAGGTCCGTCAGCTCTGAGGTCTCCGGATCGAGTATCCCGAGCCTGGCGCCGCCGCGACCGTGCGTGACCGCCAGCCTCCCGTCGGCTAGCCGGGTAAACGGGCGAGCCCCAAGCTGCCACAGTGCCCCGGCGAACTCTTCATCGGCCGGGTAGAGCGCTTGCGGCGGCTCGCCGGCGAGGCCGATCTGGTAGATGTTCCACCAGCCAGTCCAGTCGGTCGCGACGTACAGGCTCGCGTTATCCCGCCAGACGGGCGCCAGCACCGACTCCCGGTTGTTGCCTTTGATCAGCCTGCCCTTGCCAGGCGTGCCGGCCTCGACCGGAGCAACCCGCAACTCGGTGCCGTCCCACGGCATGTGCGGGTGGTTCCAGCAGATCCAGGCCAGCCACTGGCCGTCGGGAGACGGTGTCGGGAACGCGAAGAAGTCAAAGCCGGTCACCAGCACGCGTACCGCGCCAGGATCGGTGGCCGCCGAGCCGTCGAGCGGGACGGCGACAATCGCGCGGGTCACCTTCCCGGCCGAGTGCAGCTCCCGCACGCACCACACTTCGCGCGTGTCCGGCGACAGCACGAAGTCCGCGTATCGCGACTCGGGCGTCGTGTTCGCCGGGTTGGGCGTCAGCGGCACCGGCTGGCCGACGCCGTCGGCGACCGCCTGACCGGCCAGGTAGAGCCGCTGGTCGCTGAAGTTAGCGAACACGATCGGTGGCTCAGACGTGGCAGTAGAGCCAGCCGCGGCGAGCGTCGCCGCGACGAGCGTCGCCGCAGCGGCCTCAGACGCGACCGGCAGGTACGACAGACCGCCGTACTCGTGCACTCGAGTGCGCGCGCTCCACGGCGCCGGGAGCAGCATGGTCATCGACCCGTCCGCGCTCTGGCGCATCACCGTTCGCCTGCCGCTGTCTTCCGGCTGATCCTCCTGCCACCAGAGCGTCGAGCCGATGACCGAGGGGAAGGCGATCTTAATCTGGCTGCCAGCGACCTGAGCCGCGGTAATAGGTGACGGCCAGGCGCCGTATGGCATCTGCGGCAATGCCGCCTCGGTGGCCTGGTCGCCCGCCACCTCTCCCAGCTCGCGCGCGTCTTCGGTCATCGCCGTCCCGTTGTCGGTCATAGGGATATCGTGCCCTACCCGCCTGGTGCTGTTCGCAGCGAATGCCGACAACCGGCCACGGCCGCGGGGTCAGCCCCGATAAGGAAACGCGGGCAAGCCTTTAACCCCAGCCCGGCAGGTAAATAGCGCACCAGCGCAGCGTCCAGGTCCCGCCGCCGTCGTGATGTAGAGCTGGTCAAGTTCCGGCCCGCCGAACACGCAACTTGTCACGTGCGCGGTCGGCAGTTTCACGACTCCGGTCAGCCGTCCGTCGGCGTCATACCGCTGGATCACGCTGCCGCCCCACACCGCCGCCCAGACACCGCCTTCGGTGTCCACGGCCAGTCCGTCCGGCACCACATCACCAGACCCGAGCCTGGCGAACGGGCGTCGCTGGCCAATCTGGCCGGTCTCCAGGTCGTAGTCCATGACGTCGACCCGGTAGGCGAGAGAGTCGATGTAGTACATAAGGCGGTCATCTGGACTCCACCCTACGCCATTGGAAATCCCAATTTCGGAGTAAAGCGGGGTCACCCCGTGGTCGGCGTCGAGCCGGTAGAACCCTCCGCGGCCAGGCGCCTCGTCGACGTCCATGCTGCCCGCGTAGAAGCGGCCCGCCCGGTCGCAAGCGCCGTCGTTCATCCTGGTGCGCGGCAGGCCTGGCGCCGATGCGATCTCGGTGACGACGCCGGTGTCAAGGTCAAGGGCATAAAAACCATTACCAGCCGCAACGCAAAGCCCCCCGCTGACTCGCGGCACTATAGCCCCGACCGTCATCCCGACATCCCAGGACGTGTGCGCGCCCGAGTCGTCCATCCGATGCACGAGTCCCGCGGGGATGTCAACCCAGTACAAAGACTGGGTATCGATGTCCCAGAGCGGGCCTTCGCCTAGCTCGGCGTACGGTAGCAGCAGCTCGGTCGGCTCAAGGATGATCAGGTCGGCGGTCACGACGGCTCCTTCGCGGTGGGAGACCGACGATTTCAGGCAAGGCGCGACACTGTCAATGTTGCTAGGGCGCCCGGCGGCCTGGGCGACGCCCGGAACCTCGCGGGGCGTCTACCCTATGAGCATGTCTGGTGGACAGGGGCGGCGCACCTTCGAGATTCGCACCTATGGGTGCCAGATGAACATGCACGACTCCGAGCGGCTGGCCGGGTTGCTCGAGGAGGCTGGCTACCTCAAGGTGGCGGGCGGAGCAGAGCCCGATGTGGTTGTTTTCAATACTTGCGCTGTTCGCGAGAATGCCGACAACAGGCTGTACGGCAACCTCGGCCACCTGCTGCCGGTCAAGAACAGCCACCCGGGCATGCAGATCGCGGTCGGCGGCTGCCTGGCGCAGAAAGACAGGTCGGTGATCACCGACCGGGCACCCTGGGTTGACGTGGTGTTCGGCACACACAACATCGGCTCGCTACCCGCGCTGCTCGAGCGGGCTCGGGTGCAGCGCCGGGCTCAGGTGGAGTTCGCCGAGTCGCTTGAGCAGTTTCCTTCGATGCTGCCAGCCCGGCGGGAGTCGCCGTACTCGGCCTGGGTGGCGATCTCGGTCGGCTGCAACAACACCTGCACCTTCTGCATCGTGCCGAGCCTGCGTGGGCGGGAGGAAGACCGCAGGCCAGGCGACGTGCTCGCGGAAATCCAGGCGCTGGTCGATGACGGCGTGCTCGAGGTCACGCTTCTCGGCCAGAACGTGAACTCCTACGGGGTTGCGTTCGGCGACCGGCTGGCGTTCGGCAAGCTGCTGCGCGCCTGCGGTCAGATCGACGGGCTTGAACGGGTCAGGTTCACCTCGCCGCACCCGAGGGACTTCACCGACGACGTCATCGCCGCGATGGCGGAAACTCCCAACGTGATGCCGCAGTTGCACATGCCGCTTCAGTCGGGATCGAACGCTGTGCTCAAGGCCATGCGGCGTGCGTATCGCAAGGACTCGTACCTGACGATCATCGACAAGGTTCGGGCGGCGATGCCAGACGCCGCGATCACGACCGACATCATCGTGGGCTTCCCCGGCGAGACCGAGCAGGACTTCGCCGACACGCTCGATGTGGTCGGGCGGGCCAGGTTCGCCGCGGCGTTCACGTTCCAGTACTCGATCAGGCCAGGTACCCCGGCCGCGACGATGCCTGACCAGGTGCCGCCCGCCGTCGTGGCCGAGCGCTACGAGCGGCTGGTCGCGCTGGTCGATTCGGTCGCGCTGGCGGAGAACCAGGCGCTCGTCGGCCAGGAGGTCGAGGTGCTTGTCGCCGATGGGGAAGGCCGCAAGGACGACGTCACGCACCGGATGTCGGGCCGGGCCCGGGACAACAGGCTGGTCCACTTCACTCCGGATAGCGACTTGGCGCTGCCTCGTCCCGGCGACTTCGTGACAACGAGAGTCACTCAGGCCGCACCGCACTACCTGCTAGCCGACGGCCCGACGCTCTCCATGCGTCCAACTCGGGGCGGCGACGCCTGGCAGGCACGCCAGCAGGCAGGCGAATCTCAGGAAGATCCCGGGGGTCCGGTGCTGATCGGCATGCCGGCGATCCGTCGGTAAGACTTTCTCCGGAGGAACATGTGAACCAGATCAGGGACGAGCGAAGGCTGGAAGCACCGCCCGAGTTGGTATGGCAGGGCCTGACCACGGCCGACGGGCTGCTCGGGTGGTTCTGGCCGCCGCGGCTCGACCCCAGGGTCGAAGTCGACCTGCGGACTGGCGGACGGTACCGGATCGCGAGCCCGGTCGCTGGCGTGGCGGTGTCGGGGGAGTACACGACCGTGCGGGCAGTAGACCTGCTTGAGTTTGGCTGGCAGTGGGACGGCGAGGATCTGGTGTCGTCTGTGAAGGTCACGCTGACTCCCGACGATGACGGCACCACCCTTGTCATCGAGCATGACGGACTAGCCGACTGCGAGGTCGAGAACCACGTCAAGGGCTGGTTCGACTGCCTTGACCGGCTTCCTGACTGGCTGGCGGCGCGCGCTGAGGCCTGAAGCCGCTCCGCTGGTCGCGATAGTCGGGCCGACGGCCGCCGGCAAGTCAGAGCTGTCGCTGCGCCTGGCGGGCGCCCTGGATGGCGAGGTGATCAGCGCCGACTCGATGCAGCTCTATCGCGGCATGGACATCGGCACGGGCAAGCTGGCGATGAGCGAGCGCCTTGGCGTGCCGCACCACCTGCTCGATATCTGGGACGTCACCGAGCCCGCCAGCGTGTCTGAGTACCAGAAGCTAGCCAGGGCCGCGATCGCCGACATTGTCGGCCGCGGCAAGACGCCGGTCCTGGTCGGCGGGTCGGGCTTGTACGTCCGAGCCGTGATCGACGACCTGAAATTTCCCGGCACAGATCCGGTGGTGCGGGCGCGGCTCGAGCGCGAGCTGGTCGAAGCCGGGTCGGCCGGACTGCACGCCAGGCTCGCCGCCGCCGACCCGGCGGCAGCCGCTGCCATCCTGGTCAGCAACGGCCGACGTATCGTGCGGGCGCTTGAGGTGATCGAGCTGTCGGGTCGGCCGTTCAGCGCGACGCTGCCCGAGTATCGGTCGGTGCTGCCGACGGTGCAGCTCGGCCTTGACATTCCGCGCCCGGAGCTTGACGTGCGGATCGGGGCCAGGGTCAGGCAGATGTGGCAGTCTGGCCTGGTCGGCGAGGTACGCGAGCTGATCGACTCGGGTTTGCGTGAGGGCAGGACCGCCAGCCGGGCTCTCGGCTACGCGCAAGTGCTGCGGCTCATCGACGGTGAGTGGACGGCCGAGGAAGCCGAGCAGGAGACGGTCGTCGCGACAAGAAGGTTCGCCCGCCGCCAGGAGTCGTGGTTCCGGCGCGACCCGCGAGTGCGCTGGCTGCCCGCTTTGGATCCGGTGCCGACGAGCGCGGCGATCGACGTGGTCAAGGAAGCCGCTGCTTGCGGTGACTGAGAACCAGGAGGGATTGGCGAACCCGGGCTGGCCGGGGTTACCGGCCCGGTGCGCAGGTGCCGGGCCGGTGCCGTCGGCTCGGGGCAGCGTGACGGGCCACCGACTACCTCATCGGTGTCCTGATATATCACCGCAGATCGGCAGGGAGCGTTGCATGCCCATGAGGTATCCAGCCTCGAAGCGACTCTTTGCGCCGATGCAGTCCATCACCTTCTTGACATACCGCTGACAGGTGCGCTCGGAAATGCCCAGTCGCCGCGCGATCATCTTGTCGCTGCTGCCCTCGGCCAACAAGCTCACGATGCGTCGGCTGAGATCGTCAGATAACCCTTCCGGCACCGTTGTAAAGAACGGGTCGCTCATGACCCAGGAGATGTCAAAGGACGCGATCATGAAGTTAAGGACGGCGGACTCCCTGATCAGAACCGCGGCATAGCGCCCAGCTACGGCTTCCATGATCCCGACGCTCTGGTCGAAGACGGTCATGTCCGGCATACAGTCGCCAATTGCGCGGATCTCCGCCCCGAGCGCAGCTAAGCGCCTGGAGCATTCGACTGTGGGCGAATGATAGCGGGCGCCATGCTGATACAAAATACGCATACTGACTCCTCTGGCCAGCATGTCCTCGTCGCAGGAGATTGTCTCTGCCCCCAACTCGGCAGTCTCGTAGCGGCGCCGGGAGGTTATAGCCTGCGAGGTACACAACCCAGCGTATTTCGCGGTGAGGTCATGCACTGCGCGCCGGTCGGGAAGGATCTCAACGGAACGCAGTCGCCGACGAGCAGCCTGCACCTCGTAAGCGGGACTGAGTGCTTGCATCTGCGTCCGTATCGCAGCGATTCTGCGGTGCCGCTCACTCACTTGTCGTTCCAGCGGGGCGGCCAGGATATCGCCCGCTAGCTCCGGCGAGACGGATGCGAGCTCTCCGTCGCGGCCGGCTACCGGGGACAGGAGCCGCAGTCCGACTAGCTCGGAAATCGCGCTGTCGATGTCGGCCGACGTCAACCCTAGGATCTCGGCGAGTTCATGCGGGCGAACGTGCGGTCGCGCGGTGGCGTAACGATAGAGCCGAAATGCTATTGGACTTAGGTCGGATGAATACGGTGAGCCGGTCTCGGCCTGCTGTTGGGTATGGCCCATCAGAGACTGATCGGTCATCGTAAACCCGTCTGTCGGAAATACGACAGCTGTCCGCTATATCGGGTAGCCAATGGCTCATGAGATGCTCGCCCGCAGGGCAAGGGCTGGCGTGGGTGATCGGCGGCCCGAGGGTCCTGGTTGCGACGGTCCCGTCGATGAGGCGGGATCTGCCTTTCTAGCAGGGACAGTACGGCCAACTCGGACAGTACGGATCGACTGGGGGAAATCTGGGCTGCTGACTTACCTGCCCTGCAGGGCATCATCCCCCCTGCCGGCATCTTGCTGATCATCAACGGAACCGTTTCATAAGGAAACTATATTTATCAAGCTTACAGGAGCTGCATGTCTGTCATCCCCGAGCCAAGCAGTATAGCGCAATCAGGCGTGGAATTGCCGGAGGTTGTCGAAAGAATTCTTTCACTGTTGCACAAGGACCGTCATGAAGTCGACCGAGTCGTCACCGCTGCCGGTCGTGAGCACTTGCGAAACGCCATCAACAGTCTGAACGAGCGGGCTGCGCTCGGCGACCCCGATGCGTTTTATGCTCAACAGTTCCTTCTGTCACGGATCTACCAATTACACACCGCGATCCCGCAGAACATGACCGCGGAGGGATCAACTGTCCTGCACGAGGTGACCACGCTCCTTGAGGACGCGACCATCAAGGCGGAAGAAGCGTATATAGATCCCGGCATTCTGGAAACGGAGCCTGCGGAGCCGCGGGAGTACCTATCTTGGATCAAACGGCTCGCCCGTACGCACCGCGTCTATAAGCACCCATATTATCACAATTTCATCCGAAACGATGCTACAGTCGATGATATTCGTGCCTACGTCATTCAGGAGTCGGTCGTAGATCGCCGGTTCGACGACCTGCTGGCAATGATGCAGGTTGGCACAGCTGGCACCGCGAAGATGGAGATTGCCAGTAACTTCTGGGATGAGATGGGAAACGGCAACCCAGACGAAGTGCACACCCACCTGTTCAACAATATCTTCAAGGTCCTGGACATCGATTCGAAGGAACTGGAAGAATCATTAACTGCGGCTGCGCTGCTATCGGGGAATCTGGCGGTCCTTCTGTGCCGCTACCGTAGTTTCTATCCCGAGGCAGTCGGCTTTCTTGGCATGACCGAGTGGCTAGTCCCCGACCGGTTCGTGCAGGTGCTGCATGCCTGGGACCGTCTCGGGTTGCCCGCGGTCGGTGTCGTCTATCACCGACTCCACGTAACCATCGATTCGCAACACGCGGCCGCCTGGTTCCACAATGTCGTTATGCCGGCCGCAGAGTCCGCATATATGCGCCGAGGCATTACCCGCGGCATTCTGTGGAGACTCAACTCTTCCGCGCGCTATCTCGACGAACGGATGCCAGATTCCATTAGTTCGCCCTGAGACTTTTACCAGGCGTATTCAATGAGAGGAAAAGGCGTGACTCTGCAATCCCACATGACTCTGCAATCCCAAGGGTTCGTTCTGATCGATCTGCCAGAGATTCCCGCGGAGATCCTGGACAGCTACGATAATTGCCCGGTCGATGAATACATGGGACACGGTACTCGCTACAAGCGATTCTCGCAGTACCGGCTCAGGCCGGTCCCGCAGGCGGACAAGGGCTGGACCTTCGAGCTGCTCCCGCATCGCGACTATACGGCATTCAAGAAGTTCAATCCGGTTGGTGGCGGTATGCGGCGAACATACGGGTCCATCGAGGTGGATTTCACACCGCTGATCGAATTCGGTGCCGATGCGCTCGGGCTTGACCGTAGTGAAGACTGGCAGATCAACGTCCACCAGAATCGGTCCAGAGCCGACGCGGACCGACCTGCGCCGCTGACCCCTGAAGGAATTCATCATGACGGCCACGAGTTCGTTATGATCGCAGTGCTCCGTAAGGTTAACGTTGCGGGAGCGGAGACGCGGCTATGGAAGCCGAATGCGGATGAACCGTTCTGGAGGGGAATTCTAGATGAGCGCCAGGCCGTGCTCCTCGATGACCGTGCCATAGCCCATGATGTGACCGAGGTGCTCAGTGCGAACGGGCATCCTGCTCACAGGGACATCTTCATCACCGCCTTCTCCCGCTGGAAGGAAAAGTGGTATGGCGATCAGCACGACGAGGCTGTGCTCGAAGGCGATGATGCCGCGGACGGCAGCTAAGTGGCGGATTTCGCAAAGTACCACGCTCTCGGCAATGACTACCTGATCATCGATCCGCAGCAAGCTTGCGTGCACCCGACCGCCAATACAGCCAGGCTTTTGTGCGACAGGCGCCTCGGGATAGGTGCGGACGGTGTATTGTTCGGTCCATGCTCGCCGTTGGGGCAAGAAAATCCGGTGGAGATAGTAACCTTCAACGCCGACGGGAGTGCTTGTGGGCGCAGCGCCAACGGCATCCGCATTTTTGCATTGCACCTTGCAAGGCATTATTCGGACGGCGGCGCATATACGATTTGCACTGCCGCCGGTAATTCTAACGTGGAAGTAATAGACCGTTATGCAGGCCTAGTCCGGATTGGAATGGGACATCCGTCGTTCGATCCCTGCGATATCCCCGTCACGGCGGTTTCGGGCCCGGCGATCGGTTTTCCCCTCGGGCTGGGGGCAGAGACAGTCATGGTGACCTGTGTCAGCGTCGGGACACCGCATGCGGTGATCTTTGCCGCAGAGGTGTCGTCGGCGCGAGCTCGGCAGGCTGGGCCGCTCATCGCCGGTCATCCCAGATTCCCTGAGCGGGTCAACGTAAGTTTCGCGTCCGTCTTGGACCGCGGATCAATGCGACTCGAAGTCTGGGAACGTGGAGCAGGTTACACCACCTCATCGGGTGCGGCGAGTTGCGCCGCCGCGAGCGCAGCGCACGCATCCGGGCTAGTCGATGACCAGGTGACCGTCCGGATGCCGGGCGGGGACGTGGAAATCGCTTTCGCCGCTGACGGCTCACTCACACTGACCGGGATCGTCGAACAGGTCGCCGCGGGCGAGTTCGCCCCCGCCTACCGGACGCGGCTCGCTGGTCAGCAGGCTTCGTCGGTCCGATCAGCTACCACGGATTGATAAACATGAGTACAACATTGGCTAGCGATTCCCTCCCCGCCTCCGGCTACCCGATGCGGCAATGGGTCTTCGAGGACTCAGCTGGGCGGTACGACATCGACCTCGGCGACAGTCATATCCAGGCCGGTACGACCAGTCAGTTGCGCATGCCAGACAACCTTGAGCTCAGCTACGGCATGGACCGCGGCACCCCGCAGTTGATCGAGCTGATAGCCCAGCGCTACCAAGGCGACGCCGACCATATCGTCGTGACTCATGGTGCTCAGGAGGCGCTGTACCTGCTCTACTGCACGCTGTTGCGACCCGGTGATCGCGTCCTCGCGTTCCGGCCCGGCTGGGGACAGGCATCCGAGGCGCCGCGACGCCTTGGATGCCAGGTACAGATCGCTGACTTGCGCGACGACTTCAGCATCGACTTGGCCGCCCTCAGCGAAATCGCGTCGCCTGGGTTCAGGCTGATCACAGTCAACAGCCCGGGGAATCCGACTGGACGGCGGATCCGTGAGCGCGAGCTTGAGATGATCCTCTCACTCGCGCACCGATCGGATGCATACGTTATCGCCGACGAGGAGTATGTACTCGATCTGTCGAGGTCCATCGCGATCGATCGCCAACGAGTAATATCGGTGTCGAGCCTATCGAAGATGGCCGGCCTGCCAGGCCTGCGAATCGGCTGGATGTACGGTGCGCCGGATATCGTGACCCAGTGCGCCAAGTACAAGCATCTGACCTCTGTCTCTAACTCGGTGCTCTGTGAGTCCATGGCAGCCAGCGTCCTGGCCGACTGGCCCTTGTGGGCACGGAAATACGAGGGGCTCACCCAGGATGGGCTGCGGCAGCTCAAACAGTTCGTACTCGGCCACGAAACCTCTCTGCGCCTCATCCTCCCCGAGGGCACGCCCTTCGCATGGGTTCACCTGAAAACCGGTGAGTCCTCACTGGGCTTCGCCCGGCGAGTTCTACAGCAGGGCGTCTTGGTCATGCCAGGCGAGACTCTCGGCGCTCCTGGCGGATTTCGCATCACCTTCGCCCGGGAGCCAGACGTGCTAGCCGAAGGCTTGTCGCGGATCGGTCAGGTACTGCGTGGCCGCTCTTGATTAAAAGGCAGTTATCTCACGAGATGGAGGAATGAGGGCACATGAGTTCTGGCATCGACCACCAGACCGCGGGCTCGGCGGCCGGCCTGCCACTTTCATATGGGCAGGAACAATTGTGGTTCCTTGACCAGCTATCTCCGGGCGAGTCGACGTACAACATTATGAACGCCTGTCGCTGGCATGGGCTGCTGGACGCCGACATCCTGCGGAGGTCCCTCAGCTTCCTGGTTGCGCGGCATGAGATCCTGCGGGCGACGATCCAGGTCATCGACGGCGTGGCCGGCCTGGCGATCGCGCCTTCGCCCGACGTCATCCTGCCCGTTATTGACTTTAGCGGGCGGGGCGAAGATGAGCAGCAGGAAGCTCTGGACGACCTCATTCGCGAGCAGAGCCAATTCGCCTACGATCTTCAGGCCGGCCCGTTGTACCGATTCCTGGTCGTCCGGCTGAGCGCAGTCGAACACGTGTTCTTTGAGTGCTTCCATCACATTGTCACCGACGGGTGGTCTGTGACAATGATGAATGGCGAGCTGTCGGCAGTCTACCGGGCATTTCAGGAGGATCGGGAACCTCACCTTCCGTCCCTAAAGCGAACGTACGCTGATTTCATCAGGGAGCAGCGTCAGCACTTGCAGAGTGAAGGCCTGGAAGAGGAGCTTAAGTTCTGGGAGGACCGGCTGGCTCAACTGCCGGTCCTGGAGTTCCCCGCAGACCGGCCCCGGCCGTCGAAGCGGGGCCATCGCGGCCAGACGCTGTTCCGCGCCTTCGACCCGGAGGTGCGACAGGCAATGCAGAAACTCTCCAATGAATACGCTACCTCGCTCTTTATGGTCCTGACGACGGCCGTCAATGTGGTTCTGAGCCGCTACACGGCCCAGCAGGACATCCCGCTGGGTGTTCCGATGCTCGGCCGTCTGGATCCAGAGCTTGAGGGCGTGATCGGACTTTTCATCAACATGGTGGTTCTACGCTCTGACTTGTCCGGCGACCCTACCTTCGAAGAACTGATTGAGCGCACCGCCGAAGCGAACCTAGAACTGTACGAGTACCAGGAAGTACCGTTCAACCTCGTCGTAGACCGCGTGCAGCCAACGCGAGAGCCTGGCCGGAATCCACTTTTCCAGGTGTCGGTACAGATCCTCGACACCAGCACGTCCGGAACCAGCATTGCCATTCCGGGAGTGACTATTGAATGGCTGAGGTTGTCATCCGAACAGGCCCGCTACGACATCGCGCTGAATTTCCTTGACTCGGGCGACGTCCTGACGGCCTCCGTTGAGTACTCGACGGACCTGTTCGACAGATGGCGGATCGAGGCACTGCTCGGTCACATCGAGACCGTACTGCGGGCGGGCTCTGCTGATCCGTCGCTGCGACTGTCGCAGCTGCCACTGCTGACCGAGCCCGAGCGTGGGGAACTGCTGGCCGTGGGGCGAGGTGAGGTCGTGCCCTATCCCGACGTACCACTGCACGTCTCCTTCGCCAAGGTGGCGGCGATCGCGCCCGACGAGACGGCCTTGGTCTGCCGGGGCGCCGAGCTGACCTACCGAGAACTTGACCAGCGCGCTGACCTGTTTGCACGGTACCTGCGATCTCTCGGGGTCCGCAGCGGCGAGATAGTCGCGGTGATACTCGAGCGCGACCTCGACGCCTATGTGGCCATGCTAGGCATACTCAAGGCAGGGGCCGCGTTCTCCATGCTGGACCCGAAACACCCAGCCAGTCGGCTCGATTTTATGATCAAGGACACAGCCGCGCCGGTCGTGGTCACGCGCTCGGCGCTCGTCGAACGGCTCCCTGGATCGACCGGGTGGACGACAGTCCTGCTGGACTCGGACTGGCCAGCGGTGGCGGCCATCCCTGCCGCCGAACCGCTTGAGGAGTGGGCGACCGCTGACTCGACGGCTTATGTGCTGTACACGTCGGGATCGACCGGCGTACCGAAAGGTGTGATCATCACCCACCGCGCTGTGAGCCTGTTCACCGAGGCATACCGGCGAACGTTTGATCTTGGGCCGGAAGACCGGCTGCTCCAACTGCCGGCGCTGACCTTTGACATGTCGCAGGGAGAGCTGTGGACGGGATTCCTGACGGGCGCAGCGGTGATCGCGGTAGCACCGGATGAGGCCCTCTCCCCAGAAGCACTGTCCGCGCTCATGCGCCAGCAGCGGGTCACCTACGCTGGCCTTCCTCCAGCGATTCTTTCGGTACTTGAGCCTGAGCCTTATCCGGCTCTTAGATACATCATGGGCGGCGCGGAGGTGCTGCCCGCGGATCTGGTGAACAAGTGGAATCTGGATAAACGTAGGTTCGTCAACCTCTATGGTCCGACCGAAGCGGCCATCGCCTGCACAGAATACGAGTGCGAGCACAAGCGGTGGCAAAGCTCGCCGCCGATCGGCCGCCCCCAGGTTAACCGGCAGGTGTACGTTGTCGATCAATGGGACAACCTGGTCCCGAAAGGCATCATAGGAGAGTTGCTAATTGGCGGGGACGATGCCGGGCTGGCCCGCGGCTACCTCAACCAGCCTGAGCTGACGGCCGAAAAGTTCGTCACCGACCCGTTCGATCGGCACCGCCGCGTATACCGGAGCGGCGACATGGTCCGGTGGAACGCCGACGGTGAGCTTGAGTTCCTCGGCCGGGCCGATAGTCAGGTTAAGCTTCGCGGCTTGCGGATCGAGCTGAGCGAGATCGAGTCGGCTCTCGCGGCTCATCCCGACATAAGCCGGGCGGTAGTGCTCATGCGACCGGACCGTCACGGTGAGAACAGGCTCATCGGCTACTTCACGTCCGCCAGCGAGCCGGCACCCGAACCCGATGACTTGCGGCGCTTCCTAGCAGAGTCGCTGCCCGAATATATGGTGCCTACGGCATGGGTGGCGCTCGATGAGTTCCCGCTCAGCTATGGCTGGAAGGTTAACAATAAGGCGCTCCCCGACCCGGCAGAAGACGCGGGGCGCGCCCGTGCCGCAGCCGGAACCCCGACGGAGGAAAAGATCTGCGGCATCTACACCGAGGTGCTGGCGGGGCAACAGGTCGGCGCCGATGACGCGTTCTTCCGGATCGGTGGTAACTCGCTGCAAGCCATGCGGGCCGTGAGCAGGATTAACAAGATGTTTGGGGTCAAAGTCAGCATCCGGATGCTGTACGGCAGCGCCACAGTGCGAGATGTGGCGGCAGCCATTGACCAGAAGGTCGGCCAGACCGCCGGGCAGGCGTAGCGTGGCTGATCGCTTCCGGCGGATTGTTCCGTTGCAGGACGAGGGCACCGCAAGGCCGCTGTTCTGCATTCACGCGATCTCTGGTTCGGCGTTCGCCTATGCCGGGCTCGCCGACCTGCTCGGAACCGACCAGCCGGTATACGGCATCGAAGCAGCCGGATTCGACGACGATGAGCCGCCGGTTCGATCGCTTCCCGATCTGGGGGCCGGATATTCGGACATGCTCCTGGAGTTCTGCCCGGACCGAGATTTCTGGCTCCTCGGCTGGTCGATGGGCGGAGTGGTCGCCTTCGACATGGCGTGGCGGCTCTGTTCGGCGGGGGCCAAGGTGCGTCGGGTCATCCTCATCGACGTCGAACTGCCATGGGTCGCGCCGTTGCCATGCGAGAAGCAGATCGAGTACCGGTTCATCCGCGATCTGCTGAGTGTGGCCGGGGAGAATACCGCCGACCTTGATCCGATCTTCGAGGACAAGCCCGATGACATCACCCCAGCAGCTATGTTCGCCGCGGTGGAGCGATCAGCCATTCTCCCGGAAGAGCTCGACGCGGATCTGCTGGAGGAACGATACGTCGTCTTCCGTGCCCACCTCGAGGCGCTCTTCGGGTACGCGGTGAACTACATATATGACGGCCCCGTGGTGCATATCAGGTCATCTAGCTCGGATCCTGCTTACATGCGCTGGGATACAGTTGCCTCCGACCTGACCGAGGTCGTGATTCCCGGTAACCATCACTCCATCTGGCGCGGCGCTGCTCTGGCCGAGCTTGCGGGAAACGTCCGGCGTGTCCTGAGTGAGGATCACAGCGTGTGAATCCATGTCAAGGGACAACATAGGGAGCGCCCAAGATCCACCCGCCGCGTCGCGGCGGACTAAGCAGTACGTCAACGAGTTCTACCCGATCAGCGACCCGGATCGTGCCGCCGGCTGCGACCCAGCAATTGAGCGCGATCTTCCCGCCGAACTGACGCTGGATCATACGCAGTACGTCAAGATCCTGACGGCCAGTGTCCGGATGGATGGTAGTGGTGACGCACCGGGCGCGGAGCGATTCAATGCCGATCAACACGTCACCGATTCGCAACGCCTGCCCGGGCCAGGACCGCTCGTCCAGTCCTGGCACGCCGCTGATCACGATGTTAGGGCGCAGTCGGCGGCTGTCGCGACCAAGGGCCGCGATAGCTCCGTCGGTAGCAACCAGCAACGGGAGCACGTCGAACCGCTCTGGCCCGGTGTAGTGCGCTAGTTCGGCATCGGCGCCCGCTGCCGCGCGTACCGCGGCTACCGAACTCGGATGATCCCAGCGACGGCCATCGATCAGTACCTGACCCTGCGGTGAGGTCGATCCAGTCAGACTCAGGAGCAGGTGCCGCGTGCGCGCGGTTAATACGCCGTCACGGCGCCGCACGTGGATGACACGGTCGCCCACGACACCGTCCGGGGACAGTTCAGCCACGGCAAGCGACTCCCCGCGCAACGACTTGACCGGGAACCGCCACAACTCAGCCACCTGCATGCTTTAGTCCTCATCCGGAGGTGCTGCTGCCACTTCGGTCACAGGATGTGGCAAATTCCGAAGCCGGCTGACTGGCGAGAGAGCAATTGGCACCACCATGGCCGCCGACCCGATTGCCGTGGCCAGCAAACTCATCCGCAAGCCGACGCTTTCCGCGATCACGCCGGCGAACAGACCGCCGAGTGAGCCACCACCGAACAGCACGGTGCGGAAGGCCGCATTCATCCGAGCCATAAGCGATGTCGGTGTGCTGGTCTGACGCAAGCTGATCATGATCACATTGGCAACCCCGAGCCCCAGGTAGGTTACAAAGAACGAGAGGACGAAAAGGCTCATAAGAATCGGTATCGGACCTCGAGCGAACGGAATGATTAGCGGACCAGCGAAGATAGCCGTCATCGACGTGGCATACAGCAAGCCGAGCCGAAATCGCTGTGTGAGCGCGCGTGAAATCAGCCCGCCTATCAGCCCGCCAACCGAGGACGCCGAGAACACGATGCCGATGAGGGCAGGCGTCAGGTGCTCATCTCGCGTGGCATACAGCAGGAACAGCGTCCAGATAGCGATCAGTGAGAAATTGCAGAATGGTGCGATGAGCACTAGCGGTCGCAGCATCTGATCGCCGAAAACCCAGCGCAATCCATCCCGCAACTCCGCGCCGACATGCCGTCGGCTTGCCGACCTAGGCGGCTGCGGCTCGTCTGCCCTTACAAGCACTAGAGTCGCTAATGACGCTAGGTAAGATACAGCGTCCACCACCAGCGCAAACGGAGCTGTCAGCGCTCCGACTAAAGCGCCGGCGAGGCCAGGGCCGACGACGTCGGCCGATGAGCCGGTGACGCCAAGCTTCTGGTTCGCTTCCAGGTAATTCTTGGGATCCTTGACCACGGTCGGGACAAAGGACATCCAGCTTACGTCGAACAGCACCGAGGCGGTCCCGATGGCGAAGGCAAGTACCAGTAGCCAGCTAATCGACAGCAGATGTACCGCATATAGCAAAGGGATTAGACCGATCAAAACCATTCGGATGGCATTCGCCGTGATCAGCATCGGCCGACGCCGCACACGGTCGGCCCAGACCCCGAATAGCAAGGCGAAACACAGATACGGCACGAGCTGGAGGAAACGCAAAAGGCCCACCTGCGTCGGCGGGGCCCTGAGGACAAGCACGGCCGTTAGCGGCAGGGCCAAGTTCGTAACTTGCGTACCATAAAGGGAGATTGTTTCGCCAATCCAGAATTTTACAAAATCGCTGTTGCGCCAAAGGGATGTCGGCTTTCCGGCGCTGGTTCCAGACTCGCGAAGCTGGCCGGACCTGGTTTCCGCTTTTGCCATCGTTTCCCGCTCCCTGGTCCGCTGTGGAGGGCCAGTTCCCATCACCGCACCCAGTACTATGCCATGATAAAGCAGCGACACGGCGATGGTCAGGTGCTTATTGCTGGTGGGCGGCGACGGCGGGAAACGGAACCCTGCCGGCGGCGGTCAAGTACGCGTCTCCTAACATCATGGCCATGCGTTACGCCAAGGGGCACGGGACCGGCAACGACTTCATCATCCTTCCCGATCTTGACGACCGGCTGCAGTTGAGCGCTGAGCTTGTGCGCCAGCTATGCGACCGGCGTGCCGGGATCGGTGCCGATGGGGTGCTCCGCGTCGTCGCCGGCCGGGTGGCCGGGCCGGACGCTCCGTGGTTCATGGATTACAGGAACGCGGATGGGGGCGTCGCCGAGATGTGCGGCAACGGCATCAGGCTGTTCGCCCGGTACCTGATTGATCGCGGGCTGGCGGCCGGTCCCGAGGTGGCGATCGGCACCAGGGCGGGTGTGCGCACGGTCCGGCGCGAGGCCGACGGGCTCTTCAGCGTGGATATGGGACCGGCGGCGATCGTGGGCAAGGGCGAGGCGGAGATCGATGGCCTGGGTTATCAGGGTCTGGCGATCGACGTCGGAAACCCCCATCTGGCCTGCGTCGTCAGCCAGCCGGTGGGCGACTTCGACCTGTCGGTCCCGCCTTTGGTCGACGCCGCTCAGTTCCCTGACGGCGTCAACGTGGAGGTCGTCAGGCTCACCGGTGACCTCTCGGTGCAGATGCGGGTGCACGAGCGGGGCTCCGGCGAGACCGGCTCGTGCGGGACGGGCGCGGTCGCAGCGGCAGCGGCGGCTGCCGCGGCGACCGGCCGGTGGCCAGGCAGCGGGTCCGATCGGTGGCTGGTCGCCGTCCCCGGCGGGACGCTGACGGTGACCCCGAGCGAGGTCGTCAGCGTGCTGACCGGCCCCGCGGTGATCGTCGCCGAAGGGGAGACCGAGCCTGGCTGGCTTCCGCACGAGCGGTCTTAGCGGCAGTTGCTGGCCGCGGCGACGGACCTGTGCCCGCTGCCCGACTCGGCGATACGCAGCCCGATCGCCACGATCGCCCATCCGGTGTGGCTGCGCAAGCTCGGCCCACGACGCCTGTGCGGTTTAGCCGGGAGCGGCTTTGACGTAGTGGCTATTGCTTCGGCGTGGCGCTGACGTGCGAGTTCCTCAACCAGACGCGGGTTCATGGATCTGTGGTCCCCTTCTTGATAGTCAGAGTGTGGTGGGCGGGAGATGCGGTCAGCACACGTCCGCTAGCTCGGCTCTGGCGACCCTGATCGCGCCGCTGATCGACCGGCACCGCAAGCGCAGGTCAACCCGGTCGCTGGCGTCAGAGGGCTCAAGCTCGCTGGTGACGCGTCCGGTCAGGGACGTCATGTCGAGATAGACGCCGATGCCCTTGGCGATGTGGACCTTTACCTCGCCGGAGACGGTGTTGATGCCGGCCTGGCCGCGGCTGAGGCTGCCGATCTTGATCCGTCCAGACGCGGTGTCGATGCTGGCGTCCGCCTCGGCCCGGCCGATCTCGACCTTGCCGCTGACGTTGTTGACGTCGAGGTTGCCGCCGGCTCGGCCGATCTCGATCGCGCCCGAGGCCGAATTGGCGGACACCCGGCTGGCCGCGTCGCCGATGGCGATCCGGCCCGAGCTGCTATTGACGTCGACTTCGCCGGTGACGGCTTCGGCGCGGATCGCGCCCGAGGCGGTCTTGACGTTGAGCGAGCCAAGCTCGCCGGAGGCCGTGACATCGGCCGAGGCGGTGCTGGCCGAGCACTGCGACCCGGCGGGCAGCGTCACCCTGACATCGAGGCCGCTGTTGAAGCGCATCCAGGTGTGCCTGTTACGTGGTTCGACGATCTCGAGGCGACCGTCGGCGAAGTCGACTTGTACCGCGGTGGCGTGCTCGTCGCCCTCGTGGCCTGACTTGGTGGACCGCACGTCGACGGTGACTGTATCGGTCGCCTCGGCGGTGATGCGGACGCTGCCGGCGGCCACCTCGACCAGCAGGTCGATCGGTTCGGTTGTCGGGAAATTCCAACGGGGCATGGTCTTAGCTCCTTTGCTGGTCTTGTTAGCTGCGTGCGTAGCCTTCGATGCGTTGGCCTAGGCCGCCCCGGCCACGCTGCGAGCCGGTCCTGGGTGCCTGGCCGAAGTTCTCAAGCGCGCGGATCGCGGCGTGGGCTAGCCAGGCGTTGACCGACAGGCCGGACGCGGTGGCCTGCGCCTCGATCTTGACTTTGAGCGCTTCGGACAGCCGCAGGGTGATGCGCGCCGTCCCGGCGTCGTCGGCGGTTGGCTCCCGGCTCGATGCCGCGGTCGGCTCGTCATCCCGCGGCTGGACGGCGGTGATCACGAACTCGGGTTCGCCGCCGCTCAGCCTGACGTCGATGACCGTGGCGTCCAGCCTTTCGGTGATCTCGGCGGCCGCGGCCGACAGCACTTCGAGCAAGGTCAGCCGGACAGACGAGTCAAGCGCTTCGGCGAGTTGCCCGGCGAGCTTGGCGACCTCGTCTGGGGCGAAACGGGTCAGCGCCGCGAGTTCGCGGCGCAGGCCCTCTACATACGGCGACAACTCCATGACGTCATAATGCCGTCACTTCTGACGTCAGTCAAGGCATATCTGACGTCAATATGACGTCAGATGCTGTCAGGGTGACGTCGTGATGGTGTCGCGAGGCCGTCAGGCCGCCAGACCGAGGCGCCGTCAGCCCGGTAGGAGTAGCCGAACCCGGTCGCGACCAGGAAGGCTCGCAGGTGCTTGTTGAACACCCAGAGCAGCACCCAGCCGATGTGCATGTGCGCGGCATTCTCGGCCGCTAGGCGCAGCTCGGCCGGGGAGAACTGGTAGTGACCGGTCTGAGCGCTGATCAGGTCGGCGTAGAACGGCTCGGCCTCGACCGCGTCGCTGGTCGACGTCGGCACCCTGGACAGCAGCGCGTCGGCCAGCGGGTGGCCGTCGGCGGTCGCTAGCACCTGTGTCGGCGCGACAAACGGCAGGCCGGTGACACCGGTCCCGCCGCGCAGCCCGAACGGTATGTCGAGCACGACCGATCGCGAGTGGTCGGCAGCGATCGGCCGGTCGAGCGCTGGATAGCTGGTCGGCATGGTCTTCGCGCCCGGCGGAGTGGTCAGGCCAGCCTCTAGCAGGCCGAGCGCTAGCGCCGGAACGAGCAGGGCGCGTACGTGATAGCGGAGCCAGTTCACCGTGTAGCCGGCCAGCAAGGCGACCGACACCAGGCCGAGTTCGGCGATGCGCGACGGCTCGCGGAACCCAGACAGCCCCGGTATGCGCACGAACCAGGTGAACGGCAGGACCGATGACACGCGCACGCCGTCCAGCACCTCAGGCGCGGGCGTGTACCGGCCCGAGGCCGTGATGACGTCAGAGCCGAGAGCGAGTGCGGCCGCGCCGACCCACAGCAGGGCCAGCAGCCAGGCGCTACGCCGCCGCCAGGCGAGGACTAGTCCGGTCAGCGCGAGCAGCATCGCCATCGCTCCGAATGTGCTCGTGCTCCGCGCGTGCGGGATGGCGAGGCCGAAGCTAGTGACCCGGGGCGATGGCAGGAACATGTCGGGGAGCCTGATGCCCTGCAGGTAGGCGGGCGCGCTCAGCTTGGCCGGCGGACTGCCGGCCGCGTTCGCGTGCGCGATCGCGAGTAGCTGTGGCGCCGCGACGATCAGCGCGACGGCGCCGACGAGGCCGGCCAGCAGCACCCTGAGGCCCAAGATCCTGAGCGGGGAGGCAAGCAGCCACGGGAGCAGGGCCATGATCGCCAGGATCAGCGCGAGAACGGCCGACTCCTGATCCACCAGCATGGCCGCGCCGAGCACCAGGCCGGCCAGCACGGCTTGGCGTGGCCAGGCCTGGCGGCGCAACCGGACCGCGGCTTCGAGCGTGAGCGGCAAGAACAGCGCCCCGGCCGCCAGGTTGAGGTGCACCCAGGTCTGGTAGGTGAGCATGCCGGACAAGCCGAAGAACCCACCGGCCGCGATGGAGCCCACCTGCGATGGCAGCCACAGCCTGGCGACCCGGTACATCGCGTAGCTCAGCAGTCCTGGCAGCAGGATCGACAGCAGCGTGTAAGAAGCGCTCGGGCCGAACACCGCGGTGACCGGCAGCATGACCGCCCCGGCGAGCGGCATCAGCGCGTGCATCCCGAGCTGGGTACCGACCGGCGCGGCGATGTCTGTGGTCAGCCACGGGTTATTCAGGTGCAGCACCGAGTGCGCCATCCACCAGAAATCCCAGACGTAGCTGCCTGCGTCGCGGGTGTCGGGCAGCTTGCCAGCGAGGTAGGTCACGTGAGGCAAGGTGGCGGCGATGCCAGCGGCGATGAAGCCAAGCAGGACGGCCAGATGAACCGTGATCGGATGCCTGATGATCGACCGAAGCGGTCGCTGTCTCGCGGAAGTCTCGCCTGCCGATTTCGTTCGCGGTGGAGCGGCGGCGGTCAAGTGCAAGTGCACACGTCACATATGCGCAGTAACCCGGCTCGGGTCACTGGCCTTGTCAAAACAAGGCCATACCTAGGTCAGTGCTTTTGCGTCACCACGGATCGAGGCGTCAAGTACTTCCGCGAGATGGACGACCGGCTTGGGCGGGCCGGCGTCCCGCATCGCCGAGCTGATCTGAAGCGCACAACCCGGGTTGCCCGACACCACGAGATCGGCGCGGCTATCGGCGACCGCCTCGGCCTTGCGCGCGCCCAGCTGCCCGGCCGCCTCGGGCTGCACCAGGTTGTAGATGCCAGCCGAGCCGCAGCAGATGCCGGCGTCGGCTAGCTCGACGACGGTCAGGTCGGGTATTGCCTTCAGCAGCTCGCGTGGCTGGCTGGTAATTCGCTGCGCGTGCGCGAGGTGACAGGCGTCGTGGTAGGCGGCCCTCATCGGCAGCGGATGCCTGGTCGCCACCGGTCCGATATCGACCAGGAACTCGCTCAGGTCGGCGACGCGGCCGGAGAGCGCCGCCGCGCTCCGTCTTGTCCCCGCCCGCCCGGCCCCCGCCGGACCGTCGGCCAGCAGGTCGAGGTACTCCTTGAGCGCCGATCCGCACCCGGCCGAGTTGACGACGATAACGTCCACCTCAGCTCGTTCGAACGTATCGATCAGGTCGGCGGCGAACCTGACCGCCTCGGCTCGCCTGCCGTCGTGCAAAGACAGCGCGCCGCAGCAACCCTGGGATCGGGGGATCACGACGTCGCAGCCCTCGGCGGCGAGCACCCGGGCGGTGGCGATGTTGACGTGGGGGAAGAAGACCTGCTGCACGCAGCCGGTCAGCATGCCGACGACCGCGCGGCGCTCGCCCCTGGCCGCGACCCGCTGGGGAAGCCGGCCGCGCGGCACCCGCACGGATGGCCGTCCCGGGGCGACTCGCAGCGCCGCGGCAAGCTCGGGGGCGAGCTTTCCGGCTCCAGTGCCGGGCCGCATCAGCCGGTCGGCCCTCGTCCGCTGCGCCGCGCGCAGCGGACCCATCAGCAGCCGCAGCCGGTTCGGATACGGGAACGTCGCGAAGATGGCGGCCCGAAGCGCGCGCTCTCGTCGCGACCGCGGTGGCAGCGCCTTGACTGGCTCGGCTGCCCACATGCGCGCGGCCTCGATCAGCTTGTCGTAGCGCACGCCGGATGGGCAGGCCGGCACGCAGGCCATGCAGCCGAGGCAGCGGTCTAGGTGCGTGGCTGCGGCCGGACTGGCGTTCGCGCCGTCGAGCAGCTGGCTGATTAGGTGAATCCGGCCCCGCGGTGAATCCATCTCCTCGCCCCAGAGCTGATAGGTCGGGCACGAGGTCAGGCAGAACCCGCAGTGCACGCAGTCGCCGACGACGCCGGCCAGCTCACCGGTCGGATCGAGCGGGTTCGGCGTCTGGTCCATCAGAGTCCTCCTACGAATCGGCCTGGTGACATCATCCGCTCGGGATCGAACCGGGCCTTGACCGCGCGCATCAGGCTGAGCGCGGCCACCGGGCCGAACGGATCGGCCAGTTCGGTCACCGCTGCCGGCGCGTGCTGCACGACGACGCTGGCGCGGGCCGGCTGACCGGCCCGATCGTGGCTGTCGCTGTGGCCCAGGGCCGAGCGGAGGCTGGTGATCAGCCCGGCTACCTGACCGGCATCCGCGTTCCCGTTGGCCGGCACGGTCAGGTACAGGAGCCCGGCGGCAGCCGAGCCGCCGACGGCTGGCGCCAGGTGAGCGCGGGTCGCGGCGGCCCGGATCTCGGTCAGGGTTCGGGCGAGGTCACCGGACCAGATCGCGATCTGCAGCACGGTGCCATCCTGCTGGGCGGCGGGTCCTGATCCCCACCAGGGCGGTGGGGTGTCGCTGAGCGCGGCTGGCCGTGGCTCTGGCATCGACCCCGGGCCGGCACTGGCCTGGTCTGATAGCAGGCCGGCCAGCAGGGCGGCCCGCTCGGCCACGCCGGCCTGGTCGCCTTCGAGAGCGATCCCGATGGCGATCGGGGCGCCGGGGGACGGCCAGTCGAGTTCGGCGGCGACGGGAGCGACCGGCGCCTGCAGCGCGGTGGCGAGCAGCCGCGCGCAGTCGGCGGGCTCGGCGCATTCGATCGTGAGGTACGCCGTGGCCGCAGGCACCGGGTGCAGCCGGAACGTCGCTTCGGTGATCAGCCCGAGCGTGCCGCGCGACCCGGCGAACAGCTTGCCGAGGTCGTAGCCGGCGACGTTCTTGACGACCTTGCCGCCGGATTTCGCCACGACGCCGTCCGCGCGGACGACGGTGATCCCGATCAGCAGGTCCCTTCCTGTCCCGTAGCGCAGTCGCAGCGGGCCGGCCACCCCGCTCGCCAGCAGGCCGCCGACCGTGCCACGGCTGGCGGCCGGCGGGTCGAGCGCGAGCCGCTGGCCGGCGGTCTTGAGTACCTCGGCGAGCCGGTCGAGGCTGACCCCGGCTTCGACCGACGCGATCAGATCACCGGCCGCGTGTTCGATCACCCGGTCCATGGCGGTGGTGTCGACGACAAGGTCGGCTCGCTCCGGCGCGTTGCCCCAGTGCAGCTTCGAGCCGGCACCGCGAGGCAGCACGGCGAGACCGAGGCTCGCGGCCGCGCGCATCAGCCTGCTTGCCTGCGCTGTGCTTGCCGGGCTGGCCACGAACGACGGCTGGACTCCGGCGACGGCGTCGGCTTGGCTAGCCAGCCTGACCTGCTCGCACGCCTCGATGAGCGGCGCCGGGATCGAGTCAGCGGTCATCGGCACCTAGCCGGCGACAAATTTTCCGCATGCTAGAACATCTCCGCCTGACCAGAGGCCACCAGCGGGTGCGGACCTCGCCGGACGCCGGGGACCTCGCCGCACATTCGCGGCGTCGGGAAAATCTTGCCGGGATTGCACAGGCCAGCAGGGTCGAACGCGCAGCGGAGCAATTGCATCGTGTCCAGGTCATCGGCGCCGAACATGCGCGGCATGTACTTGGACTTGTCCACTCCGACGCCGTGCTCGCCGGTGATCGAGCCGCCGTGGCTGATGCACTCATCGAGTATCGCGCCTGACAGTTCTTCGGCCGCCTGCGCCTGCGCGGGATCAGAGTCGTCGAAGAGCACGAGCGGGTGCAGGTTGCCGTCGCCGGCGTGGAAGACGTTCGCGACGCGGAGGCCGGCCGCGGCTGACATCGCGCTGATGCGATCGAGCACGTCGTGCAGCGCGGTTCTTGGCACGACCCCGTCCTGGACGATGTAAGCGGGACTGATCCGTCCCATCGCGGCGAACGCGGCCTTGCGGCCGCGCCAGATCAGGGCGCGCTCGACCGGGTCGGCGGCCTCCCGGATCTCGAAAGCGCCGGCGTCCTTGGCGATCTGGCGTACGGCGGCCGTCTCGGCTTCGACGTCGGCGGTGGGTCCGTCGAGCTCGACGATCAGTACCGCGCCGGCGCCCTGCGGGTAGTGGCAGGCGACGCTGGCCTCGGCGGCTTCGATCGACAGCGCGTCCATCATCTCGATCGCCGCTGGCAGGATCCCGGCGCTGATGATCGCCGAGACCGCGGCGCCGCCGTGCCCGGTGGTCTCGAACGCGGCGAGCAGCGTCGTGACCGCCTGCGGTATCGGCGTGAGCTTGACGATGATCTTGGTAACTATGCCGAGCGTGCCTTCTGAGCCGGTGAACGCGCCGACCAGGTCATAGCCGGGGGAGCAGCCGGTGCCGTCGCCCAGCCAGATCAGTTCCCCGCCGGGGGTGACGATCTCCAGGCCGGTGACGTGGTGCACGGTGAACCCGTGCTTGAGGCAGTGGGCACCGCCCGAGTTCTCCGCGACGTTACCGCCGACCGAGCAGATCTGCTGGCTGGATGGGTCGGGTGCGTAGAACAAGCCGAACGGCTCGGCTGCCTTGGTGACCGAGAGGTTGGTGACGCCTGGTTCGACCACCGCGCGGCGGCTGGCCGCGTCGATCTCGATGATCTTGCGCATTCTGGCGGTCACGATCAGTACGCCGTCGGCGCGGGGGAGCGCGCCGCCAGACAGGCCGGTGCCGCTGCCTCTGGCTACGAACGGGATCTTGGCCCCCGCGCACACCTTGACGATGGCGGCGACCTGGTCAGCGGTCCGCGGGAGCACGACGAGGCCGGGGGCGCACCTGTGCGCGGTCAGCCCGTCGCATTCGTAGGTGCGCAATTCCATCGGGTCGGTGATGATCGCGTCCTCGCCGCAGATCGTGGTGAGCGCCGGGATCAGCGAGGTGACCGAGAGGCCGGGCCGTGGTTCGGTCATCGTGTTCGCTCCAGCCACATCGGTGTCGTGCCGTACTTCCCATCATCCGCCGTGCTTCCCGTCATCGGTAGGGCTGCTCGGGTAGTGCCAGTGCCGGATACCATGTGGCGAGATTCTGGTGCGGGGCAGGAGTCGCGGATGCAAGCGCAGGAAGTCTTCGAAAAGCTGCTTGAGCCGGAAGCCATCGACAACCCCTATCCGCTGTACGCCGCTGTACACGCCATTGGCGACGTGGTCCCCGCCGGTGGCGGCCTGGTTCCTGGCGGCGGCCAGCTGCTCCTCGTGCCAGCGTACGAGGTCGCGAACGCCG
>Ga0134126_10001758_pt1 | contig 27637 bp, 26 predicted proteins | sample KB31752_FD_96881 | JGI IMG/M metagenome (GOLD analysis project Ga0134126, IMG submission 96881) | Terrestrial soil microbial communities with excess Nitrogen fertilizer from Kellogg Biological Station, Michigan, USA - KB3-175-2 | ecosystem: Environmental > Terrestrial > Soil > Unclassified ... | reverse complement strand
CCTTGCTTACCGACTCGTCGATTTCAACATCCTCGCCGACATACTCGCGATTAGTTTTATCGGCACCCGTAACCACGCCGGCGCCCGCTAATTCGAGCGCGCCTTCGAGCAAGGGCACCTTACCGGAGTCTATCTCTATCGTCACTGAGCTTGCGCAAGCCATCTCCCAGGCGTGTCCGAGTAAGGCAAACCCAGTAACATCGGTCGCACCTTTAACGCCAAATTCACGCATCGCTTCAGCGGTGTATTTGCCGGGAGTCAACATCGTAGCCACCGAGGAGGCGGCAGCCTCCGGCGTCGTCTTTTCAAACTTGATTCCGGTAGAGATGACGCCCGTCCCGATTGGTTTCGTCAGAATAATCACGTCACCAGCGCGGGCGCCCGAATTGGTGGCAATTTTGTCGGGATCGATTACGCCGGTTACTGAATAACCAAACATGATCTGCTCGCTGTCCACGCTATGGCCGCCGATCAGGCTCACGCCATACTTATTCAAAGTCTCGAGCCCGCCGCGCATGATCTTTCCGAGTATCGCCGGATCGACGCCTTTTTTTGGAAAGCACGTAATCGCCAGGGCCGTCAGCGGTGTCCCCGCCATCGCCCACACGTCGTTGATTGAGTTCAGCGCTGCGATCTGACCGTAGACAAACGGATCGTCAACGATTGGCGTGAAGAAATCGACTGTCTGCACAATCGCGAGGTCGTCGCGCAGTCGATACACTCCGGCGTCGTCGGCTTTGTCAAAACCAACCAGGACATTCTCGTCTTTGGGCTGTGGTGGTAGCCCGCTCAACACCTGAGCGAGTAAGCTCGGTGACAGCTTAGCCGCTCAACCAGAACACGAAACCATTTCGGTCAGACGCATTGCGCACCTCCTTTTCTGAATTCGCTGGAACGATCTGGCTTTGTTTATAACATCGATTCATGGAGTTCGCATCGCTTGCGGAATTAAAGCAAAATGGCCGCGGATTCACGCGGATGAAACCAGGATCAGAATCCAAATTCACGCCAGGCAATGGCGAGGCTTTTTCATATCCGCGATGATCTGCGTTAATCTGCGGCAAATCAATGGCTAACAAGATTCACATCGGACCCGCCGGCTGGTCTTACAAAGACTGGGAGGGCATCGTTTACCCACAAAAGCCGGGTGCGAAGTTTGATCCGCTTGAGTATCTAGCTAGGTTTTTCAGCGCTATTGAAATCAACAGCAGTTTCTACCGGCCGTTCACAGTCTCCACTGCAAAATCGTGGGTCAGTCGCGTTGCCGAAGCGCGCGATTTCATGTTTACGGCCAAGCTTCATCGGGTCTTCACGCATGAGCGCGGCAAGGCGACCGCTGAAGACGAGAGTCAGGTGCGCGAGGGAATGGATGTCTTGGCTACTGTGGGAAAGCTGGGCGCGGTCCTGCTTCAGTTTCCCTGGTCGTTCAAGAACACTGACGACGAACGCGTCTATCTTTCGAAGCTGCTGGATCGTTTCAAGGATTATCCGCTGGTGCTCGAAATCAGGCATTCGTCCTGGAACAATCCTCAGATTTACGAATGGTTAGAGGAACTCGACGTTGGGATCTGCAACGTGGATCAACCGCTGTTTAAGAAATCTATCAAGCCCGCCGAGTTGACGACGTCGCCAATCGGTTACGTTCGGCTTCATGGAAGAAATTACCAGGATTGGTTTAGGGAAAAGGCGCCGCGCGACGACCGTTACAACTATCTCTACTCAATCGACGAGTTAGAGCCCTGGATTACCAGGATTAAAGAGATCGCCGCAAAGACCAAAGAGTCTTACGTGATCACTAATAATCACTTTCGCGGGCAGGCCGTGGTAAATGCACTGGAGATCAAGGCGACTTTGTCGGAGGAGAAGGTGCCGGCGCCGGCGCCGTTGTTTCAGAAGTATCCGCAGCTTGAGGATTCCGCAGTGGCTGAAAGCACTGAAGCGAAAGGCGACCGAATGCTTTTCACTTAGACCCTTCGCACGACCCGAAAAGAGCGGGGGCAAGCCCGCCTTCCCGACCCTGAGCTTTTCCTGGTCGCTTCTCAACTCTAGATTGAAAGGCTTTCACGTCGCGGCCAATGGAAAAATTGGTGAGCAGCTCAGGTGAAAACCTAGCTTGTCGCTGTTTGGGCTATGGCCTGGGCGAATGCTATCGGCAATCCGTCGGGATCAATACAAACCGCGAGTTTGATCCCCTCACCCTCTCGCTGCGTGGGCGGCATCACGAACCGGATGCCTTTCTCTTGCAACTCCGCGTAGGTCTTGTCTACATCCTCAACGTTGAACCCAATTGAGCAACTGCCAGCTTGCTTGGTAGGGTCGCCAGACGGAGGGGCGGTCGCCGGAACACCGCCGCCGTGCAAGGCGAGCGTTGTTGTGCCTGTTTGAAACTCCGTCCAGTCAGGCGACTGGAATTTGAGTGGTATACCTAGTTTGTCTCGATAGAATTCCACCGAACGCTGCATGTCGGAAACAACCACCATCGTATAGTCGATCTGCTTAAACATTTTACCTCCCGATCTTGTTGCGAACTCTATTTTTTCCGGGTCTTGCCGTCGCCCGTAGCGACGATGATGTCAAACTCGTCCTTGGTAAGCGACATCACGGAAAGTTGCGATTGCCTAATCAAGGGGAGTTGGCTCAATCTTTTATCGTAACGAATAGCAGCGAGGGGAACCGGATTCTTCAGGGCCTTTACGGGCTTCAAATCGACAGCGACCCATTGGGCGTCGCTGGCCGTCGGATCCGCATACGCGCTCTTGACGACTTCCGCCAGGCCCACCACTGCTTTTTCTTTCCCGGAATGATAGAACAGGACGCGATCGCCTGTCTTCATCTCGCGCAAGTTGTTGCGCGCCTGATAGTTTCTAACGCCAGTCCAATCTGTACGGCCATCGCCAACGAAATCTGTCCACGAATAAGTTTCTGGTTCCTGCTTGACCATCCAAAAGCTGCTTCTCGTTGTCTTTTTCATCGGCTTAGCCTTATCGATTGTTGCTGGGTAGGTGGCACTGGCTTAAGATGTGCGCTCTCAATATTTCAATCGCAGGAATGCGTTTTCAACGATAGGAGTAACGAACAATGCCCAAAGAAGGAAGTGTCGCGCCCAACTTCGCCGCAAAAGACGAGAACGGCGCGACCGTTCGGCTTAAGGATCTCCGCGGCCAAAAAGTAGTACTTTATTTTTACCCTAAGGATGATACGCCCGGTTGCACCAAAGAGGCATGTTCGTTTCGCGACGCGTTCGCTGATTTTAAGAAACGCGACATCAAAGTTCTCGGCGTTTCCAAAGACAGTGAGGCTTCTCACAAGAAGTTTGCCGCCAAATATAAACTCCCTTTCACGCTCCTGGCCGACCCGGACCATTCCATCGCAGACGCCTACGGGGTTTATGGCGAGAAGAAGTTTATGGGCCGCACCTACCTGGGGGTGAAGCGGGTAACTTTCCTTATCGATGAAAAAGGCAAAGTAAAAAAGGTGTTTGAAAAGGTAAAACCCGAGGAGCACGCCAGAGAAGTCCTCGAAGCTTTTGAACAGTAACGACGCTGCATTCTCCGGCGACGGCTTCTGTGGATCTCAGATTCGAGATCTGAGATCCCTCAGAGTTAGGCTGCCACCCAACCGCCAAGTTTTTCCGGTTCTTCCCCCTCCGGATTCCGGCCCGGCATCAAACCCTGAATCGCGCTAAAGGAACTGGGTACGTCTCCTTTACGCGGCGGGACATTAAACATCTCTTCCCGAATCGGCATCTCCGCGGACTCGTTAATGAAATACAACCGCGTGTTATCGACTATCTGAGTCTTTATCTCGCGCGTCCACAGCAATAAATTCGCAATCGCATCGCCAATTTCATCTTTCCCGAGCCGGGTCTCGTGGGCGATTTCCTTCTGGGTGCGCGCGCCTTTTCTAATTGCTTCGCGCACGCGTTCGACCGGCGAAAGCTTACTCAAAAGCCTGCCGTAGTTTGCCGAAGGAGACGAATCCTCAGCTGATTGTGTTGTCCAGGAATTTTCCGATGCGGGTTGACTGACGTAACGTTTACGAGCCGACCTATATTCTTTAAGGGCACGACGGCTGTCGGTTACTTTTTTGCGGATACAGCCCTTGCAATAGAGATTCCGGCCATCTTTGCGCGCGCGACAAACTCCAAATTCCGATAAAGGCAAATCTTGAGAACAAATGGGGCAGTTTTTGCGATTAACTGCAGCTTCTTCTGTCATTTCAACGCTCCGATCAAGCTTCCAACTTACTGGGATTCTTCGCTGGAAGAAAACACGAGTCCTCTGGTCCGGGTTTTGAGTTATTGCCCGGCCGCAGATCGGCGTTGAGTTTGATTATTGGCGAAGGATCCCTACTGCAATAGGGAAATCACCATGGATTGCCTGAGCTTCTTCACTCTGGATGAAAGGGGCTCACAATACCTGATTGGAATCGCGTAGCAGGTCAGCGGGGGTCATCGAAAATTTATAAGAGCGAGTAACCCGCAAACACAATCTAAATCAGGTCCGACTTCAACGCTTCACTATCTGGCAATCATCGCTTCCAGCGAGGGAGTCGCATTATAGTGATCGAAAAAGTTTTTGCAACCCCAAAATTGATCCTTGATGGTCCATCGCCTACATTGCGGAAATTTATTTCCTTTGACGCATCCAGTCGGCCTTTTCGAAATGCAAACAACTCTCTTGCGAGAGGATATCAGATCGCATAAAGAAAATTCTCAATCGTCAGAAAGATCGCGTTCGAGCAATTTTCACTTCCCTAGTTCTGCAAAATGTCCTTGAAAACAGCAGACTTTCCTGGGAGTCATAAACCGTTCGCCATCTGTTTCGCGCAATACTTTCCACTCTCGTTCGCATGGTCCTACCATACGTAGTTACAACGCGACCAAGTGAGCTGTAAGGAAATTAGAATATGCGGCAGTTGAGAAATTTTTTTAAGATCGCGTTGCCGTAATTCTGATCAAGATGTTTCTGTTGTGATGGTTTGGCGTGTGCCTCAGCAGAGTGCAATAGAACAGCAACCTGGTGCAACGTGAATACAACCAGTCTCAACGTTGAACAATGATGCGATTATCGAGGTCAACGTGAGCGGCGATCTTCCATACGATAAACAAACTTAAGTCCCGACCAGACGTCGTTTATCGCGCAAACTTTTACATCAACCAGTCCGGCTGCGAGTCCGATGTCGCGAACACTGTTATCGGACAGGTCGGTTGCTATACCGGAAGCTTTTTTTGGCCAGGCTATCCAGAGCATTCCGTTCTCCACGAGTTTCCGGGCGAGGCGGGGGAATTCCGCCTTCAGCATTTTTTGTGAATCGGCGAACAAAACGATCAGATCAAGCGGTTTGGTAAGCGCATCTACGCTGACGCTCACGTTATTCGGCAGGGGCGCCAGTTCTTTTTGAAATCCCTTTGGTGGATTCACCAGTCCGGTCCAATAACCTTCTTTAAAGCCGAGTTTCTTTACCAGTGGCGTTCCTGAATAGCCGGCCATTCACTTAACTCCAATCGATAGTGTCTTTTCCGACATCGAGGCTAAGGCGTTTGCTGGCGCGGATTCTTCAAACCGGTCTTCAGCTTGTTGTTTACTTCTCTGACAACTCGCGCTGCCAAAACGTTTTCGTGTTTCCGCAGAAAGCTACGCACGGATTCAGGATGGCGCTTTGAGAGCTCGCGCAGCGCCCACGATAAAGCCTTTACTACCATATCATCGCGATCTGCGACCAACATCTTGCAGACCATCAGTGTTCGCACAGTATCTCCTCTGCCTCCGCGAGCTTTGTTATTTAGTGCGATCGTACTAGCCGCCGCAGTTCGCCTCCACCAGCGATCGCTGGACGATGCCCAGCGCTGAATTAACGCATCAGAAATCTGTCCTTCGCGCCAAGCTGGTCCCGCCAGGTAACAAGCAAAGGTGTCGACTTCCACCCAGCTACTGTTCCCAGCACCTAATTCCTGCAGCGATTTAGCTTTCAAACTTCGCAAAGCCGGGCGGTGATAAAGAATCAATTCGTAAGCGAGGAATCGTGGAACTGAGGCGCGCCGAACAAGTTGCAGAGACAAAGCCACGACGAACTGCGGCGGAGCTTCAGCCAACCGGCGCGAAAACTCTTGTCTGACTTTTCGAATTGCCTCAGTCGTCGAAATGGTCAGGGCGGTAAGACTACTGACAATCTGATTCGCCAGGTCGTCAATATCCTCGCCGCGAGTTTCTTCGCTGCCGGTCTGGCGCAAATCCTTTTGCATCGAACTTCTGCTTACCACAATTTCAAAATTTTCCACCAAAGGAACCCGAAACCGACCCAGATGGGGATGTTCACTGCCGACGCAATCAATCCCAACCACCACCATTTGCGTTGACTGACATAGCCAGCGCCAAAGTAGATCGGCGCGGAGGTTGTGCCGAAGTGAGTCAACGAAGCATCAAGGTTTGAAAAGTAAGCTAACGACAACACTGCAAGGTATGGTGGAGCGCCGGCTGCGATAATTACCACCAAAAAGGGCGTGTACATAGCGGTTGAATGTGCCGTAATGCTGGCAAACCCGTAGTGCGCATAGAAATAAATCAACAGGAGCACTGCCAACGCCGCCCCCCACTTCCAGCCGAGAGTAAAACTTGCAGCTGTCTCCGCGAAGCGTTTTGTAATTCCCGTCTCACCCAGGCTTTCGGCCATCCTGACCAGCCCGCCATACCAGATGAAAACATCCCAGGCCCCGCGCTCGCCGAGAATGTCTGCCCAATCGAGTACCCGGCTTATCAACAGCACACATACGCCAAGCAACGGCGGAACTGAATAATCAAGGCCTGCCAGATAGGAGAGAGTAGAGATCAACGACGTAAAAGGTACGACGCGGGCTACGAAGGGAATTGCTCCGCCCAGTCCGCGCACCAGCCATAAGCAAACAACGCCGACAAACACGATTAGCAGTAACTTCTCAGCGCGCGTCAATCTACCCATACGCTGAAGTTCGGCACGGGCAAACTCTGCAGCGGCCGGCGTGTGTTTGATCTCGGGAGGAAAGATTCGGTAAAGCAATTGCGGCACAACCGCGAGCGAGATCAAACCAGGTACAAGCGCGGCTAACGCCCAGCGGGTGTAAGTCAATTCAATCCCGGAGGTTTGCAGAGCAAACTTGGCAATCAAAACGTTTGAAGCCTGGCCGGTAAGAAACATCGCGCAAACGATCACCCCGGCTTGGTACAGCACCACCATTAGGAACGCGCCCAAGCGGCGGGCGGTTGGGCCCGGCCTTGATTCATAAGCTTCTGACAGACTCTTGGCGATTGGAAAGATAACCCCGCCGGCGCGCGCGCCTGTAGACGGGATCATTGTCCCCAGCACCACCTCGGTTGAAATCAGTGCATACGCCAGGCCTAAAGAGTGATGGCCGATGGTGCGTATGAAAATAAGGGCGATGCGCCGGCCGAGTCCGGTTTTGACCATTGCGCGTGAAATGAAAAACGCCGCTAAAACCAACCAGACGATTGGGTCGCCGTATCCGGCGAGCGCGCTAGCAACTGGTAGGGTGCCAGTTATCGCCAGCGCCGAAACGCCGATCAACACCATTGCCCCTCCCGGCACCGGCCGCACAATGGATCCAACTATGGTGGCGACGAAGATTGCGAAGAGATGCCATGACTGGCTGGTGATTCCGGAGGGAACAGGGATGAGCAAAACGGCGAAACCAGAAGCCAACACAATCGTCCATCTAGCAAGTCGACTTTTGAACGAAAGGTGTTGATCTGACGCAACTGCCGGCGGATTTACATTTGGCGAGGGCTGCGGAGTTTCTTCCAAGTTTGTGAATCCTTTTAGGCCTGCCAAGCCTCTAAGTGCTGGAGCGCCGTCGTCACGTTATTTTGGGACGTTGTTTGGAGGCCTCCGCAAAAGTGGGCGATACTATTACGTCAAATAGTCAGTTAACTCAAGGTTTTTGCTTCTTTGCCGGCGCGGGAAAGGGCATTCAAACCTTTTGCCCGTTTGGCCTCGTAGATATGAGCGCGAGGATAATCGAGGCTTTATGAAAAACGAGATCAAGTCCAGCGAGATAACGGACCAAAAGGTTTATCTGAACCGCCGCCTCTTCATGCGAGGCGCGGCTCTGGCTACGACTACGGCCGCCACTGCTCTTCTGTATCGAAAGCTCAATCCACCACCCGTCGAGAAACCGAAGGGCGACACACTCGTAACTGTTGCAAACCCAGCGGCTGATAACGGTTCACGCGATGGCTTTAAGACAAACGAAAAACTAACGGCTATTGAAGACATAACGAATTACAACAACTTCTACGAGTTTTCGACAAGTAAGCAGGGCGTCGCTATTGAAGCGGCAGGTTTCGTTACGAAGCCGTGGAATGTTGTAGTTGGTGGACTCGTAAATAAGCCCAGCACCTTTGGATTGGAAGAGCTGCTGAAATTTCCTCAGGAGGAACGGATCTATCGCCTGCGTTGTGTCGAACGCTGGTCGATGGTGATTCCCTGGGTTGGATTTCCGCTGGCAAAGCTGCTGGAAAAAGTGGAGCCTGCTTCGTCGGCAAAATACGTAGCGTTTGAGACCCTTTACGATCCGAAGCGAATGCCGAATCAGTTAACCGGAGTGCTTGACTGGCCTTATGTGGAAGGGCTTCGTCTGGACGAGGCTATGCATCCCCTGACTATCCTGGCAACAGGGCTTTACGGCGAGACTCTGCCGCCGCAGGACGGTGCTCCGATCAGGTTGGTGGTGCCCTGGAAGTATGGATACAAGAGCATCAAGTCAATTGTGAAAATAACGCTGGTTGCGGAAGAGCCGCCGACGACCTGGAACATACAGGCGCCAAACGAGTACGGCTTTTATTCGAACGTTAATCCCAATGTCTCGCACCCGCGCTGGAGCCAGGCGGAAGAGCACCGGATCGGCGAGTCGGCCTTTAGCGCGCGCGATACGCTGCTTTTCAATGGCTACGGGGAACAGGTAGCTAAGCTGTATGAGGGAATGGACTTGAGGAAATATTACTAGGGGAGGACTCAGAACTCAGGACTAAGGACTCAGGAGCGGAGGATGAGTTTCTGAGTTCCGAATTCTGACTCCTGAATTCTGAATTCTGAGTCTTGTTCTTATGAAAGACGTTCGCTTTTCAAAATTCGTCATTTTCACCAACGCCCTGGTGCCATTGGCCTTGCTGTTGTGGGACGTGTATCGCAAGCGGGTGGGGGCGAACCCCGGCGAGTTCATGACCCGAACGACCGGAATAATGACGCTGGTCTTTCTGTTGATTACGCTCGCTGTTACCCCAGCGCGAAAAATCACTGGACTGAACTGGCTCGTCAAATTTCGTCGCCTGCTCGGACTCTTTGCGTTTTTCTACGGATCTTTACACCTGCTGACCTATATCTGGTTTGATCGTTACTTCAATCTCAAAAGCATTCCGGGCGATGTGGTAACGCGTCCCTTTATCGCCTTCGGAATGACCGCTTTTCTTCTGATGTTGCCACTTGCCATCACCTCGACCAACAAGATGGTTAAACGACTGGGCGGAAAGCGTTGGAGCAAACTACACAAACTTATCTACGGCGCGGGCATCGCCGGCGCATTGCATTTCTGGCTGTTCGTCAAATCTGATACTCGCCTCCCGCTGACATTCGGCTTTATTCTTCTGCTTCTGCTGGCACATCGCCTCTTTATAAAGTTTTACCCGCCTGATTCTGCTGTCCCCAAGGGCTCGTTCATTCCGCGCGACTAGCTTTTTGAAGCAACGGGAACCGTTAGACTCTTCTCGCTTCGACCCATCGCAGCTAGAATCCCGGCATGAGCGATCCGTTGACGCGGTTTTCAAACCGTTCCGACAACTATGCCAAGTTCCGTCCGGGTTACCCAGCCGAAGTAATTGACATTCTTAGGCACGATTGCGGACTTAGTGAGACATCGATTATCGCGGATGTCGGATCAGGCACCGGCATTCTTTCCGAACTGTTCCTGCAAAACGGAAATTCCGTTGTTGCCATTGAACCAAACGCTGCTATGCGTGAGGTCGCCGAACGCCTTCTACGAAGATATGAGAAGTTTACCAGCATCAACGCTGCGGCCGAAGGCACAACGCTGGAGCCACGCAGCGTAGATTTTGTTACGGCCGCGCAGGCGTTTCATTGGTTTGATCGCGTTCGGGCCAAGAGGGAATTCGCGAGAATCCTGAAGCCCGCAGGTTGGGTTGTGCTGATCTGGAACGAGCGTCGATTAGACTCAACCGCATTTCTGCGCGCCTATGAAGACCTTTTGCTTCGTTTCGGAACCGATTACGAGAAAGTCCGCCATGAGAACGTGGCGGGGGAAATTGCCGAGTTTTTCTCACCGCAGAGTTTCGAGTTGCGAACTCTCGAAAACGCGCAATATTTTGATTTTGAGTCACTCAAGGGTCGGCTACTCTCCTCGTCGTATTCACCGGACCAGGATCACCCGAATTTCGCCCCAATGCTTGAGGAACTTGAAAGGGCTTTTCACGCCAACCAGAAGGACGGCATCGTCAGCTTTGAATACGAAACAAAAGTCTATTACGGGCACCTGCAATACCCCCTTTAGTTTGGAGCTCAGTGAAACCATTCAAGCGACTTGCTGGGGCCGCGGGCGCCCCGCCCGCAATGAGCGCGCAGCGCGAAAATGTATTGTCTCCGAAAGGCTGCGTGCCTGCGCCGCGTTTGCGGGCGGGGCGCCCGCGGTCCCCGCAAATCACTTGAACGGTCAGACCGCACAATGCAGTTGGTTTCAATCAGCAGACGACTTTGATATCTTTAGCGGGCTTCTCAGCTCCGGAATCGCCAAATCATGATGATCCGCGCATGGAAATGAATCTGACTAAAACGGCCCAACACTACGGCGGTATCATTGAGCTGGCGCTGCAAAAAGTCAGGTATTCCCTGCGCGGACGATTTTCCCACGCCAACGAGCAAAGCATTCTGGCGAAGTACATTGAAAAACTGTTGCCGAAGGATCGACCAAAAACGGTTGTAGACATCGGAGCCGGGAACGGTGTGCGCTGGTCAAACAGTTATGCACTTCTGTTGGCAGGCTGGAAAGCGTTAGGCGTCGAGGCTGATCCGCAGAAGTTCGCTTTGTTGTCGAAGGTTTACGCCAAGTTTCCGAATGCCCATGTCTCCAATTCGCTGGCCTCCCCGGACAATATTTGCGGTTTACTACGAAATTTCGCCATCGAAAAAGACTTCGGTGTACTTTGCGTCGATATCGATGGCAACGACTACTGGGTCCTCGACGCGATCTTAACGAAGTTCCGTCCTGGTCTGGTGGTTACGGAGATCAACGAGAATATTCCCCCACCGCTCAGATTTGTGGTTAAGTTCGATCCCGACTTTCAACTCCGATACCACTTCTACGGCTATTCCATCGCGGCTCTTGAAGACCTTTGCAAGCAGCACGATTACGGCATCCTGGAACTGGAATACAACAACGCTTTCCTGGCGCCTCGGGAGTTGGGAGCGGGGCAATTTCGCGATGCGGAATCCGCCTATCGCGAAGGCTACCTCGACCGACCGGAGCGCAAAGAGCGGTTTGCCTCGAATCTCGACATGGAACTCCTCCATTCGTTGAGTGCCGAAGAAGGGATCGAGTTTTTACGTGAGTTTTACGCAAGCGACGAGGGAAATTACTACCTGGCGGCAGACAAGGACTCTCTTGAGGAGTTGCTAACGGTTAGCTCGCGCTCCTGACGTTTATTGCTAATGCAGACTAACAGTCTGCGACTAACAACAGACAGGCCCCCAATGACTGAAAACAGACGCAGCGACGAACGAGTTGCAACAAATCTTACGGCGAAGTGGGGCGGCCTTGCCGGCGATCACGAAGGTCGTATCGAAGACCTGAGCCTTGGCGGTTGCTTTGTTAACACTACGGGAAGAGTAGACGTTGGCGAAATCGTAGGCGTGGAAATAAAGCTTCCTTCCGGAGAATGGTTGCAATTGCGAGGCGAAGTTGCTTCCTATCAGCTCGGTATAGGCTTCGGACTGCTCTTCAGCTTTCTAACGGAGGATGAGGAGCAAGCACTGCGGGAATTCATAACTTAACGAACCGGCTAGTCTGCGTTTCAGTTTTGACGCAGAACCGCGAGCGGTAGCGAGCGAAGGCCAGCTCTCAATGTTGAATCCGCGTTGAATCCGCCGGTAGATTCAAGTTTGAAGTGCAACTTTCAACTGCTCTTCGCTCCGTAGGAGCGACATGTTTATAGCAACAAGCGGTCATCCTCAGATAGTCTTCGCTCCGTGAGGAGCGAAATGTGTTTCCAGCCGCTTAGCGCGTCAAATTGTTGTGCTCCTACGGAGCGCGAGCCTAATAGCATGACTTCAGTCTATAAACATCTCGCCCCGCTGGGGCGAAATCCGACAGAATCACCTTGTTGCACTTCAAGGTTGAATTCGCCTTTCCCAGTAGAATTTGTGTTATTCAAAAGTGGTTAGTCATTCTTTACCGTGCCTTTCTGCAGAGGCGAAGGCGAACCTTGCAGAGGCGGAGGCGAAGCTTGCAGAGGCGGAGGCGAACTCTGCTATGCCAAAGGGGAACCTTGCAGAGTCGAAGGGGAACCTTGCAGAGTCGAAGGCGAACCTTGCAGAGGCGGAGGCGAACTCTGCTATGCCAAAGGGGAACCTTGCAATGTCAAAGGGGAATCTTGCTATGCAAAAGCGGAAACGCGAAAACCCGAAGCGCTTCCTGGTTGTGCCCCTCGCTTTAACGTAAACGCGGAGGGTAATCGTTCCTCTCAAAACCTTAGCGAGAGACAACTCAAGCCACCGTCCATTTTTTGGAACTCGCTCATCTCGAGAGGGATGGTTGCATAACCCAGACCTTTCAGGGTCTGCTCGAACACTGGATACCCAGCCGCTAATAAGACGTAATCGTTAATCCGCACACAGTTTGCCGCATACTCTTCATCTCCCTTGACGCGCACGAGCTCATAACCGCGAAACTCGTTTCGGTTTGCCAGCGCGTCGATTACGACCAGACGGTTGTCGCCCAAATACGCCAGGCCGCTCTTCAAATGCAAAATATCTTTTACGCTGCGAATGTCGACCACGGTGGAGCTGTAACCATAGGATGTCAGAAGTTTAACCAACTGCCGGGCGCCGGCTTCGTTGGTTCGCTCTGAGACTCCGATAAAGAAATGATTTCCTGCCTCACAGACGTCGCCGCCATCCAGCGTGCCGGGCTCTTGAATGGAATCAAGCCGAGGACAAAGGCGGGAGATAATTTCCTTGATGCTTTCGACTTCTCCAATGCGACTAGCTGCACCCGGTAGCGTCACCATCGCCACCGCTGGGGTCAACACCGCGGTATCTTCAACAAACGTCGAGTCGGGATAGTTTTCGTCAGGCTCAAGATGGGTTAATTGGAGAGCACATCGCTTGAGCGCCTCGCAGTAAGCCGCGTGTTGCCGCAGCGCACGGTTGTAATCCGGGGCGCCCAGCATGACTCGGGTTAGTCCGTCAGCGTAATTCTTGGCAGGTGGGCGAACAATGGCTCTACTAAGCATTCTATACGGGGTAACTAGGGTTGATCGGAACTTCGCGGAACGCTTGGCCACCAGCGTGCTACATATCGGACTTCTTCCGGGCTTTGACGTCAGTCATAACGATGGTGACAACCAGAGCGATGCCAGCGATGGCGGCCAGCAGAAAGAACAACATGGCGAAGCCGGGGTAGCCGAGTATCTTGAAGGAAGTCTCGACACGCATCAACATTGCTGCGCCCACGATCAACGCTGCCAGGATTAGCCCGAGGCTGATGCGGTTAGCTACTTTCTGAAGACCCTCGAGCACGATCTTCTCGTCAATAGCGTTTACATCAACCTTAAACTCGTTGTTGCCTATGGTGTCGAGGATCTTGTTAACCCGCCCCGGCAGTTTTTCTACAAACTCTTTGATCTCAACTACGCCGCCAATCAAATTGTTCGGCGCTATGCTCTGCATTAGATTGCGCTGCAGTATCTCCATCGCCCGGTGGCGGATGATGGCAGTGGGTTCGAAAGCGGGATCAAGGGTAAACACGACCCGGTCCAGATTCAGCAGCGTTTTAGCAACCATGGTGAATTCGCTGGGAAGCCGAAACCAACAGTCAGCGGAAATCTTGGTTATTTCAAGCACCACCTGCCCGGAGTTGAGCCTGCTAAGACTGGCGTCACCATGTTCGGCAACTAGTTCGCCAATGCGCTTGGTGAAGTCAGTCTTATTAAACCGAGGCTTCGGCTCACCCATGCGAATGGTCACCTCGGCTGCTTCTTCACCCTTTCCTTCGCTGATCGCCAACAAGAGCCGCAACACGTTGTCGCGAAAGCCCGGTAAGAGACGCACAACCATCCCCAGATCCAACAGCGCGATTTGATCGTCTTCAGTCAGGAAAACATTGCCCGGATGCGGATCTGCATGGACGAAACCGTCTAATAATAGTTGCTTCAGATAAGCGCGAAATAACTCGCGAGCGAGACCCGGACCGTCTAATTCCATCAAACGCAGCGGACTCAAATCCGTAATCTTCTTGCCCGGAATGTATTCCATGGTCAGGACTCGCGAGGTGCAAAAATCCTCGACCGGATCAGGAATAATGATGTCCTCGAACTCTCTCAGGTTTTCGCCGAAAGTGATGAGGTTGCTGGCTTCGAGTTTGAAGTCGAGCTCGCGGAGCAAACTGCTTCGCAACCCGTTCAGCATGTTCTCAAAGTCATAACGCTTGCCGAGTTCGGTATGAGCATCGAGAAATTGGGCCATCTGACCCAGCGCTTCGAGATCCTCGACAATTTGCTCGCGAATGTCCGGGCGCTGCACTTTGACGACAACCTCCCGGCCGTCGCGCATAGTTGCCCGGTGCACCTGCGCCAGCGAGGCGGCAGCGAGAGGTTGCGGATCGAAATCCGCAAACGCTTTGGAGATACGTACGCCGATTTCGCTGGAGACGATTCGATCCACTTCCTCATACGGGAATGGTTCGATTTTGTCCTGCAAACGCGACAGCGCTTCGAGGTAAGGGGTCGGCAGGAGATCCGCCCGCGTTGAGAGCAGCTGACCCAACTTGATGAAGGTAGGACCAAGCTTCTCCAGATCGGCAGCCAACTCTTCCGCTTTCGGCGCGGTTTCGGCCAGATCGTGTTCGCTGAGTTCGAGGTGGTCTTCCAGTCCCGCCTGCTTGACCAGATCTGAACGTCCATACTTCACGAGCAGCAAGGTCACGTCTTTGTAGCGCTTAAGGCGTTCGGGTTTTAGCGACACCATAACTGGATTCCTTTAATTGGCTCGGGCTTAGTTAGTTGAGGTTCCATTGTACTAAACCTTGCCCTCTCAAGCCCCAGAGTTTATGCTGCGGGCGATCTGCCGGAAAATGTTTGTCAGGGAAAGAACGGAAGTCTTACTTAAGAATCACGTGAGGCTCTGATTCCTGCCCTTTACCTCGCGCAAAGGAGTCTGCAAAATGATTAAGAGATTCGCACCATTGATTTTGTTGTTGGGGGGTCTGACCGTCCCGGTGTTTGCCCAGCAACCTGCCGCCTCGCCCAGGCCGGCCAGCGCGCCCCAGCCCGCACCACCCAAAACGCATTTGAAGGTGGGCCAGCCCGCCCCTGACTTCACCCTTACCGATACTGAAGGCAAGCAAGTCAACCTTCACGACTTCAAGGGCACTAAGAACGTAGTACTCGCGTTCTATGTGCTCGCCTTTACTGGTGGTTGAACGAAAGAATTGAAGGCGTATCAGGCTGATATCGCCAAATTCGACGAGACAAACACTCAGGTTCTGGGAATTAGTATGGACAGCTCTCCGGCCAACCGGCGCTTCGCGGAAGATATTGGCGTGAAGTTTCCTTTGTTGAGCGACTGGCATCGCAAAGCCGTTAAAGACTACGGGGTCTACAACGAGGAAACGGGATATGGGACGCGAGCGACGTTTGTCATCGACCAGAACGGAATCATCAAACACATTGAGGAAGGGCGCAGCGCAGTTGATCCGACCGGCGCTTACCAGGCGTGCAACTTATTCGATAAGAAGAAAGCAAACTGAGATTAGTTTGACGAAAGTTTAGGAGCGGAATTCGCAGCGGCGAGTCCACGATCTATTAGCGCGCGCAGTGCCTCAATGCTCATCTCGCGCAGAGCGACGCCATTGACGAACACTGCGGGCGTGCTGTCAACTCCGTACATCTCCCCATCGTCGACATCATGCTTTACTTCGGCGGCGTATTTCCCGCCATCAAGCTCGAGGTCGAAGCGGGCGCGATTCAAACCCAACTCGCTGGCGTATTTTTTTAGTGAGGCAGGGTCGAGCTTGTCCTGTCGCTTGAAAAGCAAAGCGGTGTATTCGAAAAACTTTCCCTGAGCGTTGGCCGCATTTGCAGCCTCCGCCGCCTTGCGCGCGTTCTCATGCCTGGATAAGGGAAAATCGCGGACCACCAGGCGTACCTTATCGCCATAGGATTTCAGTATCTCTTCCAAAACAGGCTGCATAGCGGCGCAGGAAGGACATTGAAAATCCGTAAATTCAACTATTGTTACTGGAGCTTTTGCATCACCACGAGACGGGTCGTCATCGACGCTGATTGATTGCACCGGTAATGCAGGCTCGGAGATTAGTACACGAATGTTGGCGCCAGCCCGGAGACGTTTGGAGAAGGCTGCTTCCAGCCGCTGCCGATCCTGGTCCTGCAGGTAGTTGGCGATTTGGTTACTGGCGGCCGCGAGTTCAACGGGAATCCTGGCTTTGTTTTCAGAATAAAACTTAGCGATCTCGGCTTCCGTAGGCGGATGGATTTTTTCTGTTATTTCTTTCCGCACAATTTCTTCCGGTGGCACATTCAGGTGGCTTGCTTCCGCAAGCAACAGCATATCGTTGATAGTGACGTCCAACGCTTGTTCCGCAAGTTGATAGGTGTTGAGGCGCAGCTTGTAAACGATCGGCTTGAGCCTTTCATCTATGATTCCCGCGGTTATCGGTAGGCCGCCGACAGTAACAATCACGGTGCCGGGCGGCAGGCCGGACCTTGCCGGAGCGACGTTTACGACTTGATTAGAAACGCGCAGACGCTTAAGGAACGAATCTGTGATCTGAGCTTCGCGCGCAGCCTTCAAATAATCGACGACCTGTTGGCGCAGACTGGCTGGATCGGTTTGAGTGAGCTGGGCCCGGTTATCCTGAATAAACTGATCGATCTCCGCTGCCGTCGGTTCAGTTACCTTTTTGGCAATTTCAAGGTTGAACAGCTGTTGTGGATTTGTCTTGCGTTTCGCGGCTTCGCTTTCCAATAAGAGCGTATTGATCTGAAGTTCCACTACTTGTTTACGGGCTTCGGCGATTCGTGCGTCCAGCGCCTCCACTTCAGCTCGTACTTTAGGATCCAGGTTGGCCGTGGTGATGCTTTCACCATTGACGGTGGCCAACGCAATTGGCGCGCTGGGCGCTCCGGCGTCAGGCGCGACTAGATCCGGCTGCGGTTGTGATACCGGCTGAGGCGCAGCCGGGTTTGCGGCTGCTGGTCGCCTTCCTCCCCGCCGGCGCGGAGCCTGGGCCCCGGCCTCAACCGAAAAAAAGAACAACAGGATCACGAGGGAAAGGGTTTTTAAAGTTCTCATTGATTAACTGTCCGCAAGAATGGAAACCGCATGATATTGGCAGCAATGGTTGGAGCGCAAACGAACCGGCGGGGTTGTCCCGGCCGCTAATTCTGGCAGGCATGAAAGCGATTGGGGAAAGCTGAAGCTTGTTAGAGTTCCGGCTCTCAATGGTAGCGGATGATGCTTCGCCGGCGTGGCTTCGCGGGTTTTCGCGAAGGCAGCAGGTTTTTTTGCCGTCCATTGAGAATGAAGGCGAGTCCCTGATGAGTGACTCCGAGCAACCGAGCGGCACGGGTAACGCTTCCATCGGAAGCATCAAGAGCACGCTTGATCAGTTCACCTTCGTAACGCAGCACCTGTTCTTCAAGCGACAGATTGTTAGTAGCTGCAGGTGCTTCACCTGAAGTCGATGTTTGGGCGTTGAGAGCTGTTCGAGCAGATTCTCCGAGACGGGCCTTAATGAGGGCGTTTTGAGTATGGCTCAAGGCCGATTCTGCGCGGCTGTAGTAACTACGCAGTTCACTGGTTGAGATCATGGTCGCCAGTTCTTCAATAACTGTGAGAGCCGCAAGACCTTCTTTTTCCGGATCGCCCGCCTGCGCGGCCACGCCGATAGCTTCATTGAGCGCTGCAACGGCTTCGCCGGGCCGGTGTAGCCTGGCGAGTGCTACCGCATGCGTCGTAAGAGCGTCTGCGAGATTTGATTGTTGGTCGCCCGCTCTCAAAAACTTTACTGCTGAGCCGGCGATTTGCTCGGCCTGCTCGAGACATCCCTGCTCCAGAAAGATCTGAGCGCGCGAATTTTCGAATTGAGCCCGGAGACCTTTGTCGTTAAGTTTTTTTGCAACCGGGAGCCCACGATCAAGATGTTCATGTGCCTCTTCAAATCTTTTGAGTTGGGCGAACAGCATGCTGAGATTGTTCTCAACTACCGCCAGGACACGAATCTGACCAATCTGCTCGAGTTCGATGCTTGCCGCAGTGAATTGCATCAGCGCGCGGTCAAAATATTCCTCGCTATGGCCTGACGCTCCAATATTCTTAAGCAAGATCCCAAATTCACTATGAAACTTACCCTTTAACCGATGATTGCTACTGGCGAGGAAGAGCGGCTCTGATTCAGAAAGGAGTCGAAGCGCCTCGTAAGGCCGGGAAGATACCTGCTCCACGAGCGCCTTATTCAAGATTGCACGCAGGCGTTGTTCGCTTTGCAAATCGCCCAGGCGCTGCAAGGCATCGTCAAACGTTATCCTCGCTTCGTCCAGGGCGCCTGAACGCCAGTAACAAATACCCAGCTCCACGCGCGCCTCGGCGACCTTTTCCGTCAGTCCCAATTGCTCGAATCTGGTGGAACTCTCAGAGAGAAGATCCTTGGCAATTTCCTGCGCCCCTGAGGTCTGTCTCGCGCTACCCAGCCAGCCTGACAAAGTGCCTACGAGCAAAAGCATTTCGGCCTTAACGTTCGCCGCGAGGCCCTCAAGCTTTGGAGACTGACCTACGTCCTCCCAGAACTCGCTGAGAACCAATCGGGCCGCCTCAAAGTTCTGCGCGTCCTGCAGCTCCTTTGCGCGAGCGCAGAGCATCAGGGCCCGTTCGTTTGCGGTAGCCGTCGATGCCGTGGGCGCCAGCGAATCTAACTGCTTTATTTTCATGTGAGGTCGTCCCTTCTATTCACATGCAAGAATCCTTGCATGACGGATACGGGGCAGCTATTATGCGCCTCGTCAGAGACCCAGATTTCCATCTTTGTGCGCAACGATAGTTTTACCACCCCAAAACCAACTTAGGAGACAAAATGAAAACGTTTAAAGTGGTCTGTGCCGCTACAGTTCTCGCTCTTTCTCTCAGCATTCCGGTCTTCGCCGATGATCCCAAGCCTTCGGATGTCCACGAGCCTGGCAGATCCTGCGTTTCTGAAATACCTGGTGATGCGTCAGACACTGGATCAGCGGAGTTATCGGTAACGGACGATAGTGACTTCAGTCTCTGGGCAGTCGTGGACCTGCTTTCGACTGTTTTCTAAGACAAGCAAACGCCTAACCAAGTACAGATTTCAAATCTGCCGTCACCGGGGTGACGCACTTTCTAAGTTAGTGTGCGACTTGCGCGTTGTTCTTCGAACACCGGCAAGGGGGCGCTGTTCACGGCGCATACTACCTTCATTTTGCACGGGAGAGCAAGAGCCAATTGACGTAATCGCTCCTTGCAAGTACTGCTGCACTCCTGCGAAGTCGCTGGAGATGTCTCGCGGGCTGAGGTGGGATCAATTTGTATTCGCGGCGACGAGCTTTTGCACCGTCTCCAGCGTATCGACCTCGCTTGCCTTCTTGTCAGGCCGCAATCTGAGAATTCTGGGAAAGCGAAGCGCGTATCCACTCTTGTGCCTTTTTGACTCCTGAACCCGGTCAAACGTAACTTCAATCACGATTTCCGGCTGCACCAGCCGAACTCTTCCGTGAGCAAATTCCTTGATTGTGTGCTGGGTAAACCACTCGGTCATAGTCGCCAGCTCGGCGTCAGTCAAACCTGAATACGCCTTGCCAATGTTCAGCAACTCGTCGTCACTTTCAGAGCGGCGTACGGCAAAGCTGTAGTCCGAAAGCAGGTTCCTGCGCTTTCCGTGGCCGACTTCAACCGCAGTGACAACCACATCGAGAGTGGCGATGGCCCGTTTTAGCTTCAGCCATTCGCGCCCACGCCGGCCCGGCTTGTAGAACGACGCCGGACTCTTGATCATCAAGCCTTCGTTTCCGCGGGCCCTGGCATCGTCAAATTCCTGATCGAGAGCGGCAACGGTCTCGAACCTTTTCGCAAGCGACACTCGAACGGTTCCTTCGCTTGGAATCATTTCCTCGAGGAGCTTCCGTCGTTCCTCGAGAGATTCATCCGTTAGCACGCGTCCCCGGAAATACAGGAGATCATAAGCAACAAGAATCACAGGAACCTCTCGCAAAAGTTCCGCGCCAATAGTTTTTCGACCAAGGCGTTTTTGTAGCTCACTAAAAGGCAGGATCTGTTCACCGCGTGCGGGCACAACTTCGCCATCAATAACAGCATCGACCTCGAGATCGGAAAGCGGCGACAGCAGTTCAGGAAAGCGATGCGTGATCTCATCCATGGTGCGGGAGTAAATGGCGACGCGGCCATCCTTGATGTGGGCCTGCGCGCGAATGCCGTCAAATTTATCCTCCACGAAAAACTGGTCCGGCATGGTGCGGGCGATATCCGCGAGATCGGCAGCAGGAGTTGCCAGCATAAACTTGATGGGATGAAACAGACGCATGTTTACATCTTGCAAATCGTTGGAACGGGCTCGTACAGCTGTTTCTCCCAGATCGCCCAGCAGCATGTTCACCCGGGCCACGGTTGCCAGCGGACGCTCAAAAGCGCGGGAGATAGCATCCTCGACCAGCCCTTCCCTTAGGCCAATTCGCAGGTCACCGGCCAAGAGCTTGATGAGGTATTTGGCTTCGAGGGGTGTAGCCTGGCTTAAAACGGTCACCAATAGCCGCGTCTTATTTTTGATTCCCCTGGTTTCACTTAGCCTGGTAATTATCGATTCTGTTTCGAAGAGACTTATGGTGGGACCATGGAAGCGCTTCGCAGCCGCAACAGCCTCCTGTGCAGTTTCGCCGGCATCTCCCAGCCGAACATAAATAGGCGCCAGCTCCTGCTGGCTAAAACCGGTTGCTTCGCTCAAGGCCGTGCTGATGATGCTGCCGCCGACGTTGGTTGTACGCGCGTCGTTCTGCGCAAATTGGTGGCCGGCGAAATAACGAGCGGCTCGCGCCAGGTCAGTATCGCCAAGCTCCTTGAGGTAGGCGCCGACGTAAGCAGCCTTCTCGAGTTTCTTTGTGGTCGACGCCACTTGTTCGGCCACCTCCGCGAAGCGCTCAAGCAGGGCGACTGCCTCTGCGCTGGTCTGGCTCGCGTCATCTGCAGTTAATGCCATAAGTCTCCGTGAATAAACCGATGCTAGTGTTACGACTTGCAGATCGTCTGCACGGTAAAAGGTTGCGGGACCGCAGCGCGGCTGTCAAGCAAGCGAATTTGTAAGTTTACAAGTACTCCACGGTCGCGAAAGTCGACTTTGCTCTAGTTCTAATTTCTGCTTTATCTGGCCACGGGTTACAATCTTCAACCTCGAACGGACTTTCCCAACGAACGTGTTGAAAGGTATTTTCAGAAAGTGGTTTTACTGATTCTTGAGTCCCTCGGCAGTACCGAACTGGTTTTCATCCTGGTGATGGCACTGGTTTTCTTCGGGCCTCGTAAACTGCCGCAAATCAGCCGCTCATTGGGAAAAAATCTGGCAGAATTTCGACGCGCATCTGAAGATTTCAAACGCACCTGGGACCGAGAAGTAAATCTCGAAGATGGCGCCAGCGCCACCGGTCCGGCATTGAGCGATCAGAGTTCGATTCTCAATCCGGACACGACTCGCCGGGAGCTGCAGGCTCCGAGTATCGCGAGCGTGCCGCCCGATCAGGTCATCGCTCGTCAAGCGGGTGGTTCGGATCTATTTCCTTCCAGCGAAACTACCGCCGATGGAAGTGAGACTGTCGCTGACGAACCTGCCCACTCGCCCAAGAATGATTGGTTGTGAGGCGGGTTAGATAAAGATAATTATTGATGTCAACGTTTCAAAGAGCACTCGGAAGCGGGAAGTCCAGGGAAGAACAACTCGGCGGCCAGATGTCTTTCCTCGAACATCTGGACGAACTCCGAAGTCGCCTGATCCGTTCCCTCGCTTTTGTATTCATCGCCGCCACCATCTGCTGGTTCGTGTCTGATCGGATCTACGCTTTCCTGGCTGTGCCAATCAATCGCGCGCTGGCCGAAGCACAGAGGCGTCAGGTGCCAATCAACGGCCTGACGGGCAATGAAAAAGTCCTGCCACTAAGCGCGGTCAAGGAAAACGATCTGGGGCGTTACATCTTCTCGGAAGAGACAAAGATCGGAACCAGCGTGATACCGCCAGGTTCTTCGGTCATGGCCCGCGTGGTCAAAGATTCGCAGGGGCAAATCGCATTGTTTACTGATGAAGCTTTGTATGCGGGCAATACGATCATACCGAAAGGTGTTCGTCTGCCCGTCGACTTCAAAGCTTTGCCGGAAGACTATGCGGGTATTAGCGACAGGCTGGTGGTCAACAGCCTGATTGATCCCTTTTCGCTTTACGTCAAAGTCTCGCTCTATGCGGCGCTCTGTCTGTCAGTGCCGTTCCTTCTCTGGCAAATTTGGGCCTTTGTTTCCCCCGGACTCTATCCGCATGAACGCGGTTATGTCACACCATTTATTGCGCTCTCATCGATTTCGTTCGTGCTCGGAGCAGCCTTCGCCTACAAGGTAATTTTCCCGCCGGCTGCCAGGTACTTGCTGGGTTTGGGACAGGACTTCAGGCTCCTGCTAAAAGCTGACGACTACTTCGACTTCATCATCATTGTGATGCTGGGCATGGGGATAGTTTTTCAGATGCCGGCAGTTACTTATGTGCTGGCGCGGATTGGGTTGGTAACAGCTAAGTTTCTGATCAAGATTTGGAAAACAGCATTGATAGTTATTCTGATTGCCGCCGCCATTCTTTCGCCGACAAACGACATACCCAACATGCTCTTGTTTGCCGCCCCGATGATCGTCCTCTACATTGTGTCGATCTTTGTGGCCTGGATTTTCAGCCGGCCGCGAACAGCGGTTTGAACGGGCAAAAAGGCAACTTAAGGTCGCATTTGTGGCATCTTGACTGTGTTCCCGGGGAAACCTAGAATCCTTTAGTTTCCGCAGTGCTTTAGATTCATTGCCAGAATCTGGATTAGTTCAAAAAACGTTTGTACCAGCTATTAGCAGGAGTTTAGTTATGTATTGCCAGAATGCCCCTTTTCGCCTGGCCGTTTTCTCGCTCGTACTCGCAGGAACCAGCTTATTTGGGTTCGCACAGGATCGAGCGAAAAGTCAGGATCCGATGGACAAGCCCCGCAATGTGAAGCCTGAACTTAAGAAGGCTTACAAGGACTGGCTTGAGAAGGACGTCACCTATGTCATTACCGACGAAGAGCGAAAGGCTTTCAAGAAACTGGAAACAGATGACGAACGGGAGCGATTTATCGAGGAATTCTGGCGCCGGCGCGATCCCGATCCGGACACCGATGAAAACGAGTTTAAGGAGGAGTACTACGAGCGCATTGCTTACGCCAACGAGCATTTCGCTTCCGGCATCCCGGGCTGGAAATCGGATCGCGGTCGGATCTGGATCATGTATGGCAAACCTGACGAGCGCGAGACTCACCCTTCAGGAGGCAATTACGATCGTCCCTCCTATGAAGGTGGCGGCAGTACCACCACCTATCCCTTCGAAATCTGGTTTTATCGTTATCTGGCTGGCGTAGGCTCGGGAGTCGAGATTGAGTTTGTCGATCCCACTGGCTCTGGCGAGTATCGCATTGCGCGAAGTCCCGATGAAAAAGACGCGATGCTGAATATTCCCGGCGCCGGCTTAACTCTTTCTGAGCAGTTGGGCCTTACTGATAAAGCCCAGCGCGTCGGCGGCATGGGCGGTATTGGCAATAACAACTATACGCGCGAACAAGACAGCCCCTTCTCACGCCTGCAGTTGTTGGCCGATCTCAGCCGTCCGCCACAAGTAAAATTTAACGACCTCGCATCCGCGGTTAATACCGGCGTCATCGAAGAGAATCCGCTCAACTTCGACGTCCGCGTAGATTTCTTCCGTCAATCAGACGAACGCGTAATCACCGCCATCACGATTCAGGTTGAGAACAAAGACTTAGTGTTTCAGGATAGCGGCGGTTTGCAGCAGGCGCGAATTAATATCTTCGGCAGAATAACTTCGGTGGCAGGACGACGCGCGGGCGTATTTGAAGATCCGGTGATCACGACTGCGACTACCCAGGAACTAAGTGATGCTAAAGGCCGCAAGTCTGCCTATCAAAAAGCTGTGGCGCTCCCGCCCGGTACCTACAAAGTCGATGTGATTGTTCGCGACGTGGCCTCGGGAGCAACTGGCGTACGCCATATCGCCTTGCCGGTTCCGAAGTACGACCCGCAGAAGCTGTCGACCTCCACTCTCGTTCTGGCCGCTAAATTGGAAAACATGGGTGACAGGCCCGCCGTTGGACAATTCGTCATCGGACAGGCAAAGGTAATCCCCAACGTTTCCGGAATCTATCACCGCGGTGAGCCGGTCGGGGTTTACATGCAGGTTTACAACGCGGGTATTGATCAAACGACGTTGCGGCCTTCGGTCGACGTCGAATACGCACTCATGAAAGATGGCAAAGAAGTTGGTAAGCAAGCTGAAGATTGGCGCGGCATGAGCGACTCAGGTCAGCGGTTGACGCTGGCGCGCTTGATTGATACGCGACAGTTGGGCCCGGGTGAATATGAATTGTCGATTCGTATTCGCGATCGTGTTTCCGGTCAGGCCCTGGCGCCGACTGCCAAGTTTACCGTCGTGCAGTAACCACGCGGTAAACCCGAATCCTAATTTGCCGTCGAGAACAACTACCTGATCGTCCTGCAGGTTTCGTGTCTCCCCGTCACGAACTGGGTGTCTTCACTCAAAAGGAGTCCTGCCGTGTTCAAAAAGCCCGGACTGCGCTTTCTTCTTGTAATCCTCTCACTGTTGTCGACCGGTTTTATTGCGGTGGCGCAAACAGTGCCCACGAAGCAAGCGAAACAAATCAAACAAACACAAGCGCCGGACGAAAAACCTCGCAAGATCAAAACGGAACCGGACAATGCCTTCACGCGCTGGCTCAAAGAAGATGTTTCCCTGATCATCACGCCGGCTGAACGCGCGGCTTTTGAGAAACTCAAAACCAACGACGAGCGAGAGAAGTTCATAGCAATCTTCTGGAACCATCGCGATCCCACTCCGGATACAGAAGAGAACGAATACCGCGAACAACATTACGAACGCATCGCTTACGCAAATGAACACTTTGCGTCCGGCGTGCCCGGCTCGAAGACCGACCGCGGCCGAATCTATATCAAGTTTGGCAAACCCGACGAAATCGAAGCCCATCCCGCCGGAGGTTCATATCAGCGCATGTCTTATGAAGGCGGAGGGACGACTACGACCTATCCCTTTGAGAAATGGTTTTATCGCCACATCCCCGGCGTGCGCAGCGGAGTCGAGATCGAATTCGTCGATCCATCCGGCAGTGGCGAGTATCGAATGGCGCATGACTTCAGCGAAAAGGATGCGATGGCCCATGTGCCCGGTTATGTAGCGCCGTCTGATCAGATGGCCGGAGCTTATCTGCGCGCACAGGATTCGCCCTTCGATAGAATGATCCTCGATCACGACCTTCAGAAGGCACCGGAGATCGAACGGTTCGTCGATGGCACCCAAACACCGACGCTTGACGACAATCCGCTTGATTTCGATATCCGGGCTGACTACTTCAAACTTTCCGACAATCGCGTCATCACTGCCTTCACCGTTCAGGCCGAGAATCGGGACCTGGTTTTCACCGACAGCGGCGGCTTGCAAACCGCTCGGCTGAATATTGTCGGGAAAATCGTAGACCTGACAGAACGTCGTGTAGGAGCATTCGAAGATTCAGTTTCCACAAATACGACAGTTGCGGAGCTGAGCGAAGCAAGGAGTCGCAGATCAGCTTACTCGAAGGTCGTCATTCTTGCGCCGGGTCATTACAAAGTCGACATCGTCGTGCGAGACACGGAGTCTGGAGCGGGCGGAGTCAGACATCTGGGAATTGAAGTTCCGAAGTATGAGGATGGGAAGCTTGCCACCTCCAGCATGATACTCGCTGCGAAACTGGAGAAAATGGGCGACGGGGCAGTTCCCGGCCAGTTTGTGATCGGACAAACGAAAGTTATTCCTAACCTCACCGGACTTTATCATCGCGGCCAGCCGGTTGGCGTCTATCTGGAGATCTACAACTCTGGAATCGATCAAACTACATTGCGTCCCTCCGTCGACGTCGAATACGTGCTCTCAAAAGCAGGCAAAGAGGTAGGCAAGCAGCACGAAGACTGGCGCGGAGTTAGTGAGTCTGAAAAGCGATTGACGCTGGCGAGACTGCTGGGGACGCACGCCCTGGCTCCGGGCGATTATGAAGTAACGATTCGCGTGAAGGATGGCGTCTCGGGACAGACGCTCGCGCAGGCGGCGAAGTTCAGCGTGGTGCCGTAAAGCAGTAAACATAATAACCAGGATAATAGAGCCCAATGCGTTGGGCTCTATTGTTATTTACGAGCCTCTCGAATGCTAGAATTAGTGAAATGGACAAGCGGACCGATCTAATTGGGCTGAACCAGGCTGAACTCGTCGCTTTTGTGGAGCAGATTGGTGAGCCCGCATATCGTGGGAGGCAAATCTTTAAGGCACTCCAGCACCGGCGTTTGCAAACTTTCGACGAGATGAGTGATTTGCCGAAAGCGCTGCGCGAGCGTTTGCGCGAAACTGCAACAGCCTCCACGTTAACCGTCGAATCGCGTTATCTCTCCGAAGACGGCACGCGTCGTTTCCTGATGAAGACGCACGACAATTTTCCCGTCGAGACAGTTTTTATTCCGGAAGAACGTCGCGACACGATCTGTTTCTCATCACAATCGGGTTGTCCGCTGCAGTGCACCTTTTGCCTTACCGCACAGTTGGGTTTGCTGCGTTCGCTAACACCGGGAGAAATTGTCGAACAGGTTATCATTGCGCTTAACGACGCTTACGGTGTAGGTGAAAAACCTCCGCGCGGCACCAATCTGGTAGGGATGGGCGCAGGCGAACCGTTTCTGAATTTCGATTCACTACTTCAGGCGACGCGCATCATTGCTGATCTTGAGGGTCTATTCATCGTGCCGCACCGGGTAACAGTTTCAACTGCCGGAGTGGTGCCGCGCATCCGCGAATTGGCTGCGATTCCCGATCGGCCAAACCTGGCGATATCACTCGCGGCGCCCACCGACGAGTTGCGCGACGTGCTGATGCCCATTAACAAAAAATGGCCGCTCGAGGAGTTGCTGGGCGCCTGCCGGGAGTTTGAGCAGACGCTCAAGGCGGGCGAACGGTTTACCTTTGAAT
>Ga0134126_10001757_pt1 | contig 27637 bp, 22 predicted proteins | sample KB31752_FD_96881 | JGI IMG/M metagenome (GOLD analysis project Ga0134126, IMG submission 96881) | Terrestrial soil microbial communities with excess Nitrogen fertilizer from Kellogg Biological Station, Michigan, USA - KB3-175-2 | ecosystem: Environmental > Terrestrial > Soil > Unclassified ... | reverse complement strand
ACGATGGCTCTCCCAATACGGATGGGAGTGTTGATAGAAATTAGCATTTCTTGTTGAAGATACGATGGATCCTGCCCTCTCGTCCAGGCGTTGAAACCTTTGATTTCACTTAATCCCCCTTCATCTCTTACACCTGCGTCGAATATAACGCCATTCTTAGAATTTGCATAAATAGCATTCCCTAGATTAGAGCCAATCAATGTTCCATCGATGATTCTACCGTATCCATCTGCTACATATACGTCGCCCGGTTTTAAAATATCAATAGGCCAGGAATTTGTTCCGCCTGATGAATCTCTTCCCTCGGCGAGGCCTTCTGTTCTTATCACCTTCCTTAGGTCTGGCCTTTCAGGCACATATTGAGCCGTTACTACGCGGCCCGTCATGGCGCTGTCGGGATTGAGAACTTTCCAATTGCCCTCATATTGATTTTCGTAGCCATGGCCCCGCAAATAGCCCCATGCTTCTTCCATGGCCACCTTTTTTAATCGTTGCAAAATTGCATCAGAAACTTTAGGACGGCCATCTTCAGAACGAGCGCCCTTCCATTGTGAAGTGAGCGCCTTAATGTATTCCGGCGAGGCTCCCACCTGTTGCGCCTTAACCAGGAAAACGCACAAAATTAAAGGCGCTAATAAAATCAAGTTTTTTTTCATTGAATTATAAATTTAATTGTGTCATAGATGAAGAAATCAGTTATAATATTTTAATCCTGTTTTGTATTTTATTTTTTAATTTATTTTACCAAAGTTGTACCCCTGCAACCGTCCATAAGTCCCCGTATATAGCCGACTGCAAACAATGCCCCTAAATTAGTATAGCCTGGAAATCCGCTCTTGTCTCCGTACATTGTTGGCACATGATCTGGCCTGATTGGGCCTTTGAAGCCGGTATCATATAGTTTTTGCATGATTCCCTGCATGTCCATTTGGCCGTTGTCCACAAAAGTTTCATGAAAATGGTCTTTATATCCACGAACATTCCGAAAATGCACAAAGCTAATTGCCTTCTTTTTTCCAAAATATTCAGCCGCAGCAACCACATCTTCCTGTTTTCCTTCTTCGCCCATCTCACCAAAAGTACCATCCCAGGTAATAGTGTTTGAAGGGCTTGGGTGCATATCTATCATTTTTTTGAACGCAGCTACAGAAGTCATGATACGCGGAATGCCCTGGATCTCATCAACCGGCGGATCGTCAGGATGCATGGATAATTTTATGCCATATTTTTCTGCTTCCGGAAGCACTGCCTTCAAAAAATACGCAAGGTTTTTCCACATATCCTCATGGGTTATTTTTCCGTACTGGGTAATTGGGTCTTTTTTTGCATCTTTAATATCAAAAGACATATCCAGCGCGCCTCCCCGGACAGGAAAAGCCTTATTGGTTCGCGCCCAGCCTATCAAAGGCATCCAGTTGTAACATACCGTATCTATACCAACCCGGGAGATATTCTTCATGAAGGTGATGAAGTTGGCAATCTCTTCATCTCTGCCGGCGAGACCCAATTTTGTTTTAGTATTCAGTGAGGGTGGCCCCTCTATTACTGTTAAAGTCAATCCCAATTTATCCCATGCCTCCTTCACAGCTTTTATCACGTTGTACTCCCATCCGTTCGCATCTTTCATTTTAACCATATCAGGACTTACTCCTGCTACAGCGCCCTGTACACCCATTTCTTTTGCAAATGCTATCCTTTGTGGATCAGGGCCGGCAAAATAGGCCAGGCACATTTTCATCCCTGCATCTTTGATGTAATCAATTTCTCGTCCTGCTCTTTTTGAGGATATAATTTTCTGTCCGTTACGCAGCCCGGACGATGATGTCGCTGCAATGTTACTTACTCCTCCAATTGACAGCAAAGCTGCCACAGACGCTCCTTTTTTAATAAAATTTCTACGGTTATCGCTCATAATTTATAATTTTTTTAATGTGACTTTATAATCTGCCATGATAGTAAAGAAGAATTTATCAACAAAACAATAAATAGTAACAAATTTGACTTGATTAGCTATAGGTTCTATCCCATGAACGAAGTTCATCCCACTCCGGTGTCGGTTCAAAAAAGCCGCCGTTTTTTATCAGATGTTGTTTAACGACCTCGTCGTTTAATTCTACACCCAAACCTGGCTTTTCGGGAACTTTTACATATCCTTTATTAATAATTGGCTTACTAATACCTGTTACAAGATCATCCCAATAAGGATAATAGATGCCATTGTCTTCGAGTGCCAAAAAGTTTTGAGTAGCTGCCGCGACATGAACACTTGCCATATAAGAGATGGGAGTAGCATAATGATGCATGGCCATAGCAATCCCATGCTCTTCAGCATAATCTCCTATCTTTTTGGTTTCTAAAATGCCGCCTGAAGAATTAATATCAGGATGAATAATATCTACAGCATGGTTATCTATTAAAGGTTTAAAATCATCTAACAGGTAACAATCTTCGCCGGTTATAATAGGTGTAGTAGTAGCTTCTGTTAACGTACGTAACTGATCGGTATAAAACCAGGGAAGCACATCTTCCATCCAGGCCAGGTCATAAGGTTCCATAGCTCTGGCGAGCTTGATAGCCTCATTTACTCCAAAATGCCCCCAATGATCAGTAGATAACGGAACATCGTAACCAACTGCCTGGCGTACATCTTTTACAAATTCAACCAGGTAGTCCAGCCCTTTCGGAGTTACCTGGATGGCGGTAAACGGATGTTTCGTCTGAGCATAACTGGTAGATCCATTATTGCCCCACTGCTCCATTTTACCATTCTGCTGTTTCCAGAAATCATCATTTACAAGAGCGTTTGGAACATCCCTTAACAAATCAATTCCGAAATCCATTTTCAACCAGGTAAATCCCATATTCAAGCGTTCTTTCATTCGCTCGGCGTAGCCTTCCGGAGTATTTTTTGTGGCGGTGGTGTCGCAATATATCCGGACCTGGTCGCGATATTTGCCGCCTAAGCATTGGTAAACCGGTATATTATATACCTTGCCAATGATATCCCATAAAGCCATCTCGACGGCACATACTCCACCAGCCTGGCGGCTTGGCCCGCCAAATTGTTTAATTTTTTTAAATATCATCTCTACATTACAAGGGTTCATTCCGAGTATCCGGCTTTTAAGCTCCAATGCATACCGCTTATCGGCTCCATCGCGTATATCGCCAAGGCCATAAACACCCTGGTTAGTATATATTTTCAGAATGGGACATATCTCAAAATCCGCAATGCGCATGTCAGTAATTTTAAGATCGGAAGGTGAAGAATACCTGTTAATCTTTTGGGTAGTAAAGGCCAACGTTTTCTCTACCGGAGCAAAAGCAAATGCTCCCAGAGAAAGGCCTCCAAGCGCCGCTTTCTTTAAAAAACTGCGTCGATCATCTTTGGATGCGTCAATTGATTCTTCTTTTACTTCCTGTACAAATGACTCTTTAGAACTGAATTTTGAAAATAGCTTTTCCGTCGTTTGTTTCATGTTATTATATTTTAAATTAAAGATGGTTTTTCACTTCAGAAAGATTTACTACGATTGTATTTATAGGTCAATAAAAATAGTTTCTATTTCTCATCGCAAAACTGACTTACACCTGGATTATCCCAATCAATACTACCGACAGCCCCCTTAATGTTTTCTTCATTTACCGGTTTTCTCGCGAAGAATCTATCAGGCCATGAAAAAATCGCCTTTTAAGGAAGGGTTTGCAACGGGATAATACTGTGCGGGCATCGGTATCCACTATGTTGTAATTAGCCCATTATTAATAACGCAATCTATATCCTATGATGAATAAAAAAGATAAAATGTAATAAATACAATCCTGTCCAGGTGCGGCGTACAAAACGAGCGGATGTTCTTCATCGCTTCGGCGAGATGAAACTTTATCGTTTCGGGTTTTAAATCTAAAACGGATGCCGCTTCTTCACGCTTTAATCCACGTTCCTTTATTAAGTAGTAAACTTCTTTTTGTTGTTTGGGTAAACGCGTTATAGCTTCATTTAATAGCGAGGTGAATTCTTTGTCAATCACATAATCTTCAGTACTGCCAGGCGCTACGGTTTGAATATTTACATTAAGATGAACTGTCTGATATTTTTTGGCAATTTGCTTCAGTGTTTTGTAAACACGATTGCGTGTAACAGTAAAAAGATAGGCGCTGAAATTGTGTATTTGCAATAAATCACTGCGCTTTAACCAGATTTTCAGAAAAACATCTTCAACAATTTCTTCAGCTAAATTGGCAGACCGGGTAAGTCTTAGCGCAACTCCGTAAATTTTATTTTGATGATGCTCAAACAGTTTTGCAAACGCCTGTTCATCCCCTTGTGATACAAGGGTAATTATTTCCACTTCATCATATATTTTGTCAGTGTTCAAATCAAGCAATTAAAAGCGGCATAATGTTTTGCGAATTACGATTCGGCTGACACAAATGTATGAAGTATTTTTTCTTAGCCTCAAATTTTTCGGAACGAAACTTTCTGTAAACAAAATATTGTGGAAATAGTAAAACAGCTATTTGCATTTAAAGTCTAAAGCCCTAAACAATCCTACCTGGCGGAAGACATGGAAAGAACAGGGATTTGTATTTCTTAAAGTCTCCCTTAAGAATTTCGCAGCGATCTTTGGCCAAGCTCCACAGAATATCTTCAAAAGAAACGGCGCTTTTGCGATGTTGTCAAACGAACAAAATTCTATCATTAGATATCATTAGATATCATGCTTGCTTTTATACAGTAAACGAATGAATTATCCGAATTCCTGTTTTTACTATGACTGCATTGCTAGTGAAAAGTCGCTACATAAGATCTTAGCATTTTTCCAACGCCTGTAAAATGTCATTTTTTATGTCTTCAATACTTTCAAGGCCAACAGAGATCCTGATAAGACCGGGGGTAATGCCAACAGCAAGTTGTTCGTCCGGTGTTAACTTAGCATGTGTCGTAGACGCAGGATGGGATGCAATGCTGCGGGTATCTCCAAGGTTTGAAGTAAGCGTAAGCATTTGTAAACCATCTAAAAATTTCGTGCCGCTTTCCAGTCCTCCTTTTAAGTCAAAGGTGACCAATCCCCCGCCTCTTTTCATTTGCTTTTTTGCTACTTCATACATTGGATGCGAAGGATGAAAAGGATATTTAATACTGTTTAATTTAGGATGGCCGTCTAATGCTTTTACAAGAGCTTCCGCATTATCACAATGCCGTTGAATGCGCACATCAAGCGTTTCAAGGCTTTTGCTGAGTAGCCATGCATTAAACGGTGAAATGGCAGGGCCTGTGTTTCTGCAGAATAAATAAAGCTCATGTATGAGATCTTTTTTTCCAACCACTACGCCACCCAACACACGCCCCTGGCCATCGAGCCATTTAGTGGCTGAATGCAACACCAAATCTGCGCCATAATCTGCAGGCCTTTGTAAAATGGGTGTGGCAAAACAATTGTCAACAATAAGAATCAGGTTGTGTTTTTTTGATAATTTTCCCAGCCATTCCATGTCAATAATATCCAAACCCGGATTGGTAGGCGTTTCCACATATATCATCTTTGTCTTTGGCGTTATCAAAGATTCCCATGAATCTGTATCATTTATGTCGCCGTAAGAATGATCAATATTCCACCGCTTAAAATATTTCGTAATAATAGTATGTGTAGAGCCAAAAACCGAACTGCAACTTAAAAGGTGGTCGCCGGCATTTAAAAAAGCCATGAAACAGCCAAATATGGCGCTCATGCCGGATGCTGTAGCAAAGCCGGCTTCTGTGCCTTCCAGGGCGCACATTTTGTCAATGAATTCTTTTACATTAGGATTTTCAAACCGTGAATAAATATTATTATCCAGTTCACCTGCAAATGTGGCGCGCATTTCTTCGGCATCATTAAAACAAAAACTGGAGGTAAGAAATAATGGGGTACTGTGTTCCATTTCAGCAGTACGGGGTATTTGAATACGCACTGCCTGCGTATTGGGGTCTTGCTTCATCGTCAAAAAATTTAAATTGGGTGCGAAGATAAGACGCAATCAAATTTGTTGGTCATAGAAATTTGTTACTTCCTGTTTGTGTAATAACCGAATAATATTATAAGGATCCAGTAAAGCAACTTTTAACCGGTATTTTTATTTCAGAGCATTTCCATAAGAAAAATTTGTAAACTGAACCATTAAGGAATGAAGAATAGTTAAGTTGTAGCTTCATGAAACTTAACTCTTTAATGTTTAAAAATAGAAACAACACTATGATCATTTATGATAGCAGTAAAGCAATATATAACTGTTATTCTTATTTCTGAATTATTTCTAAGCACCCGTACTTTTACAAGACGATGACAGAATGAAAAATGCTTGCGGCTAATTTTGAAATAACCCAAATGCATTCATATGAAATTTACTAAACTGATTCCAAATGTTTTTTATGCAGATATTTCCGTAGGGAAAAAGCTTTTTGTGGATTGTCTTGAGTTTACAATAGCGTATGAAGAGGACGCGAAATCAGCACATCCTTTATGCATTCTGAAAAAAGAACACCTCGCAATACACCTGGTACAGGATAAAGAATTTGCGGAAAAAGACAGGCCGGAACTTCGTATTGAGACAAACGATATTGAGGAAGTTTATGAAAGTGTAAAAACAAGATTTCCGGAATTACTTCACCCAAATCTGAAAAAAATAAAGTTGCAGCCCTGGAATGTAAAAGAGTTTGCACTCCTGGACGAATCAGGTGTTTGTGTGATTATTCAACAGTAGAGCAATGCATTGTGTCTCTACCACCTATATTTTTACAACCTTTCCGCTTCCGGCAATTTTTGAGACAACATTAGTGGCGTCGCCCTTGTAAAACACATTGCCACTGCCGCTTATAGAAGCAATGATACTTTTTTGTACATCTACTTTTATATTTCCGCTGCCACTTATTTTTGCGTCGGCGTTATCACATTTTATTTTTGTGCAATCGATATTTCCGCTGCCTGATACTGCTGCTGTAATATTATCAGCGGTATTTCCTTTCAATTTGATGTTGCCACTTCCTGAAACGGAAAGATCCAGACTGGCGAAAGAATCAAAATCTAATTTTATATTTCCTGAGCCGGAAACGTTAATATCCGTTTTTCCATTGTTACCAAACTTGCCACTTCCGGTAATGTTTCCACTACCATGCTCATCAAGAGCATTTATGGAAGTCATAGAAACATAGACCACCATTTTTGATCTTGATTTTAAGTTGACATGCTGTTTGGAACCAATAGTCAATTTGCCATTCTCAACTTTAGTTTCAATGTAAGGAAGAAGATTTTCGTCTGCCTCCACTTCCAGGTTCGAAGAAGTGCCATAAGAGATTTGCACGTCCAGCGGACCATAGGAAGATATGGAAGTAAAGTTTCCAATTTCGCGGGATTCTTTTTTTAAATTGCCATCGCCTTTTATGGATTTCCAGGGTTGTGCCATTAATTGCAGGCTGGCGAATGCAAAAAACACAAACAATAACTTTTTCATAATCTTAAATTTAATTTTAATTTTTTGGATAGATAGTTGTGCAACGAAAGAAGATGTGATAAAGTTACAGCGTAATTAAAAAATTTTTACCTTCAAAAAAATAAATATGCAAACGAAAAAATCTGAGATTGATATTCTCATAGAAAACCTTGAAGATCTCTTAAACAAAGGAAACGCCCATGTTTCTTTCGACAAAGCATTAGATAACATTTCTTTTGAACTGCTGGATAAAAGACCAGGCGGCCTGCCTTACAGCATTTGGCAACTTGCCTGGCACATAAGAGCAGCGCAACAGGATATTTTGGAATTTTCACGCAATCCAAAACATATCTCACCGAAATGGCCGGAAGGATATTGGCCATCTGAACTAAAACCGAATTCTGAAAAGGAATGGAAAAGTTGCATTCAACAAATAAAATCAGATCGTAAAGAATTTGTTGGTTTACTGAAGCATGCCGGGAATGAAATTTACAAACCATTTGAACATGGCAGCGGACAATCCTTATTGAAAGAAGCGCTGGTATTGGCGGATCACAACGCTTATCACACCGGTGAAATAATTATTATAAGAAGATTGCTGAACGATTGGGGGAAATAGTATTGGAGTAAGAGTTGAAGTAAGTTTAGATGATTTAGATTATGATTTAGAGGGGTTGGAAAATAGTTTAGAGGGTTGATGGTTTAGAAAATAGTTTAGAAGGTTGAGGGTTTGGAAAATAGTTTAGAAAATAGTTTAGGCAGTTTAGATTGTTTAGAAGTTCAATTCAAAAGAATTGATTTTTTTAATCATTGTACGAAGTATATCTTATTTTATGAATGGTTTTTTATTTAGTACGTCATCTAAACTTCTAAACCTTCTAAACTCTATAAACCTCCTGTACCTTCTAAACCTCCTGTACCTTCTAAACCTCCTGTACCTTCTAAACCAAAGTATTGTAGGGCAACAGAGTAGTACTAATTACTAAACGATAAATAAATATCAATTGTTTAATTCTAATACAAAAATCATTATCAACAAGATTTACCACAGCCGGCATTGGATGCAGATATCTGTGGCAATTTTCCTGTTTAATATTACCGCGATTCAATGCGCGCTGTGCCAATCGATATCGCCCAATAAGTATGGGCTGATAGTAATTGACAAAACTAATATTCTGAAAAATGAAATCGCGCTGGACTCGAATCAGAAAATGGAAGACCTACGCCTGATAATCCCCGGCATTCACCTGGATTTGAAATACGCCACCGCCGATAATTTCATGCACGAGAAACTATACCCTTTTACCAACACTTCTTTTCTACGCAAACCAGCCGCTGATTCTCTAAAGAATGTGATTGCATACCTGCGAAAAAGAAATTTAACGGTCAAAATCTTTGATGCTTACCGGCCTTACTCTGTTACCGAAAAAATGTGGGAAAAAGTAAAAGATAGCCGCTATGCGGCGGATCCTTCCAAAGGCAGCGGCCACAATCGCGGCGCTGCAGTGGATCTTACTTTAGTTGATTTGAAAACAGGAAAGGAATTGAATATGGGAACCGGTTTTGATAATTTTAGTGATACGGCGCATATTGATTTTATAAGTCTTCCGCAGCCAGTTTTGAACAACCGGAATATTTTAAGGGAAGCAATGGAAAAATTTGGTTTTATCCAGTTATCAACAGAATGGTGGCACTATTATTTACCTAATTCTTCTTCTTATCAGTTATTAGATATTTCTTTCGCAGACTTAAAAAAGATGGATAGAGAAACTAACCATCGAAAATAAAGCGATCCTAAAGCTGCTTTATATCAAATTTGTTTGTTGTATTTTAGCTGCCAAAATTTACAAAAAATGCATATTCCAACAATGGCAGAAATGGCAGCGGAGGGAAAACAGCCTGATGTGTTGTTTTTTGTAGGCTGTGCGGGAAGCTTTGACCAACGTGCGCAAAAAATTACGAAAGCATTTGCGACTATTTTAAATAAGGTTGGTATCAATTATGCTATTCTTGGTAAAGAAGAAATCTGTAATGGCGATCCGGCAAGGCGCGCGGGAAATGAATTTCTTTTTCAGATGATGGCGTATCAAAATATTCAGTTACTGGATGGCTACGCGGTAAAAAAAATAGTAACCGCCTGCCCGCATTGCTTTAATATATTTAAGAATGAATACCCGGCATTAGGCGCAAATTATGAAGTGTTACATCACACTGTTTTTTTGCAACAACTTATTGACGAAGGAAAAATAAAGATGAAAGAGAGTGGAAGTTTCAAAGGCAAAAAAATAACGTATCACGATAGCTGTTACCTGGGGCGGGCCAACAATATTTATGAAGCGCCACGCAAAGTCCTGGAAGCATTAGATGTGGAATTAACAGAAATGAAACGTTCGCGGAGCAATGGATTGTGTTGCGGTGCAGGTGGTGCGCAAATGTTTAAAGAAGAAGAAAAAGGAAATAAAAGAATCAACGAGGAAAGAACGAAAGAAGCGATAGATACCGGCGCGAAGATTATTGCCTCCAACTGTCCTTTTTGTATGACGATGCTGAGTGACGGCGTAAAACTAAATGAAAAAGAAGAAGAGGTGAAAGTGATGGATTTGGCGGAACTGATTGCGGAGAGTATGGAGTGATGGCGAGGAATGGTGAGTAGTGAGTGGTCGATGGTGAGTTGTGAGTCATGGGAGATCAGTGATGAGGGATGAGGGATGAGTTTTAAACCGGTCGGGACGCTTTCTTCCGCCGCCTGAACGATTGATAGAATGTAAAAAATTTAAAATATACTGGGCAGTAAACAAACAAATAATCAGAATTTTCATTTTTTTGTTGCAGAAAAAATTTAAAGGTTGATGGTTGAAAAACCTATAAGCGTTTGCAGCCGGGCTTTAGCGCAGGAAACCTTATAGTGTTTTGTGTAGAAAGTTTAAGGTTAATCCGGTCGGGACGCTTTCTTCCGCGGCCTGAACGATTGATAGAATGTAAAAATTTTAAAATGTACTGGACAGTAAACAAACAAATAATCAGAATTTTCATTTTTTTGTTGCAGAGAAATTTTCAAAGTTGATGGTTGAAAAACCTATGAGCGTTTGCAGCCGGGCTTTAGTGCAGGAAACCTTATAGTGTTTTGTGTAGAAAGTTTAAGGTTAAACGGTCGGGACGCTTTCTTCTGTGGCCTGAATGATAAAGCTGGATGTAAAAATCTAAAAATATATTTAAATAGTAAACAAACAAATAATCAGAATTTTCATTTTTTTTGTTGCAGAAGAAATTTTCAAGGTTGATGGTTGAAAAACCTATAAGCGTTTGCAGCCGGGCTTTAGCGCAGGAAACCTTATAGTGTTTTGTGCAGAAAGTTTAAGGTTAGTCCGGTCGGGACGCTTTCTTCTGTGGCCTGAACGATTGATAGAATGTAAAAATTTTAAAATGTACTGGGCAGTAAACAAACAAATAATCAGAATTTTCATTTTTTTGTTGCAGAAGAAATTTTCAAGGTTGATGGTTGAAAAACCTATAAGTGTTTGCAGCCGGGTTTTAGCGCAGGAAACCTTATAGTGTTTGATAGAAAGAAATAAAAATTGGAAGATGATAGTCTATGAATAAAAAATTAAAAAAATGTCAGAAAATATAAATAGCAATAATGAAGCTTCCGAATTAGAGAGTTCCAAAGAGCCAGGGGAAGCCAGAAGTTTAAATTTTATAGAAGAAATAGTAGAAAGAGACCTCAGCAATGATAAACATCAAACAATACTAACGCGGTTTCCACCGGAGCCGAATGGCTATTTGCATATCGGGCACGCCAAAAGTATTTGCCTGAATTTTGGATTGGCGCTGAAATATAATGGCGCCACTAATCTGCGTTTCGATGATACGAACCCGGTAACAGAAGATACCGAATATGTAGATAGCATCAAGGAAGATATCCATTGGCTTGGCTTTACATGGAGCAATGAATTTTATTCCAGCGATTATTTTGATGAGTTGTATTCGTTGGCTGTAAGGCTGATCAACAAAGGGCTTGCTTATGTGGATGACAGCAGTTCAGAAGAAATTGCGGCCGGCAAAGGAACACCTACCGAACCGGGGAAAAATAATAAGTACCGCGACAGAAGCATCGAAGAAAACCTTCGCCTGTTTGACGAAATGAAAAACGGGAAATATAAAGACGGTGAAAAAGTATTGCGGGCAAAAATTGATATGGCTCACATTAATATGCTGATGCGCGACCCGATTATGTATCGTATTAAGCATGCGCATCATCACCGCACCGGGGACAAATGGTGTATATACCCGATGTATGATTTTGCCCACGGCCAAAGCGACAGTATTGAACATATTACCCATAGTATCTGCACGCTGGAATTTGTTCCTCACCGTGAATTGTATGATTGGTTTATTGAGAAATTAGAAATCTTTCCTTCGCGTCAATATGAATTTGCGCGGCTCAACATGACTTATACGGTGATGAGTAAACGCAGATTATTACAATTGGTAAATGAAGGATTTGTTTCCGGGTGGGACGACCCGAGAATGCCTACCCTTTCCGGTTTCAGAAGAAAAGGATATACGCCATCCAGCATCAGGACTTTCTGTGATAAGATTGGCGTAGCCAAAAGAGATAACATGATCGACATCAGCCTGCTGGAATTTTGTATCAGGGAAGAGTTAAATAAAACCGCTAATCGCGTAATGGCCGTTTTAAATCCTGTAAAGCTGATCATTGATAATTATGATGCCGATAAAACAGAAGAATTAACAACGGAAAATCTTCCCAACGATCCCGAAAATACCAGGACGATTACTTTCTCAAAAGAACTATGGATAGAAAAAGAAGACTTTATGGAAGTGCCGGTAAAAAAGTGGTTCAGGCTGGCGCCGGGGCAAATGGTTCGTTTAAAAAGCGCCTACATCATTAAGTGCGAAAGTTTTAAAAAAGATGATGCAGGGAACGTGACAGAGATACATTGTACTTATCTCCCTGAAAGCAAAAGCCATCATGATACGAGCCATCTAAAGGTAAAGGGAACCATTCATTGGCTCAATGCGCGTGACGCCGCCACTGCAGAAGTAAGATTGTATGATCGGTTATTTAAAGTAGAAAACCCTGCGGCTGAAGAAGGAAATTTTAAAGATTTTATTAATCCTGATTCACTGCAAATAATTAAAAATGCGTTTATAGAACCACACATACAACATGCTGAAACGGGCGCCCACTTTCAGTTTATGCGCAATGGCTATTTTTGCATTGACAAAGATTCCAGGCCCGAAGCGCTGGTGTTTAATCGAACAGTTACTTTGAAGGATGGGTTTAAGGCGAAGGAAAGTTTTTAGTTTTTAGTTTTTAGTTCGTGGTTCTTCATAGTTTCTCGAACTCGTGTTTAGCGAGTTGTAATCAATGTTGAGTGTTCCTTTTTCTTCAGATTGCCAACTCGCGAATGGATGCCGGTCAGGTCTCCTGACCACGGCATTCACAAAAAAGAATGAACTAGGAAGTTTTGATTCATTACGCTAATCTATTAAAATAATAATAACTTCTTGATTTATTTGGTGCCGTTGGTCGGAGACCAGACGGCGGCTCTCTCAGTCATAGTGTCTCAGACTGCAAGGTTGGGGAACACCGTCATTGAATGAGTTTTCCATCTGGTCTAAAATCATAGTAGTCGCCATTAACACCTGTATAGATACCACCTGGCCCAGCATTAAAAAAAGGCGGGGTGTCTGCCATATAAGTGGAATCTTTTTCAATACTCCATTTTCCGACTATTTCTGAATTTGGTGTCGTCTTTTTGCAAGCCACTACAAATAATGTCAGCAGCAATAGAGTTAGGAATTTATGTCGCATAATATACTTTTTATTACTTGACAAGGATTTGGGTTGAAACTTTGCATTCTGACTAACGTTTTTTAAGTTTAGCCAATGCCGATGTTCCTTTCAGATTTCCAACCCGCGAATGGATGCCTGTTATGTGTCGTTTATTGAAACGCTCTGTCATTTGCAATTTTCCACGCAAGCTTACTTATTTCAAATTCAGAGAAATTGTCAATGGAAATCGTACTTAGGTAATCAAAATTTTCATCAGGAAATGCTTGCCCATTAAATTTGCCCAAAATGCTGAAGTAGATATCTCTTACCTTATTCTTTTGATTTTCTCTCTTTAGATATTCTTGTTCATCAAATACAATCAAATTTAAATTAAATTTCATTTCAATCTTATAAGTCCTTGAATCTTCGTAAGCAAATTGGGAATCTTCAGAACTTGCGACCCAGTTAATATGAAGTGTGGATTTATTTTTAGAAAACTTTATTATATTGTCAAAAAGTAAAATATAGTCAATTTGTCCTCCAAAGAAAAGTAATTTGTCCTCGCAATCTTTCGCTTCAATAATCAAGTCGCTGATTTCATCAATACTTTCCAGTTCACAAAACTGTTTTAATGTTACCCAAACGCGATTCTCTTCATTATTTATTGTAGTTTTAAAATGCCTTTCCAACTTTGCAATTTCGTCTTCAGAATAAAAGAAATCAAAAGATTGCATATCAATAATCAGGAGATATTTTGTTTTATATCCCTCTTGTTTAACTAATATTAAATCTGATATCCTGAATTGGGTAAAATAATAAAGTTCATTTTGGTTATATATCCTTACCTCTTGCATAATGGTTGGAGTAATTCTGACTAATGTTTTGCAATACTCACGAAAGCTAAAGTAACTAATTCCATATTTCATTCATCTCTGTCAGCACGATTGGTTTTCCATCGGTGATTACAATTGTATGTTCGTGCTGTGCCATAAAACCTCCCTTGTTGCCCACCATTGTCCAGCCGTCCTGCAAAGTTTCTGCATACGTTGAAGTGGTAGCAATAAATGTTTCAATAGCTACAACAGAATTCTTCTTAAATCGTGCCATGTTAAACCGGTCTCTGTAATTTGCTATTTCATGCGGCTCTTCGTGAAGGCCTCTGCCAACTCCGTGGCCCGTCAGATTTTTAATGACTCTATAACCTCGTTTCTTCGCCTCGGTTTCCATTAAAAGCCCAATATCTGAAATTCGAACGCCGCCTTTTATATTGTAAATCGCTCTATGTAAAATTTGTTTGGAAGCGTTAATGAGTTTTTGATGTTGATTTGTGTCAGCGCCAAGTACAAATGAGCCTCCATTGTCTGACCAAAAACCATTCAGTTCGGCTGAAACGTCAATATTAATTAAATCTCCTTCTTTCAGTATTTTTTTGTCAGACGGAATACCATGACAAAACACATTGTTGACACTTATACAAGTCTGCCCCGGAAAGCCATAAGTCAAACTCGGTGCAGGTTTTGCACCCAAATCTGAAAGAAGCTGTCCTCCAAAATCATCTAATTGTTTTGTTGTCATTCCCGGCCGGGCATGGTTTCTCATTTCTTTAAGAGTAAGTGCCACTGCTTCACTCACCTTTTTCATTCCAATTAATTCTGATGTTTTTGTTATTGACATATATTATATTTTATTTCGTTCAATAAAATGCGGTATTAAGTTGACCAGTGGCATTCAGCAAAAACTGCGAAGAATGAACTGAAAAATTTTGATTCATTGCGCTAATCTATGAAAACAATAATAAGAGTTTTTGATTTATTTGTTGTCCCCGTAAACAAACATTTAATCCATATTCCTTTTTTCACCATTCACCCGCTCATTACTCATCACTCATCACTCATCGCTGATCACTCATTACTCACCCTCTCTCCACTTACCACTCCCCCCTCACCCACTCCCCCTCACCTCTAATCCCTTCTTCCCTGGTAAATAAAAATATATTGGATAAGCATGGTAATAGAGGCGAGCGCAGCTACCACGTAAGTAAGGGCTGCCCATCTTAAGGCGTCTTTCGCTTTCTCATGCTCCTGCGGCAAAGTAAGGTGTGAGGCATCAAGCCATTTTAATGCCCTTGCCGAAGCATCAAATTCTACAGGCAAAGTAATGACGGAAAATAACGTTGATACGGCAAAAAGGATAATTCCTATTAACAATATGGAAGGATTGCCACCGCCGAAACTAAAAAGTCCCAGGCCAATTAAAATAATCCATTGTGAAAAATTCGTACTGACCTGAACTATCGGCACCAGTGTACTTCTGAGCGAAAGCATGGAGTATCCTGTAGCATGCTGAACGGCGTGTCCGCACTCATGTGCAGCAACTGCCGCTGCAGCGATATTTCTCCCTTCATAAACCTCCGGACTCAGGTTAACGGTTTTTTTGGAAGGATCATAATGGTCGCTCAAAAAACCGGGAACGGAAACCACCGAAACATCAAAAATGCGATTGTCGCGTAACATTTTCTCGGCCACTTCTTTGCCACTTAGCCCGCTGCTGGTAGGCATTTTAGAATATTCGGCAAATTTATTTTTTAGCTTTACCTGTACGAGCAGTCCAATGCCCATAAATAAAAAAGAAATAAATATAATGGTGACAGGCATTTTCAGATAATTGAGCTATGCCAAATTTAACGAATAAATGATTCCTGTAAATTATTATTAAAGGTACATCCGTGGCAAAAGCCCAGGCTCTCTTTGTAGTAGCGATAATAAATTTATTCTTTAAAATAAAAACACAGGGAAATCAGTCAACTTTCTCTTTCCTGCGCTCGCAGCCATCTTTCAGGAATTTCATTATTACTCGCAAACAGGTAATCTTTATAGCTGCAGGCGATCATTTTTCTATTGGGCAATTGCATCCACCATCTGCCGGTTTTTTTGCTTTGGACAAAAACGGTGTCTATTTCTGCAAAAACCGTATGATATTCGTTAAAATAATTCCGGTCGTTCAAAGACGCTTCCTGGCGGCTTTTGCTTTTGCCATCTATGAAATACCAAATCATTTGCGCAATTTGTAATGCGGTAAGACTGTTGATATCTTTTGAAGCATCAAAACCATAAATTCCGAATGAGGATATTGAATCGCTCATTCCTGCATAACGGGAAAGGGTACACGCTTCTTCTCCGGAAAAACCATTGGGGCTGCAAACTGAAGCGGGAGCGTCGCTGTGTTTTATTGCAGCAATGTCAAAACTAAGCATATCAGAGTTTCGTATTACCGGTTCCATTTCAGCTAACTGTTCTTTCACAGTGCCGACCCGGAAACAATCAAAGCGCAACTTATCTATTGTTTCCAACATCCGGGGATTTACAAAATAACTTTGAAACCCAATGTGGTTGTAATGCCGCACCATGTTGGGCTCGCTTGTAAGCATTTCCATTAAAAAATTTTCGCTGTATAATGACGATTCACTTTGTAAGTCAATCTTAGCGTCAATTACAGTTGCGTCGATGATTTTGTGCAAAGACTTATAAGCGTAATATTGTCCCAACGTGTTGTCATGAGAGCCACCTAAAAGAATTACAGTTTTATTCATTTGTAATAACTCTTTCAATACGATAGCTATGGCGGAATAGCTATCCGCTAAGGAAGCTCCCGTTTTAATGTTGCCAACATCTGCCAAAGAGATATCCTTGTGCCAATAATGGAATTGATAAAACTCTTTTCTTACTGCATCAGCGGCATTTTCTCTGGATTCAAAACCTGCGCCCCGGAATTCATTAATTCCGGCTATGACGATGTCGATATTTTCAAGGTCTGGAAATTCGTCTTCGTAAATTTTAATAACACTTCCCATCTGGCTGCCATTGTAAGGCTTTTTGTCATTTAAAGCAGCAACATTCAATGGCGATAAAAATTCGTGCAAATCGTTCATTAATTTTTATTTTTGGGCAAACCTAAAAGATTAAATTCAAAAATCAGTTATTGAAAATATTTATTTTAAAACGTTTTGTTCCCGGAGGTTTGGACAAAAGCGCTATTAATATAAATCAATGGTTTCCCGGTATATTAATTTTGTAAAACACTCACATAAGATTAGCAGTTAACAAAGAAAAAGTTCGAATTTCTATTTTTATAAAAGAAGAATTATTTTTTAATCTTGCGATAATGTTAAATCATTTATTAAAACAATTACAAGCCCATGAGACACGGGTTTAGGGAAAATTTAATTCTAAATATTTATTTTCCTACTAAGAATTATCAATTTCAGTGGAATACTTGCTGGTATTATGTTTCACGGCCCCTCTCCTTCGGAGAGGGGGTTGGGGTGAGGCCAGTATCAGTACGATTTTCATAGAGTTAGTCGGACAATAGTAATTCTAAATATCTGTTCTTGTTATCTTTGCCGCCTTATGGCAAATGAAATCAATAATTTTAGTGAGATAATCGCGCATTGTAAAGAATATGGATATATTTTTCCTTCCAGTGAAATTTATGACGGACTTAGTGCGGTATATGATTATGGGCAAAACGGAGCTCAGTTGAAAAAAAATATCCGCGATTACTGGTGGAAAAGCATGACGCAGCTTCGTGAAAATATCGTAGGGATTGATGCAGCAATTTTTATGCATCCGCTTACCTGGAAGGCCAGCGGCCATATAGATAATTTCAGCGATCCAATGATTGATAACAAAGACAGTAAAAAACGTTATCGTGTAGATCATTTGATAGAAAGCCATGCTGAAAAATTAGCCCTTGAAGGAAAGAAAGAGGAAGAGTACGCTTTATTAAAAGCGATGGATGAACTGCTGGCTAAGGATGATTTTGCCGGTTTAAAAACACTGATAGACGAAAACAAAATCGAATGCGGCCTAAGCGGAACCAGCAACTGGACAGATATTCGTCAATTCAATTTAATGTTTTCAACTGAATTTGGCTCTACTGTTTCGAGTGAAGACGAAGACAATAAAGTGTACCTCCGGCCGGAAACCGCGCAGGGTATTTTTGTAAATTTCCTGAATGTGCAAAAAACCGGGAGAATGAAAATCCCTTTTGGTATAGCACAAACCGGTAAGGCTTTCAGAAATGAAATTGTAGCGAGACAGTTTATTTTCCGGATGAGGGAATTCGAACAAATGGAAATGCAGTTTTTTGTGCGCCCCGGTACAGAGCTGCAATGGTATGAATACTGGAAGGCGGAAAGATTAAAATGGCACGAAAGCCTCGGAATTCCTACAGAAAAAATGCGCTTTCATGATCACGTAAAACTGGCGCATTATGCCAATGCGGCTGTTGATATTGAATACGAATTCCCTTTCGGATTTAAAGAATTGGAAGGCATTCATTCGCGTACAGATTTTGATTTGAAACAGCACCAGGAACTAAGTAAAAAGAAATTACAATATTTTGATAATGACCTTAAAGAAGATGGAAAACCTTATGGCAATTACATTCCCTATGTAGTGGAAACTTCTGTAGGCTTAGATCGTCTGTTCCTGACCGTTATATCCATGTCTTATGCCGAAGAGAAGTGGAATAAAGAAGATGGCACAGAAGATAGCCGTGTGGTTTTGAGGATTCCGGCAAAGATTGCGCCTTATAAATTAGCCATTCTTCCATTGGTAAAAAAAGATGGGCTCCCCGAGATAGCCAAGCAATTAATGGAAGAATGCAAACAAAGTTTTCATACTTTTTATGAAGAAAAAGACAGCATAGGCAAGCGATACAGAAGAATGGATGCAATAGGAACACCATTTTGCGTAACAGTAGATCACCGGACAAAAGATGATAATACCGTTACCATTCGTTACAGAGACACCATGACACAGGAAAGAATCGCATTAAAAGATGTGAAGAAATTGCTGAATGATAAAATCAATTGAACTGGAGCAGAGATGAAGTCGTGGCTTAATCTCCGCAAAGGCTTGAAAGGGCGACATACTATTTTATAGGGTGAAGCCCTATGATGGTAGAGACTTCCATTGCGAAGGGCTTCGCCCGTCGTTAACATATAACGCCCTTTCAGGGCTTGTCATTTTAATCCCAAACATATTGTTCATCATACGCTACCTGGTATCTTTTAAGCATAGCAAGATATTTATCCTAAAAGTTAATGTACTGTGGTGCATTTTCTGTAGGGGCAAACCCTTGCGGTTGCCAGGTTTGTAATTATCCTATTTGTGGGACAGGGGTAAACTTTGTGGGGCAGGGTTAAACCCTGCCCCTACTCATTTGCAATTACTGCTGGGCAGATCTGGATGTTTAAATTTCAATAGTAACATGCCGTTCCCACGGAGCTACCAGAAGAAATTGAATGCTTTACGCTGCTGCTGCTAACATATCGCCCCGATGGGGCTTGTTGATGAAAAAGATTGTCGTCCGGGTTGCTTGCAAACAAATCTGTCCGACAGCAAATAAATCTGTCCCACAGCAAACGTGCAAATATTGCTGATTTGTGTTTGTGATTTTTTCTATAACAATAAAACAATTTATCCATATAACAATTTAACACAGCAAACAGACAAATCCGATAGCTATCGGATTCAGATTTCTGTTTTATCCATACAATTCAAAATGAACGGCTTTCCTGTCATATCCCAAATCCGAGATTTTTTTTCTTGCATCATCGATCATAAATTTCCAGCCGCATAAATAAAATGCCGCGGGTTTTATATTTTCCAGCGTTTCGCAAGCTTCATTGTTTTTTTTGCAAATACTTTCGTACAGATCATGCACATAGCCTGAGTGGCCATCCCAGCTTTCGCGGCTTAGCGTCGGCATGAAATGAAAATTCTGCATTTCCTGTTCCAAACATTTCATTTCATCAAAATACAGAAGATCTTTCTGCGTACGGCAGCCGTAGATTAAGTATAGATTTTGATGCGGTACAGAATGAAGCTTCATATAATTAATCATGCTTCTGAACGGAGCAATCCCGGTGCCGGTGCAAATAAAAAAAATATCTTTATCAATCGTTTCCGGTAGAGTAAATACGCCCTGCGCGCCACGAAATATAAGCTGGGAGCCTTCTTTCACTTCGTTAAATAAATAGGTAGTACCCAATCCGCCTTCCAAAAGCACGATTAATAATTCATACACGTTACTTTTATCAGGCCAGCTCGCGATCGAATAACTTCGCCATCTTTTATTTTTTTGTTCGTGAATGGGGAGGTCAAGGGTTACGAATTGCCCTGCCTTGAAATCAAAACAATCTAATTCATCAACGCGGATAAAATATCGTTTGGTGTTGTAAGTTTCGTCTATGATTTTGATAACGGTTCCTGTGCGCCAGGGTTCTACTGCCATGCGATAAATTTTCAGTAAAATACAATCGTTATGTTAAACCAAAAAATTTAATATTAGCAACAGATAATATTTCTTTTTGAAAATTTTTTTTCAAAACCGGAGCATTAAACCTGCAGATGGTACCACTACCGTTTTAGTGAAGTCCTTGCCGTACTCGAAACTACAATTGATGACAATGGCGACAGCAGCCACATTAAAATTAAAGCCGACCGTAGTTGAATTATATTTCAATGAGGTAGCCTCAAATGATACGCCGTTGTCTGAGGCAATAGTTTGTTTATTAAAAATTTGCTGGCCTACTCCTGTGCTGATTCGAAAAACCTCGGCTATCAGCAACCCGCCTTCCAATTGATAAAAATTATTAGCGGAATTCTGGTCTGGTGCAGTCGTTACATAGCCCTGATCTGAAAAAATATTTCCTATTGTGCTGGCATTGTTGATACCAAAACTTCCAAAACCAGCCAGCATTGTTCTGTGATCGTTCTTATCTCTTCCTATCGTTAGTCCCAGCATGGCATTTAACTGATAGTTTAAACGATCATTTTCAAATTTGCCGAAATTACGATCGCCCGGACCGTAATAATAATTAGCTGCTGCACCAATGGAAACTGCAATTCCGCTTTTTCTGTTATTATAATTATTATAATCCTTGTTTTGTGCTTTTGCAGAAAAAAATGAGAATGTAGCGGCTATTAAATAAAAGGTTATCTTTTTCATGGTTAAATTATTTATGATGTTTATTATCCGGTTTAGAATTATTTATGGCAAATGACAATCCAACATTTATTACAGACAATCCAAATCCGGCGTCTAAAGAAAGCCTTAACTGGTCGCTGATGTAGTATTGCGCGCCCGCCCTCGCGGTGATTCCTAAACCCGTAGAACGTGTACCGGATTTTACCAGGATCGTTTCCGAATTGTCTGTGGTAAAATTTATTTTAGTTTGCGAAACGATGTTAGAACTGGTCACTCCAAGACCTGCCATGATATAGGGCTGAAGCCTGGAAGAACTATTTAAGAGGAAATATTTTCCGTAGGCATAAAGTCCAAAAATATGTTCAGTGAGGTTGGTATTATTGATGGTGCTGTCATAACTGCTGAATTGCTGCCCCGACGATTTGTTGGTGCCAAACCCCAATTGAAGACCTATCTGGATATTTTTATTGTAACTAACTTCATAAGAAAATAAAACGACGGGGAAAGATGAACTGGAAGAATAATTGTTCGTGCTTTTCAATTTAGTAAAGCTTCTTAAAAACCCAAGTCCGATTTGTACATTTGAATTTTTAAAAAGGTCTTTGTCTTTGTAATTGATATACCGGGGATTCCCTGTATAAGATGTTATTCCTTCCGGTTCCGGGGATTGCGCGTCGTTTCCATTGATATAATCTTTTACCTGGTTGCGGTAACTTATTACATAAATTTCATTTCTTGGCATCGTATATAAAGGCCCGTCAGGTATGTCGGTTCGCTGATAAGTGACAAAATCAGGGCCTACCTCTCTTACCAGCCCATAAACAATATCTCCGTTTAATTTTACAATTACGTCGAACCCTGCGTTTTGAGGAATGGGCCTGTTCATCATAACTTTTTGCGAGTCAGTTTGTGCGGAAACAAAATCAACGGAAACAAACACTATAAAAAAAGTGAGAAGAAATATTCTACGGATTTTGGGTAAAGATGTTTTTATATTTTTCATAATAATTTAATATTTAAGATCTTTTACAATTCCTCCTGTAATATTCAGTTTCTGAGTGGTGTCCCTGGAATTACAAAGCGTCATTTGAAAAGCGCCTGTTACGATTTGTTCGGTAGGTTGTTGTTTTGATATCTGAAAAACGTCAGTCGCTAAATTTTGATTGCAAAGATTATAAACAGACAGATCGTTATTGTTGGTGAGATTGTACAGTTGCACTTGCGCCAATCCTCTTTGCGCAGTGTAGGCAGGCGTGTAAATGCCAATGAGCGGACTATTATTTGACAAATCAAAAGTGATAACAAGTTGAAACGTCCTGCCGGAATCATCTTTGCCTGAGCCCTGCAAAGAATAACGATCATACAATTGTGCAGCCTGCGATGTATCCTGGGGGTAAACGACGACCTTGGAAATATTTGTTATTGAATAAGTAGTCGCAACCCACGAATTCGTGGGACTAAAATTGAAACTAAACTTAGGGTTTCTTACGATTTGAATGGTAGTCTGGTCCTGGGAACATCCCCAAAAAACAATTCCGGTAAAAAAAAAGAGGAGGAGATTTATCTTCATTTGAAAAAATTGGGTGAATAATCAATCATATCAACTATTGTACCGATTAAGGCAAGTCTATTAAAAGTTGATAAGGAACTATCGCGATTAATTTATCCAAAAAATATTTTCTACAAATAGTTTTTATTTCCATAGAAACATGTGGAAATATAATCCCACTCAATACCTCATTTTAATTGTTGTGTTAGCAGATGAAATAATATTAGAAGAATTATTTGTTTTGGAAATAGAAATTATAATTATTTGTTTGCCTGCTGTCGGCCGGTTCATTACTGGTATTCTAATGCTGATAGATGCACGAAATAAAATTAAATTTTTGTGCTCACAGAAGAGGTGGCATGAAAAGCTTTTAGATCAATCGAAACATATCGTGACACTTCATATGTAAGGCATAAGTCCCGGCCAGGGATGCTTCTCTCATTATAAATATCGAAAGCATTGTCATAAATATTTGTAATATTTGGTATTCGCAGGGAAATAAAAAGCGTTAAAAGTTTACCTTTGCACTCTTTAGAAAAGTAGTTGGATGAACCTGGATGTGTTGCTAAATAGTTACAAAAATGATTCCCGCATTATTGAAATTGCGGATAAGATTGTTTTGCCTGATGCGAACCACATTCATCTTTCCGGCCTCCACGGAAGCGCTTCTCAATTCATATTTTCTGCAGTTTTTAGTCATGCCAATGCTGCCGGTTTAAATCATTTGATAATATTACGTGATGCGGAAGAAGCGGCCTATTTTCATAATACCATCGAAAACATCACCGGCGCACTGGATGTTTTTTATTTCCCATCTTCGTTTAAAACAAAAAAGAATTTTCACCAGCTTAACGCAAGCCATGTGATGCTTAGAACAGAAGCGCTGACGAAATTGAGCACCGGCGGTAACAAGAAAGTTATAGTTACGTATCCTGAAGCTATTTTTGAAAAAGTGGTATTGTCTAAAACACTCGCCCAAAATATTATTTCTTTTAAACAAGGGGAAACCATCAAAGTTGATGAGCTGTTGGCCCGCTTTGTAGATCATGGATTCAGCCGTAGCGATTTTGTATATGAACCGGGTCAGTTTGCAGTTCGCGGTGGTATATTAGACATATATTCTTATGGGAATGAGAAGCCTTACCGTATCGAATTATTTGGAGATGAAATTGACAGCATTCGTTTGTTTGATCCTGAAACACAATTAAGTGAACGTAAACTTCAGCAGGTAAATATTATCCCAAATGTAGAAACACAATTTGTAAGTGGAGAAAAAGTTTCGTTATTGAATTTTTTGCCTGACAATACAATTGTTTGGGTTGAGGACTGGGAATTTATAAAAGATAAAATTGACCAGGAATTTCAGGATGTGGAAGATGAAATCAGGAATCAGAGATCAGGGATCAGGGATCAGGGATCAGGTAAGAAAAGCCGGCAGGATGATGAAGAAGAATTAAATGAGCTAAAAGAAGTTTCTGAAAACGATTTTGTGAGCTCCGCCGTTTTGGAAAACCAGGTCCGGGCCTGTTCCATTATTGAGTTTGGTAATAAGACTTATTTTTGTAAAGAGAATAAAATTGTCTTTTCCATAGAGCAGCAGCCCGCTTTCAACCGGCAATTTAAATTACTGATTGAGAATTTGAAATCTTATGAAACTAAAAAATATAACGTTTTTATTTTCGCTGAAAACCCCAGGCAATTAGAAAGACTACATTCCATTTTTGCCGATCAGAATACCGAAATTAATTTTGTCCCCATTCCGGTTTCCATACATGAAGGATTTATCGATCATGATTTAAAAATAGTTTGTTATACCGACCACGAAATTTTTCAGCGGTATCACAAATACAGAATCAAACAGTCTTTTAGCAAGAACAAGGCGCTTACTTTAAAGATGCTTCGCGAGTTACAGCCGGGAGATTATGTTACACACATCGATCATGGTGTTGGCGTTTTTAGCGGCCTTGAAAAAATTAATTCCAATGGCGTAATGCAGGAAGCTGTGAGAATTGTTTATAAGGATAAAGACCTGCTTTATGTAAACATTTCTTCGCTTCATAAGATAAGCAAATACAGCGGCAAAGAAGGTACGATACCTAAAATGAACAAACTGGGAAGTGATGTTTGGAATAAATTAAAAGACAAAACTAAAAAACAAGTAAAAGATATTGCTGCTGACCTTATCAAATTATATGCGCATCGCAAAAGCCATAAAGGCTTTGCTCATTCGCCGGATAATTATATGCAAACGGAGTTAGAGTCATCATTTCTATATGAGGATACACCCGATCAAAGCAAGGCGGTAATTGACGTAAAATCGGATATGGAAAAAGAATCCCCGATGGACAGGCTTATTTGCGGCGATGTGGGTTTTGGCAAAACTGAGGTGGCTATAAGAGCAGCCTTCAAAACAAATCTTGACGGCAAACAAGCCGCTATACTTGTTCCGACAACCATTTTGGCTTATCAGCATTATAAAACTTTCAGCGAACGACTCAGCGATTTTCCGGTATCTGTGGATTATCTGAACCGTTTTAAAACATCTAAAGAAAAGAAAGAAACGTTGCAAAGGCTGGAAGAAGGTAAAATTGATATCATCATAGGAACACATGCTTTGCTGGGCAAAGATGTAAAGTTTAAAGACCTCGGCTTGATGGTGATAGATGAAGAACAAAAATTTGGCGTAGCCGCAAAAGAGAAATTAAAACAAATTCGTGCTACCGTAGATTCGCTTACACTAACGGCCACACCTATCCCAAGAACTTTACAATTTAGCTTAATGGGCGCCAGGGATCTTAGCATCATCAATACGCCACCGCCAAACAGGCAACCGATTCAAACGGAAGTACATGTATTTAACCAGGATTTTATAAGAGATGCCATTTATTATGAAGTAGAACGAGGTGGCCAGGTTTTTTTTATTCAAAACAGGGTCAATGGTTTGCAGGAAATGAAAACCTTGATCCAGGGGCTTTGTCCCGATCTTAGTATTGCTCATGCTCACGGACAACTGGAGGGAAGCCAGCTTGAAGAAACGATACTCGATTTCATGGATCATAAATATGATGTTTTGGTCTGCACGAATATTGTAGAAAGCGGTGTTGACATTCCGAATGTAAACACCATCATTATCAATAATGCGCATCATTTTGGCCTGAGTGATTTGCACCAGCTTCGGGGAAGGGTTGGCCGTAGCAATAAGAAAGCGTTTTGTTACTTATTGGCTCCGCCCATGAGCACGCTAACCCAGGAAAGCCGTAAACGTTTGACCACCCTTGAGCAGTACAGCGAACTGGGAAGCGGTTTCCAGATTGCCATGCGCGACCTTGATATACGGGGAGCAGGCAATATGCTTGGTGGCGAGCAAAGCGGTTTCATTGCCGAAATTGGTTTTGAAATGTACCAGAAAATCCTGGATGAAGCCATTCGCGAATTAAAGAGAAAAGATTTTAAAGAATTGTTTAAAGAAGAAATTCAACAACAGGATGATTATGTTTCCGACTGCACCATTGATACAGACCTGGAGATTTTGATTCCTGATGAGTATGTGGAAAGCATTACGGAGAGATTGAGTCTTTATTCAAGACTGGACAACTGCGAAAACGAAACTCAACTTCAGGAACTGCACAAAGAAATGATTGATCGGTTCGGCCCTATACCAGCCCGGGTGGAAGACCTGTTCACAACCGTTCGTTGCCGCAAACTTGCCGTGGAACTTGGTTTTGAAAAGATGATTCTGAAAAGCAGTATCTTGAAATGCTTCTTTGTTGGCAATCCCGATTCCCCTTATTTTACCAGCAAGACTTTTGAACAAATTTTAAATTTTATCCAAACCAAAACAAACAAAGCCAAGCTTAAGCAAGTTGGTAAAAACGGGATATTGATCGTAAGGGATATAGCTGACATGAGCGCACTATATCATTTTCTGCAGCAGATGGATAATAGCCGGAAAAATGAAACTCCTCAGAAAATTGAGGTTTCATAATTCCATTACTTACCTTAATTTTATCGCCAAGACTAAAACCTGAAACCAAAAAATCAATTCATAAATTGAAAATCTTAGGTATTTATTTGTTTACTGTCATCAGATTAGTGGCTTTTGAAAGTAATTTTTTCGCCGTTCATCAATAAATTACCGGTGTATTTTCTTCCGGTTCTTAGCGCCCTTTGCGGAATATTTTTTTGCGCTACCAAAGCAATGTCACCAGGAAATGTTTGATTACGAAGGTACCCCTTGAATAAAAAATTGACGAATGTAAATAGAATGAAGTAAGAACAACCAAAATATAAATTTAATGGCCTCTCAAAAAGCCGGATTTATTTTATGCTTTCTATTTTTTTGCAATGCAGGTTTTTCCCAGGTAAAGAATGTGGATTCACTGACCATTCCTAAGTATGGATATCGTGCCGAATTAACTACTCCCGGCGGTTTATCTTATTTTATTGATCCGGGAAAATCCATGGACTTCCCTGAAATACAATTGAAAAATTTTACAGTTTCTAAGGATGTCTTTTTTAAAAAATTCAACAGAGAGCCTCACCAAAACTATTACTGGGTCCGCTTCGCCATTCAAAATAATTCCGACAGCGTGTTACATCCCTTTATATTTTGCAATGGTATAAACTATGTAACCCTTTACTTAGTATCACCAAACCGGCCTGTACAAAAAATATTGGGAGGCGGTTTGCGGGACCGAAATGAAAACCTTTCGGAAGAGGAGCAGATGTATTCAAGCTTAAAGATTACTTTAGCTCCGCGTCAAACCGGAATGGTCTATATAAAGATGGTTCAAAAAACCCAGGAGTTTTTTTTCACAGGCATT
>Ga0134126_10001756_pt1 | contig 27638 bp, 21 predicted proteins | sample KB31752_FD_96881 | JGI IMG/M metagenome (GOLD analysis project Ga0134126, IMG submission 96881) | Terrestrial soil microbial communities with excess Nitrogen fertilizer from Kellogg Biological Station, Michigan, USA - KB3-175-2 | ecosystem: Environmental > Terrestrial > Soil > Unclassified ... | reverse complement strand
TCCCGTCGAGCGCGCTGAGTACAATGACCGCAAGTCCCTGCTCTGGCACGAGCAGGACGTTCGAGGAAAATCCATACACCTGGCCTGCGCATTCCAATGTTTGCCAGCTCCCGGCGGTCGCTGCAGTGAACCCCGCAAGCCTGCCGCTGCCGAGCAACTTCCGCGCCAGCTGCACCAGATCACGCGCCGAGGTATACAAACCACCAGCTGGCCCGGCACCGAAATCAAACACCGGGGCCGCGAACCGGGTCGAATCGAACGGAGCTATTTCGCCATACACCAGGTTCTTGACCTGACTGTGCCTGAGCGAGCTCGCCTGCATACCAAGCTTGCTCAGAAAGTGTCCTTGCACCAGAGTGTCGAAGCCCCGACCGGACACGACCTCCAGTATTCGTGCGACAACCGCGAAATCCGCGTCGGAATACTTTCCCCGGGTGCCTGGGGCGGCCACCAACGTGGTCCGGTTCAGACTATCAACCGTCGTGGTGAGACCCGGCTCGTCGCTAGCGAACGAGCTCCCCACTGGCGGCTCACGAACCAGACCGCTGCTGTGAGCCAGCAGCTCACGCACTGTGATGGCTCCGACACCGAAAGGATTCGCCGGCTTGAAGTCAGGCAGGTACGTGCTCACCGGCTTATCGAGCTCGAGCCGGCCACTGGTGACCAGCTCCTTGACCAACAGTCCGGTCAGCGCCTCCGTGACCGAGCCAACCCGGTAGACCGAATCGAGGGTCGCGGGACGAGTCTTGCCCGCATCCTCGAATCCGTAGGCCTTCGACCAAAGCAGGCCATTACGCCCGGCGACAGCGACCACCAGCGAGGGTATCTGCTTGTCCTGTACCTCGGCGTTCGCGGCCGCATCGATCGAAGCCCAGGCTCCTGTGTCTGCCGGCGCGCCCGCGGCGGCAGACGACACGCTCACGGCGAGCGCCAGCAACACGAGCCTTGCGATCATCGGTTGGCGCTTTCGACGAGCATGTAGTCATAGACGGATCTTGCGATCTCGGCGATCACGTGCTCCCTCGCCTCCACCGGCTTGCGGCTCTTCTTGATGTACACGGCGATGACGACACGCCCGCGTCCATTTGGCAGAGTAATGATGCCGACGTCGTTGACCGTGCCGCCGATCGTCCCCGTTTTATCCTTGACGTCGACCCCGGCCGGCAGCTCGCCGCGCAGGCGCTTCAGACCGGTGATACACCGCTCCATCGACCCCAACAGAACATCGGTGCTGGCTGCGCTCAGCGCGTGACCCTCGACAATCTTAGTCAGTAACAGGACCATCGACCCCGGGGTTGCCGTGTCACGCGGATCGTCATCAAACGAGGGGTTGGGCTTGTCTTCGAGCCCTTCCAGCGCGGGATTCGCAGCGATTGCCTTCTTCAGCTGCTCCTCCACGGAACCGTTCGCGGGGGAGACACCGAAGAACCGGCCGACGATCTCATTCGTATCCCCATCGATACGCATGCCCTCCACACCCAGCCCCTTGACCCAGGCGGTCACGGCGGCAGGGCCGCCGGCCAGCTCGGTCAGAACGTTGGTCGCAGTATTGTCACTGCGTGTCAACATACTCTCGATCAGATTGTGCACGGAAGCCGAAACCCCTGGAAAGGGGAAAATCTCCGTAATTCCCTCGGAAGACAGCCGATGCTTCGGATCGACCGCGACCAACTGGTCCAGAGTGAGCTGGCCCTTGTCTACCTTGGTGAGCACGGTCCCCGCAACCGCCACCTTGAAGGTGCTCGCCATCGGAAAGGCCTCTTTGTCGTTCATCGATACCGTCAGTCCCGTCTCCAGATGGCGGGCCAACACGCCGACTTCACCCTCGGCGCCTTGCGCCAGGCGTGCTATCTCGGCCTCGAGTGCGGCGTGCGCCGCTGTTGCGCCGGATGCAGGCTTGCTGGCCGGTGCTGCCACAGCCGGTGTAACGACCGTTGCGGCCACGATCAGTGCAGATGCAAAGGATGTCAGTACGCCAGAGAAATAATTGTTCATTGCCCTACCCTGTTTCAGTGCGCGGCGGCCGAGTTACCCAGTGTCCGATTCAAGAACTCCGCGGTGGCCCCATACGCCCGGAGCCAGGTCGCGTAGCGAAGGAAGCCATGCTCCTCGTCTGGGAAGATCAGCGTCTCGGTGTGAACCCCCTGCTCGCGCAACCGGCCCACGAGGTCGGTCGTTTGATCGAAGGGCACGCTGCGATCATCGTCGCCGTGGATGAACAACACAGGAGAGCGCCACTTAGCAACCGCTGCATCGGGCGATGACTTGTAAGCCTCATCATACAAGGACTGATCGATTCCCCAGCCGGCTCCGTGCAGCTCCCGCGCCATCTGCGCCCAGTCATGCACACCATGGAAATCAACCCCAGCGGCGAACAGGTCCGAATTGCGCGCCAGCGCCTGCGCGGTCAGCAGACCACCGTACGAGCCACCCCAGATACCGATGCGCGCCGGATCGACGTTGGGTAACCGGGCCAGAAATTCGCGACCCGCCAGGACGTCCTGGTATTCGGACGCCCCACGCGGACCCTGGTTCTGGGCGCGACGGAAAGCCTGACCGTACCCGATACCGTCGCGATAGTTGACCGACAAGGCGACAAAACCGCGCGAGGCGAGGTACTGATTCATCGCGTAGCTGTTGCTGTAGTAGTCCATGTAGTGCCAGCCAGGCAGCATCTGCCGGACCGGTCCACCGTGGACAAAAATGACCGCGGGCCGCCTGGCGCCGTTGCGAGCGCCCGCCGCTTGGAACAGCTGGCCGTGAATCGTCACCCCATCGGCCGCCTGGAACGTGACGACCTCGGGTTTGACGAGCGCTTGCGCCGGGAAGCTGGCCGGCAGAGTGGGGAAGATCCGTTGCGGCGCTCCTGAGGAGCTCACGACCGCAATAGATGTGGGCTGCACGGCATCGGCGCTGCGATACGCATAGTGCTGCGTAGCCCCGATGAAGACCGGCCCCACATCGATCGTTCGACCCGCCAGTCGCTCCGGCTTGCCGCCAGCGACGGGGATACGAAACAGCTGCCTGCCATCGATGTCCGCACAATTGCTACTCACGATCACCGTGCGCCCATCGGTCGAGAGCGAGCCGCTCTCAACCTCACAGTTTCCTGGTGTCAGATCCTTCGGCTCTCCGCCAGTGGAAGCAAGGCTATACAAGTGCATCCAACCCGAGCCTTCCGAATAGAACAGGAGCCGATCCGTCGCACTCCATTGCAGCGGCTCACGAGCCGGGCCCTCACTGTCGAATTGGGCAAAGCCGCCAGCGATGTCGTTGGTTCGAAAGACTCGCTTGCCCGCTCCACTGGTGGCATCCGCAATCCAGATCTCGAAAGGCCACGCCCCGGTGATATTCAACAACTCCCCGAAACGCTCACCAGCGATACGCAGGAAGGCGACACGTTTGCTATCGGGAGACCATACCGGGAAGTCATCTCTGTCGACGTCCGGAGCCATCCAGGTAACCCTGCGCGTCGCCGTATCGAAAACACCAATGAAGCTGTGGTCCTTGCGGTCGCTCACAAAGGCGATCCGGCTGCCATCCGGCGAGAACACCGGGCGGCCGTTGCTGCCACGAAGCTTCAGCAGGGGCGCCGTACACCAGTCTGGCGCCGCCGCGCTGGTTGCGGACACGCAGCTGACGGTCTCGCCTTGAATCGCCAGCACCACTCGGGCATCGGGCGCGAGCACGGGCGAATTGCCCGTCACCAGCTTGCGCGGTTGCCCGTCCGCGGTTGCGATCCAGACCTCCTGTTCGACACCGCCTGGCAGACTCTGCGGATTCTGTGAGAATCCCGCGCCGTCAGGCTGCCCTCCACGTACCCACACGGCCGTGGCACCGTCCGGGCTCAATCGCAAGGAGCTGAGCTCCTGACCGTCATCATCTGACCCATGTGTCAGCATCTGCGGCACGAATTTCGGCGGTGCGGCCGTCCATACGTTGCGTACGCCCCGCTCGTTGGCGATCCATGCGATCTTTTCGCCCTGCGCGGCCGCCACGAGCTCGGTCGGATAAGGGACTCCGATGAGATCCGAAATGTCGTACGCAAGCGCCAGCGCAGGTACACAACCCACTGCCGCGCAAAGGGCGGCCACCCAACTTTTGATGCTCATCATTGGGCCTCGGGTTGTCCGAACGGAACGTACAACGCACTCGGATGCGCACGATCGTGATACAGCGTCACGGTGACCGGGCGAGCATCCTGCATCGACTCGGCAGCCACTTCGCCGCCGCTGTTGTAGTTCTTTTCCGCCATGATCGAATTGACCGGACTGAGCGTCAGACGCAGGCGACTGCCCTTGGCAATCTGGCGTGACACGAACATGAAATGATCGAAGTCATACTTGAGCGGGGTCCGCGTCGTGACGAGCTTCGGCTCGCGCGCACTCTCGCGATAGCGAGCCCGCAACATGTCTTGTGTCAGAAGGATGCTGGTCCCGTCCGGCCGGATCTCATACACCGAGACTGAAAAGTCCGTATCCGGCCGGTCGATGCCGAGCCACGCCGAGAGCTTGAAGAATCCGCTGACCTCGGTGTCCTTCTCGAAGGGCGCCGTGTGATAGATGAGCTGCTTGCCACTGTGGGTCAGGATCGCCTGCTCGTCGGTGAGGTCGCTCGGATCGGTGGTCGCCTCGACGTGCGCATAACTGACATCATGCGGATCGTAGACGTAGTGGTCGGGTTTGCCTCTGGCGTTATTGGCACCGAGAGTGCCCGCGTCGAATACATCAGAGGCGTTGCTGACCGAATCCAGGAAGTACGGCCGTGACTCGCTCGTCACGCCCTCGAGCGTGTCGGCATAACGCCAACGCTCCGCGCCCATTACGTAATAGGCCACCTGCTTCTGCAGGAATTGCGGCTTCGGCCCACCTTGCATGGTCCAGGCGTACCATTGCACATGTAGCGCCGGTATATCCACCAGACTCGCCTGCCCGAATTTGAGGCCGCCGACGTCTGCCCTGGGCGTGCGCGTACCGGCGTGATCCCAGGGGCCGATGACGAGATAGTGCCGGGCACGTGCCTCGGCCGAGGCGTGACTCATGTGCAGTCGATAGTGAGTCAGCGCTCCGGGTTGGTCGCCGTCATAACTGCCGGTGATGGTCAGAATGGGAATCGACAGGCGCGAGTACTGCTCCGTCGTAGGATTGTAGCTATCCCAGAAAGCGTCCGGATGCGGATGCTGAACCCACCGCTGGAAGATATCGGACGGGTGGCCGATCAGCGTGTCAAATTGCTTGAATGGCGTGCCGGACTCGAACCAGCGCTCGTACCAGGCGCCCCAGAACAGGCCATCGCCGAAAATATTTTCCTGCGAGGTGTGGCCGCTGACCATGGTCAGCCACTGCATGTCGTAGGGCGAGAAGATCTCGCCCCGCATCGGGAAATCCATACCGGCGTACGGCGCGGCGACCGGTACGATGGTCGCCAGATGGGGCGGGAACTCTTTCGCCGTGGCCCACTGATCATAGCCGGCGTAGGAGCCACCCCACATGGTCACTTTGCCGTTGCAATAGGGTTGCTTCGCGAGCCACTCCACGACGTCATAACCGTCGTGGGCCTCCTGGAGCAAGGGGTCGAACTGTCCTTCGGAATTGCCACGACCGCGCACGTCGACCGTCAGGAACGGATACCCATGGGCCGCAAAGTAGACGCCCCGGTCGTGATAGCTCTGCGAGATGTAGGGTGTGAGCGTAAAGATGCACGGCGCGGGCTCCTTTTGCCCGCGCGGTGTGTACACCGTGGCGTTCAGTTGAACACCGTCGCGAAGCGGGATCTTCACGCCCCAGCGAAAGTCAACTTTAGCCTGGTCCGGCATCAGCGGCGGCGCGTTCGCGCTCGGCACCGCATCCTTAGCGTTCGCGAACAACGCTATGGCCGAGAGGGCCGCGGTCCAGACGGCTTGCCTGAGAATCTGGCGTTGCATACTCGAAGACTCCTTGAGTGTTGTTCTTGCCTTGTCTGTCAAAACGTCCACGCCAGCGACAACCCGACCGTGCGCGGCCGCAGAACCACCGCCGTCCATTGAGTCGAATTGTTGGCGAAGTTCGGATTGTTCAGCCCGGTCGTTTCACTAAGAGCACGACTGTCCGTCACATTCTTGACGTAGGCCTCCAGCGTCCACGGACCATGTTGCAGACCGGTCCGCAAATCCACCGTGGCGTAACCTGGGAGCTGTGTGGACGTATAGCCGAGAACTGCATTTGTGTTGGGGTCGTAGATAGGCGCCCGGCCGAAATTCGGCATCGGCCCCACTCCGCCCGCGTTGTTCGGATCGTAGCCCAACTGCAGGGCATTCGGCCGAGCGGTGGTGGCAAACACCGAGCCGCCGACGAAGGCCTGGAGCTGTTCCGTCAGGTCCCATTTGTAGTCGACCGCGAAGTTGCCGCTCAACCTCGGCGTGCCGGGCAGGCGGTTTCCGGCCTGCGAAAGCTCCGCACCCGCCTGGTCCTTATCCAGCCGGTTCTGGTTGTAAGTCAGGTTGCTACTCATGCTCAGACCCGAAAGCGGCGCCCAGGTGACCGTCGCCTCCAATCCTTCGGAGTGTGCCAGACCGCCGTTCGACAGGAATGAAAAGCCTCCCAACGTGACCGCTTCCTGCACGTCCGTCCATCGGACGTAGTACGCCGACATGTCGAGCGTCACCCGTCGATCGAAAAACGAGCCTTTCCAGCCGGCCTCGTAGCTGGTGAGATGATCCGGCTTGAATGCGGACGGCAGACCTGCGGCGATCGCCTGCGGACTGAGGAAGCTGACACCGCCCGCCCTGTAGCCCGTGGCCACGCGCGCGTACACCATCTGGTTCTCGGTCAGCTTGTAGCGGGGATTGACCGCCCAGGTGATGGCGTGCTCGCGTTCCGAGTTATCGATACTCTGCGCGTCACCGAACAGGAATCCCTCGAAGAACGAGTGCAAGGTCTGATCGTCCACGCTGTAGCGGGTGCCGAGCGCCACATCGAACTGCGGCGTGAAATGGTAATCGATGTTGCCGAACAGCGAGCGCTCGATGTACAGGTTCTTGTGATACCCGCCGAAAGGTATGCCATACGCCGAAATGAACTGCTGCGAGTTGGTGTCGAACAGCCCGACGCCCTGATCATACTCGGTGCGATCGTGCGTGTAGTAGGCGCCGACCTGCCAGTCGAGCTGATTGTCGCCGGAGGAAGTCAGACGCAGCTCTTCGGTAAACTGTTTCCCGTGGACGACCAGGGGGTTGTCCGCGCCGAGGTTTGGCTGCCCCAGGATGTCCGACAACAAAGCCCCATAGGAGGGAGTCAGGTCCTCGTCGCCACCATTGCTCAGCGTCGAGTAGCTGGTGGAGGACAGCAGCTTGGCCCACTGCAGGTCCCACTGAATATCGGCGTTGTAGACCGCATAGCGCGCGTTGAACCACTCGTTGTTCAGGTAGCGCTCGTGCGTGAGGTCACCGTGCAGGGTCTGGCGCGTAAGCGGGTCATAGTCCACGAAGTCGGAGCCATGATTCTGCATCAGCTGCATCATGCCCGAAAGATTCACGGTCAATGAATCAGTGGCATTCCACAGCAACGCCACCCGGCCGCCGCTGACATGGCTGCTGTTCACGTCCTGCCGCCTCAACAGCGGGTCGGAGATATAGCCCGGATCGTTACGGTTGAAGGCGCTGATGCGCAAGCCGAGCTTGTCCGCGATCAGCGGCAGGTTGACCGCGCCACGCGCGACTCCACCGGTGCCGCCGTGAAACACCGATTCGCCGCCGACCTCGACGCGCCCGCTCAGATTGTTCGGATCGGGCTTGATGCTGACGTATTTCAACACTCCACCGATCGCGTTCGCTCCGTAGAGGGTGCCTTGCGGACCGCGATCGACTTCGATCTGCGCGATATCGCTGGGATCCAGATCCGGTGTCAGGAAGGCGCTGCTGGCGTGCGCTCCGGCCGGAGTCAGCGGAATGTTGTCAAGATACGTCACGACGGTCGCGCCCACATCGCCAGCATTGACGCCGCGGAAAGTCACTTTGGTCTGGCCGGCGCGCTGCTGGTCGAAGGTAATACCCGGCGCCTGGGTGAGATAGTCCTCGAGGCGCGTTGCCTTGGTCAGAGCGAGCGTCTGCGCATCGATCGCGCTCACCGCCGCCGGCACGTCCAGCAGCTTTTCCTCGCGCTTGCGGGCTGTGACCACGACTTCCTGCAGCCCTGAACTGTCGGATGTGTCCGCGACAGACTGCGCCACCGCGGGCGTCGTCACGGCAGCCGACCCGAGAATGACCGCGCCGCATGCATTCAGTCCGGAAACGACGACGCGCACGGCTTTCTGCCTGTGTTTCATGGGTGCCCCTCGAGGTGTTGTATTCCCAGCTCACGACGGCTGGTCTTTTGAATCTACACCAGGATTTTCTTTTTTGGCAACTTCTGAAATTTATATGCTATTTTAGAAATAGAGGAAACTCGTCCAATGGAGCGTTTTCATGAGAATTTCCTGCCTGGCTGCGACACTGGCTCTCCTCGTGGTCGCCCACCCCTGCCTGGCGGAAGAGCCCGCCTACGATCTGGTGATCCGCAACGGACGCATGCTCGATGGCCAGGGCAACCCCTGGGTGCGCGCTGACGTGGCCATCAAAGATGGCAAATTCGCCAAGATCGGCCGCGTGACGGGCCACGGTCGACGTGAGATCGATGCCAGCGGGGAGTACGTCTCACCCGGATGGATCGACATGATGGACCAGTCCGGTGAAGTGCTCCTGAAGAACGGCCTGGCCGAGAACAAGGTGCGGGAGGGTGTAACAACCGCGATCGCCGGCGAAGGCGGTACACCGGTCCCTTCGGCGAAGATTCCCGAGTACTTCGCGCAATTGGAAAAGCAGGGCATCTCCCTGAACTTCGGCACCTACTACAGCTCGGGCCAGGCGCGCGTGGAGGTCATGGGCGATGTGGCCGGCAAGCCCTCCCCCGAGCAGATGGAAAAAATGAAAGCGCACGTCGATGAGGCGATGCGCGCGGGGGCGATGGGCATTGCGACAGCCCTCATCTATCCGCCCGATGCCTTCCAGAGCACCGATGACCTGATCGAGCTGGCGCGGGTCGCCGCAAAATACGGCGGAATTTACGCGAGCCACATGCGGGATGAGAGCGCCAGGCTCCTGCAAGCGATCGGCGAGTCCATTGAGATCGGGGAAAAGTCGGGCATCCAGGTGGAGATCTTCCATTTCAAGGCGGCCTACGCTCCAGGCTGGGGAAAGTTGGTCCCGGAGGCGCAGAAGCTCATCCAGGACGCGCGTGATCGGGGGGTCAGCATCGCGTCCGATATGTATGTGTACACCGCCGGCGGCACCGGACTCGACATTACCGTTCCCAATTGGGTTTGGGAGGGTGGAGCACAACAGGGATTGAAGAAGCTGAAGGATCCTGCCGTCCGCGCACGGCTCAAGAAAGAGATCGCGGCCGGCTCGCAACCCGGGTGGTCAAATCTGCTGGAGGCCAGCGGTGGCTGGGACCATGTGGTCCTGGCAAATGCATACAACCCGAAATACGATGTTTATCGCTACAAGAGCATCAAATACATCTCCGAGCAGCTTCACAAGGATCCCGCCGACGTCGCCTGGGACATCCTGCTAGCGGCGCAGCCGAACCGGGCAATGGCGTTGTACTTCATGATGAGCGAGCCTGATATCGAAGCCGCGCTGCGCTGGCCGTGGATGAGCATCGGCAGCGACGCGGGTGCGGCCGAAGAGGCAGGCAAGATGGATGCTATCGGGCTGCCGCATCCGCGCGCCTACGGCAATTTTCCACGCGTGATCGCGGAGTACGTGAAGAAACGCCATGTGCTCACCTTGGAGGACGCAGTGCGCAAAATGACGTCCTGGCCGGCAACGCGCATGCACCTTTACGACCGAGGCGCCATTCGTGAAGGTCTGAAGGCGGACGTCACGGTATTCAGCTACGAGCGGATCCAGGACACGGCGACCTATGACAATCCGATGAGTTTCCCCACCGGGATCGACTACGTGGTGGTGAACGGTCAGCTGGTGGTCGATCGGGGCCGGCATACCGGGGCGAAGCCCGGCTCCGTGCTCCGTGGTGCAGGTTACACCGCCGGAAACTTTTGACACCCGTGTTGCTGCCTCCCAAAATTCCCCCACCAATAGGGGGTACCAGGTCGATGAACACTGAGCGCCACGGGATCGGCGAAAAACTACGTGAGCTGCGCAAGCACCGCCGGCTGACACTGGCAATGCTGGGTAAGCGCACCGGCTACTCGGTTTCGGCGCTTTCCAAAATGGAAAATGGGCGGCTCGGAGTGAGCTACGACAAGCTGACCCGGCTGGCCGTCGCGCTCGATACCGACTTCAGCACCCTCTTTACGGACACTCCTCCGGCAGGCGGCGCCCCAGCGGTCGGCCGCCGCAGCATTGCGCGCAAAGGCAGCGGCAAGCTCGTCTCCACCGGCAACTACGACTATCTGTACATCTCGCCCGAATTGAGCAGCAAGCAGATGGTCCCCATCCTGGTGAAGATCCAGGCCACCAGCCTGGAGGAGTTCGGACCCCTGGTACGCCACGGCGGCGAGGAATGGCTCTACGTTCTCAAAGGCGAGATCGAGGTCCATAGCGAGTTCTACGAACCCGAGCACCTGCGCGAGGGCGAGAGCATCTACCTCGACAGCCGCATGGGACACGCCTACATCAGCAAAAGTCGCGGCGGCGCCGAAGTACTCGCCGTCTGCTCCGCCCCCCAGGCCGAGCTCGTTGAGCAGGCCGAATCAAAAGCCAAACAACTCGGGACCGCCCGCCCGGCCCGCCGCGCCAAGACCCGATAGCGCTGACTTACCGGCCCTGAATTCCCGCCGCTCGGAAGCAGCAGATCCACGGCCTACTGCGCCCACGGTCAGCACCAACACCCTCCACAGAATGTCCTGCCAGCGGACCGCTGGGATATCCCGCGGTTGTCTGGCCGTACCGCCCCGGTGGGTACCGCCCGCACGAAACACGATCAGCTCGGCTGTCGAGCCGGCGCCGGCTCGAGGAACCGAAATGCGCACCGACTCCTTATGTGTCCACACCCCTGGCGGTCAGCTACGTCACCTTGGGCGCAACCAAAAGATGCGGCACCCTGGTTGCTACACATACACCCGATGTCCAAACGGAAAAACAAGTCGCGCGCCCCCACAGACCCAACACGACTGCCGCCGTTCGATGCTGATGACCTCGTCATTGTCATCATCGAAACCCCCAAAGGCAGCCGCAACACGACCGGCTCGTTGCCGTGGAAAACGGCAATCACAGCTACGCGCACATCGAGCATATCGATGAGCTGGGCAAGCATTTCGAGCGCGAGCTCGAGGCATTTTTCGTCAACTATCACCACCTGAGCGGCAAGGAATACCATATCCTGGGTCTCAAGGGACCAGCCGCCGCGCGCCGGTGCATTGCAAAAACACGAAAGTAACTTCCCGCAACAAGGCCGGAACCTACACCTCCTCAACTCGTTACCCTGCCGCTGCCGTCGCTTTTTTCGCAGGGGGACATATGGGTCGAGGCATTTTGCTCTGGCTGCTGGGAGTTCCAATCCCGGTCATCATCATACTGGCCTTGCTGTGGCATTGACCTGGCGGTTATCACAATGAGTGCCAATTTTTCCGACAGTCCGTCGATAGAATCTGCGCAAGCAGGCACTTCGTGGCCGGCCATCTTTGCCGGGGCCATTACCGCGGTCGCGACGAGCCTGGTTCTGATCGCACTGGGCACCGGCTTTGGCTTAGCCTCGGTATCTCCATGGCCTAACCACGGCGCCTCAGCCACCACCTTCAAGGTGATGACTGCCATCTGGTTGATTGTTGTTCAATGGCTGTCATCGTTGATCGGCGGCTACATCACAGGGCGCCTGCGCACGAAGTGGGTGGGTACGCATACACACGAGGTGTTCTTTCGCGACACCGCCAACGGCTTCGCGATGTGGGCTCTCGCCACAGTCGCCGGTGCGGCTCTGCTGACTTCGGCCGTTGGAAGTGCGACAGAAACGGGAGCTCAGATCGCGGCGAACGCAGCGAGCGCTGCTGCACCCGCTGCGGCCACTTCGCTGCGCGACTCCATGACCCCTTACGATGTCGATCGCTTGCTGCGGGGCTCTGGCTCACAGCCGGAAACAACAAACTCAGACGCAAGAGCGGAGATAACCCGGATTTTGGCCAGGAGCATCAGCACAGGGGACGTGTCCACCGCGGACCATGACTATCTGACCAGGCTCGTGGCCTCTCGAACAGGAATCTCGTCCACAGAAGCTCAGAAGCGTGTTGACGACATCATCGCGGACGAAAAGGCAGCGGAGCTCAAAACCCGGCAAGCAGCCGATGCGGCGCGCAAAGCCGCCGCCACTACGTCCATCTTCCTGGGACTCTCGATGCTGATCGGTGCGTTCATTGCGGCCGCGGCGGCCGCACTCGGGGGCCACTACAGAGACCTGCACCCGTAAGCGACGCCCGCGTCGGTTTCTACGTATTACATCCTCACGAACAGGTGGATATCATCTCTTCCGTTGATACTAAATGCATGACATCGACTTGAACTCTCACGGTATTGGCCCTTTGCAATACCGTGAGCTCTTTTTCCCCCACCTGCATCCGGCTCACCGCTGCGCACGCGGATAAACAACCGTCTTGCCGGCCTGAACCACGGCACCGGCAGTAAGACGGGCAATATCCAAGCGCCCTCGCCCCATGATGTGGAAAACAGTTTCCCCGTGGGCAACAAGATGATCCGCAACGATGCGCCGGTGGCAGCGCCACCACACCGCTTCCGAGCACATCATCGCGCAACGCCGCTCGCTCCCCAGCTCGATCAGATGCTCCAGACCCGCGTGAAAATCCTCTGAAAGCGCGTAGTCGGCATAGTTGTGGAAGCTCTTATTCTCCCAGAACTCATTGACATCCTGCGATATGGCCTTTCCCTTGCCACGCAGCCCACCCAGAGCAGCCACGTGCTCATATCCGATGTCGAACGCCGCCAGTGCCTCGGGAAGCGTCTCCTTGTTGAACTGCGGATTGGCCCTCGACCGGGGCATCTTCCTGATATCCACAACCAGGCGAACCTCCCTCTCCTCCAATAGCTCAACCAACTCCTCGAGTGTTCGGTTGGAATGACCAATGGTGAAGAATGGCAGCCGCACGCTCGCCTCAGGCACGCAGGTGCTTCAACGCACGCCCCTTGTGGACAGCGACATGCTCAGTCTTGTCGCTCTTGATCTCATATTGGGGATCCTCCGCCGAGGCATGGTGCATATACCCCTTGTAGTCGAAATCCTTGGCGTGGATCGCGACAATGACTCCGGATACCCGTCCGGCCTCGGAGTTCCAGCTCACGTGATCGCCAATCGCAAACTTCATCGCAGCCTCCACGGTAAGCGGCGTCCACTCACCTAGGTATTTCTATCAGAGCCTCATCGTCAATCACACTGGCGAAACTCTTACTCCAAGCCGCTTCGCCTCCCGCACGGAGGCGAGGACGAGCGATATACTGACCCATACCGCCACACTGAAATAGAGCGACATCCAGGCGATCTCGCTCTTCCAGTCCTGCCACCGATATGACACGACCCGGTGGTGCGAGACATCGGTGAGACCCTGCGCGATGCTGAGATAGTGGCGTCCGCGCTCCTGATCGGAAATCCATCGCGACCAGTACATGGGCACGTCGTGACCGAACATGAAAGCAACATATGCGGCGCCAAAGACACACCATGCAATCAGCATCCGGCGCCGCGCTCCAGTCCAACGCGCGCGCACCAGCACCATGCCGATGACTACCAGGGCGGCGGAGATTCCCCAAAGAGTTTCCTCGATCACATGACCTGCGTTGGAGGTGGTGATCACCGAATACCAGGAGCAGACCTCGGCAATTGCAATGAGCGGCACGATCGCCAGCGGGACGGTCTTTGCGCGGCTCCATCCAGTCGCGCGTGCGTCCTGGGAAAACATCAGCGCCCACTGACAGACAAAGCTCAACTCAGCGACAGTTGCAACGGAGCGCCCGACGACGACGCTGGAAAGCCAATCATTGAACAGGCACAGGCGCGGGATGTCATAGACGGGAAGTGCCGAGCGGAAAGCGCAGCCAAACACATAGATGGCCGACAGTACGAGCTGCCGCCGGCATGCGATATACGACTCGGCGGACATGGCGGCCTGATCGCGCTTGACCGCCGCTGCCGACAACGCCCAGGCAGCGACGTTGACCACCGCGATCGCGCACAAAAAGTACCACCAGGACGTGACGCCGAATGAGTTCATTTTTTTGCGCAAAGACGCCTCGAATCCAGCAAATTTTGCTCCCGCCGCCAGTCCCCGCGCCACCCCGACCCAAATCGGCCGCAATCGTCGTGAGCGCCGCCGTGCTTGCCGCAGCTTGGGTGCAGCCGCGATACTGACGGCCGCCCTTGGTGTTATGGGAATCCTCCGATGAAATCACGCGGTCTGGGTCGCCGGGACATTCTCAAGGCGGGCGGCGCTGTCCTCGCCTTCGGCTCACTGCTTGGCGCCGGGGGCGCCGGCGCGGCGGACGACGCCAAAATCAAAATCGGTGTCATTGGTTCGGGCAATGTCGGCAGCGCGATCGGGCGCGTTTGGGCCAACGCCGGACATCCGGTAATGTTTGCCTCACGCAATCTGGACCACGACAAACAGCTGGCATCCTCCATCGGGGCGAATGCCCGGGCTGGCACCCCCAACGAGGCCACCACCTTCGGCGAGGTACTCCTGATCGCCGTGCCCTACCGGGCCCTGCCGGAGCTGGGAAAGTCACTTGCCGGTGCGATCAAAGGCAAAGTCGTCATCGACGCCTGTAATCCCTTTCCGCAGCGCGACGGCGAGATCGCGAATCGAGCTCGCGCCCAAGGTGCCGGGCGCGTCTCGGCGGAACTGCTGCCGGGCGCGCGTATCGTGCGCGCCTTCAATGCGATCGGAGCGGCCCGGATGGGCCACGCGCATGAGGAGCCGGGGCGCATCGGAATGCCCATCGCCGGCGATGATCCCAAAGCGATCGAAGTGGCTTCGCGCCTCATCCGCGAGATCGGCTATGAGCCTGTCCTGGTGGGAGGGCTCGAAAAAGGTAAGTATTTGATGCCCGGGACACCCCTCGGTGGGGAACACTCTCCGGACGAAATCCGCAAGATCGCGGTGAGTCTGCCGCCGTAATCGCGCCATGACCGACCCGGCGGTGCGCTATCCATTGGCTGCAACACCCGGCCAAGGCGAAGTTATCGAAATCGCACCCGGTGTTTTGTGGCTGCGGATGACCCTTCCCATGGCGCTCAACCACATCAACCTGTGGGCGCTCGAGGATGAGGAAGGCTGGACGCTCGTCGACACGGGCATGCAGACCGACGACATCGTTCCCGCCTGGCAAACCATGCTGGCGGGGCCCTTGGCCGGACGACCGGTGAGGCGCGTCATCTGCACCCACATGCACCCGGACCACATCGGGATGGCCGGCTGGCTGACACGTCGCTTCGACTGTGCGCTTTGGATCTCGCGCCTCGAATATCTGACCTGCCGTACCCTGGTTGCGGACACCGGGCGCGAAGCGCCGCCCGACGCGGTCCGGTTCTACAGGGCGGCCGGCTGGAATGACGAAGCGCTCGAGCGCTACAAAGCTCGTTTCGGCGGCTTTGGTAAAATGGTGTACGCGTTGCCGGACAGCTACCGGCGCATTGTCGCTGGCGATGAGATTCTCATCGGCGGCCGCCTTTGGCGCGCGGTGGTGGGCCACGGCCATTCACCCGAACATGTCTGCCTGTACTGTCCGCAACTGCGGCTGTTGATTTCCGGCGATCAGGTCCTGCCGCGGATCACCTCCAATGTCTCGGTGTTCCCCACCGAGCCCGATGCCGACCCTCTGACCGATTGGCTGCAATCACTCTCGGCCGTTGCGCTCGAAGTGCCTGACGAGGTGCTCGTCCTTCCATCCCACAACGAGCCCTTCCATGGACTGCACGCGCGCATCCAACAGTTGATCGACGGCCACGAACAAGCGTTGGGGCGTCTGCGGGAGGCCCTGGTTGAACCCAAGACAGCCAGCGATGTTTTCAGCCTGCTCTTCCGACGCCGCGTCGGACCCGAAGTTCTGCCCATGGCGACCGGCGAGAGCGTGGCTCACCTCAACTGCCTGATCCGTCGCGGCGATGCGACTCGCGAGCTCGATGAGCACGGCGTGCTTCGGTATGAGCGACGTTGAGTGCGGTCCCGCGGCCGCGGGCTTACAATGAGCCAAAGCCCAAGGAGCAACGCCATGATCGAAGGATCCTGCCTGTGTGGAGCGATCGGCTACCAGGTCACCGGGCCATTCAACTCCATGACGAACTGCCATTGCTCCATGTGCCGCAAGCACCACGGCTCCGCGTTCGCCACTTACGTATCGGTGCCCCTGGAGCGGTTCCAATGGACCCGTGGCGAGGACAAGTTGCTCAGGTACCCATCCTCGCCGCATGGCACTCGTGACAGCTGTACCGTCTGCGGGTCCACCGTGCCGATGACGGTGCCGGAAGCCTCAATGGCGTTTTTGCCGGCGGGTCCGCTCGTGGGTGATCTGGACATCAAGCCTGAAGCGCACATCTTCGTCGGGTCGAAGGCGCCCTGGTACACCATAACGGACACCCTCCCGCAACACGAGGAATACCCTCCCGAGATGGGCGTTGCAGGCTTAGACCGACCCAAGGTCGAGGCGCAACCCGGCAACACCGTCGGCAGTTGCCTCTGCGGAGCGGTTGCATTCGAAGCGGCAGGCGAGCCTATGTTCATGCAGCACTGCCACTGCACGCGCTGCCGGCGCGTCCGCGGCGCCGCCCATGGCACCAACATCTTCTACAAGGCGGCCCAGTTCCGCTGGACCCGCGGTGCGGAGTTGGTTTCGGAGTACAAGTTTCCCGAGGCCAGGTTCTATACCGTAGGGTTTTGCCGGCAGTGCGGCGGAGCGCTGCCGAAGGTCACACCGGGCGCCGTCGCGGCGATTCCGGCCGGGACCCTCGACACCGATCCGCCGATACGGCCGCAACGGCACATATTTACCCACTACAAAGCGACGTGGTTTGATATCACCGACTCGCTACCGCAGTTCGCAGAGGCTCCGCCGCGGCCCGGCTCCTGACAGCTGGTGGCGCCCCTGTAACGGCGCTCACTTTTTCGCAGCCGCCACCGGGATAAACAACAGATCCTGGTAGTCGAAGCTGAAATCCGCCACTGGCGAGACCGCCTTCATGGTGAAGTGGTCAATGGCACCGTCGGGCTTCAGTGTGAACGTTAGAAACGCATCCTCGATGGTGCGGTCACGCCAATGCACTTTGAATGTGTCGTACTGCCAGTGCTGTACGTCACCCACCGCAGCGGGCGTGTGGTCCAGGGTGAAGACCAGGCGCCCGCTCTCCTGGCGTATGGTCGCTGGCCCATACCACGCATCCCGATAGGTTCCGGCATATTTCTCCAAGGGCAACGCCGGCGTGGAGTCGGCCGCGCGCCCGGACTCCTGGTGCTGCATGGCTACCTGAGCGGCGTGCTGTGCCTGCCGCTCCACCGTGTTGAAAGCAGCGATCCAATCGGTCTTCGGAGCGCCGAAGTAGTGATCCAGTACATGGAACAGTACGGCATCGAATGCGCCGCCACTCTCCGCGTTGGTGAGGATGACGACCCCAAGATTCTCCTCGGGCACCAGCATGACGCGCGACACGAATCCCGCCACCCCGCCAGTGTGTCCGACCAGTTTGCGCCCGCGATAATCGCGCAACCCCCAACCGAGCGCGTAGGCTGCAAAGTGAGATCTCAGGCCCGCAAGTGGGCCTGGCTCGTCGCGTGTGGGGAGGATGGTTTGCGGGGACCACATCTCCTGACTCTGCGTCTGCGAGAACAACCGTGCACTGCTTCCCGGAAATTCGCCGTGATTCAACTGCAGCAGGACCCACTTGGCCATCTCAGCGGCCGAAGAGTTGATAGAGCCTGCGGGAGCTGCGTTGTCCAGCGCGACGAACTGAATCGGCTGCAACACTCCATCCACTTTCGAATGAGGGAAAGCGTAATCGTCGCCCGCTTTAAACACACTGTTGCTCAAAGTGGTCGTTTTCATCCCGAGCGGCTCGAGAATGTGCGTGCGCAGGTAACTCTCCCACGTCTGTCCGGTCACCGCGGGAATGATCTGCCCGGCGGCGATATACAACAGATTGTCGTAGGCGAAGCCGCTGCGGAAGCTGGACGCCGGCTTCATGAATCGCAGCCGGTAGATGATGTCCTCACGCGAGAACGTGGTATTCGGCCAGAACAGCAGATCGCCTTCACCCAGGCCCATGCCGCTGCGGTGCGTGAGCAGATCCCGGATCGTCATCTCATGCGATACATAGGGATCATACATCTGAAAGCCCGGCAGACGCTCGTACACGCGATCGTCCCATGAAAGCTTGCCGGCATCCACCAGGGAGGCCAACAGCGCCGCGGTAAATGCCTTGGTGTTGGACCCGATGGCAAACAGCGTATTTTCATCAACCGGCGCGGCCGCGCCCAGCTTGCGAACCCCGTACCCCTTGGCCAGCACCACCTTGCCGTCCTTGACGATTGCCACGGACAGCCCGGGTACGTCGAAAGTCTTCAAAGTGCGCGCGACGTAAGCATCCAGATCCGCGGGTGGATCTGCTGCAGACCCGCCTTTTGCCCAGACGATGCCTGCATCAGCCAGCATCCACGCCAATAACACAACAATCGGCCAGCGACGTGCCGTCCGTTCCATACGCACTACCCCCCTTGCCTGCATAAATTCTTTTGCCCCTGTTGTCGCACGACTAGAACCGGTACAGCGCCGTGAGGCCCGCAGTCAACGGCGTAATTGCTGTCGCGGAGTAAAGCGAATCGCCCATATGCGCGTGACCATACTGGAGCCGCGGATCTGAATTCGTGACGTTGTTGACATAGGCGGAGAGGTCCAGCCGCCCATGAATGACTCCGAGACGCAGATTCAATACACCATAAGCCTGATCGGGATACGGGCCGGCCTCGGGATCATAGTTGACATCGTTTAAATTGGCTTTGGGTGCCCCGTCCAGCCATCGATAATCGACACGGACATAGGATAGCGCGCTCTGCCACAGACGACTGATGTCGTGCGCATAATCCACGTGCACGGAGGCAGTCCACGGCAGAACGTGAGTGAGCTTTTCACCTGCTCCATTCAGTTGCGGTGTGACGCCATTCAACGTGGCGCCATACATCGCGTCCGGATAGTACGCATCCGTGTAGCCGACGTTGCCGCTGACCCTCACTCCTCCCGGCAACACCCCGGCGATCTGTAAATCAAACCCGCGACTCACCGCCTTCCCCCTGTTGGCTGTGTAAAACGCGCCGCAGGACAGCAGATTGACCTGAGTCTGAATATTCGTCCAATCAATATAATAAGCGCTTGCCTGCAACGAGAGCCGCTGATCCAGCACCGTGTCCTTGGCACCCACCTCGTAACTCCATAAAGAGTCTGAGTTGTACGTGGCGGGCGCGGAAGTCAAACCGAGGGCCGTGAGCGATGGCTGGCACAGCGGTTCCGCTGCGTTGGGTGAGTTACTCCCGCCGGTCCGATATCCCTTGGCGGCGGTCGCGTAGACCATGTCTTGATCCGTGTATTGATAAGTCAAGCCGAATCGCGGCGTGATAGGCGTCTGTACCTGATCGGGCAGAACGAGGTGGGCATAGGTGACTCCCTGCAGGGCTCCGCCATATTGCTCGTCCTGATGGACTACCGCCGTGCGCTCGACGCGCACACCGGCATTGGCCTTCAGACGCGGGAGAATATTGACGGTAACCTCGCCGAACAGAGCCTTCTGTTCGGTAACGGTCGTGAATCTCGAGTAGGAATTGTACTCCTTGCCACCAATGACATAGTTCGGGAACCCAAAAAACTCCAGGCTGGTCTGGTTGGCTATCAACTCGGTCACCGGAGTCAGATCGGGCGCGATGACCTGCTCTACACCATCGAGGGCATGTCGATAGTATGCCCCGACAATCCAGCTCCAGCGGGACCCGGGTTGCTGCGATGAAAGACGAAACTCCTGTTGAAACGCTTTGGTCCAATCGATGTTCTGGTCGTAAGCGGAGAACGAGGCGAGGCTGGGAGCAACGGGCGGAGCGCCAAAGAATGCCCCGAGGAAATGGGACCAGTCGTCATAGTCGTTGAAGCTGCGATCCACGTAGGAGGTGTCGGACTGCAAGGACATCCCCGGCAGGTCATACTTGATGGTCAGGCTCGGCACGGTCAGATCGTCCCTGACACCCTGGGGCACATTTGCGCCGAACCCTGACACGTGCGCGCCTTTTTCCGGGCTTACCACGTCTGTTAGCCAATATTCCGGCGGCTCATCGCTGGTGTGATGTTGGATGAAAACAGCCGGGGTGATCGTCAGTCCGTCCGTGGGCACGAGTGTAAAGGCGGGACGCAAGGTGTAGGACTGCGATGAGTTCGCATTACGCTTGAGGATCTTTCCGGAGTACGGATCCTCGATGTCAATGAAGCCACCATCGGAGTGAAACCAGCCACTCACTCTGAAGCCCGCGGTCCCTGTTACGATCGGCGCGCCATAGGCCACGCCCACCGCGTAGCTGGGGGAGCCCCGGTCCGTGTAGCCCACTTCCAGCTTGGCGTAACCGCTGGAGTCGCGCACGCTGGGCTGGGGCGTGAGGAAGCGGATGGCTCCTCCCATCGCTCCTGAACCAAACAACGTACCCTGCGGTCCACGCAACACCTCGATGCGATCGAGGTCGAAAATATCGGGCCGCGGGCTGCCGGAAAAGCCGGCGGCGGTATTTTGCCGGACCGTAATGGGCGTCTCGTCGATATAGATGCCGGTGGTGGCGGCGTTGCCTCCACTGAATATGCCACGGATGGCGATATCGTTGTCGGATTGGGCGACACCTGCGCCCGGTACGGGAATGACCAGGCCTGGCACGACGCTGGCGAGATCAGAGAAGGACTGAATGTGAAGCTCGTCCATGGTCTTCTGGGAAAATGCCGTCACGCTGATCGGCACCTTATCGAGCGACTCCTCGCGTCTTTGCGCGGTAACGACGATCTCCTCGAGCTTGGCCTCATCCTGCGCCTCCTGGCCATGAGCGACCGATGCGCCGCCCAATGAGGCCATGAACGTACCCAACGCCGCTACCCAGGACTGCCAGCGGTTGCCGTGATCCTGCCCAACCTGTTTCGAACTCACGCCTGTCTCCCCAGTGTTATTGCTGTGGCGTGCCTCGGATTGCGTCGGCGCAATCGTCAGCACGCCTTTGTCGGACAGGTCGCCTGAAAGCCCGGTCCCCTGGAGCAGAATGTCCAAGGCGCGCGGTAACGTATACGTACCAACCACCAGGTGGCCCGCGCGGGATTTGACGAGATCGTAGGAAAACAGCACCGGCATCCCGGTCTGCTCAGACAGCGCATTCAAGGCCTCGGCGAGCGGCAAGGCAGGCAGGTCAATCGCGTAGACCTGCGGAACTGTCTCAGCCTCACCGACACCAGACAGGACGACGCACACAGCCAATACACAGCGCGCCGCCCATCCACTGCACTGTCGAGTCCTTCCGATCTCAGCGGCAACTGTTGGTTGCCGCGCTTTCATGACGATCCTGTGGAAGATAGGACCGGCGAGATCGGTAAACCCTCCATACGTGAGGAGATTTTTTTTACGTTAGCCTGGCGGCGCGTGCAGACGGATGCGCCGCTCGTCGATTCGTTCGACGCGAATGTTGAACTTCTGTTCCAGAGCGTCGAGTATCGCCGGCAGATCACCCACCTTGAAGCGACCGCCGATGGCTAACGACTGCAGCGCGGGGTCCACGATCTCGATGTGGATCGGTGTGTAGCGGCTGACTTCGGCAATGACCTCACTCAGAGGCTGTCCGGTGAACACCAACAGCCCGTCGCGCCACGCGGATTGCCGCTCCAGGCCACTCTGATCCAGGTGCTGCACTTGCGCGACCCCGGTCCGAAGTACCGCACTTTGTCCGGAATCGAGCGCGCCCAGGGACAGTTTCCCCGAATCATGTGCCGCGCTCTCACTCAACGATGCAAGGGCCACCCGACCTTCCGAGACGGTGACCCGCACCTGCTCATCCTGTAGATACACCGAGAAGGCCGTGCCGACAGCGCGAATCACATCGGCACCTGCGTAGACCTCGAAGGGATGATCGGGATCGCGCGCGACGACGAAGTGTGCCTCGCCGCGCAGCAGGTGGACTGCCCGCTCCTTGCCACTGTATTCGACCGAAACCCTGGTCGCGGTATTGAGCTGCAGAAGCGAGCCATCGGCGAGTTTCCAGACCCGCTGCTGCCCCACCGCCGTAACATAGTGCCCGTTGGATGCGGTCATGCTCGGGCGCCACAGCCAGTACCCCAAAGCCATCCCGACCACCAACACGAGGGTTGCGCCAAGCCCCCTGAAACGGCGCGCATCGCGATAGGAGGACCCTGCGCTGACACGCTCACGCGGCGAGCTCGTCAGTTGAGCCAACACATTGGCCTGGTCCCAGAATCTGCTGAGCCGCCGCAGCTCCTGCAGATGAGCCGGACTTTGCCCGGCCCATCTCTGCAGGGCACCGCGCTCAACAGCCGTGAGAGGTGCATCGCCGTCGAGCCTGATCAACCATTCGCGGGCCTGATCCTCGACGGCCTGGCGATCGCGGGATTCCAACCCGTTGCGAATCATCGCCGCGCTGCCGGTCGTGTGGCGTGTGCAACGCGCGGCTGGGGCTGGCGTTGCGGCTCATTTCTCTGCCGTACGTAGCGGTCGCATTCAGCGACCCCTTTGATGAGATGCTTCTCCACGGTGCTCACGGCAATTCCGAGGCGATCGGCAATTTCCCGGTGCGACATGCCATGGACCTTGCGCATCAGGTAAACCCGGCGGCAAGACGGCGCCAACGCGGCCACCGCTTCGCAGTGCAGCCCCAGTGTCTGGCGCGCCGCGGTCTCTTCTTCCGCGGAGTCTTCGACGGGCAAGGTTTGCGCAACAGTCAACTCTTCCAGATAGTCCGTGATCTGCCGGGATTTGCGCGCCAGCTCATTGAGCGCAACATGCTTGGCGATTCGGAACAGAAACGACCTTGGGCGCTCGATCTTCCGGCCACTCTCCGCGCTGTATGCCCGCAGAAAAGTCTCCTGCGCGACATCCTCGACATCCTGCAGCTGCGGAAAAAATTTCCCGATGAAACGCCGCAGCGCGCTTTGATTCTGCACGAAAGCCTCCTGCACGGAGGTGGCGCTGGGGGCCGGCGTCTTGGCCTTCAAGATTGCGAATGTCATGTGAGCCTTGAGCCCGTATCGCGCCCCGCAGGAGATTGCCGAATATATCCGTAGCTTTCCAATTCGGCAACACTGTTTACGTATCGGCACTAGCGTTGCGGATTAGCGACAGCCGCGCCGGCAGACCTGTTGCAGCTGTTGGATGCGTGCATCGGGACGGAGTATTGGATTGATGCGCGGATCGCCAACAGCCCTGCGGCGGATCGGTCAAATGCAATAGCGGCGCCGGTGGCGGGGGAATAAGATCGTCGGCCGGGGGTACGACAGCCATGATCTTCCGCAGCCCGCACGGGGAAGTCGCAATTCCGCCGCAATCCTTGACGGATTTTGTGCTCGGCGCAAACCCTGCCCAGCCGCGGCAGGCAGCTTTTGCCGATGCCATCACCGGCCGGGTTGTCACTTACGGTGAGCTTCGGGAGAAAGTGCGGCGCACCGCCGCCGGCTTAGCAGCAAGCGGCATCCGCAAAGGGGACGTCATCGCCCTGTGCTGCCCGAACTCGGCGGAGTTCGCCATCGCCTTTCATGCCGGTGCGCGAATCGGAGCCACCCTGACCAGCGCGAATCCGGCCAACACGCCCAAGGACCTGGCCTATCAACTCAAAGATGCCGGCGCGAAGCTGCTCATCGCATCACCCGCGCTCCTGGACAAGGCGCGAGCGGCCATCAGTGAATCGGGTCTCGCGCCCGAGTTGATCAGCACCGAGGACGTCGCCGGCCTGCGTTCACTCACCTCGATCGAGACTGACGCCGACCCGCCTCCGGTAGCCTTCGATCCGCAGACCGACGTCGTGGCATTGCCGTATTCGTCAGGGACCACCGGACTGCCGAAGGGCGTCATGCTGACCCACCGGAATCTGGTTGCGAACCTGTTGCAGATCGAGAATGTCGCTGGACGTCAGGCGCGCGTACTGTTGGGTCTGCTGCCCTTCTTTCATATCTACGGGTTGATGGTGATCCTGAACCACGGTCTGCGGATGGGTGCGACCATTGTCACCCTGCCCCGCTTCGAGCCCGAGCCTTTCCTGAAGGCATTGCAGGATTGGCGCGTCGAGCTTGCGCACATCGTGCCGCCCATCGCGGTGGCGCTCGCCAAACACCCCACGGTCGGCAACTACGACCTGCAACATCTCAAGGAGCTGTTCTGCGGCGCGGCTCCGCTCGGGGCTGATTTGGCCGAGGCTGTACAACAGCGCATGCATGTCCCGATCAAGCAAGGTTACGGCATGACGGAGACGAGCCCTGTTACACACTACAGCGACTGCCGTGGCGAGCTGCGGCAAGGCACGGTCGGTCGGCTGGTCGCTTCGACCGAGTGCCGGCTCGTCGATGTGGACTCCGGGCGTGACGTCGAGACCGGGAAATCCGGTGAGGTCTGGGTCCGCGGCCCGCAAGTCATGCAAGGTTATCTGAATAATGCCGAGGCCACGGCCCGCACCGTTGATGCCGAGGGCTGGTTGCGTACCGGAGACATCGGCACCATCGACAGCGACGGCTACCTCACCATCGTCGACCGACTCAAGGAGCTCATCAAGGTAAAAGGCTACCAGGTAGCACCGGCGGAGCTCGAAGCACTGCTGTTGAAGCACCCGCAGATTGCCGACGCCGCCGTCATACCCGTGGCGGATGTGGAATGCGGCGAGGTGCCCAAGGCGCTGGTCGTGGCGCGCGGTGATCTAACCGCGGATGAGGTGATCGAATTCGTGCATGGCCGGGTGGCCCACTACAAGCGCCTTCGCCAGGTCAGCTTCGTGGATGCGATTCCGAAATCGGTTTCGGGGAAAATTCTGCGCCGGGTGCTGCTAGCGCGCGAACGGGAGTCGGTTCGCAGCGCCACCTGATTCAATCTTCGGGCGAAGCAATTCCGAGTGCGGATTGCATCTGACGGCGCAACAGGTACTTCTGCACCTTGCCGGTCACGGTCAACGGAAACCCATCCACGAAGCGCACATAACGCGGCACCTTGTAGTGCGCGATCTGTCCTCGGCAAAACTCGACGATTTCGCCAGTCTCCGCCTGCGTCCCTTCACGGAGCCGGATGACGGCGCAGACCTCCTCACCATACTTGTGATCGGGCACTCCAACGACCGCCACGTCGAGCACCTTGGGATGGCGATAGAGAAACTCCTCGATCTCGCGCGGATACACATTCTCGCCGCCGCGAATGATCATGTCCTTGGAGCGACCGATGACGCTGCAGTACCCGTCCGCATCAATGATGCCCAAATCACCGGTGTGCATCCAACCTGCCGCATCGATGGCTTCACCGGTCCTTTCCGGATCGTTCCAATAGCAGCGCATGACGCTGTATCCACGCGTCAAAATCTCTCCGGGGGAGCCGCGCTCCGTCACCCGCCCCTCGACATCGACGATCTTGACCTGAACGTGCGGATGGACCCTGCCGACGGTGCTGACCCGCCGCTCCAGCGGATCGTCCCACTGGCTCTGGAAACTCACCGGACTGGTTTCCGTCATGCCGTAACAGATAGTGACCTCCGGCATGTGCATCTCGCTGACGACACGCCGCATGACCGCGATCGGACATGGCGAGCCCGCCATGATTCCGGTACGGAGCGATCCCAGATCAAACTCCCGAAAGCGCGGATGATCGAGCTCCGCGATGAACATGGTCGGAACACCGTGCAACGCCGTGCAGCGCTCCTGCTGAACGCTTTGCAACACTGCCAGCGGCTCGAAGGCATCGCACGGCAGCACACTCAAGGCACGGTGTGTCATTGCCGCGAGCACACCCAACACCATGCCGAAGCAATGATAGAGAGGCACCGGAATGCAAACCCGGTCATCCTGGGTCAGCCTCATCCCCTCGCCGATGAAGAACCCGTTGTTGACAATGTTGAAATGGGTGAGCGTCGCGCCCTTGGGCGCCCCGGTCGTACCACTGGTGAACTGGATGTTATAGACCTCGTCGGCATCCGTCCGAGTGGCGATTTCGCGCAGCTTTTCGGCCTCGAGCTCGCCACCCAGCGTCTGCAGATACTCGAAGGAGATCCCGCCCAGCGGTGGATCGGCGCCCAGTCGCACCAGGAGGCGCAACTCAGGGAAGGCTTCCGAGCGCCAGCCGGCGCTGGAGCCGGTAGCGGCAGCAGCGAGCTCCGGGATGAGCGACTCGAGCATCGCCATGTAGTTGCTGGTCTTGAATGTCGAGATGAATACCAGAGCCCGGCAGCCCGACAGGCGCAAGGCATGCGCCATCTCTGCCGTACGATATGCCGGGTTAATGTTGACCAGGACGAGGCGCGCCCGGGCGGCGGCAAACATAACCAGGAGCCATTCAGCACAGTTAGGAGCCCAGATGCCGATGCGATCCCCTTCCTCCAGTCCACAGGCCAACAGACCCCGCGCCACACGCTCTACCCCCGCATCGAATTCGCGGAACGTATAGCGTAAGGACTGATGGGACACGATCACGGCCGGCCGATCGGGAGCTGCGAGCAGCGCGCTCTTCAGTACCCCGTCCACCGTGAGATACACCAATGGCTTATTACTGGTGCCGGAGGTAAAGGCGAGTTTCCCCATAGGCATGCATCTTACATGCCTCGCGTACCGCCTGGCGGAACAAGAAGGGAACCCGGTCAGTGCACCGTTCCGCGACGGGCTGGGGGTAGAACCATGCCGACGAGCGCCTGGCGGGCGTTCCAGGAATCGATACTGATGCGCTGCAAAAACTCATCCAGCGCCATCCATTTCCACCCTTCCCAGGTGCCGTCCACCACCTTCAACAGAACCGTTTCGCCGTTCATATGACTGTTCTCCGCGCAGCGACTCTCGGTCTAGGTGGGGTTGCTACCAGCAAGGATCAACCCCACCGCGCCGTGGTCGCGAACTCGGTCTCACACCCCTTTAGGGGGACCCACAGCTCTACCCGCCGGCGGAGACCGCCTACCATCCATGGTGGATCCCCAAGTCACCCGCTAGCGGTAATCACAACATATATCAAAGACCAATTGTTCTCCCGAGCTACAGCTCATATTGTGACCTCACGCAAAGAGTGAGGTTCATGGTTCTACCACGCATCAATTGGTTGGTTCGACTCGCCGCAGCCGCGCGGGCGCTTGGCCCGTATGCTGCTATTGAGCTGCTGCTTCCCGGCGGGAGTTTGATCGCGCTCTCCGTGTGGATTTTCCGACATCGGTCCAGCGTTGCCGCTCGCGCGCGACGCGTCTTGACACGAACGCCACAAGCGGAGGCGCCCTCCTCCGCGGCGCATGTAGCATAACTACCAGCCCTTCGCCGGCTCACTTCTGACACACGGCTGAGAGAGCGTCCACCGCGTACCTGTACGCTCTTGAATCAAGACACAACGTGTCCCTTCCCTGACGAGCCGAAAATGCTCCGGGTGTCCGAGCAT
>Ga0134126_10001755_pt1 | contig 27642 bp, 26 predicted proteins | sample KB31752_FD_96881 | JGI IMG/M metagenome (GOLD analysis project Ga0134126, IMG submission 96881) | Terrestrial soil microbial communities with excess Nitrogen fertilizer from Kellogg Biological Station, Michigan, USA - KB3-175-2 | ecosystem: Environmental > Terrestrial > Soil > Unclassified ... | reverse complement strand
GTCGCGACTGGCGAGATCGGCGGCCCGAACCGTGGCCGCGCCTGCGACATCGCCGACGCCGAACAGCACGCGATGGGCGGAGCGGATGAGCGCGAACTGGTTGACGAGCGGCGGCTCGGCCAGCAATTGCTCACGCAGCTTGGTGTTGGACAGCACCGCCGGCGCCAGAAAGTTGGCGCAGCGCGCCTTGATGCGGGTGGCGAGCACCGAGGAGCAAAGCTCCGGTGAGAATTCGACGGCGCTGCCGGCGGAGCTGCCGCAGACCTGCACGATGGTATAGGGGCCGGGCTCGTCCGGTTGCGGCATTTTCTCGGCGACCGCAAGCACCGTTCGGCCCCAGGCGACGCCGACGATATCGCCGCTACGCAGATCCTGCGCCAGCACGCGGGCGCCGGCCTCGCCGAGTCGCGGCGTCAGCGGCGCTCCCGGCAGCGTCGGGATCGCATGGGCGGCGGCCAGATTGAACTTCGTGGCGAGGGCGCGCGAAAGGCGGGTGCGGCAAGCCGCTTCTTGATTGATGCGGATCGTCACCGCGCCGCGTTCGCGCGCGTCCTGTAGAAGCTTGACGATGGTGGCGCGCGAGACGGAGAGCGTCGCGGCGATTTCGCTTTGGGTGAGTTCATCGACATAGTAAAGCCAAGCCACCCAGGCGACGATGTCGTCGAATTCCGCCGGGACGGTGACGCCTCTTACGGGCGCGGCCTCCTTGAGCTTGGCTTGGGTGTTCATGTCGTTCGCCAAAATCCCCTGCACGGGTCGAGCTCAGGCGCCGCCCGCATGGCGGCCGGACACTACGGCCGGACGACGCGCAAAAGCAAATGCGGCGGCGATGCGTGTGTTGCCGGCCTGACGCCCTGTTCAAGTTGACTGCCTGCCCAGCCGCAATGCCGCGCGTAAGTTTGCGGCGCTAGGCGGGAAAGTTGATCTCGACCGTGATGCCGTTCGGATCGGTGACGAATATCTGCTCAAGCGCCAGGCCCGGCACGCTGCGCTCGCGAAACGGCACGCCGAGGCCGGAAAGATGCTTGCGCATACCGTCGAAATCGGTGGCGACAAAGGCGATGTGGTCGAAATTGCCGGAGCCCTGTCCCGTGCCGCCGCGATCGCCGAGATAAGTTTGCAAACCCGAGGAATCATTGGCGTCGACGCCGATGACATGCACCACCGCGCGGTCGCCGTGATAGAGCCAGGCGCCGGGAAACGGAAAAGCGGGGCGGGCGCCGGCGCGCAAGCCGAGCGCGCCTTCATAAAACGCCTTGGTGGCGTCGACGTCGCCGGTGCGGACGGAGAAGTGATCGAGCCTCGTCAGCGGCATGGCTTCCTCCCTTTGCTTCGATCTATCCGGCGGTCCATCCGCCGTCGACCAGGATACAGGTTCCGGTAATCATAGCCGCTGCGTCGCTGGCGAGGAAGACCAGCGCGCCCATGATGTCCTCGACTTCGCCGACCCGGCCGAGCTTGATCTTCGAACGAATCCAGGCAAGCCGCTCGGGATCGGCGAACGCCTTCTCGGTCAGCGGCGTGCGGATAAAGGTCGGCGCGACCGAATTGACGCGGATGTTGTGCGGCGCCAGCTCGATCGCCATCGCCTTGGTCAGGCCCTCGATGGCGTGTTTGCTCGCGCAATAGACGGTGCGATCGGGGCCGCCGACATGCCCCATCTGCGACGACATATGCACGATGGCGCCGCCCCGCGCCGCCGCCGTCATCCCCTTGGCGACGGCCTTGGCGACGAAATAGGCGGCGCGCAGGTTGATGTCCATCACATAGTCGAAATCCTGTGGCGCTGTCTCCAGCATCGGCTTGGCGCGATTGACGCCTGCGTTGTTGAACAGGATGTCGAACGGACCCGCCGCCGCGACGCGGCTCTCCGCGTTATCGGTCTCGGCGACGTCGAGCGCCAGCGCTTCGGCGCTGCCGCCCTCGGCGCGGATCGCCTCGCAAACCGGGTCGAGCCTCTTGGCGTTGCGCGCCGCGAGCACGACATGCGCCCCGGCCTGCGCCAGCGCCGCCGCGCCGGCGAGGCCGATGCCGCTGGAGGCGCCGGTCACCAGGGCGCGGCGGCCGTCGAGACGCAAGGATGGCGTGCGCGGCAGCTTCACTGCGCCGCCTCGCCATAGCCGACATTGCGGCCGCCGTAGCGCCGCACGCGCACATTGGCCTGCTCGGCATGACCGACGAAACCTTCGAGCAGGCACAGGCGCGAGCAATATTCGCCGATGGTGACTGACGCCGCGTCGGTCAGCACCTTCTGATAGGTGTGGGTTTTGATGAACTTGCCGACCCAGAGGCCGCCGGTGTAGCGCGCCGCGCGCTTGGTCGGCAGCGTATGGTTGGTGCCGATCACCTTGTCGCCATAGGCGACGTTGGTGCGTGGCCCGAGAAACAGCGCGCCATAGCTAGTCATGCTTTCGAGGAACCATTCGTCGCGCGTCGTCATCACCTGTACGTGCTCGGAGGCGATCTCCTCGGCGGTTGCGAGCATTTCCTCGTAGGTGTCGCAGAGGATGACCTCGCCGTAATCGGCCCAACTGCGGGCGGCGATGGCGCGCGTCGGCAGGATGGTCAGCAGACGCTCGATCTCGCGCAGCGTGTCGCGCGCCAGCTTTTCCGAATTGGTGATGAACACGGCGGGCGAAGTCGGCCCATGCTCGGCCTGGCCGAGCAGATCGGTGGCGCAGATCTCGCCGTCCACCGTCTCGTCGGCGATGACGAGGGTCTCCGTCGGGCCGGCGAACAGGTCGATGCCGACGCGGCCGAACAACTGCCGCTTCGCCTCGGCGACAAAGGCGTTGCCGGGCCCGACCAGCATGTCCACGGCTTTGAGGCTCGCGGTGCCGAGCGCCATTGCGCCGACCGCCTGAATGCCGCCGAGGCAATAGATTTCGTCGGCGCCGCCCATGTGCATGGCGGCGACGATGGCCGGATGCGGTTTGCCGCCGTGCGGCGGCGCGGCGGCGACAATGCGCCTGACGCCGGCGACCTTGGCGGTGACGACGCTCATATGCGCGGAACCGACCATCGGATATTTGCCGCCGGGCACATAGCAACCAACCGAGTTGACGGGAATGTTTCTGTGCCCGAGCACGACGCCGGGCAGCGTCTCGACCTCGATGTCGCGCAGCGCCGCTTTCTGATGCTCGGCAAAGCCCCGCACCTGGGCTTGCGCGAAGCGGATGTCGGCGAGATCGCGCTTGGCGACGGCGCGCATCGCCGCCTCGATATCCTCCTCGCCGAGGCGGAAGCTCGGCGGCGAGTAGTTGTCGAACTTGAGCGACAAATCGCGCACCGCCGCATCGCCGCGCGCCTCGATGTCGGCGAGAATGTCTTCGACGGCGGCGCGAACTTTGGCGTCGTCGTCGGCCCGCTCCTGCTTGGATTTGGCGGTTTTCAAGTGCCGGATCATCGCGTTTCCTCGTTGTCTCGGTCTCAGGCCAGCAGCGCCCGCAGCTTGCGCACGGCGCTGCCGGGGGTGGTGAGAACCCTGCGCCCGCTGCGCGCCGCAACCGCATCGCGCGCCCGCGCCAGCGAGAATTGCGCCAGCGCGATGGCGTCGCAATCGGCGAGCCCCGCCGCCGCCTCGGCGGCCAGACGATCGTGGCGCGCGCCGTCGCCGGCGTCGAGCGCGGCCAGCGCGCCCTCGGCGAGCCTGGTGCGCACCTCCACGCCTGACGGAAACTCCGCCGGCATCGAGGCGAGCGTTGCCGGGAAGGTCGCCAGCAAGCCGATGCGGCCGCCAATCGCCGCCGCCTCCTCGATCATCGCCTCGTTCGGCTTCAGCACCGGAATCTGCGGGAATTCTTGTTTGACGCGATCAATGCAGGGACCGAAGGCCGAGCAGGTGAACAGGATCGCCGCGACGTCGGTGGCCACCGCGTAGCGCGCCAGGGCTAGAAAGCGCTGCGTCATCGCCTCGCTCAGCCGGCCGTCGCGGGCGAGGTCGGCCGAAAGGCTGTCGTCGAGCAGGTTCATCAACTGTGGCGCCGGCCAGGAAGCGGCGAAGGCCGCCGCGATGGGCGCCGGCGAATGGCGCAGCGCGTGGATGAGGGCGATGCGCATGCCTATTTGATCGCCTGCGGATTGATCGGCGACCCCGCGGCGCCCGGAAGATGCATCGGCGCCGCGGTGAAGAAGAACTCATAAACGCCGTCCGCGGCGCAATCCTGCGCCAGTTCCTTCAGGTAAAAGATCTCGCCCATCGAAACGCCGATGGCGGGGATGACGACCCAGTGCCAGGGCTGGTTGGCGTCGCGCGTTTCGTTGGGCCGGACCTCGCAGCCCCAGGTGTCGGAGCAGATCGCGGCGATGTCGTGCTGGCGAATCCAGTAGCAGGTCTCGAACGCATAGCCCGGCGCGTCGCCGCCAGCGTAGCCGGTCCAATCCTTGCGCGCCAGACAACGCTCCTGCTGCCCGGTGCGGGTGATCACGAAATCGCCCCGGCGAATCTCGACCCCTTGCGCTTTGGCGCAGCCGTCGAGATCGTCGTTGCTGATGGCGTAGCCGTCCTCAAGCCAGTCGACGCCCTTCCAGCGCGCCATGTCGAGCAGCACGCCGCGACCGGCCATCTTGTCGCGCATATGCTCGATCCCGAGCTTTTTGGCGCCGCGCGAGTCGACGAGCTTGGCGTCGTAGCCGTTGTACATCTTGTCGTTCAGGAAAATGTGACAGAGCGCGTCCCATTGCGTCGAGGCCTGACACGGCATGTTGATGGCGTCGTCGGCGTAGCGCAGATAGGGAAATGGCGTGTCCTGCGCGCCGGCGGCGGCGTCGGTGCCGGTGGCGAGCATGGTGTGGATGGGGTTCCAGCGCCCGCCGAACAGGCCGGACTGAATGGGTTCCTTCAGCGACAGGCCGAGCGAGAACACCTTGCCGCGGCGGATCAGCCTGGCGGCGGCGGCGATGTCCTGCGGCGTCACGTTGTTGAGGGTGCCGATCTGGTCCTCCGCGCCCCAGCGGCCCCAGTTCGACAATTCGCGCGCCGCCTCCTCGATCGTCGCGCGAGTCACCGGCTTGGCCATCGAACATCCCCGTCGTTGTTTATCGAGTGAAAAATAAGCATAGCCGTTTGTCAATATGGCTCATAGCCGGTTGTCGCGGGCTCGGGAAATAGTTTATCGTGCGATAAACGACGCCAGCGGCGAAGCCCGGCCGCCGGATGTCTGGGAGGCGACATGAGCGCGATGCCAGCCGAAGATTCGAGCCCCGCCGCCGAGCTTTACGACGACATGCTGAGCCGGGTGCGGGCGCTGGTTCCCACCCTGCGCGAGCGGGCCGAGCGCGGCGAGAAATTGCGCCGCCTGGCCCCGGAGACCGAGCGCGCCCTGCACGAGGCCGGGCTGTTTCGCATTCTCCAGCCGCGGCGCATCGGCGGGGCGGAGTTCGATTACGTCGCGCTGATCGATTTCCCCGCCGAAGCGGCGCGCGGCGACGCCTCCGTCGCCTGGAACCTCGCCAACCTGCTCAGCCATCACTGGATGCTGGCGATGTTCGGCCCCAGCGCGCAAGCGCGCGTGTGGGATGAAAATCCCGACGCGCTGATCGCCTCGTCGTTCGTGTTTCCCGCCGGCCGCGCGCGCAAGGTCGAAGGCGGCTATCGGCTGAAGGGGCGTTGGCCGTTCTCCTCCGGCGTCGACGGTTCGCAATGGAACATGCTCGGCGGCACGGTCGCGGGGGAAGGCGACGCCGCCGAATTGCGCATCTTCCTCGTCCCCGCCGCCGATTACCGCGTCCTCGACACCTGGGATACGATGGGACTGCGCGGCACCGGTTCGCAGGACGTCGTCATCGAAGACGTCTTCGTCGAGGATCAGATGACGCTCGCGGTGACGCAGCTTGCCGGCGGGCCGACGCCGGGTTCGGCGCTCAATGCGAACCCGCTCTATTGCTTGCCGGTGTTCGCGCTGTTCCCGTTCGTGCTGTCGGGCTGCGCGCTGGGCAACGCGCAAGCCTGCCTGGAGGATTTCGAGGCCTCGGCGCGCCAGCGCGCGTCGAGCTACAACCGCGCCAAAATGGCGGATTTCCAGTCGATCCAGATCCGGGTCGCGGCGGCGGCGGCGCGCATCGACGCGGCGCGCCGGATCATGCGCGGCTGTTGCCTGGAGGCGATGGCCGACGCGCGCGCCGGCCGCATTCCCGACATGGCGCGCCGCGTCGCCTACCGGCGCGACGGCGCCTTCGCCGTCAATCTCTGCACCGAGGCGGTCGACATCCTGTTCAAGGCCAGCGGCGCCGGCGGCCTGGCGCGCGCCGGCGCGATGCAACGCCAGTTCCGCGACGCGCAGGCGATCGATTCGCACATCGCCTTTTCCTTCGACGCCGCCGGCGCCAATTACGGCCGCGTGGCGCTGGGGTTGCCGTCCGAAAACCCGACCCTGTGAGCGCCGATGACGCAAGCCGCGATCTTCCTCGGCGCCAGCGAGGCGCACGATTATAACAGCGCCGAGGCGCTTCTTTTCAGCCGCGGCCGTCTTGCCGCTAACGACAGTGACTGCGAATGACCAGCCTGGAACCAGCGGCCGCGCAGCCGCCGCGCAAGCGGCGCACCGCGGAGGCGCGCCGCGAAGAATTCATCCGCAAGGCGACCGAGTTTTTCGCGGAGGAAGGTTTTGGCGGCGGCACGCGCGAACTCGCCGCCAAGCTCGGCGTCACCCAGCCGCTGCTCTACCGCTATTTTCCCAACAAGGAGGAGTTGGTCCAGGCTGTCTACCGCCACGTCTTTCTCGACCGCTGGAAGCCGGAATGGGAGACGCTGCTAGACGACCGCGCCCTGCCGCTGCGGCGGCGGCTGCAAAGCTTCTATGAAGCCTATACCGACGCCATCTTCGAGCGCGCCTGGCTCAGGATCTATTTCTACGCCGGCCTCAAGGGCGTTGAGATCAACCGCTGGTACATCTCGTTGGTGGAGACGCGCGTTCTCAACCGCATCTTCGCCGAGTTCCGCCACGAAGCCGGCCTGCCGCCGCGCGACCCGCCGTCGCCGGCCGAGGTCGAACTCGCCTGGGTGCTGCATGGCGGCGTCTTCTATTACGGAGTGCGCAAGTTCATCTACGAGTTGCCGGTGGAGCAGGACAAGTCGGGCATGATCGCGGACGCGCTCGACGTGTTTCTCGCCGGGCTCGCCGCCGTCTATGGCGCCAAGGCGGGCCCCACCGGCGCCGCGCGGGTTCCCTCTCCCCGTTCTTCATGGGGAGAGGGCTAGGGTGAGGGGCGGTTGGCTTACGCTGACCGTTGCAGAAGCGGATACGCCCCTCACCCCGGCATGCGCGCCATTTCGGCGCTGTACCAGTCGCCGATCTCGCTGGCGGTCATGAAGCGCACGCCGTCGTGGCCGGCGATGTGGTCGAGCAGGTCCTCGACATAGCGGATGCGGTGCGGGACGCCGGTGAGATAGGGGTGAATGGACACCGCCATGACGCGCGCGTTGTCGGCGCTTTCGAGATAGAGCCGGTCGAACTGATCGCGGCCGCGGGTGAAATACGCCTCCGAGTTCATGTGCTGGACCGCGAACATCGCGACGTCGTTGATCTCGACCGTATAGGGAATGGTGGTGATCGCGCCGTGCGGCGTGGCGATCGCCTGCGGCAAATCGTCGATCACCCAATCGGCGACATATTCGACGCCGTTGGCGCGCAGCAGGTCGAGCGTGTCGTCGGTTTCGGTGAGGCCGGGGCTCTCCCACGCACGCGGCGGCTTGCCGGTAAAGGCGGCGATCTCGCCGACGGCGCGGCGAATGGCGTCGTTCTGGTCGGGCAGCTTGTGCATGGGGCCTTGCAGATAGCCGTGCCCCATGAACTCCCAGCCCGCCTCTCGCGCCGCCGAGGCGACGCGCGGATAGGAGCGGCAAACGTGGCCGTTGAGCGCCAGCGTCGCCGGCAAGCCGCGCTTGGTCAGGGCCGCATGCTGGCGCCAGAAGCCGGCGCGCATGCCGTATTCGTGCCAGGACCAGTTGGGAACATCGGGCAGCAACGGCTGCCCCATCGGCGGTGGCAGCACGGAGCGCGGCATCGGATTTTCGATGCGCCATTCCTCGACATTGACGATGATCCAGACGGCGATGCGCGCGCCGCCCGGCAAATGCAGACGCGGGCGGTCGACAAGCGCCTGGTAGGGTATGCGATCGCTCAGCGCCATTAAGCCTCTCCTGCCGCGTCGCCGGCAGACGCGACTCATAGCAGCGACAGCCGGCCTAAGCGCGTTTCCTGCCTCGCGACCTCTTGATCGTCGCCGGCTTTTGTATAATGATCGGTCGATAAACAAAAATCAACCGCCGAGCGGACGGGAGGATGATGAACTCCGACACTTCTGCCGAAGCCGCTCGCTGGCGCAGCGCGCCGCGTAGTCCGTTGCCCTTCTATTGCAACCCAAAAGCCAGGCGGCCGGAGCTGCCGGCGACTTGGGGAGACGCCGGCACATCATGAAAGCCGCCGCGTTCGACTATGTTCGCGCCGAGAGCCTCGCCGAGACGCTGCGCATCCTGGCCGAGCGCGGCGAGGGCGCGCGCCTCATCGCCGGCGGCCAGAGCTTGGCGCCGGCGCTCAACCTGCGCCTCGCCGCGCCGGATCTGCTGGTTGACATCGGCGCGCTGACGCAGCTTCGTTATATCGAGCCGGCGGGCGAGGCGCTGCGCATCGGCGCGCTGACCCGCCATGTCGATATCGCCCGCTCGGAATGGATCGCGCGCCATTGCCCGCTGCTGACGCGCGCTATCGCCGAAGTCGCGCATCCCGCCATCCGCAATCGCGGCACGCTCGGCGGCAGCCTCGCGCAGGCCGATCCCGCCGCCGAATTGCCCGCCTGCATGATGGCGCTCGACGCCGTCATCGTCGCCACTGGCGCAGGCGGCGAGCGTCGCATCGCGGCGTGGGATTTCTTTCTCGGCGTCTACGAAACCGCGCTGCGCGCCGACGAGGTGCTGACCGCGGTGGAGATCGACGGACTCGACGCTGAGCGGGCTTATGGCTTCGCCGAGCTTTCGCGCCGGCGCGGCGATTTCGCCATTGTCGGCCTGGCGCTCGCGGCCCGCCGGCGCGCCGGCGGACTCGCGGAAATGCGGCTCGTCTACTTTGGCGTTTCCGACCGCCCGACGGCGGCGCCGGGCGCGGCCGCCGCGCTGGCGAGGCGCGATATCGAGGCCGCGCGCGCCGCGCTCGCCGCCGAGCTTGATCCCTTCGCCGACGCGCAGGCCAGTTCGGCGATGCGGCTGCATCTGGCCGGCGTGCTGCTGGAGCGCGCCTTCGCGCAAGCTTTGGAGGCGGCGACGTGATGCGCGTGCGGATGATCGTCAACGGCGAGCCGGTGACGGCCGAAGCGGCGCCGCGCCAGCACCTCGCCGATTTCCTGCGCGAGACGCTGGGCCTGACGGGAACCCATATCGGCTGCGAGCACGGCGTCTGCGGCGCCTGCTGCGTTCGCCTGGACGGCGCGGTGGTGCGCGGCTGCCTTACTTACGCGGTGCAGGCCGACGGCGCGCGCGTCGAGACGATAGAGGGCATCTCCGATTCCGGCGAGATCGCCGACCTTCAGGCCGCTTTTACCGAGCGCAACGCGCTGCAATGCGGCTATTGCACGCCCGGCATGCTGCTCAGCGCGCAGGAGTTGCTGTCTGAGATCGCCGCGCCCGACCGCGAGACGATCCGCAATCATCTGTCCGGCAATTACTGCCGCTGCACCGGCTACCACGCCATCATCGACGCGGTCGAGGCGACGGCGCGCGCGCGAGCGGAGGCGAAGCGATGAGCCAGCCGCCGCTGAGCCCGCTCGATCGGCCCAATTCCTATATCGGCCGCGCCCTGCCCCGCCCCAATCTCGCCCGCCTGCTGCAAGGGCGCGGCCAATATGTCAGCGACATCAGCCTGCCGCGCATGGTTCATGTGGCTTATCTGCGCTCGCCTTACGCGCATGCGCGCATCGTCAGCATAGACGCCGCCGCCGCGCGCGCGCAGCCCGGCGTCGTCGCGGTGGTGACGGGGGCGGAACTGGCGAAGGTCTGCACGCCCTGGGTCGGCGTGCTGAGCCACATGAAGAGCCTCAAATCCGCCCCGCAGCACGCCGTCGCCGTCGAGCGCGCATGCTGGGTCGGCGAGGCGGTCGCCGCCGTCGTCGCGGCGAGCCGCGCCGAAGCCGAGGACGCAGCGGCGCTGGTTGACGTGACTTATGAGGAATTGTTCGTCGTCGCCGACATGCAGGCGGCGTTGGCCCCCGGCGCGCCCGCCATCCACCCCGAACTCGGCGACAATCTCGCCTTCGAGCGCAGAATCGAGGCCGGCGAGGTCGATGCGGCCTTCGCCAGCGCCGATGCGGTGGCTGAGACCGAGTTTGTCTTTGGCCGCCACACCGGCGTAACGCTGGAGGCGCGCTCGATCGTCGCCGACTGGAACGCCGGCGAGGCGCGGCTGACCGTCTACCAGGGCACGCAGGCCCCGCACATGATGCAGAACCTGATCGCCAAGCATCTCGGCCTCGCCGAGGCGCAGGTGCGCATCGTCTGCAAGGACGTCGGCGGCTCGTTCGGCGTCAAGGTCCACGTCTACGCCGACGACATGGCGACCGCCGCGCTGGCCAAGATGCTGCGCCGTCCGGTCAAATATATCGCCGATCGCGTCGAGAGCTTCCTCACCGACATTCACGCCCGCGATCACCGCTGCAAGGGGCGGGTCGCGGTCGCCAAGGATGGCTCCATCCTCGCCTTCGAGATCGACGACGTCACCAGCGTCGGCCCCTATTCCGTCTATCCCCGCACCAGCGCCATCGAGGCCAATCAGGTCATCGGCCTCATCGGCGGCCCCTATGCGACGCCGAACTATCGCGGCCGCACGCGCGTCGCCTTCACCAACCGCAATGTGATGAGCCAATATCGCGGCGTCGGCCACCCGATCGCCTGCTCGATCACCGAAGGCCTGGTCGACCTCGCCGCGCGCAAGATCGGCATGGACCCGATCGAGATCCGGCGCCGCAACCTGATCGCCGACGACGCCTATCCCACGCAATCGGCCACCGGCATGAAGTTCGAGGCACTTTCGCATCACGCGGCGCACGACAAGCTGCTCAGCATGCTCGATTACCCCGCGTTGCGCGCCGAACAGGCGAGATTGCGCGCCGTGGGCGTCTATCGCGGCATCGGCTTCGCCTCGTTCATCGAAGTGACCAATCCGAGCGCGGCGTTCTACGGCGTCGGCGGCGCCCGCATCTCGTCTCAGGACGGCGCCGCGGTGCGGCTCGACGCGGCCGGCGGCTTGGTCTGCCAGACCAGCGTCACCGAGCAGGGCCAGGGCACGGAGGCGATGGTCGCGCAGATCGTGGCGAGCGCCGTCGGCGCGCCGCTCGACAAGGTGCGCATCGTCCTCGGCGACACCGACAACACGCCTTACGGCGGCGGCACCTGGGCCTCGCGGGCGACCGGCATCGGCGGCGAGGCGGCGTGGCGCGCCGGCGTGGCGTTGCGCGAAAACATCCTGAAGGTCGCCGGCATCATCTTGCAAGCCGACCCGGCGACGCTCGATATCGCCGACGGCGCGGTGATCGACGCCGGCAAGCGCCCGCGCGTCGGGCTCGACGAGATCGCCCGCATCGTCTATTTCCGGCCCGACACCTTGCCCGCCGATCTTCAGCCGGAGTTGATCGCGACGCGCCATTACGCGCCGAAAGCCTATCCCTTCGCCTTCACCAACGGCGTGCAAGCCTCCTGGCTCGAGGTCGATGCGCGGACCGGCTTCATCAAGCTGCTCGATCATTGGGTGGTCGAGGATTGCGGCACGATCATCAACTCGCAACTGGTCGACGAACAGATTCGCGGCGGCGTCGCGCAGGGCCTCGGCGCGGCGCTGCTGGAGAAATGCCTCTACGACGAGCGCGCCCAGATGCTGAACGCCAACATGGCCGATTATCTGGTGCCGATGGCGGGAGACATTCCCGACATTCACGTCGGCCATGTCGTGACGCCGACCGCTGAGTCCAACCTCGGCGCCAAGGGCGCGGGCGAGGCGGGCGCGGCGGGCGCCGCCGCGTCGGTCGCCAACGCCGTCAACGACGCGCTGTCGCCGTTCGGAGTCACGATTTCGGAGATCCCCCTGACGCCGGAGATCGTGCTGCGCGCGCTGGGGGTTGTTTGAAGCCAATAAACAAATAACGGGAGGACGCATGAGCATGAATGACAAGGGCTGGAGCCGCAGGCAAGCGGTTGCGGCGGCGGGTGCAGCGCTCGCCTCGCCGTTCCTGTTCAACATCGCGCGCGCTGAAACCGCCAAGATCAAGGTCGGTTTTCCCGTGCCGCTGACCGGCCCCTACGGCGCCGAGGCGCAGGATCAGGTGCGCGCCGCGCAGGTGGCGATCGCCGAATTCAACGAGAGCGGCGGCCTCAAGGGCCGTCAGGCCGAACTGCTGGTGCGCGACGACAAGCTGAAACCCGGCGAAGCCGCCACCCGCGCGCTCGAACTGATCGAGGGCGACAAGGTCGATTTCATTGTTGGCAGCCTGTCGGCGTCGGTGCAACTCGCGGTCAACAACGTCACCAAGGCGCGCAAGGTTCTCTACAATTCCATCAGCCAGTCCGACGCCATCAACGAGGCCAAGGAATTCAGCCCCTATACATTCCATGAGGCGCTGAACCCGCACATGACCGGCGGCGCGGTCGGGCGCTACGCGTTCTCCAAATTCGGCAAGAAGGTGGTGTTCCTGACCGCCGACTATGCCTATGGCTATGAGATGGTGAGAGGCTTCCAGGCGGCCGGCAAGCCGATGGGCATCCAGACGCTGGCGGACATTCGCCATCCGCTCGGTACAAACGATTTCTCGGCGCTGCTGCCGCGCATCGAGGCGCTGAAACCCGACGTGCTCGTCATCAGCAACTTCGGCCGCGATCAGCAGATCTCGCTGAAGCAGGCGACCGACTTCGGGTTGAAGAAGACGATGAAGATCGTCGCGCCGGTCCTGCTCTACACCGGCCGCATCGCCGCCGGCGCGCAAGCCTTCGAGGGCGTCGTCGGCGGCACGTCCTACTACTGGGGCCTGGAGAAGACGGTCGCCTCGGCCAAGGCGTTCAACGACCGCTTCCGCAAGCTGCACAAGGGCCGCGTGCCGTCCGATTACGGCTCCTACGCCTACGGGGGCGTGAAGACATTCCTGATGGCGGCGCGGCAGGCGGGAACCACCGACGCGCAGGCCGTCATCCCGGCGATGGAAGCGCTGAAATACGATTACTACAAAGGCCCCGAATTTTATCGCAAATGCGATCATCAGGCGGTGCAGTCGGTGTTCATCATCCAATCCAAGACCGCGCCGGCCGGCGACCCCGCCGACGTGTTCGACATCCTCGCCACCGACGCGCCCGATGAGGCCAACCTGCGCAGTTGCCAGGAACTCGGCTTCAAGTGAGCCGGCCGCCCGCGCGCCTCGCGCGCGGGCTTTCTTCACGGCGTTTGCGACTGGGGCCTTCATGGCGGGATTGACGTTACAGCTACTGGGGTTGCAGCTTTTCACCGGCGTCGCGCTGGGGGCGCTCTATGTGCTGCTGGCGGTCGGCCTGTCGCTCATCTTCGGCATGCTCACCGTGGTCAATTTCGCCCATGGCGCCTTTTACATGCTGGGCGCCTATGTCGGGTTGTGGTTGCTGATGCACGGCGTCAATTTCTGGGTGGCGCTGGCGCTGGCGCCGCTGGCGGTCGGTGGGTTCGGGCTGGCGATCGAGCGCACGCTGATCCGGCCGCTTTACGGGCGCGGCCTCGACTATCCGCTGCTGCTGACCTTCGGTCTCAGCTACGTCATCGTCGAGTTGGTGCGTATCTGGTTCGGCAACACCGGCTATCCCGTCGATACGCCGGATCTGCTCCAGGGCGCGGTCAACATCGGCGTTGGCTATTTCCCGCTCTATCGCCTGTTCGTCATCGCCGCCACCGCCGTCATCCTTCTCGCGCTGTGGTTGTTCCTCGAACGCACCAGCTTCGGCCTGATCGTGCGCGCCGGGGCGCGCGATCCGCAGATCGTGCGCATCCTCGGCGTCAACGTGGCGCGCGTCTGGCTCATCGTGTTCGGCCTCGGCGCCGGGCTCGCGGGGCTGGCCGGCGTGCTCGCCGCGCCGCTGCAAGGCGTCATTCCGGAGATGGGCGACCCGATCCTCGCCGAGGCCTTCGTCGTCACCGTCGTCGGCGGCATGGGCTCGCTGATGGGCGCCGTCGTCGCCGGCCTGCTGGTCGGCGTCGTCGTCAGCATGACCTCGTTGTTCGCCCCGGAAATGTCGCGCGTCGCCATCTTCGCGCTGATGGCTGTAGTCCTCTTGATTCGCCCGCAAGGCTTCTTCGGGCGCGCGGGGCTGATGAGCTGACGATGACGATGCAAGCCGCCAGCTCCGCGTCCCCGGCGCGCGCCCTGCTGGCGTGGGCGCGCCGCCGCCGCGCCTGGCTCGCCGCGCTGTTCCTCATCCTGTTTCCGCTCGTCGCGCCGTTCAAGGCGCTGGCGGCGATGATCCTGATCTATGGGCTCTACGCGGTCGGCTTCAACATCGTGTTTGGCTATCTTGGCCTGCTATCGTTCGGACATGCGGCTCTGTTCGGCGCCGGAGCTTATTTCTGCGGCATCGCCATCGTGCATTTCGGCCTGCCCTGGTGGGTCGCCATCGCGCTGGGAATCGTCGGCGGCGTGCTCGCCGCGGCGGCCATCGGCGCGCTCGCGATCCGCACGCGCGGCATCTATTTCGCCATGGTGACGCTGGCGCTGTCGCAATGCGTGTACTATCTGTTTTACGAAGCCACCGATTGGACCGGCGGCGAGAACGGCCTCACCGGCGTCGATGTCAAGACCATCGACCTGTTCGGCCTCAAGCTCGATTTCGTCAATCCGCTGGTCCACTATTACGTCATCGCCGCCTTCGTCATCGCGGCGCTGTTTGCGCTGTCGCGCCTCCTCGCCTCGCCCTTTGGCGCCGTCATCGAGGGCGTGCGCGAGAGCGAGGCGCGGGCTCGCGCCTCGGGCTTCGACGTGTCGCGGGTGCGCTTCGTCACCTTCGTCGTCTCGGGCGCCTTCTGTGGCCTCGCCGGGGCGCTGCTGGCGCTGCATCTGTCGGTGGTGCCGATCGAGACCTTGCAATACGACACTTCCGGTCTGGCGGTGATGATGTGTCTGCTCGGCGGCATGGGCACCTATTTCGGACCGTTCGTCGGCGCGGCGATTTTCCTGCTGCTCGAAAACCTGGTGTCGCTCTACACCGTGCACTGGCAATTGTTCGTCGGCGCCGCCTTCATCGCCTGCGTGCTGTTTTTTCAGCGCGGCGTCTGGGGAACGTTCCTGCAATGGAGCGAAAAATGAGCGCCGACATCATCCTGCGCACCCGCGACGTCGCCAAACGCTTCGGCAAGCTCAATGCGCTGAACGGCGTCAGCGCCGAATTCCGGCGCAACGTCATCACCTCGATCATCGGCCCCAACGGCGCCGGCAAGAGCACCTATTTCAATCTGCTGTGCGGCGCCCTGCAACCCTCCAGCGGCGCGATCGAATTCGAGGGGCGCGACGTCACCGGCCTGGCGCAGCATCGTTTCGCGCATATGGGCATCGTCAAATCGTTTCAGATCACCACGGTGTTTCCCCAGCTCTCTACGCACGAGAACGTGCGGCTCGCCGCGCAAGCGATGGTCTCGACCTTCGACATGTGGCGGCCGCGCACGGCACTGAAAGCGCTGATCGAAAAGGCCGACCGTATCCTCGATCGCGTCGGCCTCGCTGATCGCCGTGACCGGCCGGCGGGCCTGCTGGCGCACGGCGAGCAGCGCGCGCTGGAGATCGGCGTCGCGCTGGCGAGCGAGCCTAAGCTGCTGTTGCTCGACGAGCCGACCGCCGGCATGAGCCCGCAGGAGACGCGCGAGGTGATGGACCTCATCGTCGGCCTCGCCGCCGAGCGCACAATCATCCTCGTCGAGCACAAGATGAAACTAGTGCTCGGCGTCAGCGAGCGGCTCATCGTGCTGCATCACGGCGAGTTGCTCGCCGAAGGCGCCCCTGACGACATCAAGCGCAACGACATGGTCAAGCGAGTCTATCTCGGGCAAAGGAACCACTGAGCGATGCTCAAGATCCGGGGCCTCGAAGCCTGGTACGGCGCCAGCCACGTGCTGCAGAAAATCGACATCGGGGTCGAGCGCGGCGAGATCGTCTGTCTGATCGGCCGCAACGGCGCCGGCAAGACGACGACGCTGAAGTCGGTGATGGGCCTGATCGACAAGGTGCGCGGCAGCGTCATGTTTGAGGGCGAGGAGATGCTCGGCCTGCCGGCGCACGCCCGCTTTCATCGCGGCCTCGCCTTTGTTCCCGAGGAGCGGCGCATCGTCGCCGGGCTCGACGTGCGCGACAATCTGCGTCTCGGCCTCATCGCCTCGCCGCTCAAGCGCCGCGAGGCGGAGCTGATAAAAGAGGCCTCGATGATCTTCCCGCGCCTGGCCGAGCGCATCGAGCAGACCGCCGTCACGCTGTCGGGCGGCGAACAGCAGATGCTCGCCATCGCGCGCGCCATGATCGCCCGCCCCAAGCTCATCATGCTCGACGAGCCGTCGGAAGGCATCATGCCGGTGCTGGTCGACGAGATGTTCGAGCTGTTCGGCCAACTGAAGGCGCACGGCGTCACCATCCTGCTTGTCGAGCAGAATGTCGAACTCGCGCTCGCCATTGCCGACCGCGCGTATGTCATTGACCAGGGCGCCATCGTCCACCACGCCTCCGCGCAAGCCTTGCTGGCGGACGCCGAGATTCAGGAGAAATATTGCGCGGTGTGACGGCGACGCCCCCGCCAATCAACGACCCCTCGCGACAGGGAGACGCCACCGCCCATGGAACTTGGATTTTTCACCATGCCGATCCACCCGCTCGGGCGGGACTGGCGCCAGACGCTGAAGGAGGATCAGGAAGCGTTCCTGCTCGCCGAGGCGCTTGGCTTCCGCGAGGCCTACGTCGGCGAGCATGTCACAGATCTGGCTGAGAACATCACCTCCTCGGCGATGTTCCTCGCCAGCCTCGCCGGCCGCATCAAGACCATGCGGCTCGGCACCGGCACCGTAAACCTGCCCAACATTCACCCCGCGCATGTGGCCGGGCAGATCGCGATGCTCGACCACTTGCTCGACGGGCGGCTCAATTTCGGCGTCAGCCCCGGCGGGCTGCTTTCGGACGCGGAAATCTTCGGCAATCTCGACGCCGACCGCAACGCGATGTTTGTTGAAGCCATCGAGGCGATCCTGACGCTATGGACCAAGCAAGCGCCCTACGACATCGACGGCCCGACCTGGAAGATCTCGACCCGCCGCACGCTGAGCCCGGAAATCGGCCAGGGCATCGTCGCCAAGCCGTTGCAGAAGCCGCATCCGCCGATCGTCGTCACCGCGGTCGCGCCGTTCTCCAAGGGGGTCGCCGCCGCCGCGGCGCGCGGCTGGGACCCGATCTCGGCCAATTTCCTTTTGCCGAAATGGGTGGCGACGCATAAAACGAGCTACGAACAGGGATGTCGAAGCGGCGGCCGGCCGGTCGATTTCGGCCATTGGCGCGTCGCCAAGAGCATTTTCGTCGCCGATACCAGCGAGATCGCGAGGGAATATGCACTCGGCCCCAACAGCCCCTATCGCCACTATTACAAATCGCTGTTCACCAAGCTGGTGAACAACGGGCGCGGCAATCTGTTCAAGGAGGACCCTGCGATGCCGGACGAGGCGCTCGATTTCGAGCAGGTGTTCAACAAGCTCGCCATCTGCGGCGCGGCGGACGAGGTGGCGGAGAAGATTCTCGCTTTCCGCGAGCAGGTCGGCCCGTTCGGCGTGCTGCTCTACGCCGGCCATGATTGGCTCGATGCTGATCTTGCACGGCGCTCGATGACGCTGATGGCCGACGAGGTGGCGCCAAGGATCAACCGCGCCCTGGCGTCGGCGTCATGAGCGCGGTCCTGGTTGACGTCGGCGACGCCCGCCTCGCCTGCGACATTGCCGGCGAGCCCGGCCGGCCGTGGATCGCACTCTCCCATTCGCTCGGCGCCGATCACGCGATGTGGGACGCCCAGATGGCGATGCTCACCCGCAGCCATCGCGTGCTGCGCTATGACACGCGCGGTCACGGGCGCAGCAGCCTCGGCGCTGAACCGGTGACGATGGCGCGCCTTGTCGCCGACGTCGTCGCTTTGCTCGACTATTTCGCCATCGAACGCGCCGACGTGATGGGGCTGTCGCTCGGTGGCATGACGGCGCTGGGGCTGGGCCTCGATCATCCGCAGCGGGTGCGACGCATCGTCTGCGCGGCGGCGCGCGCCGACACCGCACCGGCGGCCGCGGAGGCCTGGACCGTGCGCATCGCCGCCGTCGAGGCCGCAGGCATGGCGGCGGTTGTCGAGGCGACGCTGGAACGCTGGTTCACGTCCGCCTCGCGCACGCTGCGACCGCAGAGCGTCGATCGGGCGCGCGCCGCCTTCCTGGCCACGCCCGTCAACGGCTACGTCGCCTGCGCGCAGGCGATCAAGCATCTCGCCTACGGGCCTCGCCTGCCCTCTCTCGCGCCGCCGACGCTGTTCGTCGCCGGCAGCGCCGACGTCGGCGCGCCTGCCGAAGTCATGCGGAGCATGGCCGAGGCCGCGCCGCACGCAACTTTCGATATCGTTGCAGAGGCGGCCCATCTCATCAATATCGAGCAGCCGGAAGCCTTCGACGCTATCGTCTCCCGCTTCCTGGCCACCTCCGCATGAGCCCCCTAGCGTCGAGCGACACGCGCGTCGGCCTGATCGGGCTCGGCATCATGGGCTCAGCCTATGCCGCCAACCTCATCAAACATGGTTTCTGCGTTTCCGGCCACGATGTCTCGACGCCGGCGCGCGAGCGGCTCGCCGCTGCGGGCGGCCGGGCACTGGGGACGGCGGCTGAGGTCGCCGCCGGCAACGATTGCCTCCTGCTCGCGCTGCCCTCGCCGGCGGCGCTCGATGCGGTGGCGCGCGAGATCGCGCCACACTTGCGCGAAGGCGCTGTCGTTTGTGAGATGGGCACATTCGCGCCCGAAGACAAAGAAGCGGCGCGCGCCGAAATCGAGGCCGCGCGCGCCTTGTTGCTCGACTGCCCGGTCAGCGGAACCGGCATGCAAGCGGCGACCGGCGATCTCGTCATATATGCCAGCGGCGACGAGAACGCCTGCGCGCGCATGGCGCCGGTGTTCACGGCGCTGTCGCGCAAGGTTGTCTACGCCGGCGCGTTCGGCGCCGGCATGAAGCTCAAATGCGTCGCCAACCTTCTCGTGTCGGTGCATAATCTGGTGACGGCGGAAGCGATGCTGTTGGCTGAGCGCTGCGGCCTCGACCTTGGCATGACGCTAGACGCCATTGGCGAAGGCGCCGCCAATTCGCGCATCTGGGGGTTGAGAGGCCCGCTGATGGCGGCGGGTCGCTACGAGCCGGCGTCGATGAAGCTCGAAGTCCATCTGAAGGACCTAGCGCTGATTAAGGCTTTCGCGCAATCCGTCGGCGCGCCAACGCCGCTGCTCGACGCCAGCGCGCCGTTCTACCATGGCGCGGTCGCCGAGGGGCGCGGCCGCCAGGACACGGCGGCGCTTTATGAGACGCTGAAGACGCTCGCTATGGCGCCGTCGAAGGGGCCTTGAGCAAGGCTTCGAAAGCGACCAAGGCGCTTTGCCTGGCCCCGTCCGCATCTTGCGCCGGACGCCGCCGCGCTTCAATCTGCCGGGCGCCTCGGGATGAGCGCCGGGGGCGAAGCGATCACCAATTGTCGGACCGGAGGCGTAGATGAAATTTGGCATATACTATCCCTATTGGGAGCAGGAATGGAGCGCCGATTGCCTGAAATATGTCGATAAGGCGGCCCGGCTCGGCTTCGACATCCTCGAAATCGCCGCCCAGCCCCTCAACGGCTACAGCGCCTCGCACATCGCCGACATCGCCCGCGCCGCCAAGGCGAACGGCGTCGCGCTGACCGCCGGCCTCGGCCCGTCGCCGCAAAAGAACCTGTCGTCGCCGGACCCGGCGATCCGCAGCGCCGGCCGCGCCTTTTTCGAAGCGACGCTGATCAATCTCGAAAAGCTCGGCGCTGATGTCATCGGCGGCGCGCTGCATTCCTATTGGCCGATCGACTATTCCAAACCCGTCGACAAGCCGGGCGACCGCGCGCGCGGCCTCGAAGGCATCGCCGGCCTCGCCGATTTCGCGGCGAACTGCGGCGTCAGCCTCTGCCTGGAGGTGCTGAACCGGTTCGAAAACCATGTGCTCAACACCGCGGAAGAGGGCGTCGCCTTCGTGCGCGAGGTTGGCAAGCCCAACGTCAAGGTGATGCTCGACACCTTCCATATGAACATCGAGGAGGACAGTTTCGGCCAGGCGATCCGCGCCGCCGGGCCGCTGCTCGGCCATTTCCACACCGGCGAGGCCAACCGCAAGGTGCCCGGCAAGGGCCGGCTGCCGTGGAGCGAGATCGGCGCGGCGCTGCGCGAGATCGGCTACGACGGCGCGGTGGTGATGGAACCGTTCGTCAAGATGGGCGGCTCGGTCGGGCGCGACATCAAGGTCTGGCGCGATCTCAGCGACGGCGCCGACGAGGCCAAGCTCGACGAGACGGCGCGCCAGGGCCTCGCATTCTCCCGCTTCACGCTCGGCTGAAGTGTCACACGTGCAGGATCGCCTGCCGTTCGCGCAAAGTCCGCGCCAGGCTCTTGAAGCCGGCCTCGACGTCGGCGGCGCGGGCCAGCAACGCCTCGCCGTCCGCGTCCTCCACCAGCACGCGCAGCGTCTCGGCGCGGCCGACGAGCCCGAGGTCGCATTGCAACAGGCGGTGCAACGTCTCGGCCTCGCGCCGGTAGCGGTTGGTCATGTGGTCCGCCTCGGGGACGGGATGGGAGCGGATTTGCCCCTCCAGCGCGCCGATGTCGCGCGACATCGCCTCCAGCCGCCGCGCCGCCTCGGTGATCTCAGGCTCGGGTCGCGGCTTCTCGCGCGTCGGCGGCGGGATATGTGTGCGCCGCCAAGTGCCCTCGGCGCGCTCCACCGCATCGCGCGCTTGGCCCAGCAGCCAGCCGACTTTGGCGCGCACCGTCAAGTCGTCGGCGCGAAGGTTGTTCTCCAGGCGATAGAAATTATAGCCCCAGCCATAAAACAGGTTGACGGCGATCTTTTCCAATGTCGCGAAATCGTCGAAGTCGGTCACTTGCCAAGCCCTGTTTCGTCGGTGACGTTGTAGAAGCCGACCGGCGGTTGGCCGCCGATCGCGAACGGCGCGCCGACGGCGGCGTTGGGCGCCGAGACCAGGCCCTTCTCCGCCATCTTGAAGGCGAGATAATAGCGCACCGACTCGATCGGCGTCAGCCCCAGCGCCTGCAACGAGATCAGTTCGCGCATGCGCTCGTCGCGCGGCAGCACCAACACCTTGAGGTCATTAAGCATGATGCCATAGACGCGCAGGAATTCGGAGAGATGGGCTTTCACCGCCTCGCGCAATTCGCCGATATGGGCGTTGATGTCTTCGAGCTTGGTCACCTGCACGATCTGGTTGATCGCCTGCTCGATCGCCGGCCCGGCGTAATCGGCGACTTCCTTGGTGTCGATTTTCTGGCCGTTGAACGGCAGATGGGTGATGAGATCGAGCGCCGCCTCCCGCGCGTCGACATGGATGTAATAGTCGACCTGGTAGGAGACCTCCGCCATCTCCCGGCTGGTAGCGATGCCGCGATTGCTGACCAGCAGCTTCGACCGGTTGATATAGATGACCTCGTAGACCCAGGGCGAAGCGCCGCCGAAGAAGCCCTGCACGATCGAGCCGACGAGCGGCTTGTCGGGCGTCGTCAGCGCATATTGCCCGGTCTCGTAGACATTGAGCACCGCGCCGCGCGATTTCAGCACGCAGAAGTGGTTGCTCTCCACCGTCAGCAGCGAGCCGGAGACGATGCTCTCGTCGACCAGCTTGACGGCGATGTTCTTTGTGCCGAGCATGTCGGAGCCGTCGCGCTCCAAAGCGGTGATGACTTGGCGAGTGATGGCCATAAGGGTCCCTTCCGCGAAACCCGCCAAGATTACAGCTATTCCACGCCGCCGATAGCGTATTTGCGCGCGCCATCGCCAGTCCATGCCAAAATCAGGCCCCGCCCGCGCCATTACGTCTGACGTGGGCGATTGTCAGACGCGGCGGCTTGGGTCTATCGTTTGCAACACGAGGCGCCGGGGCGGATTCGTCCGCCAAGGAGAATTGGGAAGCCGGAACTGAGCCGGCGCTGCCCCCGCAACGGTGTGAGAGTCGACTTCAAAAGAGTCAATGCCGGACACAAGCCACTGGGCCGACGAGGCCTCGGGAAGGCGTCCGGCCCGGCCTCGCAAGGGCCGCTCTCAAGCCCGGAAACCAACCTCGTCAAATACGCCACGGGAATCGCGGAGGGCGATCAGGGCGCCGCACAGGCGCGCCTTGTTTCGCCCCGCCGCGTTCCCCAACTCGACGAGGAGCCTATGCGCGCGCAGGAAAACGCCATCGCCTTACTGAAAAGCCGCCGGCCCGGCTACACGCTACCGCGCGCCTTCTATGTCGATCCCGAGACCTACCAATTCGACCTCGACCACATCTTCTACGCACAGTGGCTGTTCATCGGCCACGATTGCGAGTTGACGCGGCCGGGCGACTACATCACGGCGCAGATCGGCGACTATCCGATCCTCATCGTGCGCGGGCGCGACGGGGCGTTGCGCGCCTTTCACAATAGCTGCCGCCATCGCGGCTCGCGCATCTGTTCGGCCGCCAAAGGCTCCTCGGTCAGGCTCGTCTGCCCCTATCACAACTGGAGTTACGATCTCGACGGCCGGCTGTTGTTCGCCCGCGATATGGCCAAGCCGTTCGATCCCAAGGCGCTCGGCCTGAAGCCGATCGCCTGCGAGACCGCGGCCGGCTATGTCTGGATCTGCCTCAGCGCCGAGCCGCCGGATTTCGCGCCCTTCCGCAAGGCGATGACGCCTTATTTCGGCCCGCACGCGATCGACCGCGCCAAGGTCGCCTTCGAGAGCACGATCGTCGAGAACGGCAACTGGAAGCTCGTCTGGGAGAACAACCGCGAGTGCTACCATTGCACGCCGAACCATCCCGAGCTTTGCCACACCTTCCCCGAGGCGGCGGCGATTTCCGGCGTCACCGGCGCGGCCGAGGACCCGATGATCGGCGGGCATTGGGCACGCCTGGAGGCCGCCGGCCTGTCGAGCGGCTTCGCCATCGCCGACGACGGGCAATACCGAATGACCCGCATGCCGCTGATCGGCGACGCGACGAGCTTCACGATCTCCGGCGCCGACGCCGTCGCCAAGCCGCTGTCGCCCGAGATCACGGCCTCGTCCATCGGCTCGCTGCTGACGTTTCACTATCCGTCGATGTGGAACCACGTACTCGGCGACCACGCCGTCTCGTTCCGTGTGCTGCCCTTGGGACCGAAGCAGACGCAGGTCACCACGCGCTGGCTCGTCAACGCCGAGGCGGTCGAGGGCGTCGATTATTCGCTGGAGACCCTGACCGAGGTTTGGAACGCCACCAACAACCAGGACCGCCGCATCGTCGAGGAGAACCAACTCGGCGTCTCCTCGCCGGCCTTCGAGCCGGGGCCGTACAACCCCATTCACGAAGGCGGCGTCATCCAGTTCGTCAACTGGTACGCGGCGACGATGGAACGCTCGCTGGCCGGCCGTGACGCGCGCTCGGCGGTGGCCTGAGCGCCGCGGCGGGGCTAGCCAAATCATCGGCGGAAATTTGCTTTCCCGAGCGCCCGCCGCGCCGTCGTTTTGCGCGATAACCAAAGGACAGGATTTCGGTTGCGCGCACTCGATCCTTCTCCTTAAAGGTTTTTTAAGGAACGGCGGATGGCGGCCGGCGCTCCTCGGTTCACGCTTGAGGAGTAAGGTCATGGCGTGGCGCCGTGCGCGGGGTGGGCGTTTGTCTGTGCGTTCGTTTGCCGTTGAAGCGCCGCGGCGGCCGCGAGTTGTCGCCGCGTTCGGGCTTGGGGCGGCGATAACGGCGGCGGGGCTTGTGGCCCTGTTCGCCAATGGCGCGGCGGCTCGCGGGCCGTTCAGCACCTATGCCAGCTATTACAGGACGCAGCGCACCGCCTTGACGCTGCTGCCGATCGCCGCCAACGCCGGTAAGACGCGCCACAAGCCTCGGCGGGCTCACCTCGCGCGGGCTAAAAAACCCGAGACAGTCGCGGCGCTCCCGCATCCCGATGCAGTCTGCGTGCGCCTGTGCGATGGCTATTTCTTCCCGCTGCCCGCCGCCGCCGGCGACGCGGCCTCGCAGGCGGCGTCCTGCGACAGCCTGTGCCCGGACGCGCCGACGCAGGTCTATTATCGCCGCGGCTCCGACCGCATCGAGGATTCCGTGTCGGCGGCCGGCCGGCCCTACAGCGCCCTGCCGGTGGCGCTGCGCTATCGCTCCACCGCCGACAGCACGTGCTCCTGCCATCGCGACGCCATCGCCTACGCGCCGCTCTACGACACCACGCTCCAGCGCGGCGACCTCATCATGACGCCGGCGGGCTTTGTGATGTTCCGCGGGCCTGAGGGGCCGACGCACGGCGCCGGCGACTTCATCGCCCTCGCCAAGGCCCGCCTGCCCTCCGCCATGCGCGGCGACCTTCAGGCGATGGAGCGGGCCAGCCTCGCCACGGACCACCCGACGCTGCGAGAATGGTTCGCCTCGCAGACGCCGCCCACCCTCGTCGCGCGTCAGATCGAGCGCCGGCCAGAGCGCCGCATCGAGCGTGTCGTCACACGCGTAGCGAGCGGCGACGACAGGATTCGCCTGCTCGTCTGGCGCGGCGGCGCCCAGGATTGAGCGCGCGGCTTGGAATCGCGCTATAGAGGGCCGCCGCCGGGACGCGATTCGCCCGCGCGACGAGGATCAGTGGATGCGTCATTGGGGAATAGCGACGGGGGTTGCGCTCGGCGCCGCGTTCGGGCTTTCCCTGGGACTGGTGAACTGGCCGATCAATCGCGACCACGTGCGCCGCGATCTCACGGCGGTGATCGGCCCGGTCGAGACGCCGGCGGTGGCGACGCTGCGGCTGCTGCCGCGTCCGACGCTGCGGCTGCAAGACTTGCGTTTCCGCACCACCGGCGGCGCCATAAAGGCGCAAGCCGCCGATGCGCAGGTGACGCTGAGTCTGACGCGGCTGCTGTTCGGCGCCATCCAGCCGCTCGGCCTGACGCTAAGCGGGGCCGAATTCACCATCGACCTCGACACCGCCGAGAGGGAATTGAAGACGATGAAGCGGCCGCCGATCGCGCGCCTCTTTGTCGAAAGCGCTGTTGTCGCCGTCGTCTCGGCCCGGCGCGCGCTCAACACTCATTTCGATATCGCCACCGCCCGCATCGACTGGGACTCGGCCAGTTCAGCATTGCGCGCCGGCGGCGCCGGACGCTGGCGAGGGCAGCCGCTCGCGACAACCTTGGTGCTCGACGAACCGATGGCGGCCGCGCGTGGCGACCCGACGCCAGTGCGCGTCGCGCTCGACGGCCCGCTCGGCCAGTGGCGTGTCGCCGGCGACTGGTCGCCGCAGGGCCGGCTCGACGGCGCGGTCTATCGCGGGCAGGTCTCGGCGCTGATTCCCTCGCTCGCCCGCTTCGCGCGCTGGATCGGCCAGCCGCCGCCGGGCCCGGCGCCCGCCGGGCTGGAGTTGGCGGCCCACGTCAGCGCCAGCGCGACCGAGGCCAAGTTCTCCGACGTCGTCATGACCCTCGGCGGCCAGCGCTTCGAGGGCGACCTCGCGGCGATGAAATCGCCGGCGCGCGTGTCCGTCTCCGGCACGATGGCCGCCGACACGCTCGATCTCGACGCGCTGATCGGACCGCCGCCGACCGCCATCGACGCCGGCGGCTGGTCGAAAACGCCGGCGTTGCCGGCGCCAAGCCGCGGACTCGATCTCGACCTCAGAATCTCAGCTTCGCGCGCGGTGTGGCGCGGCCACGCCATCGAGGATGCCGCCGCGGCGGTGTCGCAGCGCAACGGCCGCTTCGACGTCAAGCTGCTCGAAGCCGACTACGCGCGTGGCTCGCTGAGCGGCGAATTGTCGATCCAAGACGATCACGGCGCCTGCGCCAGCGCGCTCTCGCTGTCGCTGGAGAAGGCTGACCTCGGCGCGCTGCTGGGCGAATTCGGCGAGCACAATTTCTCCGGCGAGGGCAGCTTGAAACTCTCGGTCAAGGCGCATGGGCGCTCGCCGGCCGACATCATCGCCAGCGCCGCGGGCGACGGTGCGCTGGAGATCGCCGACGGCGCGCTGCGCAACCTCAATTTCGAGGAGGCGTTGCGACGCGGCCAGCACCGGCTGATCGACGTCGCGCGCGACATGAACGCCGGCGCCACCCGCTTCGGCGCGGCGCATGGGCGGGTCGAGATTGGCAATGGCGAGGCACGCTTCGTCGATGTGGCGACGCAATCGCCCGGCGTGTCGCTGGCGGTGACGGGCGACGTCGATCTCGTCGGGCGGGCGTGGCGCGCCCATGTGACGGCGCGGCAAAGCTCAAGCGACGGCACGCCGACGCCCGACGGCGCACACATGGATTTCGCGCTCTACGGGCCGTGGAAGGGCCCGGTTATCGCGCCGGTTCTCCCTCCGGCGGATTGACCGCCGCCTGGGGCCGGCCTTAAGCGCCGGAGCCAGCCTGGGAGATGCTCATGAAAGCGCCGCGCAAATTTTTCGAGCCGCTCGCCATCGGCGCGCCGGCGCCGCTGAGGCAATTGCCGAACCGGCTGGAGCGCATGATCCACTTCGTGCCGCCGCACATCGAGAAGATGCGCGCCAAGGTCGGCGAACTCGCGCCCCAGGTCGATGTCGTGCTCGGCAATCTCGAAGACGCCATCCCCGTCGAATCCAAGCAGGCGGCGCGCGAAGGCTTCATCGCGATGGCGAAAGCGGTCGATTTCGGCACGACCGGCCTATGGGTGCGGGTCAACGCGCTGAACTCGCCGTGGGTTCTCGACGATCTCTCGCGCATCGTCGGCGAGGTCGGCGACAAGCTCGACGTGGTGATGCTGCCGAAAGTCGAGGGGCCGTGGGACATCCACTTCATCGACCAGCATCTGGCGCTGCTGGAGGCGCACCATCGCACGCCGAAGCCGATCCTGGTCCACGCGATTTTGGAGACCGCCGAGGGCGTCAACAATGTCGCCGCCATCGCCGCCGCTTCGCCGCGCATGCAGGGCATGAGCCTGGGGCCGGCCGATCTCGCCGCCTCGCGGGCGATGAAGACGACGCGCGTCGGCGGCGGCCATCCCGGTTATCGCATGCTCGGCGACGGGGCGGGCGCGGCGCGCCCGTCCGCCCAGCAGGACCCCTGGCATTATACGATCGCGCGCATGGTCGACGCCTGCGCCGCAAATGGGCTGAAGCCGTTCTACGGCCCGTTCGGCGATTTCTCCGACCCTGAAGCCTGCGAGGCGCAGTTCCGCAACGCCTTCCTGCTTGGCTGCGCCGGCGCCTGGAGCCTGCACCCCAACCAGATCGCCATCGCCAAGCGGGTGTTCTCGCCCGATCCGGCCGAGGTCGCCTTTGCCCGGAAGATCCTCGCCGCCATGCCGGACGGCTCCGGAGCGGTGATGATCGACGGCAAGATGCAGGACGACGCGACGTGGAAACAAGCCCGCGTGATCGTCGATCTGGCGCGTCAGGTCGCGG